>Ga0137307_100332_pt1 | contig 69296 bp, 86 predicted proteins | sample NAcewD2O_March_2_FD_97180 | JGI IMG/M metagenome (GOLD analysis project Ga0137307, IMG submission 97180) | Mouse cecal microbial communities from Vienna, Austria - N-Acetylglucosamine amended D2O_March | ecosystem: Host-associated > Mammals > Digestive system > Large intestine > Cecum | place... | reverse complement strand
ATATATTATATAGATAATCAATATATAGATGGTCAATATATAAATAGTAGGTAAGTGGGGGAGGGGAAGGGGGAATGGGAGAGCAGGTAAAGCTGTTGGATAGGTTGCCGGAATGTCTTCATAACGTAAAAGCTCATAGTTACCTATATGGAAGATTGGAAGACCGCAAGGTTGCAAGGCCGTAAGATTGGAAGAACGTAAGGCTGTAAGATTGGAAGACTGCAAGACTGCAAGACCAGAAGATAGGAAGGCCATCAGACCGTAAGGTCAGAAGGCCGGAAAGGCAAAAGACAGGAAAGGGAAAGGAGAAAAATATGGACAAAGCGTTGTTATCAGGAAGTATGGGGATGCTTCTTCTCAAACTGCTTTCGGAAGGTGACAAGTATGGATATGAGATGATTGAAACCTTGCGGGCCCGTTCACAAAACATATTTGAACTAAAGGCGGGAACTTTATATCCTCTGCTTCATGGGATGGAGGAAAAGAAGCTGTTGACTTCTTATGAGAAAGAAGGGGCAGGAAAGACAAGGAAATATTATAGCATTACAAAAGAAGGGAGAGATGCCCTGCGCTCCAAGGAAAAGGAATGGAAGGAGTATTCGGAAGCGGTATGTAGGGTTTTGGCACTTGGAGTATAGGAGTTTGGGCATGGAGGTTAGTGTGAAAATACTTCTAAGCCAGCAAAAGACACTGCCTAAGAAGTATTAAGTTTCACCTTTCTGTTTGAGCCGCCCAAGGGCGGTATGGAGGTTAGTATGGAAGAATATTTGGAAGCATTGTTGGGGCAGATACGTTGTAAAAAAGCATGGCCGATGATAGAAGAAGAGATGAGGGGACATATTTTAGAGCAGGCGGAGGAGAACCAAAGACAAGGGATGGACGAGGAAGAAGCGATGAAAGCTGCCGTAAAAGACATGGGGGATCCGGTGGAGGCAGGGGTATCTTTGGATAGGGTACACCGGCCCAAAATGGCTTGGGGGGTTATGGCATTGATGGGGATTATCAGTGTTTTCAGTATTGTCATCCAATGGATATTAGGAAGGGCAGACGCTTCGTTAGGAGAGGGGTATGCGCTGCATCATGCCGGAGGAGTGGCAGCCGGTTATGCAGCAATGCTTTTGGTATACCGTTTGGATTACAGCTATATCGGCAGATATGCGAAAAGGATTGCATGGATATTTTGCGGGGTTGCCTTTTTATTTGTTTTTCCGCTTGGAACAAGGGTGAACGGGGCAAAGGCATGGATTTCATTGGGCGGTATAGGGAATATATCCATTATTTTTCCAATGTATTTGTTCATACCGGTTTACGGCGCTTTGTTGTACCGGCATAGGGGAGAGGGCTACCGTGGGATTGGGAAATGCATCCTTTGGATGGTGCCGGTGGTATTCCTTGCCTTCCGGATACCTTGTGCCAGCCTGGCGCTCATGTTGTTTCTGATTATGGCGGCAATGCTGTCCGTAGCGGTAGGGAAGGGCTGGTTTAAAATAGCCAAAATAAGGTTTTTGACAGCTTTTTGGTCCATTGCAGTGGGGGTGCCTGCATTTTTCCTGTTATTGTGCATCCGCACGGGGTATTTGGCAAATTATCAGACCGAAAGGATAAAATTCTTTTTGGGGATGGAGGGGAGCTATGCAGACTATATCAGGGAAATTATTTTCCAATGTATAAAGAGCAGTAGATTCATTGGGAACAGCGGAACCGAAACGATAGGGTGGATACCGGAAATAGGGGGCGATTACCTTTTGATTTTCCTGTCCTCTTACTGTGGCATAGCGGTTGCCCTTTTGGCGGGGCTGCTTCTTTTGGCAGTTTCGGCCAAAGCAATTCAGATATCTTTTGGGCAGAAGAACCAGCTGGGGATGATTATGGGGTGCGGCTGTGGGTTGATTTTGGAAATGATGACGGTAACCGGCATATTAAGGAACTTCGGGCTGATACCGGCCGCACAGGTTTTTTTCCCGTTCCTATCAACTGGCAGCAGCGGGATTGTGGTAAGTTATATACTGGTAGGGATTGTACTAAGTATCTATAGATATCAGAACCTTTTGCCGGCGGGAATAAGGATGGAACCATAAGATATGAAAATAAATTGACACCTCAAACTGTGTGATGTTAAAATCATACGTAGAGCGTGCCCGGAAGCTATCCGGGAACGTTGTACCGGCAACAAACTCACATGGAACGCAGGAGGTTTCTTTATGCCAAAAAGGACAGATATTCGTAAGGTACTTATTATCGGCTCAGGCCCTATTATTATCGGACAGGCCTGTGAATTTGATTATTCAGGAACGCAGGCCTGTAAAGCGCTTCGTAAGCTGGGCTATGAAATTGTATTGGTTAATTCCAATCCGGCAACGATTATGACAGACCCGGAAACGGCAGACGTAACTTATATTGAGCCGCTGAATGTAGAGCGGCTGACACAGATTATCGAAAAAGAACGCCCAGACGCTCTGCTTCCCAACTTGGGAGGACAGTCCGGGCTTAATTTGTGCGCGGAATTAAATAAAGCAGGGGTTTTGGATAAATATAACGTAAAAATTATCGGTGTACAGGCAGACGCCATCGAAAGAGGGGAAGACCGCATTGAATTTAAAAAGACGATGAATAGCCTGGGCATTGAAATGGCGCGCAGCGAGGTGGCATATTCCGTAGAGGAAGCGCTCGCAATTGCAGAAAAGCTGGGCTATCCGGTGGTACTTCGTCCCGCTTATACGATGGGGGGCGCCGGAGGCGGATTGGTATATAATAAGGAAGAGTTAAAAACAGTCTGTGCCAGAGGGCTGCAGGCTAGCCTGGTAGGACAGGTTCTGGTAGAGGAATCCATTTTAGGATGGGAAGAGCTGGAACTGGAAGTTGTCCGGGATGCCGACAATAATATTATTACCGTATGTTTTATCGAAAATATAGACCCTTTGGGTGTGCATACCGGCGATTCTTTCTGTGCGGCGCCAATGCTGACGATTTCCGAAGAATGCCAGAGAAGGCTGCAGGAGCAGGCTTATAAAATAGTAGAATCCGTTCAGGTAATCGGCGGAACCAATGTACAGTTCGCCCATGACCCTGTTTCAGACCGTATCATTGTTATTGAAATCAATCCACGGACATCCCGTTCTTCCGCGTTGGCTTCTAAGGCCACCGGTTTTCCCATTGCACTTGTCTCCGCTATGCTTGCCGCAGGCCTCACATTGAAAGACATTCCCTGCGGAAAATACGGTACATTGGACAAATATGTGCCGGATGGCGATTATGTAGTAATTAAATTTGCACGCTGGGCATTTGAAAAGTTTAAAGGCGTGGAGGATAAGTTAGGAACCCAGATGAGGGCGGTAGGGGAAGTAATGAGTATCGGCAAGAGCTACAAAGAAGCTTTCCAGAAAGCTATCCGGTCTTTGGAGACAGGGCGTTATGGGCTGGGACATGTGAAAGGTTTTGATGTGCTGTCGAAAGCAGAACTGCTGCATCGTTTGATAATTCCTTCCAGCGAGCGCCATTTCCTCATGTATGAAGCTCTCAGGAAGGGCGCTACAGTAGAAGAAATTTATGAAATTACAAAAATAAAAGCTTATTTTATAGAGCAGATGAAAGAACTGGTTGAAGAGGAAGAAGCACTTCTGAAATACAAAGGAAGTATGCCGGAATCTGCCATGTTAATAGCAGCTAAAAAAGACGGTTTTTCGGATAAATATTTAAGCCGGATTTTGGAGATTGAGGAAGAAGATATCCGTAACCGCCGTATAGAATTGGGTGTGGAAGAGACGTGGGAAAGCGTCCATGTGAGCGGAACGCAGGACAGCGCTTATTATTACTCTACTTATAATGGGGAAGATAAAAACCCGGTTTCTTCGGATAAGCCCAAGATTATGATATTGGGCGGCGGGCCGAACCGTATCGGACAGGGGATTGAATTTGATTATTGCTGTGTCCATGCATCAATGGCATTGAAAAAGCTGGGATTTGAAACGATTATCGTAAACTGTAACCCGGAAACGGTATCCACCGATTATGATACTTCCGATAAGCTTTATTTTGAGCCATTGACATTGGAAGATGTCTTAAGCATTTACAGGAAAGAACAGCCATTAGGGGTGATTGCCCAATTCGGCGGGCAGACACCGTTGAATCTGGCGGCAGAGCTGGAGAAAAATGGGGTGAAGATATTAGGGACTTCCCCTTCGGTTATAGATTTGGCTGAGGACAGGGATCAGTTCCGTGAAATGATGGATAAGCTGGGGATTCCTATGCCGGAATCCGGCATGGCAACCACGGTGGAAGAAGCGGTTTCCATTGCTGGAAGAATTGGTTATCCGGTTATGGTGCGCCCTTCCTATGTTTTGGGAGGCCGGGGCATGGAAGTGGTGTATGACGATATAAGCATGACGGAATATATGAATGCGGCAGTAGGGGTAACACCGGACCGCCCGATTCTGATTGACAGGTTTTTGAACCATGCTTTAGAATGCGAGGCGGATGCTATCAGCGATGGTACCCATGCTTTTGTTCCGGCAGTTATGGAGCATATTGAGTTGGCAGGTATCCACTCCGGGGACTCTGCCTGCATTATCCCTTCGGTGCATATATCCGATGAAAATGTGGAAACCATTAAGGAATACACGAGGAAAATCGCCGAAGAAATGCATGTCAGAGGGCTTATGAATATGCAGTATGCCATCGAAAACGGTAAGGTTTTCGTATTGGAAGCAAACCCAAGGGCATCCCGTACCGTACCGTTGGTTTCCAAAGTCTGCAATATCCGTATGGTACCTTTGGCGACGGATATTATTACATCGGAGATTACCGGACGTCCATCGCCGATTTTAGGGCTGAAGGAACAGGTTATTCCAAACTATGGGGTAAAAGAAGCAGTATTTCCTTTTAACATGTTCCAAGAGGTGGATCCGATACTGGGCCCGGAAATGCGTTCTACCGGAGAGGTACTTGGTTTATCCGCGTCTTATGGGGAGGCTTTCTTTAAGGCGCAGGAAGCTGCCCAGGCCAAACTTCCGCTGGAAGGGACTGTGCTGATATCCGTGAACGATAAGGATAAGAGTGAAGTAATCGAAGCGGTCAGAAGCTTTGCCAATGACGGTTTCCGGATTGTGGCTACAGGAGGCACTTATGATTTGATTGTGGCTGCAGGAATCCCGGCGGTAAAAGTGAAGAAGCTGTACGAAGGCCGGCCGAATATCGGGGATATGATTACCAATGGGGATATCCAGTTAGTGGTAAATTCGCCGATTGGCAAAGACGGCGCCCATGACGACAGTTATTTGAGGAAGGCAGCGATTAAAGCAAAAGTGCCTTATTTCACCACGGTTGCTGCGGCGAGAGTGACGGCGGAAGGGATACATTATGTAAAGACTCATAAAAGCAGTGAACTGAAATCTTTGCAGGTGCTGCACAATGAAATTCATGATAAATAGAGCGGAACAATCAATTTCCGGTTTGTGTCCGCGCGGAATCCGCAAACTGGAAAGCCAAATGGGCCTTATGCAACAAAGCCGCGCAGAAATGGGGTAAAAGATGAAAATGTTATCATTGGAACAAGAGTTGAAAGATAATGCCTATCCGGGCAGGGGAATTGTTATCGGCAAGAGTGAGGACGGAATGAAAGCAGTTACCGCATATTTTATTATGGGGAGAAGCTCCAATAGCCGGAACCGTATTTTTGTAGAGGAAGGGGAAGGAATCCGGACGGAAGCTTTTGATGCGTCCAAATTAGAAGACCCGAGCCTTATTATATATGCCCCGGTCAGGGTATTAGGCGGGAAGACCATTGTGACAAACGGAGACCAGACAGATACCGTATATCAAGGGCTGGAAAGCGGGATGAGCTTTGAGGAGTCGTTAAGAAGCCGTGAGTTTGAGCCGGATGGGCCGAATTATACACCAAGGATTTCGGGGGTTATGTGCGTGGAAAACGGGCGGTTTGACTATGCCATGTCCATTTTGAAAAGCAATAACGGAAACCCGGATGCCTGCCTTAGATATACGTTTTCTTATGAAAATCCGGCAGCGGGGGAAGGGCATTTTATACATACCTATATGCATGACGGAAATCCGTTGCCAAGTTTTGAAGGGGAGCCGAAGCTGGTTGGGATATCCGGCGGCATTGATGAATTTACGGAAAACCTGTGGAAGTGCCTGAATGAGGAAAATAAGGTGTCTTTGTTTGTAAGATATATTGATATTGCCACGGGAACTTATGAGACCAGGATTGTAAATAAAAACCACTAGAGATAAGAGCAATATCATTTAGTTAACGGTACCGGACTCCGTGAGGAACATAAAATGCTCCGTCACCACGTTTTCGCTCGGTAAAAAGCGTAACGGACACTAAACTCGTGAGGAAACTCGTTAAGTGCCGACGTTTTTTAACGGGTTCCTAGAGCATTTTATGTTCCTCACGGCTGAATCAAGGCACTAACTAAATGACATTGGAGATAAGAGGATATTTTGGTATAGGAAAGGATTGGGTACAAAAAATGAATGAGATACAATTAAAATATGGATGTAACCCGAATCAGAAGCCGTCAAGGATATATATGGAAGACGGGAGCAGTTTGCCGGTTTCTGTTTTAAACGGCACTCCGGGTTATATTAACTTTTTGGATGCTTTTAACGGATGGCAGCTTGTGAAGGAATTGAAAGAAGCGACGGGGCTTCCGGCAGCAGCTTCCTTTAAACATGTATCCCCGGCAGGGGCAGCGGTGGGATTGCCGCTGGACGATACGTTAGCGAAGATTTACTGGGTGGATGATTTGGGCGATTTATCCCCGCTGGCATGTGCCTATGCCAGAGCGAGAGGGGCGGATAGGATGTCTTCTTTCGGTGATTTCATCGCTTTATCGGATGAATGTGATGCGGATACGGCGAGGCTGATTAAGCGGGAGGTGTCCGATGGCGTGATTGCCCCGGGCTACACGGAAGAGGCGCTGGAACTGCTGAAAGCGAAGAAGAAAGGGAACTATAATGTAATTCAAATCGATGCTTCTTATGTGCCGGCGGCTATTGAAAGAAAGCAGGTGTTTGGCATTACCTTTGAACAGGGGCGCAATGAGCTGGATATCAACGGGGGGCTTTTGTCCAATGTAGTGACCGATAATAAGGAGATTCCGGCAGAATCGTTAATGGATTTAAAAATTGCTTTGATTACGTTGAAATATACTCAGTCCAATTCCGTATGCTATGTGAAGGGCGGGCAGGCTATCGGCATCGGCGCAGGGCAGCAGTCTCGGATTCACTGTACCAGATTGGCGGGGCAGAAGGCGGACAATTGGTATCTGCGTCAGGCTCCTCAAGTTATGGGGCTTAAGTTTTTGGATTCCCTTGGCAGGGCAGACAGGGATAATGCCATTGACGTATATATTGGGGATGAATATGAAGATGTCTTGCGCGAGGGTGAATGGCAGAAGCGTTTTCAGGAAAAACCGCCGGTATTTACAAGGGAAGAAAAGCGTGCATGGCTGGATGGGAATAAGGATGTGGCTTTGGGCTCCGATGCATTTTTCCCATTTTCCGATAATATTGAGAGGGCGTATAAAAGCGGCGTGAAATATATTGCCCAGCCGGGCGGTTCGGTAAGGGATGACTTGGTCATCGAATGCTGCGATAAATACGGCATGGCTATGGTGTTCACAGGAATCCGCCTGTTCCACCATTGATGCGTTAAAGGTAAATATTTTCCCAAAAGAAGCCGATATACATGGTAGATACTGAAAATTTCAAAACGGAGTTTGAAGAGCAGATTCAAGGAGGATGAAAGCTATGGATATGAATGGGATAAACCAAAGCGCTTATGTCAATTCCATTGTGTCGGAGTATCAGAATACCAGAAGCAATGGCATCAAAGATGAAAAGGTGAATAAGCAAAAAGGTAGTGCATCGGAGAAATTAAACGATGTGAAAGGCAGGACAATCGGAGAACCGAAACTCAGCGATAAGGCATTGAAATATTATGAAAAGCTGAAAAAGAAATTCTCCAATATGGATTTTATTCTTGTTTCCCCTGAGAAAAAAGCGGAAGCGGAGCGGAATAAAGGCATGTATGCCAGCAGCAAAGAATTGCTGGTATTGATTGATTCGGATAAGATTGAACGGATGGCGGAAGATGAGGAATACCGCAAGAAATACGAAGGGATTCTGTCAAATGCAACTTCCCAGATGCAGATTATGAAACAGAAGCTTGGAACGAATGCAAATAAGGTAAGCTCCTTTGGGATGTCTTTTGACGATCATGGAAATGCATCTTTCTTCGCTGTAGTGGATAAGTCGTTGGCAAAGCAGAGGGAAAGGATTGCGGCGAAACGGGAAGAAAACCTTAAGGCAAAGAAACAAGAGGCAAAAAAGGCGGAGAAGAGGAAGGCCGAAGAGCGGGCGGAGGCAAGGCGTGCCGGGTCTGAGGAAGACGAAGAAGTGAAGATGATTGACAAAACGGACAAAGTAACCGTTACCGCCAAGTCTTGGGATGAACTTTTCAGAAAGATTGACGATGTAATTATGACGGGCATGGCCGATGGCTTAATGACGGCAAGTGAACGCAACATTGGGCAGAATTTTGATTTTGCATTATAAAAAACAGGCTGAAAGGCTTGATAAGTAGGAAAAACCAGTGCTTGGGAACCGAATACGGTTTCGGGGCGCTGGTTTTTATTATGCCCTGTTCTTTGGGCATATGAGTGAAAAGTGTGTCCGGCAGTGGCTTACTACCAAAATACGACTGTGGAAGTATAGATTTTTCAGGGGAATTGGGGTAAATTACATGCATAGCCGGCTATTTGCTACGCGGATAGGAATCCGCTTGGCAGGGTACCCTCATTGAGGGAAAATGGTAAGTAAGTTGGGCGGTTGGGATTAGTTTTGCAAACGCCTGTAATGAAAGAGGAAAGAAAGGAGAGTTTAGGTATGGCATGGTTGTTTTTCGTAGCGATGATGGTATTCATCATATGTTGGGCAGGGATAATGGCAGGATGGGGGAACTTTTGGGGGATGTTTGATTTCCCGAGCTTGATGATGGTAGCGCTGATAGGGATAAGTACATTGGCGGCTTCCGGGCTTTGGAAGGATTTCCTGAATGCGTTCAGGCTGGCGGTAGGAAAAAGGAAAAATGCAGGATTGTTGGAATGGAAGAGGGCAAAAGAAGCGGTGGAGCTGTTTATGAAGGCGGTAAAATACGGTGGATTTTTTATTGCATTGATGGAATTTGTTAATTTGTACAATACCCCGGATGACCCGTGGATATGGAGGGCAAATCTGGTGGTTATGTCACTGGTGGTGCTGTATGCCTTCGGAATAAATGTGTTGCTTTTACCCATTAGGAGTAGGTTAAGTGTAAACGTGATTGAATATATGCAGAACGGGGAGGAATATGAGGAGAATAGAGAATATGAGGGAGATAGAGAATACGAGGAAAATAAAGATAATGTGGATATGGAAAGTATAAAAAAGGATAAGGGATAAAAGAGGAAAACATAAAAAGAAAGATAGGTGTGCCATGAAAATTCGTAAAAGGATAATGGCTGTCTTGTTATATCTTGCTTTGGTGTCTTTGCTCCTTGGATTCCGGATAAAGGAACTTCTGGATTTGAGGCAATTGATACTGGTATTGGCGGGCGGAAGCCTTCTCTATCTTTCCGGTATGGAAAAGGGTGATTTCAAGGGCCGGAAGGGGATAGATTATGGATTGTTTGCTATGGATACGGTATACGCAAGCCTTATGGAAACTTTTATCCTGCTATTTATAATGCTTTCCGGAGGGGAAACGGTAAAGCAGGAGGAAAACTGGACACCCGGTCTGCTTATGCAGAATATTGCCAAGAATATGCGGCCTCTTTTTTACGGAATCTGCATTTGGATAATATTTGGGAACAGCCAGGAGAGGCGGGCAAAAGGGGATGAAAAAACATGGACGGCGCAGGAGTCTTATGAAAGGTTTCTGGAGCTTGGGCTCACAAGGCGGGAAGCAGAGGTGGCAGTGCATATCGGAAAAGGGTTAAGCAACAAGGAAATTGCAATGGAATTAAGTATTAGCGAGACGACGGTGAAAAAACATGTATCCAATATCTTTGAAAAATTAGGAGTGGAAAAACGTCAGGAAATCAGGGAAAGGTTGACGTTGTGAAGCGGATGTGGCATTATGGAAATAAGGGTTACATCATGGGTGTATAAGGGCAGCCGGATTGCTGTAAGATGCGGAATATCGGTTGGTAATGATGGAACGGTATGTTATCCGTCCGGCTGCCTGCATGACAAAATAAAGAAAGAGAGGGTACTGTTATGAGACTAGTAACGCGTTCGGATTTTGACGGCCTTGCCTGCGGGGCACTGCTGAAAGAGGCAGGGATTATCGACCATTGGAAGTTTGCCCATCCAAAGGATTTGCAGGATGGATTGGTGGAGGTTACGGAGGACGACTGCCTTGCCAATGTACCGTATGTAGAAGGCTGCGGGCTTTGGTTCGACCATCATTCCAGTGAATTTGAGAGGAATCAATTGGAAGGGAAGTATAAAGGGGAGAGCCGGATTGCACCTTCCTGTGCCAGGATTATTTATGAATATTACGGCGGAAAGGAAAGATTCCCCCAGTTTGATGATATGATGGAAGCGGTAGATAAAGTGGATTCCGGCAATTTGACAATTGATGAGATTCAGAACCCGAAGGGCTGGATATTGGTGGGCTTTTTGATGGATCCCAGGACAGGGCTTGGGAGATGGAGGAATTTTACCATTTCCAATTATCAATTGATGGAAAAACTTATTGATGCTTGCCGCACGATGACGACGGATGAAATCCTTTCCTTGCCGGATGTAAAGGAAAGAATTGATATTTATTTTGAGCAGGCGGAAAAATTTAAAGAAATGGTAAGGGCAAATACACGGGTGGAAAAGGATGTGATTATTTCAGACCTTAGAGCCGTGGACCCGATTTATTCCGGGAACCGGTTCATGATTTACAGCATGTATCCGGAACAGAACATTTCGGCATGGATTGTCAGCGGAAAAGGTGGAGTTGGATGTTCGGTGGCCGTGGGCTACAGCGTATTAAACAGGACTTCCAATGTAAATGTGGGAAGGCTGATGCTAAAATACGGCGGCGGTGGCCATAAGGCTGTGGGAACCTGTCAGTTTAAGGATGAAGATATTGATAGGTTGCTGCCGGAGTTGTTGGATGAGTTGGTGAAGGGGTGATTTTTTTTAGGGGGACGGAGGAACGGAGGACGTCCGCAGCTAAGTATAGTGCCATTCAGACGCGCTTTCGCTCGGAAAAAAACGCAGCGGTACTAATGCGCCATAATACGGCGCATAAGGACCGGCGTTTTTTTAACGGTCTGAATGGCACTATACTTAGCTGCGGACTGGTTGCTCCGGTAGAGAGGGAGGAGATATTGGGTTTTGAGTGGAGGTTAGGGATTGGGATGGGTAGGTACTGGGTGGAGAGGTGAGGTATGAGGGGAGAGGCTTGGTTGGGATGATGTAGGGGTGGAGTTTGGTTAGGATAGTATAGGGATGGAAATTGGTTTGGGATGATATGGGGATGATAGCAGGGGGAGTGGGAGAAAGGAGAAGGGGGTAAGAGGTTTGAAGAAGGTTGTGGCGGTTGTTTGTAATTATAATAAGAGGGAATATGTGGCAGGGTGTGTGCAGAGTGTGGTGGAGTCGGCGTTTGAAGGGCTGGATGTGGTGGTGGTGGATAATGCTTCTACGGACGGTTCTGCGGAGTGGATTAGGAGTCAGTTTGGGGATAGTGTAAAATTGTTTGTGAACGAGGAGAATCTGGGGGGGAGCGGCGGCTTTAATGTGGGGATACGGTATGCTCTGGAAGAGGGATATGAGTATGTCTGGTGCCTGGATAATGATGTGTTAGTGGATGAGAATGCGGTAGGGGAATTGTATTCTTTTATGGAAGGGCATCCCGAAGTGGGGATGGCCGGATCAAAGGTATATCATATGGAGAAACCGGATTATGTGCAGCAGTTTGGGATTGATATCCTGTGGGATGAATATTGTTGTGAAGCGAAGTATCATGGTTGCTTGGAGGACGGCACTATGCCGGAAGTGGTGTATTCGGATGCGGTAGCTGCTTGTTCGGTATTGGTGAGGGCATCGGTAATCCGTAAAATCGGGCCTTTGCCGGAGGAGAACTTTTTGTACTGGGATGATACGGAGTGGGGATATAGATGTAATCTGGCAGGGTATAAGGTGGCATCCGTGGGCAGTTCTAAAATACTGCATTCTATGGGGGCGAAAAAGGAAAGCATAAATACGTTTCCGATGTATTATGCATGGCGGAACTGGATTCGCTTTTTTATGAAATATACACCAAAGGAAAAACGGGAAGATATGTGCTGCGCTTTTCTGGAAGGGATTTTTGATGTAGTTTATAATGATATTTATTTGGGGGAAGAAAACAGGGCAAAGACTGTCATGTATGCTTATGACGATGCTATCCACGGGAAGATGGGGAAAGCAAAAGAGGACAAGATTTTCCCGGTGGTGCATTCGGAGGAAAAATTGACAAAGCTGCTTATGGGGCAAAAGGAAGTAGAAATATATGCCAACGGATTGGACGGGCAGGCGGAAGCGTTTGCGAAGAAAGTTAGGGCTTTCGGTGAAAAATCAGGGAATGGGCTGGCAGTCCGCATTTTGAAAGGGCATCCATTTCCAAATGGGAATGGCGTAGAACTGGTTTTGGAAAAGAAGAAACGGGGGATATGTACGTTTACGATGGCAAAAGATATTTTCTGCCTGGATGATTTGGAACTGCACACCTGGTATGTGGATGAGGAAGAAAGGATTCTGGCTTCCGAGGAAGATTTGTTTTTGTCGATTAACCGGGATTACAGCCGGAAAATGTTTGTGTTTAGCCAGAAAGGGCTGTTTTTGTCTTTAACAGCGGCAGCAGGGGAAAGGGATGCCTGATTTTTTAATATTTTTTTAATTTCCCGTTAATTGCTATCCTATAGTGAAAGCATTACGATTAAAATAAACTTGAAATGCTTTATCGTGCAATCGCTGCCCTGCAAGCTTTTACGATTTGGCAGGGAGGGCAGTGGGTTAAAGGGGACTGCTATGTTTGGATATGTGATAATCAATAAAGGGGATATGAAATTCAGGGAGTTTGATGTCTACCATGCATATTACTGCGGGCTGTGCCGGAGCCTGAAAGAAAAGTATGGGCTGTTTGGGCAGATGACCTTATCGTATGATATGACATTTGTAATCATGCTGCTGACCGGTTTGTATGAGCCGGAAGAGGCGGAAGGAAGCTGTAAGTGCGTTGCCCATCCTTTTGAAAAGCATGGGATTAGGAGAAATGAATTTACGGAATATGCGGCGGATATGAATTTATTGCTTTCCTATTATAAATGCAAAGACGATTGGGAAGACGATAAAAAATACCGCCAGCGTTTTTATGCCTCCCTGTTGGAAAAGGGGTATCGGAAGCTGGGAGGGAAATACAGGAAAAAGACACGTAAAATAGAGAATTTGATGGGGCAGATAAAAAAGGAAGAAGAGGCAGGATGCCGGGATATCGATAAAATGTCGAGGCTGTTCGGCGAGGTGATGGCGGAAGTGATGGTCTGCAAAGAGGATATATGGAAAGAGAACCTTTACCGGCTTGGCCTGTATCTTGGGAAATTCATTTATTTGTGCGATGCTTACGAGGATATTGAAAAAGATTTAAAAGACGGCAATTACAATCCTCTTCTAGGGATGTATGAAAATCCTGATTTTGAGGAAGAATGCAGAGAGATTCTGACTATGATGATGGCGGAATGCTCAAAGGAATTTGAAAAGCTTCCTATTTTGGAAAATATAGAAATATTGCGGAACATAATATATTCCGGTGTATGGTACCGTTATGAAAAAGTAAGGGTAAAGCGGAAATCTGAAGAAAAGGGACAGGCAAAGAAAAATGAATAATCCTTATGAAGTTTTGGGAGTATCGGGGAATGCTTCCGAGGAAGAGATAAAAAAAGCATATCGGACTCTCAGCAGAAAGTACCACCCTGACGCTAATTTGAACAATCCGAATAAAGCGCAGGCAGAGGAAAAGTTCAAGCAGATTCAGGAAGCATACCAACAGATTGTGAAAGAGCGTACGGAAGGGTACGGGAATGGCGGGTATGGAAATACCGGGTATGAAAGAAACGGATATAACAGCAGAGGGTATGACTCAAGGGATGGCAATGGTTATGGAGGCGGCTTTGGGGGCTTCGGAAGTTTTGGAGGTTTCGGAAGCTTTGGAAGTTTTGGGGGCTTTGGGAATTTCGGAGGAGGCAGCACCGGTTATGAAGAAGACGGCCATTTGCGGGCGGCCGGGAATTATGTAAGGAACGGATATTATAAAGAAGCAAGAAATGTGCTGGACAGCATGTCGGAAAAAAATGCGCGCTGGTATTATTACAGCGCTTTGGCCCACGGCGGGCTGGGGAATACGGTAGCCGCAAGGGAACATGCCAAACGGGCGTCCGTTATGGAGCCGGGGAATGCGGATTACAGGAATCTTGCCTACCGTTTTGAAAACGGAGGAACGCAATACCGGCAACGGCAATATACTTATGGAAGCCCCTATGCCGGCAGCGGGAACTTTTGCCTGAGGCTTTGCATTTGGAATCTGATATGCAATGTCTGCTGCAACGGATGGATGTGCTGCGGCGGTTCCCCCTACCGTGGCTATTGAAAGGGAAAGCGGCGGTTTTAACGCTGCCACCTCCCGGAAGCGCCGCAGGGAAGAACCAGGCCGTTTTCCTTTACGGGAAGACCGATTTCATCTGCGGTCACATGGCCGCCGAAGGACGGAACGATAGCTGTATTTATCATGTAAGACAATACGGCTGGCTGCAGGCCGGTGGTATAAGAGTTTATCAAATAAAAAAGCGCATGTTCGGAAAGGATTTTTGAAGTCAATTCTATAAAAGAAAAAATATTTTCTTCGATTTTCCATATTTCCCCTTTGGGTCCCCGACCGTAGGAAGGAGGATCCATAATGATGCCGTCGTAAGTATTGCCCCTGCGTATTTCCCGTTCCACAAATTTTACGCAGTCATCGACCAGCCAGCGTATGGGGGCATCTCCAAGCCCGGAGGCGATGGCGTTTTCTTTTGCCCAGGTTACCATACCTTTGGAAGCGTCCACATGGGTGACGCTGGCCCCTGCCTTGGCAGCCGCCAAAGTTGCCCCGCCGGTATAGGCAAATAAGTTCAAGACTTTTACCGGTCTTTTGGAAGCACGGATAAGAGGGGAAAACCAATCCCAATTGGCTGCCTGTTCCGGGAAAAGCCCGGTATGTTTGAAGCTGAAGGGCTTTAACCGGAAAGTAAGTTCCTGATAATGGATACTCCATTCGTCCGGGAGCCGGAAAAATTCCCATTCCCCGCCGCCTTTGGAGCTGCGGTGGTAATGGCCGTTCTTTTTTTGCCATCCGGGGTTTATCTTTGGTGTATTCCAAATGACCTGTGGGTCTGGGCGTATTAAAAGATATTTTCCCCAGCGTTCCAGCTTTTCCCCGCAGGAGGTATCCAAAACTTCATAATCTTTCCATTTGTCGGCTGTCCACATAAGGCGCCCTCCTTTTGTATCGTAGTTTGTATGACTTTATCAATATACACTAAAGCTATTGGTTTGGCAAGGATGCCCGTTGCATCTGCTTCGCCCGTCATCCGTTTGCCAAAGGGCCTGTCCGGCAGTACCGTCTGGCAGACTTTTTGACATCCGAACCCTTAACTTATTTTAAGACATAAAAAAATAAAAAAATGCTTGCATTTCCGGAAAACATCATGTATACTAACAATTGCTGTGGCATGATAGCTGTGAAGCGTGAGGTTGCTGCCGTATGGGCAGGTTTTCCGTGGAGCGAATGTCAAGGAGCCGGCAAGCCGGCTTAAAGAAACTGACGACAAGTCACTGTACAAGCAATAATGTTACTTAGCAGTAGTGTAACGGTGTGTGGAAATGCAGAAGAAAGAAACTGATAAAACGTAGCTTATGAGGTTTATCAGGACACACACGGACGAGTGTACAGTCACCGCTTGTCGTACTTAAGGGTTGAAAAGTGCGAAAAGGAGGCGACTTTTTTTATGGCAAGTCAAGTAATGAGAATTACCTTAAAAGCTTATGATCATCATTTAGTAGATGCATCTGCCAAGAAAATCATTGAAACAGTTAAAAAGAACGGATCACAGGTGAGCGGGCCGGTACCCCTTCCGACAAAAAAAGAAGTGGTTACTATCTTGAGGGCGGTTCACAAATATAAGGATTCCAGAGAGCAGTTTGAGCAGAGGACCCACAAAAGGTTGATTGACATTATTACACCGACACCGAAGACGGTCGATGCGTTGCAAAGGCTGGAGATGCCGGCTGGTGTATATATTGACATCAAAATGAAGACCAAATAAATTTTCTTCATTTTAAAACAAAAAACCCCTACTAGTATGCAAAGCTTCGGAGGCAGGAAGGGAAAGCCGAAGGGCTAGGCCGCTGTAGAACAAACAGGAGGTAAAGATGAAAAAAGCGATTTTAGCAACAAAAGTCGGAATGACTCAAATCTTCAATGAAGACGGTTCACTGATTCCGGTAACGGTACTTCAGGCAGGACCCTGTTATGTAACCCAGATTAAAACAATGGAAAATGACGGCTACAAAGCAGTTCAGGTTGGCTTTGTTGACAAGAAGGAAAGAATCAACAACAAAGACAAGGGCGGCAAAAAAGAAGTGATTCATAGGCATGGCGTAACCAAAGCTATGAAAGGGCACTTTGATAAGGCTGGCGTTTCCGGCAAGAGATATGTAAGGGAATTTAAATTTGAAAATTCCGAAGAATATGAATTGGGCAAGGAAATCAAAGCGGATATATTTGCAGCAGGCGATAAAGTGGATGCATCTGCGATTTCCAAAGGTAAAGGTTTCCAGGGTGCGATTAAGAGGCACGGGCAGCACAGAGGACCTATGACTCATGGTTCCAAGTTCCACCGTCATCAGGGTTCCAACGGCGCTTGCTCCTCACCGAGCCGCGTGTTTAAAGGAAAAGGGATGCCTGGGCATATGGGCTGCGTAAAAGTTACCGTGCAGAACCTTGAAGTGGTGCGTGTAGATGCGGAGAAAAATCTTCTTCTTATTAAAGGCGCAGTGCCGGGACCGAAGAAAGCTCTAGTGACAATAAAAGAAACCGTTAAGGGTTAATCTTTGGCGGATGAAAGGAGGACCATTCAGATGGCAAACGTATCTGTTTATAATATGGAAGGCAAAGAAGTTGGCAGAATCGACTTAAACGATGCGGTATTCGGTGTTGAAATCAATGAACATCTGGTACACATGGCAGTCGTACAACAGCTTGCAAATAAACGTCTGGGAACGCAGAAAGCAAAAACCCGTTCGGAAGTTTCCGGCGGCGGGAAAAAACCTTGGAGGCAGAAAGGAACAGGCCATGCAAGGCAGGGTTCTATAAGGGCGCCCCAGTGGAAAGGCGGCGGCGTTGTTTTTGCCCCGGTGCCAAGGGATTATTCCTTTAAGATGAACAGGAAGGAAAAACAGGCAGCTATCCGTTCCGCACTGACAAGCAGGGTGCAGGACAACAAGTTTATCGTTTTGGATGAACTGAAAATGGATGCAGCAAAAACAAAAGAGATGAGGAAAGTCCTTGAGAACCTGAATGTGAAAAAGGCTCTTGTAGTGACAGGGGGTATCGACGAAAACGTAATCCTTGCAGCAAGGAACCTTCCTACAGTACGTACTTCCCATATCGCAATTGAAAAGGATGGGGAGAACACGAAAGTAAACAGCACAATCTGTGTTTATGATATTATGAAATATGATACCGTAGTCCTGACAAAGGAAGCGGTGGCAAATATTGAGGAGGTGTACGCATAATGGCAAATATTCAATATTATGATGTTATCCTCAAACCGGTTATTACGGAAAAAAGTATGGCTGGCATGAGTGAAAAAGAATATACGTTTTTGGTTCATCCGGAAGCGAATAAAACAATGATTAAACATGCCGTAGAGAAGATGTTTGAAGGCACGAAAGTGGAAAGAGTCAATACGATGAACTTAATCGGCAAGACAAAAAGACGCGGTATGACTTCCGGAAAAACGGCGCAGAGGAAGAAAGCCATTGTTAAATTGACGGCGGACAGCAAAGAAATCGAAATCTTTGCAGGGCTGTAAGGAATAAGCACGCTGCAAAAGGCGGTCTTGCCTGTTAGGCAGCGGAAGCGGTAGCTCGCGGAGCGATAGAAGCAACAGGAAAGTATGCGGCATGGAAAACGGATGGCCGCGCAAAGCTAAAGTAAAGGAGACCTAAGACATGGGAATTAAGACATATAAGCCATATACACCTTCCAGAAGGCATATGACAGGTTCTGACCATTCTGAAATCACAAAGCAGACTCCTGAGAAATCCCTTTGTGTTTCATTGAAAAAGAATGCCGGACGTAATAATCAGGGTAAGATTACGGTAAGGCACCGCGGAGGCGGAAACAAGAGAAAATACAGATTGATTGATTTCAAGAGGAATAAAGACGGCATACCGGCAAAAGTAATCGGTATCGAGTATGACCCCAACAGGACGGCAAACATTGCTTTGATTTGTTATAAAGACGGACAAAAAAGCTATATCATTGCTCCACAGGGGCTGACGGACGGCATGACGGTAATGAACGGGCCGGAAGCGGAAATAAGAGTCGGTAATTGCCTGCCGCTTTCCAACATCCCGGTTGGTACACAGGTACACAACATTGAGCTGCTTCCCGGAAAGGGCGGGCAGATGGCACGTTCTGCAGGCAACAGCGCACAGTTGATGGCAAAAGAAGGGAAATATGCAACGCTCAGGCTGCCCTCAGGCGAAATGAGGATGGTACCGATTGCCTGCCGCGCAACCATTGGTTCAGTAGGTAATGCAGACCACAACCTTATCAATATCGGTAAAGCCGGACGTAAACGCCATATGGGTATCCGTCCTACGGTACGTGGTTCGGTTATGAACCCGAATGACCATCCGCACGGTGGTGGTGAAGGAAAGACAGGTATCGGACGTCCGGGCCCGTGTACACCTTGGGGCAAGCCTGCTCTTGGTTTGAAGACACGTAAAAAGAAGAAGGCGTCTAACAAGCTGATTGTAAGAAGAAGAGACGGCAAAAGCATTAAATAATAGGAGGAAAAACAATGGCTAGATCACTGAAAAAAGGACCATTCGCAGACGCAAGCGTGCTGAAAAAAGTAGATGCCATGAATGCATCAGGGCAGAAGCAGGTGATTAAGACCTGGTCCCGCCGGTCTACGATTTTCCCTTCATTTGTAGGGCACACATTTGCAGTTCATGATGGAAGGAAACATGTGCCGGTATATATTACGGAAGATATGGTTGGTCATAAGCTCGGCGAATTTGTTGCAACCAGGACGTACAGGGGTCATGGAAAAGACGAAAAGAAATCGAAAGTAAGGTAGCAGTTCGTCCGTGGCGCGGACGAACCGATGGAACCATAAAGTGTCCGTGACATGGGTGGAAATTTGGAAGGAGGAGCAAAAAAATGGCAAAAGGACATAGAAGCCAGATTAAGAGGGAAAGAAACGCGCAGAAAGATGTCAGGCCTTCAGCTAAGTTATCTTACGCTAGGATTCCTGTTCAGAAAGCTTGTTTCGTTCTCGATGCCGTTAGGGGCAAGGATGTAACTGCCGCGCTGGCTATTTTGGAGTATAATCCAAGATATGCTTCGGGCGTTGTTAAGAAATTATTGGAATCAGCAATTGCAAATGCTGAATACAAATATAGCCAGGATCCGACGAAATACCCGAATCCGGAAAATCTTTATATAGCAGAATGTTTTGCGAACAAGGGGCCTACAATGAAAAGAGTAAGACCAAGGGCACAGGGAAGGGCTTATCGAATCGAGAAGAGAACAAGCCATATTACAGTTGTGCTTGATGCAAGATAAAGAAAGGAGAAAGGTTATTAATGGGACAGAAAGTTAATCCTCACGGTTTAAGGGTCGGCATTATTAAAGAATGGGATTCCAGATGGTATGCGGATGCTGAATTTTCAGATTTCTTAGTGGAAGATTATAATATCAGAAAATTCCTTAAGAAAAAATTGTACAGCGCAGGGATTTCCAAGATTGAAATAGAAAGAGCATCGGACAGGGTAAAGATTGTTATTTACACGGCAAAACCGGGTGTTGTTATCGGTAAAGGCGGTGCGGAAATCGAAGTAACAAAGAAAGAGCTTTCCAAACTTACAGATAAGAAAGTATTGGTAGACATTAAAGAAATCAAAAGACCGGATAAGGATGCGCAGCTTGTTGCGGAAAATATCGCGCAGCAGCTTGAAAACCGTATATCTTTCAGACGTGCAATGAAATCCTGCATGGGAAGGACTATGAAGGCAGGCGCTCTGGGAATCAAAACAGCATGTGCAGGTCGTCTTGGCGGCGCTGATATGGCTCGTACCGAGTTCTACAGCGAAGGAACTATCCCGCTTCAGACATTGAGGGCAGATATTGATTATGGTTTTGCAGAAGCGGACACAACTTATGGTAAAGTTGGCGTAAAAGTATGGATTTACAAGGGTGAGGTACTTCCTACTAAGAACAAAAACGAAGAAAAGGTATCTTCGGAGGAAGGGAGCGATAAATAATGTTAATGCCTAAAAGAGTAAAACGTCGTAAACAATTCCGTGGTTCTATGAGGGGCAAAGCAACCCGTGGCAATAAAATTTCTTACGGTGAGTACGGTATTGTAGCAACAGAGCCATGCTGGATTAAATCGAACCAGATAGAAGCAGCCCGTGTCGCTATGACACGTTATATCAAGCGTGGCGGTAAAGTCTGGATTAAAATATTTCCTGATAAACCAGTAACAGCAAAACCTGCAGAAACACGTATGGGTTCCGGAAAAGGTACCTTGGAATACTGGGTAGCAGTTGTTAAGCCGGGGCGTGTAATGTTTGAAATTTCCGGGGTATCCGAGGAAATAGCAAAAGAAGCATTGCGTCTTGCAACACATAAGCTTCCATGCAAATGTAAAATTGTTTCTAAAGCAGACTTGGAAGGCGGTGCGTCAAATGAAAACTAAGAAGTATGTAGAAGATTTAAAAGCGAAATCAGCTGCAGAATTAGCACAGGAATTGGTAGCTGCTAAGAAAGAACTTTTCAATTTGAGATTCCAGAATGCAACAAATCAGTTGGACAATACAGCAAGGATTAAAGAGGTAAGGAAAAATATTGCCAGGATCCAGACTGTTATTACGCAGAAGAAAAATGCGCAGTAACTTGATTGTTAGAAAGGAGAATCGATTGTGGAAAGAAATCTGAGAAAAACACGTACTGGAAAAGTAACCAGTAATAAAATGGATAAGACAATTGTTGTTGCCATCGAAAACCATGTAAAACATCCTCTTTACGGGAAAATCGTAAAGAAAACCTATAAATTGAAAGCGCATGACGAGAAAAATGAGTGCAACATCGGCGATACTGTAAAAGTAATGGAAACAAGACCTTTGTCCAAAGATAAAAGATGGAGACTTGTTGAGATTGTCGAAAGGGCTAAATAGTAAATTTTTCGCCTATGGCGAAATTCGGAAGGAGAGTTTAGTATGATTCAGCAAGAGAGCAGACTTAAGGTTGCTGATAACACAGGTGCAAAGGAAATCCTCTGCATCAGGGTTATGGGTGGATCTACGAGGAGATATGCACGTATCGGTGATATCATCGTTGCCACGGTCAAAGATGCAACACCCGGCGGTGTTGTAAAAAAAGGCGATGTAGTGAAGGCTGTAGTTGTCCGTACTGTAAAAGGCGCGCGTCGTAAAGACGGTTCTTATATTAGATTTGATGAGAATGCTGCTGTTATTATTAAAGATGATAAGACTCCGAGAGGAACACGTATTTTTGGACCGGTGGCAAGAGAGCTTCGTGAGAAACAGTTCATGAAAATTGTTTCTCTGGCTCCGGAAGTATTGTAAGGAGGTGCCGGAATGGCTACATTAAAAATTAAAAAAGGCGACACCGTAAGAGTAATCGCCGGCAAAGATAACGGTAAAGAAGGAAAAGTTGTTGCTATAGACAGGAAAAAGGGCAGAGTGCTTGTGGAAGGCGTCAATATGATTACCAAACATGTAAAGCCTTCAGCAGCTAACCAGAATGGCGGAATCGTCCAAAAAGAAGCCTCTATTGATATTTCTAACGTAATGTATCTTCATAAAGGGAAACCGACAAGGGTTGGGTTCAAGTTTGAAAATGACAAAAAAGTACGTTTTGCAAAATCGACAGGGGAAGTTATTGATTAATTCTAAGGAAGGAGGTCTAGGCGCGTGAGCAGACTGAAAACTATGTATAAAGACGAGATCGTAGACGCTATGGTCAAAAAGTTTGAATATAAGAATATTATGGAAGTGCCGAAGCTCGAAAAGATCGTTATCAACATGGGCGTTGGCGAAGCAAAAGAAAACGCTAAGGTTTTGGAATCCGCAGTAAAAGATATGGAAACCATTTCCGGTCAGAAAGCGGTTATTACAAAAGCAAAGCATTCCATTGCTAACTTTAAAATCAGGGAAGGGATGCCTATCGGTTGTAAAGTTACACTCCGTGGGGAAAGAATGTATGAATTTCTTGACCGTCTTGTAAATCTTGCTTTGCCTCGTGTACGCGATTTCAGGGGTGTAAACCCTAATTCATTTGACGGAAGAGGAAATTATGCGCTCGGTATCAAAGAGCAGCTTATCTTCCCGGAAATCGAGTATGATAAGATAGACAAAGTAAGAGGTATGGATGTTATTATTGTTACAACGGCAAAGACAGATGAAGAAGCCCGTGAATTATTGAGATTGTTCAACATGCCGTTTGCAAAATAAGAGGAGGTATAATTCATGGCTAAGACAGCAATGAAAATCAAACAGCAGCGTAAACCGAAATTCTCGACAAGGGCGTATACGCGCTGCAAAATTTGTGGTCGTCCACATGCTTATTTAAGAAAATACGGGATTTGCAGGATTTGCTTCCGTGAGTTAGCATATAAAGGCCAGATTCCAGGCGTGAAAAAGGCAAGCTGGTAAACAGTTCTACTTCGCAGAACTGCAAGAATGCTTTCCGCGTTCTTTCGAGATAATTCCGATGTCTGGGATTTGTCCGGGAAATTGCGCACAGCATTCTTCAAGCATGATTCAAGTCAATAAGAGAAGGAGGAAACTAAATCATGACAATGAGTGATCCGATTGCAGATATGCTTACAAGAATCCGTAATGCGAATACTGCAAAACATGATACAGTAGATGTTCCGTCTTCCAAAATGAAGCTGGCGATTGCACAGATTCTTTTGGATGAAGGGTACATTAAAAAATTCGATATGGTTGATGACGGAAGCTTCAAAACAATCCGCATTACATTAAAATACGGTGCGGATAAAAATGAGAAAATTATCACAGGGCTTAAGAGGATTTCAAAACCCGGTCTTCGTGTTTATGCCGGCAAAGACGAACTTCCAAGGGTACTTGGCGGACTTGGTATCGCTATTATTTCTACAAATAAAGGCGTTATTACCGATAAGAAAGCCAGAGAGTTTGAAGTAGGCGGAGAAGTTTTAGCATTTGTCTGGTAAGGAAAGCCCGCTTTACGGTCTGCAGACGAAGATTTGCTAAGGCGTCAAAAGGTGCCGTTTGAGAATTGTCAGTTCATGCTGACTTTGCGTAGAGGTTTTGGACGGAATTTGATTGCATCGAATGAGTGCAGAACAGTATATAGATTGATAATAAAAATAGGAGGTACGGGCATGTCACGTATAGGAAGAATGCCAATCGCGGTTCCGGCAGGCGTTACTGTCGATATCGCAGAAAATAATAAAGTGACTGTAAAAGGTCCTAAGGGAACACTGGAAAGAGTGCTTCCTTCAGAGATGGAAATTAAGATGGAAGGTGAAACAATCGTTGTTTCCAGGCCGAATGACCTGAAAAAGATGAAATCCCTTCATGGTCTTACAAGAACTCTGATTAATAATATGGTAATTGGTGTTACACAGGGATATGAAAAGAAACTGGAAGTAAACGGCGTTGGTTACAGGGCTGCAAAATCAGGGAAGAAATTGACATTATCCCTGGGATATTCCCATCCGGTAGAAATGGAAGACCCTGAAGGCATTGAGACAGTATTGGAAGGACAGAATGTCATTATTGTCAAGGGTATTGATAAAGAAAAGGTTGGCCAATTCGCTGCTGAAATCAGGGATAAGAGAAGACCGGAGCCTTATAAGGGCAAGGGTATCAAGTATGCTGATGAAGTGATTAGACGTAAAGTTGGTAAGACCGGTAAGAAATAGATAAGGAGAGTATGAGAATGGTTAAAAAAGAATCTAGATCAAAAATTCGTGTTAAGAAACACAAGAGAATTCGTAACCGTTTGAGCGGAACGCCCGAAAGACCGCGTTTGGCTGTATTCAGAAGCAATAATCATATGTATGCTCAAATTATCGACGATAAAGCTGGAAATACTTTAGTTGCGGCTTCCACATTGGAAAAGGATGTACAGTCGGAACTTGAGAAGACCAACAACGTTGATGCGGCAGCATATGTCGGAACAGTTATTGCGAAGAGGGCGCTGGAAAAAGGAATTACAACAGTAGTCTTTGACAGGGGCGGCTATATATACCATGGAAAAGTTGCAGCATTAGCTGAAGCAGCCAGAGAAGCTGGCTTAGTATTCTAAGAAGGGAGAGAAAATCACATGAGACATACAATCATTGATGCAAGTCAGTTTGAATTAACTGAAAAAGTAGTTGCCATCAAGCGTGTAACCAAGGTTGTAAAAGGTGGTCGTAACTTCCGCTTCACAGCTTTAGTTGTTGTAGGCGACGGAAACGGGCATGTAGGCGCAGGGCTTGGTAAAGCAGCAGAAATCCCGGAAGCAATCCGCAAAGGGAAAGAGGATGCAACCAAGAACCTTGTCAGCGTTGCACTGGATGAAAACAACAGTATTACACATGACTTCCTCGGAAAGTTTGGTTCTTCGACCGTTCTTCTGAAGAAAGCCCCGGAAGGTACCGGTGTTATTGCCGGCGGCCCGGCGCGTAGCGTGTGTGAACTTGCAGGGATTAAAAATATCCGTACAAAATCTTTGGGCTCCAACAATAAGCAGAATGTTGTTCTTGCGACAATTGCAGGTTTAAGCCATCTGAAAACTCCTGAAGAAGTTGCTAGAAACCGTGGCAAGTCTATAGACGAGGTTATGGCATAAGGGAAACTGCTTTGGGCGGTTTTCTGAAAGAGTAGAAAGGAGAAAATGAAAGTGGAAGGTAAAACATTAAAAATAACATTAGTGAAATCTCCTATCGGAGCGATTCCCAAGCATAGGAAAACAATTACGGCAATGGGACTTCGTAAGCTGAATAAAACTGTTGAGCTGCCGGACAACGCGGCGACAAGAGGCCAGATTCAGCAAGTAAGACATATGGTTAAAGTAGAAGAAGCATAAACAGATAAGGAGGTGTCAAGGAAATGGAATTATCTAATTTAAGGCCTGTAAAAGGTTCTAAACACAGTGATAATTTTAGAAGAGGCCGTGGTCATGGTTCAGGAAACGGAAAAACAGCCGGAAAAGGCCACAAGGGCCAGAAAGCCCGTTCAGGGGGAACAAGGCCAGGTTTTGAAGGCGGTCAGATGCCATTATACAGACGTATCCCGAAAAGGGGCTTTACAAATTATAATGCAAAGGATATTGTAGCAGTTAATGTAAGCGCCCTTGAGGTATTCGATAATGGCGCTACGGTTGATGTGGATACATTGATTGAAAGAGGCATTGTGAAGAATCCCAGGGATGGTGTTAAGATCCTCGGACACGGAGACTTTACTAAGAGACTCACTGTAAAGGCTAATGCGTTCAGTGCATCGGCAAAAGAAAGAATTGAAGCTCTTGGTGGAACAGCAGAGGTGATGTAATGTTTACAACCGTAAAGAATGCATTTAAAATTAAAGAAATTAGGAATAAAGTCTTTTTTACTTTCCTTATGTTAGTTGTGATCCGTCTAGGGTCACAGCTTCCCGTACCGGGAGTAGACAGGCATTATTTTTCTAATTGGTTTGCGCAGCAGACAGGGGATGCATTTAACTTTTTGGATGCGTTTACAGGCGGTTCGTTCCTCAATATGTCCATTTTGGCATTGAATATTACCCCTTATATCACATCTTCAATTATCATGCAGCTTCTTACGATAGCGATTCCTAAGTTGGAAGAGATGCAGCGTGACGGGGAAGACGGGCGGAAAAAGATAGCATCTATTACCCGTTATGTGACAGTTGCGCTTGCATTGCTGGAATCCGGCGCTATGGCAATCGGTTTCGGGAGGCAAGGGCTGCTAGAGGAATATAATGCCCTGAATGTCATTACTGTCATTGCGGCTATGACCGCTGGTAGTGCATTTCTTATGTGGATTGGCGAACGGATTACGGAGAATGGGATAGGCAACGGAATATCAATCGTGCTTGTTATCAATATCATTTCCCGTTTGCCGCAGGATATCAATCAATTATTTGTACAGTTCGTATATGGTAAATCTACTGCGCTTGCCGTAGTGGCGGCGGTTATTATCATTGCGATTATTATTGCAATGGTTGCGTTGGTTGTCATTTTAAACGGTGGTGTACGGAAAATACCGGTGCAGTATGCGAAAAAAGTACAAGGGAGGAAGATGGTTGGCGGACAGACTACCAATATCCCGTTGAAGGTGAATACATCGGGGGTTATTCCGATTATTTTTGCATCTTCCCTTATGCAGCTTCCTCTTATCGTAAGTTCCCTTTTCAATTATCAGGGAACAGGCGTGTGGGCGGAAATATTGAAGGGGATGAATTCCTCAAACTGGTGCAAACCAAGCCAGCCTGTTTATACAATTGGGCTGCTGGTATATATTGTGCTGGTAATCTTTTTTGCATATTTCTATACGTCGATTACTTTTAATCCGTTGGAAATTGCAGAGAACATGAAAAAGCAGGGCGGCTTTATACCGGGTATCAGACCTGGCAGGCCTACCAGCGAATATTTGACAAAAATATTGAATTATATTATTTTCATCGGTGCAATCGGCCTGACAATTGTAGGCATTCTTCCGTTTGTATTTAATGGCTTATTCAATGCCAGTGTTTCTTTCGGGGGAACAAGCTTAATCATTATCGTCAGTGTTATATTGGAAACGGTAAAACAGGTTGAATCACAGATGTTAGTCCGTAATTATAAAGGTTTTTTGAATGATTAAACTGCAGATGGACACCCGCTTTGCGTGTGTCCGTTTGTCGTTGGCGGTATGTTTTGGGAGAGGAAAAGACAATGAAAATTATAATGTTAGGGGCACCCGGAGCGGGGAAAGGGACACAGGCTCAAATGATAGCCGATAAATATAAAGTTCCCCATATTTCTACTGGGGATATTTTCAGGGCAAATATTAAAAACGGAACGGAACTTGGCATGGAAGCCAAAAAATATATGGATCAGGGGCTGCTTGTTCCTGATGAGCTGACAGTAAAGATTCTTTTGGATAGGGTGGCAAAGGAAGATTGTAAAGACGGATATGTGCTGGATGGTTTCCCGAGGACGATTCCCCAGGCGGAAGTGCTGGATAAAGCGTTAGCGGAGCGCGGGGAATCCATTGATTATGCGGTGGATGTGGATGTGCCGGATGAAAATATCGTAAAGAGGATGTCCGGAAGGCGGGCATGCCTGTCTTGTGGGGCAACTTTCCATTTGGAGCATGTTCCTCCAAAGGAAGAAGGGATTTGCGACCGTTGTGGGAAAGAATTGGTTCTCCGCGATGACGATAAGGAAGAGACTGTTTTAAACCGTTTAAAGGTGTATCATGACCAGACGCAGCCGTTGATTCAATTTTATAAAAATAAGGGTGTAATGCAGGCGGTAGACGGTACAAAATCAATGCAGGAAGTGTTTGACGCTATTGTAGCAATATTGGAAAAATAAGAAATAATGCAGCTTTTGAGTTATGAAGCAAAGAAGGGCAAATTCCCGTCCGGCAGATAGAAGCATCTGCCGGGGGAAGGAGCGAGGAGGTTTGGTTATGGCTGTATCAATTAAATCTGCCAGGGAAATTGCCTTAATGCGTGAATCCGGCAGGATACTTGCGGAAGTGCATGAGCGTCTTGGCGAAGTGATTCAACCGGGGATTTCGACATTTGAGATTGACAGAATCGGCGAGGAGATGATTCGCAGCTACGGCTGTACTCCCAGCTTTCTGAATTATAACGGTTATCCGGCATCCATATGCGTATCTCTCAATGATGAAGTGGTTCATGGCATCCCGAATAAGAAACGGATTGTGCAGGAAGGGGATATTGTCAGTCTGGACGCAGGGGTTATCTATAAAGGGTACCATTCCGATGCGGCCAGAACGCATGGGGTCGGGCAGATAAGCAAAGAAGCGCAGGCATTGATGGATGCCACGAAACAAAGCTTTTATGAAGGGATTAAAATGGCCAGGGCTGGAAACCGGTTATTTGATATATCGAAGGCAATTGATGATTATATTTCCGGTTTCGGTTATGGGATTGTGCGTGACCTTGTAGGGCACGGCGTGGGTTCCCAGCTTCATGAAGACCCTCAAATCCCGAATTTCGCCCAGCGCAGAAGGGGTCCAAAACTTAGGCCAGGGATGACCTTGGCGGTTGAGCCGATGATAAATATGGGGAGCTGGGAAGTGGAATGGCTGGATGACGACTGGACGGTAGTATCGGCAGACGGCTCCTGGTCTGCACATTATGAAAATACGATTCTTATTACAGAAGGTGAGCCGGAAATACTCACCCTTCTGCATAGCTAAGATACCGGGGCCGGGGAAAGGCGTGGATATGGATAAGGATATGGTAGGGATGCTTGCAATATCGAAGATGGGGCATGATAAGAAGACAGTATATATCATAGTGAAAGAAGAGGATGAATATGTATATGTATCTGACGGGAAATTAAAAACAATGGAAAACCCCAAGAAGAAAAACAAAAAACATATTCAGATAATAAAGAAAGAAGCCGATGATATTTTGAGAGGCAAACTTTTAAACGGCCAGCGTATATATAATGAAGAGATAAGGAAAGTGATAGGAGGTTTTATATGTCAAAGGCAGATGTAATTGAAATTGAAGGCACGGTGGTTGAGAAACTGCCGAATACAATGTTTCAGGTAGAACTGGAGAACGGCCATAAGGTATTGGCACATATCAGTGGTAAACTGAGACAAAATTTCATCCGTATTTTGCCCGGGGATAAAGTTACTTTGGAACTATCGCCTTATGATTTGTCCAAGGGACGCATTATTTGGAGAGACAAATAGTTGTAACAGTGAAGCCGAAGGCTGAACTGTTACAACTATTTGAAAAATATTGGGAAAATAGCTTGCAAATGCTGGATTTCCATGATATAATGTGAAACGGTCTTTTTTGAAGGAGGTTAGGTTGGGAAATCGAAGATTTTTCAGCCGGCAAATTTGTGCAGAGGTACAAATCCGCAAGGATTTTGCGGCTGCATGTGTAATTACAAATTTGTACCTGCAGCGTTAAGCTTACAGGTTACAGGAAGGACAAAGGTAATAGGCATGAAGGTTAGATCATCAGTGAAACCGATTTGCGAGAAGTGTAAAATCATTAAAAGAAAAGGAAGAATCAGAGTAATCTGCGAGAATCCGAAACACAAACAGAGACAAGGATAATCCCTGCCAGATAATTATTTTGGCAGAGGGTTCTTGTCCGGTTATGATATGTTTTAAATTGGGAAATAAACGGCAGACGTGTGGCCGGTTCAATATAGATGTATTTTAGCTAGACTGGGAGCCTGTGGAATTACTTGTTGATACCAAAACAAAGATTTATGTTTTGGAAAGGTCGGATTGATTTTTCCGGTTGGGTACGAAAGGTACCTCAATCAGCTTAGTAACTATTTTTAGTAAATGGAGGAAATGTAAATGGCTCGTATTGCAGGTGTGGATTTACCTAGAGAAAAACGTGTGGAGATTGGACTCACATATATTTATGGGATAGGTAGAGTAAGCTCAAACAAAATCCTTGCGGCAGCACAGGTGAATCCGGATACCCGTGTCAGGGAATTGACGGATGAAGAAGTAAAGAGGATTAGCGAAGTAATTGACGAAGGCTACATGGTAGAAGGCGATTTGAGAAGAGAAGTGGCAATGAATATCAAACGTCTTCAGGAAATCGGATGTTATAGGGGTATCCGCCATAGGAAAGGGCTTCCGGTTCGCGGTCAGAAAACAAAGACAAATGCCAGGACAAGGAAAGGCCCCAAACGTACTGTTGCTAATAAGAAGAAATAAAGGCAAATAAAGGCAATTGCCCCTTGCGTTTTATATGCTGTTGCCGATTATGAAGAAATAATAACAGGAAAAGTTAAATGAATAGCAGAGAAAGTAGGTTAGTTTAAAATGGCAAAGAAAGTTACAAAGAAAGTGACAAAAAAACGTGTCAAGAAAAACGTTGAACATGGACAGGCACATATCCAGTCTTCTTTTAACAATACGATTGTTACATTGACAGACAATGAAGGAAATGCCCTTAGCTGGGCAAGCGCCGGTGGTCTTGGCTTTAGAGGTTCAAAGAAATCTACTCCGTATGCAGCACAGATGGCAGCAGAAACTGCTACAAAGGCTGCACTTATACATGGTTTGAAAACCGTTGATGTTATGGTAAAGGGACCGGGTTCAGGACGTGAAGCAGCAATCCGTGCGTTACAGGCATGTGGGCTTGAGGTAACGAGCATCCGTGACGTAACACCGGTACCGCATAACGGATGCCGCCCGCCGAAACGCCGCCGCGTTTAATTGCTGGAGACGCTTTAGGTGTGCATATATATGAAGTTGGAAGAATGCGTATCATTACGTTGTAAACAATAATAGAAAGGAGCCCAAAATGGCAATTAACAGAGTACCAATTCTAAAAAGATGCAGGGCATTAGGACTTGAGCCGGCATATTTGGGATATGACAAAAAATCCAATAGGACAAATGCGAGGGCAGGAAAGAAAGTAAGCGAGTACGGTCTTCAGCTTAGAGAAAAACAGAAAGCGAAATTTATCTACGGTGTTCTTGAGAAACCTTTTAGGAATTATTACAAAAAGGCTGACAGAATGAAAGGGATGACTGGTGAAAACCTGATGGTTTTGCTGGAAAGAAGGCTTGACAGCGTAGTATTCAGGATGGGATTTGCCAGAACGAGAAGGGAAGCAAGGCAGGTTGTAGGGCATAAACATTTCCTTGTGAATGGAAAGCCGGTACAGATTCCTTCTTACCTGATAAAGGCCGGAGATGTAATCGAAGTAAGGGAAAAGGCAAAATCTTTGCAGAGATATAAAGATATCCTTGAAGTTACGGCAAGCAGACTTGTTCCTGAATGGATGGACGTAGACCAGGAAGCGATGAAAGGAACGATTAAAGAACTCCCGACAAGAGAGATGATTGATGTTCCTGTTAACGAAATGCTTATAGTCGAATTATATTCTAAATAAGTTTAAGCGTCTGACAGCAAGCGGGCTGTGGCAGTTTGGCTTAAAGGCAGGCTGTGTCCGCTTGTTTGTTGACTTAAAAATTAGAGTAGGATTGTTCGTAAAGGAGGGTATTTGCAGTGTTTGATTTTGAAAGGCCCAATATTGAGGTTGCAGAAATCTCTGAAGATAAAAAGTATGGCAAATTTGTAGTGGAACCTTTGGAAAGAGGTTACGGAATTACACTGGGCAATTCTTTAAGAAGAATCATGCTTTCTTCTTTGCCTGGAGCAGCAGTCAGCCAGGTGAAAATTGAAGGTGTTTTGCATGAGTTCAGTTCCATCCCCGGAGTAAAAGAGGATGTAACGGAAATCATTATGAACATAAAGAGCCTTGCCATAAGGAATAGCAGTGATACAAATGAACCAAAGACCGCATATATCGAATATGACGGAGAGGGTGTCGTTCGTGCATCCGATATCCAGGTGGATCAGGATATCGAAATTTTGAATCCTGACCTTGTAATCGCTACGTTGAGCGGCAAGGAAACAAAATTATACATGGAGCTGACTATTACAAAGGGCAGAGGCTATGTAGGCTCTGATAAGAATAAAACGGAGGATTTGCCGATTGGGGTTATTGCAGTGGATTCCATTTATACGCCTGTGGAAAGGGTGAATGTAACAGTGGAAAACACCCGTGTAGGCCAGATTACTGATTATGATAAACTGACACTGGATGTATATACTAACGGAACCTTAGTTCCGGATGAGGCAGTGAGCCTCGCTGCAAAGGTACTGAGCGAACATTTGAATCTTTTCATTGATTTATCCGAAAATGCGAAGACCGCGGAAATTATGGTAGAGAAGGAAGACGACGAGAAAGAAAAAGTGCTTGAGATGAGCATTGATGAATTGGAGCTTTCTGTTCGTTCCTATAACTGCTTAAAACGGGCAGGCATCAATACGGTAGAGGAATTGACAAATAAAACTTCTGAAGATATGATGAAAGTCCGTAACCTTGGACGTAAATCTTTGGAGGAAGTGTTGGCAAAATTAAAAGAGCTTGGATTGCAGCTTAATCCGAGCGATGAAGCGTAGGGATATGAAATCACACATACAGTAAGACCGAAGGGCATTTATGTGTGGGCTCATAATATGGAAACCATATCCGGTAAGTAAGACCAAAAGGCATGGCCGGATATGCCATAGGGAACGCTATGGATAGCTAGTGTTCCAAGAAAACAGAAAGGAGCCGTAAAAATGGCAGGATACAGAAAACTGGGTAGGACATCCTCTCAGAGAAAAGCATTACTTAGGAATCAGGTAACAAATTTCTTATATCATGGAAAGATTGTTACGACGGAAGCAAAAGCAAAAGAAGTTCAGAGGATTGCCGAAAGACTTATTACTATGGCAGTTAAGGAAAAGGACAATTATGAAACCGTAAAGGTTACCATGAAAGTTGCACGTAAAGACAAGGACGGCAAGAGGGTAAAACAGATTATTGACAGGGATACCAAAAAAGTCCTTTCTGAAACACACCGTGATAAAGATGGAAAAATCTTAAAGATTGAAAACGGTAAGACAGTGACCGTATACGATGAAGTGGAGAAAGAAATCAAGAAAGACCTTCCTTCCAGATTGAACGCAAGAAGGCAGATGCTCAGGGTTTTATATCCTGTAACGGAAGTTCCTACAAAGAATGCAGGGAAAAAGAGAGGAACGAAAAAAGTAGACTTACCGGCAAAACTCTTTGATGAATATGGACCGAGATTTGCAAACCGCAAAGGCGGCTATACAAGAATCATCAAAATAGGGCCCCGTAAAGGCGATGCCGCTATGGAAGTAGTTCTTGAGTTAGTTTAAGAAAAAATGATAATGAACAGCTTTTACATCCGTAAGGAAGTAAAGGCTGTTTTTTTACTTTATAGGAAATTCCTTCGCCGGAAGGACATAGATTATAAAGTGTCGAAGACACTTTTTTACCATTAAGGGTTTTACTTTTGCGGGTAGGGATTTTTAATATTGGATAGGCCGCATAAATAATTCATGTCTACATTATAATATTGGGCTAAACGTATGAGATGGCGCAACGGCATTTCGTTGGCGCCTCTTTCATATCTAGCATACATTGTCTGTGAAGTGCCGAGGTAATCGGCGATTTCCTGCTGGGTTTTATCACTGTCTTCCCGTAAATTCCTAATCCGTATTTTGTAATCCATATGTGTACCTTCTCACCGGAATTTATGTTCAAGAAAATCTTATCATAGTAAAAATGTTTACTATTGACATTAGTACATATCTTTACTAAAATACTCATATAATATGAATACAAAGGATGAAAAAATATGGAAAAACTGATTCGGGGCCTTTTCTTGCTGGCAGTGTGCGCGATTGTATCCTGCAGCGGGGCAAAAACAATGGATGGGGGAATAGAGGGCAGCGCTGTTTTATGCTACGTTTCATCCGGGAAGCGAATGGTGCTTGGAAAGAACCGGGATTTCTTTTTATATATTGAAAAAGGGAAAACAGAAGAAATCAGCTATGTCAGTTATAGCGTAGAGATGAGGGGGAGCGGGGATACGGGAGAAAACGGGAAGGAAACTACAATAATCCGGATTGTAAAAAAGTAGATGAGTAATTCCTGACTGGCTATAAGGGATATTAACTATAAATATAAGGTAGCAGGAGGAGATAAGAAAAAAGGGAAAGGAAAAAAGAAAAGAAAAAAGGGGAAGGAAAAAGAAAAGAGAAAAGGGACAGGAAAAAGAAAAGAAAAAGGAAAAAAGAAAAGAAAAAAGAAAAACGAAAAGGGAAAAGGAAAACGAAAAAGAAAAAGGAAAAAAGAAAAGGAATAAGAAAAAGAAAAAAAAGAAAAGAGAAGAGGAAGAAAATGAACAGGAAAGGCTGAGAAATCAAGGAAAAATCCAGTGAAAAAAATGAGAAAATTGGAAAGATATAGAATAATGAAGGGGATAGGGGAGAAAAAATCCGGTTGCCGTAAGAAGTGGGGCAACCGGAAATGGCTTTAGCCAGAGAAGAAGCATATCTTATTCCAATGTTTTTTGGAAATGCTGGTAGTCTTTACAGGAGTTCCAATTGCCGCCCCAAATAAAGCCATGTTCTTTGAAGAGTCGGTAACACAAATCATTTTCATCAATTTTATACGCAAAATCTTTGGAACGGTCAACATATGTTTCGCTTCCCTGTGGAGAGATATATGTGGTGCCATCGTTTCTATATACAACATAAGGGTTAAAAAATGGATTGATATCAATAGCAAGACCGAGGGCATGTTTGGAAAGGTTGGATGTACCATCTACAACCCGGTAGTTAAAACAGGATGTGTTATTGTCCTGCATAGAGAGAGTATCGTCTCCGCTGTATTCGTCAATCAGACGGATTTGTTCAATTTGATACTCATTTAAATACAATTCATAAAAAATTTCCACCAAATCTTGAGCAATGGCTTTATTGCAGATTAACTCCCCGGTACGCTCTGTGCCGTGGAAATTATAATGGAGGATGCTGACATAACATAGGTCATCGTAGGATATTTGAATATCCTCTTTTGAAGCAGCAATGTTTATTGCCTCGATGGCAAGGGTTTCTTTCTCGCTTTCTGCAACAGGATAGGAAATCCCTGTGATTCGTGCTATCATTTCTTCGGAGAGTGGTTCGTAATAAAACCCTTCTTTGTAAGTCGTTCTTTGCGGATGGATATCCATAGAAGATTCCTCCCTTTCCTCTTCCTCTTCAGTATGAGAAGAAGCTGTCTCTTTGTTATGGTTTTCAGGCTTATTTTTTTCAGGAGGAGCTGTACTGTCATTGTTTGTGGAATCCCCCTTTTTGACGTTATCTATTTCTCCAGCCGTTTCTTTTTGTATCATATTCTCCGGGGGTCGTTCAGGTTCCTTTTTGCGGTAGGCTATCTCCGGATTTTTTTCCGCATATTCAAGCAAAGTCTCTGAGCCGGAAAAAACCCGTGAAAGTACGGCGCAAAGTAGAATAATAGAAAAGATTAACAATAGTGGTTTTAGTAATTTATTTTTGCTCATAATCAAATACCCTTTTTTATCAAATACTTTTTTCAATTTCATATCAAAATCTGATTCTATGGGATACCGTAACATATTGTAGCATACAAAAGGGGAAATTACCAGTCATCCCCTATATTCTGACTAATATATGAAAATTTTATATCCTCTTGTAATCCCTCCCCTTTTTTAGTACAATAGGAATCGCAATTAAATGTAAACGATTAGATTATGTTGCGGCATGGATACAAGGCGGGTTGCAACAGCCAATTTTTAAAGATAGGGCGGCAAATGGGAATTATAGAAGCGAAAAAGCTTATTTTTGAATATATCAGACGAGATGAAGAAGGGAATGTCGAGGGCATTACCCGTGCGGTGGATGAGGTAGATTTGGATATAAAGCAGGGGGATTTTGTGGCTATCCTTGGGCATAATGGTTCGGGGAAATCGACACTGGCAAAGCATTTGAACGCAATCCTTTATCCTACGGAAGGAACCGTATGGGTAGACGGGAAGGATACGGTCAAAGAAGAATATTTGTGGGAAATAAGGCAAAATGCGGGGATGGTTTTTCAGAACCCGGATAATCAGATTATCGGCCAGGTTGTGGAAGAGGATGTAGGGTTTGGGCCGGAAAATATGGGTGTACCGACGAAAGAAATATGGGAGCGGGCAGAGGAAAGCCTGAAAGCGGTAGGGATGTACAAATATAGGAAGCATTCCCCGAATAAGCTCTCAGGCGGACAAAAACAAAGGGTGTCTATTGCGGGAGTGATTGCCATGCATCCCAAATGCATTATTTTGGATGAGCCTACGGCGATGTTAGACCCTAACGGCAGGAAAGAAGTAATCCGGGCGGTGCGTGCCTTGAATCATGCGGAAGGGATTACGGTTGTCCTGATAACCCATTATATGGAAGAAATTATCCATGCGGATAAGGCGATTGTAATGGACAAAGGGCATATTGCCATGCAGGGCAGCCCAAGGGAAATTTTTTCACAGGTGGAAAAGTTAAAAGAACTGCGTCTTGATGTGCCGCAAGTGACGCTGTTGGCCTATGAATTAAAAAAGAGCGGCGTAACTTTGCCGGACGGAATCTTGACTTATGAGGAGCTGATAGCGGCTTTGTCAGTATAGTAAGTAAGGGAATGGACTGCCGGAAAATGGCAATAGGGAGGTTAGCTTAGAATGGCGATTATATTAGACCATGTCAGCCATATATATGAAGAAGGCACAACGATGGAAGTAGCAGCGTTGAAAGATGTCAGCCTGGTCATACCGGACGGGCAGTTTATCGGGCTTATCGGGCATACCGGTTCGGGGAAATCAACGCTGGTGCAGCATTTGAACGGGCTAATGAAGCCCACTTCCGGGCATATTTACTATAATGGGGCGGATATCCATGAAGAAGGTTTTAAAAAGAAGGAACTCCGCAGCAAAGTTGGGCTGGTATTCCAATATCCGGAGCACCAGCTTTTTGAGATAGATGTATTTTCGGATGTCTGTTTTGGACCGAAAAATATGGGGCTGACAGAAAAAGAAGTGCAGTTGAGGGCATATGCGGCATTAAAGCAAGTAGGGTTGGAGGATGATTACTTTTACCAGTCGCCCTTTGATTTATCCGGCGGGCAGAAAAGAAGGGTAGCGATTGCCGGTGTGCTTGCCATGAAGCCGGAAGTGCTTATTTTGGATGAGCCCACGGCAGGGCTGGACCCGAAAGGCCGTGATGAAATATTGGACCAAATTGCAGCCTTACGGGAAGAAACAGGGATTACGGTTATTCTTGTTTCCCATAGTATGGACGATGTGGCGAAATATGTGGATCGCATTGTGGTGATGAACCAGGGAAGCGTAATGTATGACGATGAACCAAGGAATGTGTTCCGCTATTATAAAGAATTGGAAGCGGTGGGGCTGGCGGCGCCTCAGGTCACTTATATTATGCAGGCATTAAGAGAAAAAGGGTTTCCGGTAAAAACGGATATTATTACGATAGAAGAAGCCAGAGACGAGATTTTAAGGGCACTGAGGAATTGACGCCAGGTACAGTGAAAGGGATATGCGGTTTTGGCAATGAAGGAGGATAGGGAAGACAATGCTTAGAGATATTACGTTAGGACAATATTATCAGACAGATTCCGTGATTCACAAATTGGACCCAAGAGTAAAACTTGTGGCTACGTTTGTCTTTATCATATCCCTCTTTTTAGTGGACAACTTTATTGGATATTTGCTTGCGGCAGCATTTTTGGTATGCATGGTGAAGATATCCAAAGTTCCGTTCCGTTATATGGTAAAAGGGATGAAGTCCATTGTTTTCCTTTTGCTGATTGCAGTCTTTTTTAACTTGTTTCTGACGCCGGGAGAACCGCTCTTCTCTTTTTGGAAACTAACGGTGACAAAAGAGGGGGTTCGTCTGGCAGCGATGATGGCAATCCGATTAGTTTTTTTGATTATAGGCTCTTCCCTGATGACGTTGACGACAACGCCAAACAACTTAACGGACGGCATGGAAAAACTGATGTCGCCGCTGAAACGGCTGCATGTGCCGGTACACGAAGTGGCGATGATGATGTCCATTGCTTTGAGGTTTATCCCCATTTTGTTGGAGGAAACGGATAAAATTATGAAAGCCCAGATTGCGAGAGGGGCGGATTTTGAAAGTGGGAACTTGATAAAAAAGGCAAAGAGCCTTGTACCTTTGTTAGTGCCGTTGTTTATTTCGGCATTCCGGAGAGCCAATGACCTTGCGATGGCAATGGAAGCCCGCTGCTACAGGGGCGGGGAACATAGGACGAAAATGAAACCATTGATTTATCAAAAAAGAGATAGGCTGGCGTATGTGGTATTACTTGCCTATGCAGTCGTGTGTGTATATTTTGGGAGAATTTTTACGATATGAGAAGAATTATGCTGACTGTAGCTTATGACGGAACTGCCTACAGCGGTTATCAATTGCAGGAAAATGCCCCTACGATAGAAGGGGAAGTAAACCGGTGCTTGAAGGAGTTACTGGGGGAAGAGATTAAAGTGATTGGAGGGAGCCGTACGGATGCAGGGGTGCATGCCCTTTGCAACGTAGCGGTGTTTGATACGGATTCCCGGATACCTGGGGAAAAAATATCCTATGCCTTGAACCAAAGGCTGCCGGAAGATATACGGATACGGAAATCCCAGGAAGTAGCGGCGGATTTTCACCCAAGACATTGCGAAAGCCGGAAAACATATGAGTACAAGATTGTCAATTCCAAGTTCCCTATTCCTACCAAAAGGCTGTATTATCATTTTACGTATTCGCCATTGGATACGGATAAAATGCAGGAAGCGGCAGCATACCTGGTGGGGGAACATGACTTCAAGAGCTTCTGCAGTGCAGGGAGCCAGGTGGAAAGCACGGTAAGGGCGATTCACAGCTTACAGGTAATCCGTGAGGAAGAGGAAATTACAATCCGCGTGACAGGGAACGGTTTTTTGTACAATATGGTACGGATTATTGCCGGAACATTGATGGAAGCAGGGAAAGGGCTTTGGGAACCGGAACATATAAAGGACATCCTGTCGGCAAAAGACAGAGGCGCGGCAGGGCCTACGGCTCCGGCATGTGGGCTCATTTTGGTAAAATATGAGTTTATGTAATGGAAAAGGGCTTATGCAGTGAATATGGATATATATAATAGAAAAGGGCTTATGTAAATTGAATATGAGCTTATATACCGGACTATGGGTTCGTGAAATGAGATATGCTTCTTATGGGTTTTTAATGAAGGAAGGAATAAGAAGCTGGATTGCTGCCAAATTTATGGATGAATTTGCAAAATATTATTGACACACGTGGAAGCGTATAATATAATATTTCAATGTGACAATGTTTCGTAATGCGATGCCAAAGCCCCGGCAAAGCATTATAAATATAGGTGCAAAGAAGCGTTGGATGGATACGATGCTTTCTGCAAAATCTGTCAGGATGAAGCTTTATGGTGTGGCCGGACATCTGCACTTTAGCTTGGATGCTGATGGAGAAAAGGACAATGGAAATGTCCGGCATGCGCTGCCGGAAGAAAATTGATTGAAGGTTGGAGGTAACGTAATGAACACTTTTATGGCTAGTCCAGCTACTATCGAGAGGAAATGGTATGTAGTTGATGCTGCGAATATGACACTCGGACGTTTGGCATCTGAAGTTGCTAAAGTTTTAAGAGGTAAGAATAAACCTATTTATACACCCCATATGGATACAGGCGATTATGTAATTATCGTTAATGCAGCACAGATTAAGGTAACAGGCAAAAAGCTGGATCAGAAGATTTATTATCATCACTCCGATTACGTGGGCGGTTTGAAGCAGACCACATTGAAGGAGATGCTTGCGAAGAAACCTGAGAGAGTAGTAGAACATGCAGTAAAGGGTATGCTCCCGAAAGGACCTTTAGGCAGGCAGATGTATAGGAAACTTCATGTATACGCAGGGCCTGAGCATGAACAGGCAGCTCAGAAGCCAGAAGTATTAACATTTTAATTAAGAGGACGGAAAGGAGAAAATTAAAATGGCTAAAGCAGCAAATTGCTACGGAACCGGTAGAAGGAAAAAATCAGTTGCAAGAGTATATTTAGTACCCGGAAACGGAAATATTATAATTAATAAAAGAAATATTGATGATTATTTTGGACTTGAGACATTAAAAGTTATCATTCGTCAGCCTCTTGTGGCGACAGGAACAGTAGATAAATTTGATGTGAAAGTAAATGTATGCGGCGGTGGATATACAGGACAGGCAGGGGCAATCAGGCATGGTATTTCAAGGGCATTGCTTCAGGCAGATTTGGATTATAGGCCGGTACTCAAAAAGGCAGGTTATCTGACAAGAGATCCTCGTATGAAGGAAAGGAAGAAATACGGTCTCAAGGCAGCTCGTCGTGCGCCGCAGTTCTCCAAGAGATAGGCAAACGCTTCAGAACGAACAATTTCAAAAAAAGATTTTGCAACTCCTTAGGACTTCGGTTCTAGGGAGTGTTTTGTTGTATAAATTTTAGTCTGGATATGATAAAATAAGTGTAGTATAAAGTGTTGGAGGAGAAGTTATGGAACAAACTTTTTTGACTGGTATAAGTATAGAAAATGTACGTCATTTATCAAACATCTTGATTCCTTTAGATAAAAATATTAGAAAACATTTGATTTTAACAGGAAAAAATGGAAGTGGAAAAACAAGTGTAGTGGAAGCTGTAGTAAAATATATTCAAAACTTTTTGGGCGAATATGATACACCATTAGACCATGTTAAAATGATGTATGAGCGTTCTCTAAAAGAGATTAACAAATTTAATTTGTTAGAAGATTCAGAAGAAAATAGAAAAAATATTTTTCATGCTAAGGAAATTTTTAATTTATGGAAAAGGAAGTTAGGAAGATTAGATTCAGGGGTGATTTTAAGTAGTACTTCTAATGCCATGTTGAAAGAAAAATATCAAAATGGGAATTTTATTTTTGCATATTATAAAGCCGAAAGAGAATTTCAAGCGGAAGAATACAAAAATATTGAAAAAATAGAATTTCAGGATAAGTATAGTATTGCTGAAAACCCAGGTATAAAATTTACAAAATATCTTGTAGATTTGAAAGCTACTCAGGCTTTTACAAAGTATAAGGAAAAATCCGAAAAGATAGATAAATGGTTTCATGCATTTGAGGATATTTTAAAAAAAATTTTTGAAGATGAAAATCTGCAGCTAAAATTCAATGATGAAACATTTCAGTTTTCTATCTGCGAGACAGATAGGGAACCCTTTGATTTTAATACAATGTCCAGTGGTTACGCGGCAATATTTGAGATTATTAATGATCTGATTATGAGAATGGAGGCAAAGTCAGGACTGCGAACAGAGTTTGACATGGAAGGGATTGTCTTGGTTGATGAAATTGAAACCCATTTGCATTTAGACTTGCAGAAAAAGATACTTCCTACTCTAACAACTCTTTTTCCTAATATTCAATTTATTATTACAACACACTCTCCGTTTATTTTAAGTTCCTTAGATAATGCTGTCATTTATGATCTGCAGAACAGGATTCTTGTAGAAAATGGATTAGAAAATTTACCATATGAAGGGATTGTAGAAGGATATTTTAAAGTTGATACATTATCAGAAGAGCTAAGAGAAAAATTTGAAAGATATAAAGATTTGGTTTCTAAGGATGAGCTTTCAGACGAAGAATATGAAGAAATGGATAAACTGGAATTCTATTTGGATGAAATCCCGGATTATCTTGCAAAAGAACTGGCATCAGAATATAGTCGATTGAAATTAGAATTCTCAAATAGGGGGTAAGAACAGTGGTTAAGATAGAGAGAAATCCTATTTCACCTCCATCACTGGCTGTTGAAGAACAAAAGGCGAGAGGGGTTTATAATAAGCCAGATGTAATACAGAGATTAAAGGAAGATTCGCATGATAAATGCTATATTTGTGAATTGGGAGGGCTGTCCGATCCGGAAGTGGAACATTTAAAACCCCATCATGGGCGTACAATACCAGAGAGAATTTTTGATTGGAATAATTTATTTTATGCGTGTTCTCATTGTAACAATATAAAGAAAGAATCACAATATGACGATAAAATTATAGATTGTTGCAAAGAAGATCCAGAAAAAATGTTAGAGCAGTGCTATGAAGAGGGACATGTAAATGTACATAATATTGTGGATGAAGAGCGGGCTATTATGACTGCTGACCTTATCCAGGAATGTTTTGAAAAACGTAATACGGGGATTCGGGAAGCAGCATGTCAACATAGAATTGAATGCTTGGCAAATGAGATGAATGTTTTATATAAAATATTGGAAAAACATAAGAAAAATCCAGAATTATTGCGTTATAAAAGAAGTTTAAGAGCTACGTTAAGTAGGAATAGTATATTTGCGGCATTTAAAAGAAATTATGTAAGAAAACATATTTCAGATTATCCAGATTTAGAAGAATTTTTAGTGTAATTTGAGATGCGGTGAGGAGTAATGAGAAGTTCTGCGTTTGTAACGTATTTGCAATACTAAAATCCAAGGATCCAGTAAAATCAAACCGTCCAAATTATGCAAACGATAAGAAAAAGTATATTTTTATATGGGAACCCACAAATCTTTTGTTTGTGGGTTTTTTCTTGGTAAAAATTGTGGTATGCTTATCATGTTAAGGATATATTGTTAAAAATTGAACTAATGCAGAATTGGGAACTTTCTAAAGACGGAAAGCCGATGAACAGAATTAATCCTTTGGTTTAGGAGGTGATGAGATGTATCCCAAAGTAGTACAAGTGATACCTATGAAAAATTATTCTGTCTATGTGTATTTTGAAGATGGGAAAATCGTATGTTATGATACGACAAAAATAATCGAAAAAGAAGTATTTCAGCCGTTAAAAGATATTCATGTTTTTTTAGATACCTGTACAGTGCTAAACGATACTCTTGCATGGGATATTAATGGAAACAGGGACAACACAACATGCTTGGATATTGATCCGGATATGTTATATGAATTGCCTGCGGTAGAAGAAAAGATAGCATAATATAAATAATGCAGCAGCGTAGGATTGTATCAGAAACTATTGGTAACGAACAAATGCCTTAAAAACATCGGAAAATAGAGACTTGGAACTATCCAAGAGATCATTCTACACAATTTTCTCTTGAGATAGTCAAATGGAATATCGAATATGGATTTAATCCCCAGAACTTATATGTTTTGGGGGTTTTGTCTGTTATAAGGGAAAAGCCCGGTAATCGGTTTTAGGGGATATAGGTTAGCCCCCATTTTGTCATAGCATAAAAGACCGGCAATAATGCAGTTCCTTTTTCCGTCAGGGAGTATTCTACATGAGGAGGAACTTCGTTGAATTGTATCCGTGACACTAATCCGTCTTTTTCTAATTCGCGCAGGGAAGAAGTAAGCATTGTATTAGTAATGCCGTCAATGCTTTTCCTCAGTTCGCCAAAACGTATGGGGGATTGAATGCACATTTCATAAATAATTTGAAATTTCCATTTGCCTTGTAACATGACAAGTAATGACGTTACCGGGCAGTTGCCGGCTTCTGTAAGAATGCCGATTTTAACCTTTTGTGCCCATTCCTCATAAGTGAAGTCTTTATCCATACTGAACCATCCTTTCTTTGGGTATCGGTATTACGGATGCGTATTTTTCGTTATGGTATGGTCTACCATACTATGTAAGAATATTCTGCGTACTTGAAGAACATTTCAAACTAAGTATAATAATCTTACCGGTGAAAGTCAACAAAGGCTTTGCTGCTATTCAAGAAATATCATCATAGTAGAAAGGATGGGTTTATCATGCGGATAATTGAAAAAGAAATTGTTGCAAAAGACCTGATTACAAAATCAAATCTACCAGCCAGCGACTATGTAATCAATCCTTATGTTGGCTGTTCCCATGCCTGCAAATATTGTTATGCCCGTTTTATGAAACGCTTTACAGGGCATACGGAAGAGTGGGGGAATTTTATTGACATCAAGCGTTGCGATAAACCAATGAATGTAAAGAAGCTATATCATAAGTCTGTATTTATTTCTTCTGTAACAGATTGCTATAATCCTTTTGAAGAAAAATATCGGATAACAAGAAATGTTTTAAAACAATTAAAGGAAGCAGATTGTTCCATTACTATTTCTACAAAGTCTGCGTTGATATTAAGGGATATTGATATATTAAAAGAGTTGAATCATTTAAAAGTAGCAATTTCTATAAACACGTTAGATAACGGTTTTCAAAAGGATATGGACAATGCCAGTAGTATTGCACAACGGATTGCTGCCTTAAAGGAATTAGGAAAACAAGGGATTTATACCGTTTTATTTATGTCGCCCATATTTCCATATATAACAGAGTTTAAGGAAATCATTGAAGCAACAGAAGGATTTGTATGCGAATATTGGTTTGAAGATTTAAATCTTCGAGGGGGATACAAGCAGGAAATTTTGTCCTATATAGATGAAAAATATCCACAATATTTAAGTGGATATAGAGAAATCTATAACAAGAAAAATCTGGGATACTGGAAAGAGTTAGCCTCTTCTATCGATAGTTACTGCGTTGAAAAAAATATCAAATATACAAATTATTTTTATCATAGTTTGCTTGTTGCAGAAAAAAGCAGGCAAATGGTCAAGCAGGTATAGGCAGCTATGGCCTTTAAGCGTGTGCATAAGAATACAGACTTAACATTTTGGAAGATTAGGGGTATAATGGGATGCAAGGCAATGGGGGATGCGGAGATAATTGCCATAAGAAGAAAAGCGGGGCATGGGAAGGGAGAGGAACAGTATTGGACATAGAAAACTATTGGAGGGCTGTTTTAAAGCAGGACGCACATGCAATGAAAGGCTATTTCCGTCCGGATGCCTGCGTAAGGTGGCATAATACAAATGAACAATTTACGGTGGATGAATTTATCCGGGTGAACTGCGAGTATCCGGGCAAATGGGATGGAAAGGTGGAAAGGGTAGAAACGAAAGGGGATACCATAATTACAGTTGCCCATGTATATGCTTTGGATGATCCGTTGTCTTTTCATGTGGTTTCTTTTATCGGAGTGGAAGATGACAGAATAACTGCAATGGATGAATATTGGGGAGACGATGGGGAAGCGCCGCGATGGAGGCAGGAGAAACATATTGGGAAGGCCATTGACAGGAACTAAACGCAAAGTCAGGAGAGGATATGGAAATATATTTTGCCCCTTTGGAAGGGATAACGGGATATTTATATAGAAGTGCCTACCGCGATAACTTTTCCGGTGTAAATAAATACTTCACTCCTTTTTTATCGCCGAACCAAAACCGGGCGTTAGGGCCCAAGGAGATTAAGGATATCCTTCCTGAAAATAATAAAGGGATGCATGTAGTTCCACAGGTTTTGACGAACCGGGCGGAACTCTTTTTGCAGGCGGCAAGGGAACTGGAAGAGAAATATGGATATGAGGAAGTGAACCTGAACTTGGGCTGCCCTTCCCGTACCGTGACATCGAAGGGAAAGGGTGCAGGATTTCTTGCAGATACGGAAGCTCTGGATGTCTTTTTTCAGGAAGTTTTTGGAAAAATAAAAATAAAGGTGTCGGTAAAAACGAGGATAGGAGTGGATGAACCGGAAGGATTCCTTCATTTGCTGGAGATTTTTAACCGGTATCCGCTGCATGAATTAATTATACACCCAAGGGTTTTGAAGGATTATTATGACAATACCCCGAATTGGGAAATGTTTGGGGAAGCTGTGCATAAAAGCCGTAATCCAGTATGTTATAATGGGGATATTTTTACGGTAGAAGATTATAGGCGGTTTAGGCAGGCATTTCCGGAAACAGAAAAAATTATGCTGGGCCGGGGGCTGCTGCGAAACCCAATGTTGGCAGAAGCGTTAAAAGAGGGGGCGCCTGTATGCGGAGTAGACAGAAACAGGCTGAAGGCTTTCCACGATAGGCTTTATATGGATTATAAAGAAGTGATGTCCGGGGAGAAGAATGTATTGTTTAAGATGAAGGAATTTTGGGTATATGCAGGATGCTCTTTTCCGGGGGAAGAGAAACAGCTGAAAAAAATAAAGAAGGCTTCCAAGCTGTTGGATTATGACAAATTAGTAGGGGAATTGCTGGAAGGAGGAACAAGCAATGCATAATCAATTAACGGAACAGGATATTAAGCGGATGGAAGAGGAAATAGAGTACCGGAAGCTGGTTGTCCGTAAGGAGGCGCTGGAAGCTGTAAAGGAGGCTCGGGCGCAGGGGGATTTGAGCGAAAACTTTGAATATTATGCGGCGAAAAGGGAGAAGAATAAGAACGAGAGCCGAATCCGTTTTCTGGAACGGATGATTAAGACAGCGGAAATCATATCCGATGAATCGAAGGAGGATGAAATCGGAGTCAATAATACGGTGGAAGTGCGGTTTGAAGAAGACGGTTCATTGGAAACCTATAAAATTGTAACGACTATGCGGGGCAATTCTCTGGAAGGCCTGGTCAGTACGGAATCTCCCATTGGGAAGGCATTGCTTGGGCACAAAGTGGGGGAACGGGTCTGCGTTCAGGTGAACGATAGCTTCAGCTATTATGTTACCGTGGAAAAAATTATGAAAACGGTGGACGATGGAAGCGATAAGATAAGAAGTTTTTAGCATTTGGAGAAAACCGGAAACCGGGAAAAGAAAGCCCATAATATATATAGGAGGGAAAAGGCTAAAAACATTTTCAGCGATTGGATTTGGACGTCTGCAAAAGCGGACAGATGGGAGCAAAAATGGAAAAAAAAGAGATTGGGGAAAAGGATATCGAAAATGTACTGAAAATTCTGGAAAATTTTTCGGAGACGGAAACGAGCAGGCTGAAGATACAGGTTTCCGAAGCGGAAGAACCGGAAAAGGTAGAAAAGACATATCATTACGGACGTTGTGATGTGGGCAGCCCGTGGGCAAAAGGGGAATGCTATGATTTGCCGGAGCAGGATTGAGGCGAAGTTTTTACTTTTTGACACCCGAATTATTATGATAAAAAAGAAGAGGAACGGATAGGAAAAGGGAGGAAAAGAAAAATGATTATTGAAAATTTGTTTGAAAAGAAAAAACCGGTTATTTCGTTTGAAATATTCCCGCCGAAAAAAGAAGCGGAGCTGAACAACATAGACGAGACGCTTAAGACACTGGCGAAACTTCATCCGGATTTTATCAGTGTAACTTTTGGGGCAGGAGGAAGCGGAACGAATAACCGTACCGTGGATTTGGCGAAAAAGATAAAAGAAGACTATGATATTGAACCCCTTGTCCATTTAACCTGTATCAGCCATAGCAAGGAGGAGATAAAAGCGATTCTGCAGCAGATGAAAGAGGCAGGGCTTAAAAATGTGCTTGCCCTTAGAGGCGATGTAAACCCGAACGTACCGGTAAAAGAAGACTTTAAATATGCCAGTGAACTGGTGGCTTTTATTAAAGAGCAGGGAGACTTCCATATAAGCGGCGCCTGCTATCCGGAAGTACACTTGGAGGCAAAAGATGAAGTAACGGATATCCGCAATTTGAAAAAGAAAGTGGATGCGGGCGCAGGGCATTTGGTATCCCAATTGTTTTTTGACAACAATGTTTTTTATGATTTTATGACAAAGGTGCGGATAGCCGGCATTGATACGCCGGTGGAGGCAGGTATTATGCCTGTGACAAACAAAGCACAGATAAAACGGATGGTGACGATGTGCGGGGCAACGCTGCCGGATAAATTTGAAAGGATTTTGGAAAAATACGGAGAAAATAAAGAGGCGTTGTTTGATGCAGGGATGGTATATGCAATTAACCAAATCGTGGAATTGATTTCTCATGGCGTGGACGGAATACATATCTTCACGATGAATAATCCGGTGGTGGCAGGCAGAATCTGCGATGGGATTAAAAATCTTGTTTAAAGCGGAGATAGAAAGGAGCAATATATGTATGATTTGGTAATTATCGGGTCAGGGCCGGCCGGTTTGTCGGCGGCAGTTTATGCAAAGAGGGCCGGAATGGAGACTTTAGTAATAGAAAAAAGTGCAATGAGCGGTGGGCAGGTGCTGACGACTTACGAGGTGGATAATTATTTGGGGCTGTCCGGGATTAACGGTTTTGATTTAGGGATGAAATTCCGGGAACATGCGGATAAAATGGGCGTAGAGTTTCTGGAGACGGAAGTAGTAAGCGTAAAGGAAATTGTGCAGATAGAAAGAAACTTGTCAAGTGATTTCGAGTATCAGGCTGAGTTAGTAGCATGTGGTGGGGAAAGGCTCAGGACATATGCGGTTGTTACAGAGAAAGGGGAATTTGAAACGAAAACCGTATTGGCGGCCACAGGGGCTGTCCATGCTAAGTTAGGGGTGCCAGGGGAAGAAGAGCTGGCTGGCATGGGGGTTTCTTACTGCGCCACATGCGACGGGGCTTTTTTCAGGAACCGTACCGTAGCCGTAGTCGGAGGGGGGGATGTGGCGGTGGAAGATGCCATTTTTTTGGCAAGGACCAGCAAGAAAGTATACTTAATCCATCGAAGAGATGAACTCCGTGCCGCGAAAATCCTGCAGGAGAAGGTAAAGGAATTTCCAAATGTGGAAATCCTCTGGAATACGGTAGTGGAAGAAATTATAGGGGAAGGGCAGGTGGAGAAAGTAAGAATCCGCAATGTGGCGTCAAAAGAATCGGAAGAAATAGAAATGGACGGTGTATTTATTGCCGTAGGCATACATCCTAATACCAGGTTGTTCCGGAATCTGGTGGAATGTGACGAGAAAGGCTATATTGTCGCCGGCGAAGATGGAGCAACAAGCGCACCGGGGATTTTTGCGGCAGGGGATGTACGGACGAAACCTTTGCGTCAAATTGTTACAGCGGTTGCCGATGGTGCCAATGCCATTGCTGGAATACAAAATTATTATATTTCTTGCTAAGTTTTTTAGGAATCCATGAAAAAGCCCATAAAATCTGAGATTGGGAAATTGAGCCATAGGTTGACAAATGTGTCGGAAGATGTTATATTATTTGACAGATGTAACAAAATTGTAACAAATTAAAAAAGTAAGTAACAATTTCCGGAGGATTTATCCTATGAGACAAAAGAACATGAAAATGGCAATATGTGCAGTGACAGCAATTCTTACATTTTCAAGTATGGACATAAAATCAAATGCAGCAACGGATTTATCATCGGTGTTGCCGTCGGCAGGCGTAGATTATACATTACAGGCAAATGCTACATCCCTTAAAAACATCAAGGAGGAAGCGGATACGGAAAAGGCTTCTTCCAAGCAGGAAACGGCAGGGCAGGCTACAGGGAATGAGGAAACAGAGGCAAAGGCGGACAGCGTTTCCGACAACGCTTCTTTAACAGGCAACGATATTTCAGGGCAGCTGCAATCGGCGGAAATGGTTTCGGAGCAGCAGATACAAGAGGAAGAAAAAGTAATCGAGGAAACGAAGGAAGTAGATACTTCTAACCTCAGTGAAAAGATTTTAAAAGATGTGGCGAAAAAGCTGGACAGGAAAGACGAAGAAGAAAGCTTTAAAAACCTTGTAATTGCAAAAGTAAACGATTATGTAAACGTAAGAAGCATCCCCAGTGAAGAAGGCGAAATCGTCGGGAAACTTTATGACAAGTCAGTGGGAAGCTTTATTTCAGAAGTAGACGGCTGGTACGAAATTAAATCCGGTTCCGTTACAGGTTATGTCAAAGGGGAATATTGTGTAACCGGCGATGATGCTGTGGAATTGGCAAAACAGGTAGGAACGAGGATTGCAACGGTCACCACCACCACATTGAAGGTTAGGGAACAGCCCGGTTTGGACACCACAGTATTAGGAATGGTTCCTATCGAAGACCAGCTTGTTGTAACGGAAGAATTAGACGATTGGGTTAGGGTAAATATAGAAGAAGGCGACGGATACGTTTCTACGGATTATGTAACGCTTTCTACGGAATTTGTTCAGGCAGAATCAAAAGCAGAGGAAGAAGCAAGGCTGGCAAAAGAAGAGGCGGACAGGAAAGCGGCTCAGGCAGCGGCAAGAAGAGCGGCAGAGAAGTCCAATTCATCGGGCGGCGGTTCCGGCCAGGTTATGTATGCTTCCGGCAATGGCAGTGAAATGGGACGCGCGGTTGCAAATTATGCGCTCCAGTTTGTTGGGAATCCGTATGTATACGGCGGAACCAGTTTGACGAACGGGGCAGACTGCTCAGGTTTTGTAATGAGTGTATATGCGAACTTTGGCGTAAGCCTGCCGCATTCATCGGCAGCGGATAGAAGCGTAGGGGCTGCGGTAAACGGGCTGGCAAATGCACAGCCGGGCGACTTGGTTTGCTATTCCGGTCATGTGGCGCTGTATATCGGAAATGGGCAGATTGTCCATGCATCTACATCGAAAACAGGAATCATAGTTTCCAGTGCAAGCTATAGGACTCCTCTTTCGGTAAGGAGAATATTCTAATAAAAATAAGACGGAAGAGCGGATGTCTGAAAAGGGCATCCGTTTTTTTGCCTTATAAGGATTCGGGTGTCAAAAGGTCTTCCCGGCAGTGCCATCTGCCAAGCGGCACTGCCGGGAAGACCTTTTGACACCCGAATCCTTATAATAAAGTCCTTCGTCAGAAGGGCGTAAATTGATGAAGTATCGAATCCACATATAGAAAATTGCCCCACAATCTTGCAAGGAAACAGTAAGGATTGGAAAGCAATGCTTGTAAGATATTATAATGAGACAGCAGGTTATCCACATAAAGAAATTTCTGAAAATAAGAGAAATTGATTTATGCACGGTTTTATCCACATTATCCACACGGTTTTTTGGGGAGGGGAGAGGAGGAGCCCTTTTCCTGCCTGCGGTTCTGGTATTTTACTTCCATGAAAGATAGAATATCGTTTTGGTCGCGGATATCAAGGAGCATGAAATAAAAGAGGAGCTGCCGTTCTTTTTTGCTTAAAAATTTGAACTTTTTGCTATTCTCAGGAGCATTTGCAAATTCAATAAATAAGGATAAATCATCCATTTGCCCAGTGTAGCTAACATGCCTTTCCGATGCAAAATCCGTGTTGATGTTGAAGGTAACGATTAATTCAAGGAAATTTTCTATAGGGATTCCGTATAACATAGACAAGTTGTATAAGGAGTTTACAGGCGGTGTGATTCTCCCTGTTTCGTAGTGGGAATAGGTTTGCCTCGTGATATTAAGGTGGGAAGCGACAAATTCCTGGGAATAATTAAACGATTTGCGCAAATTTTTTAAATATTGTCCTAAAGTAGTTTTGATCATTTTATTTTACTCCATACAGGGCGGAAGATTCTTCATTGATAGGGGGCATACAAAGCTGCACCAGGAAGGGTATTGGCAATTCGCATAACATAATTTGGATTTAGTTTATCTCAAAAGGATGCTTGAAAATATATTAGCGATAGCATATAATAAGATACGGGCTATTGTTAATAGCATTTCTTTTACATAGTTGGAATGTTGGAATGGAGGAGAGAAAGATGAAAGCGAGTATAGTAAAGAGGATGTTGGCTGGGGCATTGGCAGTTTCATTGGTGATGGCTCCTGCGATGGTACAGGCAGCGGAGGTATCGTCAGACACGGGTAATTCTACAACAGCGGCAGAGAGCATTATTTCTTCAAGTACATCGGAAAGCGTTACATCAGTAGCTAAAGTGCCTACTACGAGTGAAGTAGGAGGGGTAAAATCAACGATGACAGGAGTTTATCTGGCTACTAAAGTAAACGGCAGTGCGGTTACTAGCAACTTAGCCACGATAGCCCAGGGATATGGCTTGACCAGTAATGAGAAACCCTATGCGAAGTTTTTTAATTTGGATGCAAAAAAAAGTCCGATGGCAATGCAGGTAATTGATACGGTAGCATCTTCTTTAGGGGCAACGGTTGGCCCGGTATTGAATATTGAGCTTGGAAAAATGGCAGGCGGGGAATACAGCCTTTTAGCTTCGGATGGCCCGGCAATTAGGATTGCAATAGGTATCCCTAAGAATTTCGTACAGGGAGACAGCAACTATGCGATGATATGTGTACGTGAAGGCGGCGCTTTTTCAGTTTTGAAGGACTTGGATTCCGACCCGGCTACGATTACTTTTGATGCGGCAGGCGGTGCAGGCGCTTACGGAATTATCAGATATTAATTTTAGCGGAAACGGAGATAAGGCGGAGAATTAAGATGGAGCCGGAAGGGATGGCCGGGTGGGCAGGAACGGAAGGGGAAGGCGGCAGCAGTTTGGAATCGGCAGTGCAAAAGCAGAAACCGGGGCTGCTGCCGCCCGTCTTTATTGCCTCGATTCGGAAGAAAACTATGGGATTTGTAAAAACAGCGGCAAAAAGGGTGGGAGAGAATAGCTATTTGATTTTTATCCTGCTTTTGATATTTTGCCTTTATCAATATGGGATACAGAAAATCTACGGGTTCACAATCTATCCCGATGAATTTGGGTATTGGGCAAACGCAGCGGATGCAGTAGGATATGATTGGAGCCAGATAGCATCTGTCGGCGCATATTATTCTTTTGGATATAGCCTGATTTTGATACCGGTTTTAAAAATCTTCAAAGGCGGGGTAGCGGCTTACCGGGCAGCGGTAGCTGTAAATATGCTTTTGATGTGTATTTCCATTTTTCTTTTGCATGGGATTGCCGGAAAGTTATTTCCGGATATGGGAAAAGTACGGAAAGTATTTTTGGGCGGGATAGCAGTCTTGTATCCGCCTTGTATTTTTTATATGCAGATGACCATGACGGAAGTGCTTTTGTGCTTTCTGTTCCTGCTGGTTTTTTATCTATTGCTTAGTTTTTTGGAGAAATCGGATGGGCTTGGGGCTATTGCTTTAGCCATTGCCTTGGCAATTGCGCTTGTCTATATGTATTGCGTGCATATGCGCACGATAGGAGTTGTGATTGCCTGCGGCTTGGTTTGTTTGTTGTGGGGGATGGTAAACAAAGGGAAGGTAAGGCAGATACTTGTTTTGGCGGGGGTATTTGTACTGTCTGCAGTCGTTGCATATCTATTAAAAAGCCATGCGGTTTCGGAAGTGTTTTCCTATGCGGAAGAAGATATCCTGAGCAAGACCACATATGGAGGGCAATGGGAGAAGCTGGCGCATATTTTTACCATGCAGGGGATATGCCAGTTTTTGCAGGAGATTATAGGGAAGCTTTTTTATTTGGGCTTATCCAGCTTCGGGCTGTGCTATTGGGCATTAATCTGGTGTGTGAGGGAATGTGCTGATTTAGTAAATAGGAGGAAGAGAAAAGAAGCGGTTTTGCCGAGGCAATGGGGCGCCGTCTTTTTATTATTGGCTGCTATTGGAGAAGTGCTGATTAGCAGTATTTTTATGCACCAGTCTCCAAAAGTGGACGGTCTGATTTATGGAAGATATCAGGAAATGCTTGTACCAGCCATGATTATGATAGGGATTGCATTCATGGAAAAGGCAGGGAAATGTGTAGTTCCGGTTATTATGTCTATGGGCGGCATTTTGGGGGCAATGGCATGGATGCTGCATAAGACAGTGGAAGAAAGAGGGTTGGAAGGACTGCGTGGATATCATGTTCCGGGGATTAGTTATGTAGTCAACGAAAATAATCCGGATATGGAGTTGTTTTTTAGGGATACATGGCTTTTGGGCTTTGGAATGATGATATTTGCCGGTATCATTGTCTGTATGAGCGCTAAGAGAGGATATGAATGGCTTTTGTCATTTATTTTAATTATGGAGATTCTGGCAGGGGTGCAAATCAGCGCACATTATACATATCGTGGAAACCGTGTAAACTTTGAAAGCCTGATGATTTCGGATACCATCCGTGAGTTGGGCAAAGAGACGGACAAAGTGGTCTATTTGGAAGAAGGGCGTCCGGAACTTGCCGGATTTCTTCAAATGCAGATACCGGATAGGACGATTCGTATGATAAAACCGGAAGCATTAGAGAACGGGAAAGAAAAAGCACGGTTTGTGATTTCCGGCATAGAGGCGGCAAATAGGGAACAACTGAAGGAACAATATGAAAAAGAGGTGGCTACGGGAACGTTTTACCTTTACTTCGATATAAGCGAGGACGATTTATGAAATTAATCATACAAATTCCCTGCTTCAATGAGGCGGAGACGTTGGAGATTGCGTTGAACGACCTTCCTAAGAAACTGGATGGGATTGATGAAATAGAATATTTAATTATTAACGACGGAAGTAGGGACGATACGGTAGAAGTGGCGAGAAAGTGGGGAGTTCACCATATCGTGAATTTCAGGCAGAATAAAGGGCTTGCCAAAGGGTTTATGGCAGGATTGGATGGATGCCTGCAAAACGGTGCCGATATTATTGTAAATACGGATGCGGATAATCAATATTGTGCGGAGGATATTGCAGTCTTAATCCGGCCTATTCTGGATGGGGAGGCGGATATGGTAATCGGTGCGAGGCCGATTGATGAGACAGAGCATTTTTCCTTTATCAAGAAAAAACTGCAGCATTTCGGAAGCTGGGTGGTGAGAAAGGCATCCAATACGGATATCCCTGATGCACCCAGCGGGTTTCGGGCATTTTCCCGGGAAGCCGCCATGAGGATGAATGTGGTTAACGATTATACATATACGCTGGAAACGATTGTTCAGGCCGGAAGGGAAAAAATTGCGGTGACCCATGTGCCGGTGCGTACCAACAGGGAACTAAGGCCCTCCCGGTTGTTTCAGAGCATATGGGGATATGTGAAGAAGAGTATGCTGACGATATTGCGGGCGTATATGATGTATAAACCTTTAAAATTCTTTAGCTTTTTGGCGGTACCGCCGATAGGGGTCGGGTTGTTGATTAGTTTCCGTTTCCTCTATTTTATAGCAGTCGGACAAGCAAACGGTCATGTGCAGTCCTTGATTTTGGCATGTACATTGATTATTATGGGTTTCCTTACTTTTATGATTGGCCTGGTGGCGGATGTGATAGCATCAAACCGGAAACTGCTGCAGGATACCCAGTATCATGTAAGGAAAATGGAATATGATTTAATGAAACAGCAGCAAAGGACGGAAGACCCACATGGAGGAGCGGAATGAAAAAAATTGTATTAGTAGGCCCGGTCTATCCATATAAAGGAGGGATTTCCCATTATACGGGGTTGATGTATAAAGCGTTAAGCAAAAAATACCAGGTGGTTATGGTTTCTTATAAGCTCCAATATCCGAAGCTTTTGTTTAGAAAAGAACAGCGCGATTATGAAAATGACAGTTTTAAAATAGAGGGAACGAATTATTGGCTGCATACGGTTTATCCGTGGAACTGGGTGAAGACGGCGGCGAAAATCAAAAAGCAAAAAGCCGATATGGTGATTTTCCAATGGTGGCATCCTTATTTTGCGCCTTGTTATTGGCTGCTTTGCAAGTGTTTAAAGGGTACGAAGATATTGTTTGTCTGCCATAATGTATTCCCACATGAAAGGTTTCCCTTGGATCGTTTTTTGGCGAAGTCTGTGTTGAGACAGGGAAGTGGATATATCGTACAGTCGAGGATGGATGGGGAAGATTTGCATACGATTATCAAGCATCCGGTTTTCCGCCAGACGGTTCACCCTACCTATAATGCCTTTCAGATAAAGAATATGACGAAAGAGGAGGCCAGGGCGGAGCTTGGTATCGGGCGGGAAGAAAAAATTTTGCTGTTTTTTGGGTTTATCCGGGAATATAAAGGGCTGAAATATTTGATTGAAGCAATGCGGACAGTAACGGAAAGGTTTTCCGATGTAAAGCTTTTGGTAGTAGGCGATTTTTCCGGGGCGGAGTCCAAGCAGGAGTATATGGACCGGATAGAGCAATGTGGGGCCGGGGATGCAATTGAGGTTTATGACGGTTATATCCCGGACAAAGAGGTGGAAAAATTTTTTGCGGCATGTGATTTGGTAACGCTGCCTTATATCAGTGCGACGCAGAGCGGGATTGTACAGATTGCTTTTGGCTTTGAAAAACCTGTTATTGTGACGGACGTAGGGGGATTGCCGGATGTAGTGGAAGACGGGAAAACCGGATATGTAGTGGGGGCGGGAAAACCTGAGGAATTGGCAAAGGCGGTAATCCGTTATTTTACAGGTGATGTGGAAAAACAGTTTAGGGAAAATATTAAAAAGGAGGCTTACCGGTTTTCCTGGGATAGGATGACGGAAGTTGTGGAAGAGCTGGATCGTTATGATGGAAGGGAGGACAGCTGAATGAGGGTACTGGTAACGGGCGCTACCGGGTTTATTGGAAAAAACATGGTAGAAGGATTATTAAAGAATGGGTATGAGGTCACATGTGTCAGCAGAAGAAAGATTGCGAAAGACACCTTTAAAAAGCCAGTCAAAAATATTGTGCTGGATTTACAGGAAATAGAAAAAATAGAAAAGTATATGGAAGATATTGATGTTATTATTCACATAGCAGCCCAATTAGGCCATTACGGGATTCCGTATCAATATTATTATCAGGTGAATTATTTGGCGACTGCTAAATTAGCAAAGCTGGCAGTGAAGTACGATATAAAGCAGTTTATTCTTTGCAGCGCACCATTTGTAGTAGGGCTGGGGGGGAGAAATACAAAAGAAGAGGAGCCATATTCACCGGCAGATGCATATTCGGAAACCAAAATGTTGGCTGAATTAGGCGTAATTCATATTTGCGAAGGAAAGATTCCATATACCATATTGCGCCCATCTTATGTGTATGGTAAAGAAGATGTGAGAAGAACCGCATTATACCGCAGTATAAAGAAAAAATATTTTGTCCTTACAACGAGTGGGAAGGCCTATTTGCAGCCTACTTATGTATCCGATATTGTGGATGGTTTTCTTTTAGCCATTTTAAATAAAAAGGCATACAATGAGATTATTAATTTAGGCGGTGAAGAATGTCTGGCAAAGGAGTATTTGGAATGTATTGCACGGCATGTAAATAGTAAACTGATTCATATAAATATTGGTTATCCTTTGTCAATATTTATTGCCAATATCGTTGATTATATCAGCAAAAAAATATTGCATAAGGCCGGTTTTGTGAACCGTGGAAGAATTGATTTTTTTGCGAAAGACCATTCATGTAATTTAGATAAAGCAAAAAAATTATTAGGGTATCAGCCTAAAGTTAATTTGGAGAAAGGAATACGGATGTCCATTCAATGGTCAAAACAAAATGGATATTTGTAAATTATTGAAAAATGGAAACAGAAGTATTCGGGGTAAATTATGAACGGTTTTCGGTAGGGAAAAAACTGGATAAGTTAGCGAAAAAATATCATATAAAATCAGTGCTGGAAATACCTGCTCATGGGGCAAAAGCAATGCCTTCCATCTATTCTATCGGATTTGCTAAAAGGGTAAAGCATATTATTTTAGTAAATGGGAATCCCAAATATGCTTCGGAGTGGGAAAAAATAGGGGCAAAAGAAAGGGTATCATGGGTAAAGCAAGAGGACATATGCCATACCAGATTCAAAGACGCCTCTTTTGATTTTGTATGGAATTTTGCTTACTTGCCTGCTTGTAAAGAACCGGACTTGCTGATTGATGAAATGAGCAGGGTAAGCAAAAGATATATTGCTGTTTTTTCGGTAAATGCGGGGAACATAGGTTTCCCGATTCATAGGATGGTGCATAAGAAAACGGGGATAAAATGGACGCATGGGGATATCCGATACAATAACCGCCATTTTATCAAAAAGAAGCTGCAGGCGCATGGGCTAAGGGTAATTGAAACGGGATTTGTAGATTGCCCGGTATGGCCGGATTCGTTAGGGTTTCGGGATGTCAGGCTGCATAGGATGAACCTTGATTTCAATAAAATGGATTGGGAGGCGCCTTATGTGGATATGCTAAAAAACGGCTCTTTCCCAATATGGATGAAACTGGTGTATATAGTGGAACGCTTACCTCTGCCTAAATTTTTAAAATCCATATATGCACATATCAACTATACGATAGCGGAGAAGGTCGATGATATATGAAAAAAAGTGATTTATTTACAGTGCTGATGCCGTATTTGGCCAGTTATAAATGCAGCCGCTTATTCGGCTGGCAAAAATTCCACCCTATGACAGTCACCTATTCGGTAACGGCGGCCTGCCAGTCCAGATGCAAGACATGCCAGATTGGCGCTATGTTTTGCCAGAATCCGAAAAGGGCGGAGGATGATTTGACGCTGGATGAGGTGGAAAAAATATTTTCATCCATGCATCCGGTATATTTTTTTAATATGAGCGGCGGAGAACCTTTTTTGCGGAAGGATTTGCCGGAGATTGTAGGGCTGGCATGTAAATATTTGAAGCCAAGAGTGGTGCATACGCCCACGAATGCAATTTTAACGGAACGTATCGTGGAGAATACGGAAAAAATTATCCGTATCGTAAGGGATTATAACCCTTCTGTGCCTGTGACGGTGAAACCTTCCATTGACGGGGTGGGGGAGCTTCACGATGAGATACGAGGGGTAAAGGGTAATTTTGAATGCCTGTTAAAGACGATTGAGGGGCTAAAGAGGCTGGAAAATAAATACGATAATTTCCATTTGGAATTGGGAACGGTCATATCCAATTACAATATCCAATATTTGGATGAAATAGAGGATTTTGTCCATTCGCTTGGAGTGGAAAGCTACCGGAACGAGGTGGCGGAGTGCAGGACGGAATTTTTTAACCTGAACGATCCGATTACACCGCCTGCCGATGTTTACCAAAGGCTGATAAAAGATTTTGCCCGGAAAGTGGAAGCGAATATAGGGAAAAAGAAACGGCTGGCAAGGACAACGGAGGCCATGCGGGTTGTATACTATGACTTGGCAGGGAAGATTTTGGAAGAGAAGCGTCAGGTCATCCCTTGCTATGCGGGAACATCCAACGTACACATTAATTATGATGGAGGGGTCTGGCCCTGTTGTGTGCTTGGCTATGAAAAGCAGATGGGGAATTTAAGGGAATACGATTATGATTTCCAAAAGCTGTGGCATTCGGAAGAAGCGCAGGAAGTACGGAAATATATCAAAGGGAAGAATTGCGCCTGCCCGTTGGCAAATCAGGCATACAGCAATGAATTGCTGCATATGGGAACTTTGATACGGGCTGGCATCAAATCCATTCAGTTTAGCATGAAGTGAAAGAGGTTTGTACTGGAGAGGGTGGAAGCGTGAAGGATGAATTAACAGGTGCCATAAAATACGATGGCTTTAAAAAAGCCGGATGGCTGTCCGAAAAAAAGGCAAAAGTGGTTTTAAAAGCCAGAAAAAAGATATTTCATCTGTTTATGGACGTAATGAAGCCAAAACGGACGGAAAAAGTAATTGACGTGGGAGTTGCGCCCGTAGTCGGGATTGCCGGTGCAAAGACCATAACCAATAACTTTTTTGAAAGGCTTTATCCATATACGGCACAGATTACCGCAACGAGCATAGAGGATGCCAAGTGTCTGGAGCAGGAATTTCCGGGGCTTAAGTTTGTACAGACGAAACCGTATACGACGCCTTTTTCAGACGGCATGTTCGATGTGCTTTTTTGCAATGCAGTGGTGGAACATACGGGAACGAGAAAGCAGCAAAAGAAATTTATCCACGAATACTGCAGGGTTTCCAAGCGGTTCTTTTTTACTACGCCGAACCGGTGGTTTCCGGTAGAACCCCATTCGGCGCTGCCTCTTGTCCATTGGCTTCCGCCTGTATTGTTTCGGAAAGTTTTGAAAATAACGGGGAAAGAAGCGCTGGCGGATGAAAATATATTGAATCTTCTTTCCGCAAGGGATTTTTTGGGATTATTCCCAAAACAGGCAAAGGTGAAACTTTTAAGGGTGAAAACAATGGGTTTTACATCGAATTTAATTGTTTATGGCGAATGGAATGAAAATGAATCATAAATGGATGCATTTGTTAAAGTGGACAGGAAAAATCCTGGCGGTGGTTTCCCTTCTTTTTATTGCAAAAAGTTTATGGGAAATGGAATGGGGATGGATACATGGATATCCGCCTTGGAAATTGTGCTTCAATCTGTTTTTGCTGTCATGGTTTGGCGTTGCCGGCAATTATATTAATGCATATGTATGGAAGCTGTATATTGATTTTTTCAGTCAAAAGAGAAATGATACCCGGCCTATACAAAAGGTATATTTAAAGTCCAATATAGCAAAGTATTTGCCGGGGAATATTCTGCAATATGCGGACAGGAATATTTTGGGGAGCCAGTTGGGAATCGGGCATAAAAGCATTGCGGCTGCCAGCGTGATGGAATTGGCGGTTATCGTTGTTTCTGCTGTTTTGTTTGCGGCGGCAGTCTCATTTCGTGAGGCGGCGGAGGCACTGCGTTATTTTTCATCATATATCATAGAAAAGAAATTGCTGTTTTATTGTATTGGGGTTATGGTGATATTAGCGGGTGCATTTTTGTATGTACTTTATAGATTCCGGCTTTTCAATCGTTTGAAGCCGTATTGGAATCTGGGTTTATTGAAGGTAACAGCCAAAGCGATTGCTTTTTATATGCTTGTCCATGTAATTTCCGGGTGCTTTCTGTCCGGAATATTCTTATTGTTTTTGCATCAAAGAATCAGCTTCATTACAGTGGCCTCGGCAAATGTGATTGCCTGGCTGCTTGGATATATAACGGTAGGCAGCCCGGGAGGCATTGGGATAAGGGAAGCGGCGCTTGTGTTTTTACTGCGGAATGTTTATCCAAAGGAGGCTGTGGTGACTGCGGCGGTGATTTTACGGTTATGCTGTGTACTTGCCGATTTTATATCTTATGTAAGTGCTTGGGGGATAAGGAAATTCAAAGGGACGGGCATGTTTAATAGGTGATGGGTATGAAAAGAAGATGGAAGTCCTGGGGAGGCATTCAGGCGGAATGGTATATTTTTGCGATTGTTTTTGCGGTACAGATAGCCGGGATTTTTTTTCGTTCCGTACCGATAATTACCGATGAATTAAACCCTATGGCGTTTGGGTTTCTTTTGCGGGGGGATGACTGGGGCAATTATTTGGCAGCAGACGGCTATTATTATAAATATGGGCAATTGCTGTTCTATCTGCCACTGATTTTTTTTATCAAGAATCCGGTTGTTCTGTTTCGGGGGATGCTGGTGGTCAATTCCTTTATTATCAGCTTGATTCCGGTTTGTGCTTACCGCATTATGAAAAAATATTTAAAATGCGGTGAAGAAGAAAATTGCAGGGAAGTTGCTATTCTTGTGGGGATATTGCCTGCTGTTTCTTTAAACAGTAAGTTTGTATGGGGGGAACCTTTTTTGATGGTGATTCCCTGGCTGATTCTGCTTTTGCTGCTGCATAGCCTGGAGGAAGGGGCTGAGAGGGCGAAGAAGCAGGCTGGCAGAAGGAGAAAGCATCGTGGGTTGGGATGCAGTATAGCTTTGGCGGTATTGCAAAGTTATGCTTATATGGTACATAACCGGGGGATTGTTATTTTGATTGCAACGGTATGCTGCGTTTTGGGCATTCGTTTTTTATGGAAGAGCCGGCATATTAAGTTGATACCCTATTTTTCTACAATGGCAGTCCTGCTTCTTGCAGATAAACTGTTAAGCGTTTTGCTAAAAGGGAGCCTGTATCAAACAGAAGGGGATTTGACCGGTGGAACGGCAGGCTTTTTAAATATTGATTTTTTCAGGCACGTGCTTTCGCCAAAGGGGATATGGACATTGGTGCAGGAAATGATGGGCTGGTTGTTTGCCAGTGTCAGTGGTTCTTATGGGCTGGTAGCCTTTGGCTTGGCAGTGTCCTGTTTGGTTTTGTATGCATTAATAAGACGGAAAGAGTATTCAAAGCCGGAAACGGTAGTCGGAATATTTGGGCTGCTATGTTTTTGCGGCGCTCTTTTGCTGGGGGCATTCTTTTTCTTTGAAGATATTTTTTCAGCCGGGCATATCATAGAAAAACGTGGGGATAAGCTTATATATGTGCGATATCTGGATGCAGCCAATGTGGTGTTGAGTTTTTTGGGTTTATATTATTTGTTGGCAAAAAAACAATATAATAAAGGAAAATATTTGTTTTATCCCGTTGGGTTGTTCCTTATTTTACAAGGATTTTATGTAAGCGTTATTTCGGAAAGGATAGACAATACATTAACCTGGGGAAGTAATGTAATCATTATCAGCTATTTTTGTGATTTGACGCGGAGCATCAGGGGGAGCTTATATTCCCGGATTGGATTTTTTGCAGGGGGAATTGCCTTATTCGGGTTGTTTTCTTTTGCAGTTTTTTGCCTTATGCTTTATCTGCGGGAAAAAGGAAAAGCGGCAATTTATTTGTGTGCGGCTGTTTTCTTATCCGGGTATTTATGGAATGCTTATCATACACTTTACCGGATGGACAGCTATGTGTCAGATATGGCTTATGCTTATTGCGATGTCATACGGAGTGTAGAGACGGCAGAAAAAGTGAAAAATATCTATTTGGCAGATGAGATTGTGCGCAGCAGTTTCCAATATGTTTACCATGATTATTATGTTATAACAAAAAGAGATAACCTTGGGAAGCAGGAAGAAAATATGTTTATTTTGGCGGAAAAAGGAGAAGTAGGGAACCTTGGATTGGAAGGGGCATTATATGAGGTGGTTTTAGGGGAAAAGGTCGGAGTCGTCCGTTTGTATATTAAGGGGGAGAGGCTGAACGAATTGGTAAAAGAAAATGGGTATGAAACGCGGGAGGTGTGATTTTGGGCAACGGGTTCGTGATAGAGGAAAAGGCCAGGAAAGGAATGAAGATAGTGATTTGCTTTATTTTATTTCTCTATCCGATTCTTTTGTTTGAGGCAGATGTTGGAGGAGTGCCGATACAAACCTGGATGTTGTATATCAGCATAGCCGCGTTGGCGTTATGTTATGCTTTGGGCGGCAAAAAGCCAAGGAAAAATTGGAGGGCATCTTTTGACAGATGCGGTATTATAGCCATTTTGCTCGCTTTGTACGAGTGCATCCGTATTGTGGGCAATCTATTTTTTTACCATAAGGATACGGCATACCGGCAGGAAATAATGATTATAAGCTTTGTTGTTTTGTATTTTTTAATTGCGGCAAGGCCGCTGTTTAGTGAAAAATATTTTCATGTCGTATTGTTTGCAGGGCTGGTAGTATTTAGTTTATTGATTATCCACTATTTAAGCGGAAGTGGGGCAGACAGGCTGATGGAGGTGATGCTTAAGGATAACCGGAAGGCGGCATCTTTTGCGGTATTAGTCTGTACCATTGCCCTTTGCCAGTATTGCAGAAGCTATAGCAGATACCGCAGTATTTTTTTTGGAGCAGTAGCGTTTGTCGGTTTTTTTATATTATTCCTAAATAAAAATGCGGTAAGTATCTGGCTTATGCTTTCTGTATTTATTGCAATACCGATAGTGTTTCACCCAACGGTGGAGCTGGTCAAAAGGGATATGCAGATGCTTTTCCTGTACTTATTCCTTTTGGGCAATATGGGGTTTTTGACAACGTATACTGGTTTGATAAAAGGAGGGGTGGCTTATTCCCTGGATAGTTGTATTTACTTGAATGTGGCTATTGTAATAGGGGGGATTTTCTTTTTCCGGATGTGGGAAAAAATCCCGCCCGATGTAGATATAAAACGTCTGGTAATAAAACGGCTGGGCAGAAAGTGTTTTATTTTATTGAAAATATGCGCCGCCGGAGCGGCACTTGTGTTTATCAACGGGGCGAACTGGAAGGAGCTGCCGGATGGGATGGGTATGTCAGCCATTAAGGCAGCGTTGGTTCCGGTCGTGGAAGAAGTGCAAACGGGAAAAAGCGCTTTTTATTTGTGCCTGGAAGGGCAAGGGATTATCGGCAGTTTGCTGATTTTAGCTTTATGCATATGTATGGTAATGCAGATATATAAAAACCATGACCGGGATTGGCCGGTGACCGGGGTGCTGACAATGGTTGCCGGGGTGTTTTTTGCCCAGCTTTTGTTTTGGGGAGAATGCATGAATACTCTGCCGTTGTATGTAATATTCGTTTTATTTGCGGTTTTTATCGAGAAAGGAAGGGCGAAATGAGGAAAATTTTAGTTTTACTGATTGCAATCTGCAGTGTTGGGGCAATGGCGCCGGTTTTGGTATATGCCGGGGAGGAGCAGCAAAGAATTGAGATGCAACAGATGATGGAAGCTACAGAAAGGATAGAGGCAAGGGAGGAACCGGACGAGGAAGCTGGAATTGTATTTGTTTATGAAAAAGGGGCAAAGGTATTCGTTATAGAGGAAACCAGTGATGGCTGGTTTAAAGTTTTTTACCAGGGGAGAGAAGGATATATCCCTGATAAAGGTTTGGTTTTGCAGGAAATGGATACCGTCCAGTTGGATAAAGAATTGGAAACGGCTGTTATGGAAGGGGAAATCGTAGCTAAGGAGGTGGAAAGATACCGCAAAGAGGAAGGACGCTCCAAAGTTTGGGGAACGGTGATTGCCCTCTTGATTGGAGGGATATTTGCGGTTGGAATTATTGCAGCAAGGAAACAAGGGAAAAACAATGCTGCCAGATAGACCTTTTGATACCCGAATCATAGTATGGAATAATGCCGCCGATTTTTCATTTTCATAGTGGAAAAATAAATAGATATTGTATATAATGAACGTAATAGATTATCAATAATATGTTGTTTGAGGAGGAGAGCGATGAAGTACAAGACTTTATTGGCGGGAAACGATGCTTCTATAATTGATAGTTTTTTCACTCAGATGGGAAATAGTTTTGAAGCTATGACGACCTCGCTTCGCAGTGAGGATATTATGAGGCATGTAAACTATTTTGCGCCTAACGTTTTTATATATTGTCTCCATAACGAAACGAGAGAGAATATGAGCCAGATGGGGAATGTAAAGTATAAATTATCCCAGGAGAATATTCCGTTTGTCATAATTGGAGCGAAAGAAAACTGCGATGAATTTGAGCGGGTGGCAGTAAACGTTTCCGATATGTCTTTATACCGGCCGCTGTCTGCCGAGGTAATCAGGGAAAGGATTACCACTCTTTTACAGAAAAAAGGGATTTCACCGGATCAGCCCAAACCTACGGCAGGGCAGACGGGCAATGTGCAGGGCCAGCCGAATATACCGCCGTCTGCAGGATTGCCCGGTGCGCAGGCAATGCCGCCTGTTTTCGGCCAGCCCTTGCCGCAGAATACGGGAACTTCGCAACGGAAGCATATTTTGGTAGTGGATGATAATTCTATGATGTTGAGGCTGGTAAAGGAACATTTGCATGAGAAATACGATGTGGCGACAGCCCTCAGCGGCAAAATCGCTTTGAAATTTTTAAGGAATAAAAAGACGGATTTGATTTTGCTGGATTATGAGATGCCGGATGAAAATGGTCCTGCTGTTTTGGAAAAATTGCGCGCTTCCGATGCGACAAAAAATATTCCCGTCGTTTTTTTGACCGGGGTTACGGAAAGCAAGAAAATTAAGGAAGCCCTTATAATGAAACCGCAAAGTTATCTGCTTAAACCGATTAACCGCGAGAGGTTAATGGATACGATTGAGAAGCTTATCGGGTAAAGCATGTCTTGTGGATTGAAAAGAGGGTAGACATATGGATATAGATTTTGAATTGCATTTGACGGATTTGATTGATGTTGAAATTCTGCAAAGGATACAGGACGGATTTTCCAATACGACAGGCATTGCAGCTCTGACAACAGATGCAGGAGGGATTGCCGTAACGGAAGGGTCTAATTTCACCGATTTTTGTATGAAATGTACGAGGAGTACGGAAATTGGCTATAGCCGCTGCATGGAGTGTGACAGAAAAGGGGCGGAGCAGGCATTGAAGCAGGGAGAGCCGGCTGTCTATACATGCCATGCAGGGCTCGTAGAGTTTTCCGCACCGATTGTAGTGGATGGCAAGCTGCTTGGGTGTTTCCTTGGCGGTCAGATTCTCACAGAGCCTCTGGATTTGGAAAGCATAAAGAAAACAGCGGCAGAAATCGGCGTAGACCCGGATAAATATGTGGAAGCAGCCCAAAAATTGAAAGTAGTAGACCAATATACGGTGGATAACGCAGCAAAGTTTTTGCGCATGACGGCGGATATGCTGTCTGAAATGGCGCATAATAAATATCTTGTTTATGAAGCGAATATAGCGTTGGAGAAATCGGGGAATCTGAAATCCGATTTTCTGGCAAATATGAGCCATGAAATCAGGACGCCTATGAATGCGGTAATCGGTATGGCAGAGATGGCTCTCAGGGAGGAGCTGCCGCCGACCGCAAGGGAGTATATTTATCAGATTAAAGCGGCCGGGAAATCGCTGCTTACCATTATCAACGATATCCTTGATTTTTCAAAGATAGAATCCGGAAGGATGGATATCAATGAAGTGGATTATGAACCGATGTCCATCGTATATGATGTGGCTAATATCGTGATGACAAGGCTGAAGGGAAAGGATGTAGAGCTGGTAATTGATATTATACCGGATTTGCCCAATGGGTTAAGAGGGGACAATATCAGGATTAAGCAAGTCCTTTTGAATCTGGCGAATAATGCGGCGAAGTTTACGTCTCAGGGGAAAATCGGCATGAAGATGGGATTTACACAGATAAACCCTGATGAAATCGAACTTTATGTTTCCGTAGAGGATACGGGAATCGGTATTAAGAAAGAAGATATTGAGAAATTGTTCCAGTCTTTTCAGCAGGTGGACAGCAAAAGGAATAGGAATATTGAAGGCACCGGGCTGGGGCTTGCAATTTCCAAAAGGCTTTTGACGCTGATGGACGGCGACATTTGGGTGGAAAGCGAATACGAAAAAGGCAGCAGATTCTATTGCAAACTTCCACAAAAAATTATCGACAAAAAACCTAGCATTACAATAAAGGACCCGGAGTCTATTTTGGTTGTGGGATTGTTTTCCAACCCTTATTTAAGAGGAGGGCTTTGTTCTGATGTGACAAATTTAGGCGTGGATTATATATTGATGGCGCCCAAAGACCTTAATACATTCCCGGATGACAAAAGGGTTTTTCTTTTTATAGAACATCCTTTGTTTTCGGAAATGGTAGAAGACTTTATCCGGCATAACCCGCAGATTACAGCTGTGCTTCTGATTGATTTCTATGATAATGTAAATTCCGACATCCCTAATCTTCTCATATTGCGGAAACCTCTTTTTGCAATGAATATTGCCATGATATTGAATGGTGAGGAGTTGAATTTTGTAGATGATACGGATGAAAAGGAATTTGACTTTATTGCCCCCGAAGCTGAAATCCTTATAGTGGATGACAATGCGGTGAATCTGACTGTAGCGGAAGGGATTTTAGAGCCGCTGAAGATGAAGATAGATACGGTAACCAGCGGCAAGGCTGCCGTAGACAAGATTTCAAAATTCCATTATGATATTATCTTTATGGATCATATGATGCCGGAACTGGACGGGGTGGAGACGACGCATATTATCAGACGTTTTCATCCGGAGTATGATGATGTGCCAATTATTGCCTTGACCGCAAATGCTATGGAGGGTACGAAGGAGATGTTCTGCAGGGAAGGGATGAACGACTTTGTTGCCAAACCTGTGGAACTTCGTTTGCTGGCTGCCAAGGTAAAGAAATGGCTGCCAATAGAAAAGGTACAGAAGGTTTACATAACAAAAAGTGTCGACAAAGAAGAGAAAAAGCTGGATCATATTGTAGTGGGCGATTTGGATATAAAATATGCTATGGAATTTTTAATCAGTGAGGAACTGTTCTGGAAAGTTTTGAAAGTGTATTACCATAGCATTGAGAAGAAGGCGAAATTAATTAAGACGATGGAAGAAGAGGAGGATTGGACAGGATATACGATAGAAGTCCATGCATTAAAAAATTCTTCCAAGCAAATCGGTGCCATGTCCTTGTCCGAGAAAGCGGCAGCCTTAGAAAAAGCAGGGAATGCAAGGGATGTATCTACAATCCATAGGTATACGGATGATATGCTGGAACAGTATCTTGGTTATCTGCCGGTGCTGGAGCCTTTCTGCGCGGATAAGGAAGAAGAATCCGAGAAGAAAGCTTTTTCAAAGGAGGCTTTGCTTGAGTGTTTCCGAAAGATGAAGATGGCGGTAGAAGATTTGGATATGGACGGGATGGAGGAAGTCATTCAGGAGATGGAGCAATACCAATACGAAGGATGGAGGAAGGAATTATTCCTTCAGTTAAAGTATGCAGTGGAAGAGGTGGATGCAGACAGCTGCGAGAGTATTATGCTGGAGTGGGGGAAGAAGGCGGAGTAAAAAACGGCGGGAATACGATGATTTTTATCCGTCTGATTTCCCACATGATAAGTCTTCGCGTCAGGTCTGAATTTGTTGCGCAAGTATGGAACAATATGGTATAATAAGGGCAGGCATTATACCAATATTGATTTACGTTTATACGGAGAGGACAAGTTTAGAGTGTAGTGTTCACAGAATAATCCAACGAAAGGGATGAGAAATATGAAGTTTGTTATAGTAGGGAAGAATATTGAGGTTACAGAGGGGTTAAAAACGGCAGTTGAGGATAAAATCGGCAAGCTGGAAAGATATTTTACCCAGGAAACAGAGGTACATGTTACATTAAGCGTAGAAAAAGAACGGCAGAAGATAGAAGTGACGATACCGGTGAAAGGCAATATCATCCGTTCGGAGCAGGTCAGCAACGATATGTATGTTTCTATCGACTTGGTGGAAGAGATTATTGAAAGACAGATTAAAAAGTATAAAAACAAACTGATAGACCAGAAGCAATCGGCAAGCTTTTTCAAGCAGGAGTTCATTGAAAAAGACTATATGGACGATGAAGAAGTGAAAATCATACGGACAAAGAAGTTTGACATTAAGCCCATGTATCCGGAAGATGCATGTGTGCAGATGGAGCTTCTTGGGCATAATTTCTTTGTATTCTTCAACGCGGAGACTGAACAGGTTAACGTGGTATATAAGAGGAAAGGGAATACCTATGGCCTGATTGAGCCGGAGGTGTAGGCGGACAAGCTTGTGGGATATGTGTAGAAGTTTGTGCAAAAAGAGGATAAAACAGAGGATTTCTTGTAGCGATGAATGATTTTACCTGCGGGTAATTATGCTATAATTATTATGTTTTTCAACAACATTCCCAATGAGGAAAGGATGGTGGATGCATAATAGCCAGAATCATTTATTTCAGCAAGAGGGCCAATTACAAAAGGATAATATATATGGACAAGCTTAAAGCACTCAATACTTATATAGAAACAACGAAAAGAGAGATATTAGAGGGAAA
>Ga0137307_100331_pt1 | contig 69508 bp, 57 predicted proteins | sample NAcewD2O_March_2_FD_97180 | JGI IMG/M metagenome (GOLD analysis project Ga0137307, IMG submission 97180) | Mouse cecal microbial communities from Vienna, Austria - N-Acetylglucosamine amended D2O_March | ecosystem: Host-associated > Mammals > Digestive system > Large intestine > Cecum | place... | reverse complement strand
AAGCAGTTGCTTGGGTATGCTTCTAATGTGATAGATTTTGCTAGAAGATTAGAGTTGACCGATCGCAACCCGTTTAAAGATGTCATCAGACCACGTCAAAAGATAATACGCAGTGAACGCAATTACTTTGAACCAATAGAATTAAAACGTTTCTTGACCATTGCGAAAAAGATGGGACTTAAAAACTATGCTGTACTTAGAATGTTAGCTTATAGCGGTATGCGAATAGGGGAGCTTATAGCTCTGACGTGGGACGATGTTGATTTTGTAAATAACACGATCAGCATCAGTAAAACAGTAGCTAGGGGGGTTGGCAATAAGGCTATTATACAATCTCCCAAAACTCCAGCTAGCAAGCGCTTGTTAGTTATGGATAACGAAACGATGCAGATCTTGAGACGTTGGCAAGTCAAGCAAGCTAGTTATTTGTTAAAGTGTGGGATCAATGCGATGTCTAGCAAACAACTAGTATTTAGTAATACTAAAAACGAATTTTTAGCACGCTGTACGGTCTATGCTTGGGTAAAAAAGATCTGTGCGATCGATACTAGTTTACCTAAGATCACCCCTCACGGCTTCAGACACACGCACGCTACTTTGTTATTATCTGCTGGTGCTAGCGTCAAAGAAGTTCAAACTCGTTTAGGTCATGAAAAAGTACAAACAACGCTTGATGTTTACACTCACTTGACTAAGCAAGATCAAAAGGCAACGATCAATAAACTTGTTAAATATCTAGGATAGAGACCCTAAAAGAGACCCTTAAATTTTTTGTAAGCGTAAAAGTGCTTGTTATAGCAAGTTTTGCCGATTGATAGTATACTAGATTTGAATAGATAAATGAGGTGATTATATGAGTTGGGAAGAAACTTATACTATTTGGAACAAACGACCTGATCTAGCACCTGAAGTTCGGGAAGATCTTGATAAGATCGCAAATGATAACGAAGCATTAGAAGATGCCTTTTATACCCCAATGGAATTTGGGACAGCTGGGATGCGTGGTTTGATCGGTGCTGGGATCAACCGCATGAATATTTATACTGTGCGCCAAGCAACTGAAGGTTTGGCACGTTTTATGGATACATTGGATGAAGAAACAAAATTACGTGGTGTAGCGATCAGTTATGATTCACGTCACATGTCACAAGAATTTGCATTTGAAGCCGCCCGCGTTTTAGGGGCTCATGGAATTCCAAGCTTTGTCTTTGAAAGCTTGCGTCCAACACCAGAACTATCCTTTACTGTGCGGCATTTACATGCTTATGCCGGGATCATGATCACAGCAAGCCATAATCCAAAACAATATAACGGTTATAAGATCTATGGTGAAGATGGGGCTCAAATGCCACCAAAAGAATCAGATATGATCACAAACTATATTCGTGAAGTTGATGATCTTTTTGCAGTCGAAGTTGCTGATAAAGACGCTTTGATCAATGACAACACATTGCAAGTCATCGGTTCAGAAGTTGACGAAGTTTATTTAGAAAATGCTAAAGAAGTAACGATCGACCGTGAGTTAGTTGCTGAAGAAGGCAAAACGATGAAGTTGGTCTTTACGCCACTTCACGGTACTGGTGGGATGTTAGGTGAAAAGGCTTTACGTCAAGCAGGTTTTGAAGACTTTACAATGGTCCCAGAACAAGCTATGCCAGACCCAGAGTTTCCAACCGTTGAACATCCAAATCCAGAGTTTACAGAAGCTTTTGATTTAGCGATCAAATTAGGCAAGAGCCAAAAAGCTGATCTTTTAGTGGCTGTCGACCCTGACGCTGATCGTTTAGGAGCAGCCGTTCGACAACCAGATGGTGAATATGAATTGTTGACGGGTAACCAGATCGCAGCTTTGATGTTGAATTATATTTTAACAGCTCGTAAAAAAGCAGGTAACTTACCAGCAAATGGGGCTTTAGTAAAATCGATCGTTTCTAGTGAATTTGCTGCTAAAGTTGCGGCTGACTTTGGGATCGAAACGATCAATGTCTTGACTGGGTTCAAGTTTATCGCTGAACAGATCCAACACTTTGAAGAAACAAATGAACACAGCTTCATGTTAGGTTTTGAAGAAAGTTATGGTTATTTGATCCGTCCATTTGTGCGCGATAAAGATGCGATCCAATCTTTAGTACTATTAGCTGAAGTAGCTGCTTTTTACAAGAAACAAGGTAAGAATTTATATGATGGTCTACAAGAGTTATTTGAAAAATATGGCTATTTTGCTGAAAAGACGATTGCTTTGACCTTTGATGGGATCGAAGGTGCACAAGAGATCAAAGACTTGATGGCTAAGTTCCGGCAAGAATTGCCAACTGATTTTGCTGGGTATAAAGTGATCGCAGCTGAGGACTATCAAGCTTCCAGTCGTCAAGATGCAGAAGGTAATGTGACAACGATCAACTTGCCTAAGTCAAATGTTTTGAAATACTTCCTTGAAGATGGAACTTGGATCGCAGTTCGTCCTTCAGGTACAGAACCAAAGATCAAATTTTACATTGGAACACAAGGTACTTCCGAAGCTGATGCACAAGCTAAATGTGAAAAATTTGAAAAAGCGATCAATGATTTCATCAAGGGCTAAAGTTTAACTATTAGCTGTTGAAGACACGGTGATCAGCCGTGTCTTTTTTGGTTCTGCTGATGCGAAAATACGTTCGTTGTGGTATAATCTTGTAAGCAATAGTTTTTAATGAGGGGGTAATCATTTGATCGAACGTCAAGCCGATAAAGAGTTCAAATTAGTTTCAAAATATCAACCAACTGGAGACCAACCGCAAGCGATCAGTGAGCTTGCAGCAGGGATCAAAGCGGGTAAAAAAGAACAGATCTTATTAGGGGCTACTGGGACAGGGAAAACTTTTACGATCTCAAATGTGATCGCCAAAGTCAATAAGCCAACTTTGGTCTTAGCTCATAATAAGACCCTGGCAGGCCAGCTCTATGGCGAGTTTAAAGAATTTTTCCCAGACAATGCTGTTGAGTATTTTGTATCCTACTACGATTACTATCAACCTGAAGCTTATGTTCCTTCAAGTGATACTTATATCGAAAAGGATTCAAGCATCAACGATGAGATCGATAAATTACGTCACTCTGCGACTAGTTCGCTATTAGAGCGCAATGATGTGATCGTAGTGGCCTCAGTTTCATCGATCTTTGGGTTAGGTGACCCCAAAGAATACCGTGATCAAGCTCTTTCATTGCGAGTTGGGCAAGAGCTTGAACGGGACAAGTTGTTGAACCAATTGATCGATGTTCAATTTGAACGTAACGATATCGACTTTCAACGGGGGCGTTTTCGTGTCCGGGGGGATGTAGTCGAGATCTTTCCCGCTTCACGAGATGAACAAGCGCTTAGGGTCGAATTTTTTGGTGATGAGATCGATCGGATCCGAGAAGTTGACCCTTTGACTGGCGAGATCTTAGGTGAGCGCAATCACGTTGTTATCTTCCCAGCAACGCACTTTTTGACAAGTGGCGAACGTTTAGAAGGAGCTATCAAGAGCATCGAGGCTGAATTAGCTCAAAGGTTAGAAGTTTTGCGCGCTGATGGTAAGCTATTAGAGGCCCAACGCTTAGAACAACGAACGACCTACGATATTGAAATGTTGCGTGAAATGGGATATTGTTCGGGGATCGAAAATTATTCACGGCATATGGATGGAAGAAAACCAGGTGAAGCACCGTATACATTGTTAGACTTCTTCCCAGATGATTTTTTGATCGTGGTCGATGAATCCCATGTTACGATGCCCCAAGTGCGTGGAATGTACAATGGTGACCGCTCACGTAAGCAGATGTTAGTCGATTACGGGTTTCGGTTGCCAAGTGCCTTGGATAATCGGCCGTTAAAGCTAGCTGAATTTGAAGAGCGAGTAGATCAGATCATTTATATGTCGGCGACCCCAGGTGTTTATGAACAAGAACGTACCGATACAGTCGTACAACAGATCATTCGGCCGACTGGATTATTGGATCCAGAAGTTGAAGTTCGCCCGATCATGGGGCAAATGGACGATCTAGTAGCTGAGATCGATAAACGGACTAAACGAGATGAGCGCGTCTTTGTAACGACTTTGACTAAGAAAATGGCAGAAGATCTGACGGATTATTTCAAAGAGATGAGCATTAAAGTCAAGTATTTGCATTCTGATATCAAGACGCTTGAACGGACCCAGATCGTACGGGATCTTCGTTTAGGAAAATTTGATGTGCTCGTTGGGATCAATTTATTACGTGAAGGGATCGATGTACCAGAGGTCTCCTTAGTTGCGATCTTAGATGCCGATAAAGAAGGCTTTTTGCGCAATGAACGTTCCTTGATCCAAACGATCGGTCGTGCTGCGCGAAATGAAAAGGGACATGTGATCATGTATGCTGACACAATAACAGATTCGATGCAAGCAGCGATGGATGAAACAGCAAGGCGGCGGGCGATCCAAATGCAATATAATGCTGAACATGGGATCGTGCCAAAAACTGTTAAAAAAGCGATCCGCGATGTGATCACAATGACGACTAAACCAAAAGAAAGTACTAAAGCTTTAAATGATAAACTCGATTTTGATGAATTGAGTAAACCAGAACAACGAGAAATGATCGCACGTTTAGAGGAGCAAATGAAAACTGCCGCTAAGAACCTCGACTTTGAGGATGCTGCCGCTTTACGTGATACTGTGATGGAATTAAAAGCACAGCTTGATTAAGCAGAAAGGATGAAAGTTGTGGGAAAAAATAAGATTACGATCCGTGGTGCCAGAGAGCATAATTTAAAAGATATCAATGTTGAGATCCCCAAAGAAAAGCTTGTTGTGATCACGGGTCTCTCCGGTTCAGGTAAAAGTTCGCTCGCCTTTGATACTTTATATGCTGAAGGCCAACGTCGCTATGTTGAGAGTTTGTCAGCGTATGCTAGGCAATTTTTAGGTCAGATGGATAAACCCGATGTCGATTCGATCGATGGACTTTCACCAGCGATCTCGATCGATCAAAAGACGACTTCAAAGAATCCCCGCTCAACGGTTGGGACTGTAACAGAGATCAATGACTACTTGCGTTTGTTATGGGCACGAGTAGGGACGCCGATCTGTCCAAATGATGGTAGTGAGATCACGAGCCAATCGCCAGAGCAGATGGTCGATGGAGTTTTGCAGCTCCCCGAAAGGACTAAACTCCAGATCTTAGCACCGATCGTGGTAGGTAAGAAAGGACAACATAAAAAAGTTTTAGAGAAGATCAAACGTGAAGGTTTTGTCCGAGTCATGATCGATGGAAACTTACGCGATATTGCTGAAGATATCGAACTAGACAAGAATCTCAAACATGATATCTTTGTGGTGGTCGATCGGATCGTTGTTAAAAAAGGGATCCGCTCACGCTTATTTGATTCATTTGAAGCAGCGTTACGCTTGGCTGAAGGCCGGGTGTTCGTTGATGTGATCGGCGACAAAATGTTACAGTTTTCGGAAAACTTTGCTTGTCCTTATTGTGGCTTTACGATCGGAGAACTTGAACCACGACTATTTTCTTTTAATGCGCCTTTTGGAGCTTGTCCAGATTGTGATGGCTTAGGCATGAAGCTTGAAGTCGATATCGATCTAGTCGTACCTGATCGAAAAAAGACCCTTAACGAAGGAGCAATGGAACCATGGAATCCGATCAGTTCCAAATATTATCCAACTTTGTTAAAGCAAGCATGTGAAGCTTTCGGGATCGATATGGATACCCCATTTGAAGATCTACCTCAAGAACAACAAGATATCGTTTTGTATGGTGCTAAAGATAAGACCTTCCATTTCCGGTATGAAAATGATTTTGGCGGGATCCGTGACATTGATACGACCTTTGAAGGGGTCATCCCAAACATTGATCGGCGTTATCATGAGACTAATAGCGATTTTACCCGGGATGTGATGCGTAAATATATGACGAGCTTGCAGTGTCAAACTTGCCATGGTTATCGCTTGAATCGCCAAGCTCTAGCAGTCAAGATCGCCGGTAAGCATATCGGTGAAGTTTCTGATTTACCGATCGCTGATGAATTGGCCTTTTTTGCGGGCTTGGAATTTAGTGAGCAAGCGACTCAGATCGCACGCCCGATCTTAAAGGAGATCAAAGACCGCTTAACATTTTTGGTGAATGTCGGTTTGGATTATCTGAATTTAAGCCGTTCAGCTCGTACACTTTCTGGGGGCGAAGCTCAACGGATCCGCTTAGCGACCCAGATCGGTTCTAACCTTTCAGGAGTCTTATATATTTTAGATGAACCTTCGATCGGTCTACATCAACGTGATAATGACCGTTTGATCGCTTCTTTACGCGCCATGTGTGAGTTAGGAAATACTTTGGTCGTAGTGGAACATGATGAAGACACGATGCGGGCGGCTGATTATTTGATCGATATCGGTCCAGGTGCTGGAATAGAAGGCGGTCAGGTCATGGCTGCAGGTACGCCTAAGCAAGTTGCACGTTCGAAGAAATCGTTGACTGGACAATATCTAGCTGGGAAAAAATATATTCCGATCCCAGCTACTAGGCGTCAAGGGAATGGAAATTTTGTAGAGATCATTGGTGCAACAGAGAATAATCTTAAGGATATCGATGTGAAATTCCCGTTGGGTGAATTTATTGCGGTCACAGGTGTCTCGGGTTCTGGTAAGTCCACATTGGTCAATATTATCTTAAAACGAGCTTTAGCTCAAAAACTACACCATAATTCTGAAAAACCAGGTAAATTCAAGCAGATCACGGGTACTGAACATCTTGAAAAAGTTATCAATATCGATCAAAGTCCGATCGGGCGTACTCCGCGGAGTAATCCGGCGACATATACGGGAGTCTTTGATGATATACGAGGATTATTTGCCCAAACTAACCAAGCTAAGTTACGTGGTTATGGCAAAGGGCGTTTTAGTTTTAACGTTAAAGGTGGTCGTTGTGAAGCTTGCAAAGGGGATGGGATCATCAAGATCGAGATGAATTTCTTACCTGATGTATATGTGCCATGTGAAGTTTGTCATGGAGCGCGTTATAATTCTGAAACACTAGAAGTTGAATATAAAGGCAAAAATATCGCGCAGATCTTAGAAATGAATGTCTTAGAAGCATTAGAATTCTTTAGTGCGATCCCTAAGATCAAGCGTAAATTGCAGACGATCGTTGATGTTGGGTTAGGTTATGTATCATTAGGTCAACCGGCAACGACTTTATCTGGTGGTGAAGCTCAACGAATGAAATTAGCTTCTGAATTGCATCGTAAATCAGCGGGTAAGACCTTTTATATTTTAGATGAACCGACGACCGGTTTGCATACAGATGATATCAAGCGTTTATTGAATGTTTTACAACGATTGGTGGATAAGGGCAATACGGTATTAGTGATCGAGCACAATTTAGATGTTATCAAATCGGCGGACCATTTGATCGATCTAGGACCAGAAGGTGGCCAACGTGGTGGACAGATCGTCGGAGTCGGGACACCTGAAAAATTATGTCAGATCAAACAAAGTTACACGGGTAAATATTTAAAACCGCTCTTGGAAAAGGGGCATTATGAACCACGGCAAGATTAAGACTTGCTTTTTAACCTCAAACTGTTAAAGTTAAGGTGTATAATTAATAATAGAGGTGTTGCTAGAATGGCAGAAGTTGAAAGCTTTACATTGGATCATACCGCAGTCAAGGCACCTTATGTGCGTTTGATCACGGTAGAAGAAGGTCCAAAGGGAGACCAGATCTCAAATTTTGATCTTAGATTGGTCCAACCAAATGAAAATGCGATCCCAACAGCAGGCTTGCATACGATCGAGCACATGTTAGCTGGTTATTTACGCGACCATATGGATGGCGTGATCGATTGCTCGCCATTTGGTTGCCGGACAGGTTTTCATCTGATCATGTGGGGAAAACATGATACGGTTGAAGTTGCTAAAGCCTTAAAAGCATCCTTAAATGATATTTTGAATGCTTCTTGGGACGATGTTCAAGGAACTGATATCAAGAGTTGTGGTAATTACCGTGATCACTCATTGTTCTCAGCCAAAGAATGGTGTCAAAAGATCTTGGATGAAGGTATCTCATCCGATCCATTTGAACGTAAAGTAGTAGAATAATAGACAACTTAGGGCTAGCTCAAGTTTTGGGCTAGCCCTTTTTGGGGACTAGGTTAGTAAGCTGTGCTAGATTGAAAAAAAATAAATTAAATTTTTCACATGTAGTGTCAAAAGGCGAACTTTAGTGATACATTAATAAAAAATGACTTAAGTTGAGGTGAAAATGGTGAGCGGGAATTACAAGAGTGTTTTTGATATTATCGGACCTGTTATGGTAGGTCCTTCAAGTTCACATACTGCTGGAGCGGTGGCGATCGGTCAAGCAGCCCATAAAATATTTGGCGAACCGATCGAACAAGTGATAGTCGATTACTATGAATCCTTTGCTAAAACACATCAAGGGCATGGAACTGACTATGCTGTGATCGCAGGTGTGTTAGGAATGCAAGCCGACGATCTGTGCGTCCCTGAAGCAGTCGATATCGCACGGGCTCAAGGGATCGAGGTCGTTTTTAATGAACATGAAGAAAAAAGTCCGATCGGGCATCCAAATACAGCGATCATTACGTTAAAAAATGCCGATAAAATGATCAAAGTTGGTGGTTGTTCGATCGGTGGCGGTACGATCGAGATCCGAGAACTTGAATTAGATGGCTGTCGTTTTGCACCTCTAGGGCCCTTGCCGATCATGCTTTGCTGGGCCGAGACGGATTTTACAGCTCGCATCAAAGAGAGTTTAAATCAAGATAATATCAAGATCAGACATGAGATGACTAATATTTTTGGAGAAGGTAACTTGATCCATGAGTTTGATCTTGACCGCTTGCCACCAAAAAATATTTTAGAGCAGATCAAAGCACAAAGTCGCAGTTTGGTCTGTCTATGATCGAGGAACTTATATGTATAACAGTGTAGCAGAAATAGTAGAGACAGCAATCAAGCAAGATAAACCTATCTGGGAATTGATGTTAGAACAAGAGATAGCTTATTCACGCGTTAGTCGAGCTGAAGTTTGGGCTAAGATGCAACGTCAATTGGAAGTGATGTTAGCAGCAGCTAAACGTGGGACTACAGGTGATGGTGTCCACTCACCAACTGGGCTGACTGGGGGCGAGGCGGCTAAGATGCGAAAATATCGTGAATCAGGGCAAGGTTTGACGGATGAAACGGTCCTTTATGCGATCGAAAATTCAATAGCCACAAATGAAGTCAATGCGGCCATGGGGTTGATCTGTGCCACCCCAACGGCAGGCTCTTCAGGAACGATCCCAGGTGTATTGTTTGCATTGCAAAAAAAGCGAGGATTGACGACTGACCAGATGGTAGCCTTTCTTTTTTGTGCCAGTGCATTTGGAATGGTGACAGCCAACAATGCGATGATCGCAGGTGCTACTGGTGGTTGCCAAGCCGAAGTCGGTAGTGCTTCAGGCATGGCTGCAGCTGCGGCAGTTGAGATCTGTGGTGGTAGTCCAACGCAAGCAGCTGAAGCTTTTGCAATGGCATTGAGCAATCTGTTGGGGCTGGTCTGTGATCCAGTCGCTGGTTTAGTTGAGATCCCCTGTGTTAAACGGAATGTTGTTGGTTCGGTCAATGCACTGGCTGCAGCCGACATGGCTTTAGCAGGTTTGGAAAATAAGATCCCCGCGGATGAAGTGATTTTAGCAATGAAACGGATCGGTAAGCGGCTACCAGCCCAATTACGTGAAACCGGGCTAGGGGGCTTGGCGGCGACACCAACAGGGATCAAGATGAAATTGAAGATCTTTGGGCAAGAACTAGATCTAGACTAAAAGCAGTTCAGACGAGCTGCTTTTTTAATAGGCCAAGATCGCTGTTTAATGAATGATACACCCGGATGTGTTATAATTAGTCGATGGATTTTAATTGGGGGCGTTAATAATGGCAGAAACAATACAATTAGTCGTAGTGACCGGAATGAGTGGTGCCGGAAAGACCGTTGCGATGCAAAGTTTTGAAGATCTTGGGTATTTTTGTGTGGATAATATGCCACCAGCTTTATTAGGGAAATTCTGGGAGTTAGTCAAGGAATCTGGCAAGATCAGTAAGGTCGCTTTAGTGATCGATCTGCGTTCGCGGGCTTTTTACGATGAGATCTTTGGAATGCTCCAAGAGTTAGATGATGGCAACGATAATTTACGGCCGAAGATCTTGTTTTTAGATGCATCGGATGAAGAATTAGTAGCTCGCTATAAGGAGACAAGAAGAGCGCATCCTTTAGCAATGGATGGGCGTGTTTTAGATGGTATCCAACGTGAACGTGAATTATTATCCGAGATCAAATCTAAAGCCCAACTTGTGATCGATACTAGCAAGATCTCACCACGTCAGTTACGGGAAGAGCTCTTTTTGAACTTTGAAAGCGATCAAAGTACGGCATTTCATGTTAATGTAATGTCGTTTGGGTTTAAATATGGGGTCCCGATCGATGCTGACATCGTGATGGATGTTCGTTTCTTACCCAATCCGTATTATGTTAAAGACTTACGTGAAAAAACAGGCAATGATCAGGCAGTCTATGATTATGTCATGAATTCCGAGATGACTGAAGAATTTTATCAACAATTTATCAAGATGTTGCGTTTTGTAATGCCTGGCTATCAAAAAGAAGGTAAGTCAAGTGTTACGATCGCGATCGGGTGTACTGGTGGGCAACATCGTTCAGTGGCACTGGCTAATCGTATTGGAAAAGCTCTACAAGAGAAGTATCCGGTGAACATCACCCACCGTGATATGGCGAAACGAAAGGAGACTGTGAATCGTTCATGATGAAGTCAAAAGTAAATCGGCATCGTCCGAAGATCGTGGTGATCGGCGGGGGGACGGGCTTACCCGTTATTTTAAATGGCCTGCGCCAACATAATGTCGATATCACTGCTGTCGTGACGGTTGCTGATGATGGCGGTTCCTCTGGGGTCATTCGGGACTATATCAATGTCGTTCCCCCGGGTGACATCCGTAATGTGTTAGTAGCACTGTCAGATATGCCAGAGATCTACAAACAGATCTTTCAATACCGTTTTAAGTCCAACGATCAATTTTTTTCAGGGCATGCGATCGGCAATTTAGTGATCGCGGCTTTGTCTGAAATGGATGACCGTGGGATCTTTGATGCGGTCCAAGAACTTTCTGAATTGATGAAGATCCAGGGACACGTTTATCCTGCATCTGATATACCTTTGACGTTAAATGCTCGTTTTACTGATGGAACGACTTTGGCGGGAGAATCACATATTTCGGCAGCTGGCAAAACGATCGAAAAAGTTTGGGTGACTTCGATCGATGATGAAAAACCTGAGGCTAAAGCCGAAGTCGTTCAGGCGATCATGGAAGCTGATCAGATCGTTTTAGGACCGGGTAGTTTATTTACCAGTATTTTGCCTAACCTGATGATCGATAATGTTGGGCGGGCTGTTTGTGAGACTAAAGCCGAAGTCGTTTATATCTGTAATATTATGACTCAAAAGGGTGAGACTGAACACTTTACCGATGCTGAACATGTTCGGGTCTTGAATCGGCATTTAGGGCAACGCTTTATTGATACTGTACTGGTAAACACTGAGCCAGTGCCAAAAGATTATATGGATCGTCAAAAATATGATGAATATTTATATCAAGTGGCTTATGACTTTAATGGTTTGAGAGAACAAGGGTGTCGTGTGATCTCAGACAACTTTTTGAAATTACGCGACCGTGGCGTTTTTCATGATGGAGAACAGGTCGTGAAAGAATTGATGCGATTGCTCGGACGCCCTAAGTCATGGTATGCCAATGAATTAAATTAGAGGGGTGGCTAAATGTCATACGCCAGTGACGTAAAAAAAGAATTGACAACACTTGAGGTACATTTTGGCAATGCAAAGGCGGAATTGATGGCTTTGATCCGGATGAATGGTTCGCTTAGCATTGTTGATCATCAATTTGTTTTGAGTGTTCAAACTGAAAATCCTGCGATCGCTCGGCGCATCTATGTTTTATTAAAACAATTCTACGATGTTGAAAGTGAATTGTTGGTGCGTCGCAAGATGAAGTTAAAGAAGAATAACTTATATATCGTGCGCTTAAAAACGGGAAGCGATCATGTTTTAAAAGATCTAGATATTTTAGATGGTTTCCAGATCAAAGAAACAGTTCCGTTAGACTTTCTAGATGATGATGCTAAAGTAAGATCTTACTTACGAGGGGCTTTTTTAGCAACTGGTTCGGTCAATAATCCAGAAACGAGTCGGTATCATTTAGAGATCTATTCGTTGTATGAAGATCACAATGAAACGATCTGTAAGATGATCAATCGTTATGGTTTAAATGCGCGCACAACTGAGCGGCGAAGTGGTTATATCACCTATCTGAAAGAAGCCGAAAAGATCGCTGATTTTCTATCTTTGATCGGGGCTACAGCTTCAATGTTGAAGTTTGAAGATATCCGGATCGTTCGTGATATGCGAAATTCAGTCAACCGGATCGTCAATTGTGAGAATGCCAACATGAACAAGGTCGCTGATGCTGCTAAACGGCAGATCGAAAATATCGAATATTTAGATCAACGGGTCGGTCTTAAGAGTTTACCGCAAAAGTTACAAGAAGTAGCTCAAGCGCGGATCGCTCATCCAGAGGTCAGTTTAAAAGAACTCGGTGAATTAGTTGCGGGAGGACCGATCTCAAAATCAGGGATCAATCATCGCTTGCGTAAATTAAATGAGTATGTACAACAATTGCGCGCGGAAGAAAATGAGAATATTTCAAATGGATAAAGTTGATAATTTAGCTTTTTGCTGAATTATCGGCTTTATTTATATGTTAAGGTAAGTTTTTGATGAGTTAATTATAATTTTTGGATTGACTTTATAATTATTTTCAGGTAGATTAACAATTATCAAACCGAGCCAAAAGATCAGAGGGGGAATTTTTATGAGTGTAAAGAAAATAACGGGACGTGAATTTACCTTAAATGTATTGAATGGTATCAGCATGGGAGTGGTGGTCTCGCTGATCCCAGGGGCTTTATTGGGACAATTGATGCAAGCTTTAGCAAAGATCTGGCCGACATTTGCGCATGCTGTTTTGGATATCACTACATTTAATATGAGCTTACTGCCAGCGATGGCAGGTTTTAGTGTTGGCTATCTTTTTAAGATGAACATGGTCCAAATGAGTTCGATCGCTGGGGCGGCAATGGTCGGTTCTGGTGTGATCGTAAAGACGCAACAAGGTTTTGGTCTAGCTGGGACTGGCGATGTGATCAACGTTGGGGTAACGATCGTCTTTTCTGTTCTCTTAGCTTGGTTGGTCGGTAATAAGTTTAAAAACTATACGATCTTATTGCTACCGATCATTGTGATCGTTATCGGTGGTAGTTTAGGTTTATTGGTCTTGCCATATGTTAAAGCAATGACCGGTTTGATCGGAGCTGGGATCAAAACATTTACGCTCTTACAACCTATTTTGATGGGGGTCTTAATGGGGAGCGCGTTTGCTGTGTTGATCTGTTCGCCGATCAGTTCAGTCGGGATCGCAGCTGCGATCGGGATCACAGGGATCGCCTCGGGATCTGCTAATTTAGGCATTACCGCTGGGGCATTTACTTTGGCGATCATGGGAAGTTCAGTCAATAGCTTGGGGACCGTGATTGCACACTTTTTTGGTACGCCTAAGATCCAAATGGGCAATATGTTGGAAAAACCTATTCTTTATCTACCAGTAGTCATTAGTTCGGCGATCATGGGTGGTTTAGGTGCAGTGTTCAATATTCAAGGAACACCGATGAGTGCCGGCTTTGGCTTTAGTGGCTTGGTCGGACCGCTGACAGCATATGGTTTTATGGCACCAGGTTGGTTGAGTATTTTAAGTTTGAGTTGTTTGTTTGTAGTGCTACCTGTCCTCTTAGGTTATTTAATGAAATACATTTTTATTGATAAGAGAAAGCTCATTTCGGCGACAGATCTATTATTGAAAACAGATTAAAAAATAAGAGTGTGAGATATCCGGCATTGACCGCACGTCTCACACTCTTATTTTTTAATATTTATTTTTTCTTTTTATTTTTCATGATACCATCGATCAAACCGTAGTCAACTGCTTGTTGTGCGGTCATGAAGTTATCCCGTTCAGTGTCACGATCGATCGTTTCGATATCTTGTCCAGAATGTTCAGCTAAGATCTCGTTGATCAACTTGCGTGTCTTCAAGATATGTTCGGCTGCGATCTGGATCTCAGTCGATTGACCTTGTGCCCCGCCTAGTGGTTGGTGGATCATGATCTCTGAGTTAGGTAATGCAAAGCGCTTGCCTTTAGCACCAGCTGTAGCTAAAACAGACGCCATTGAAGCTGCCATTCCCATAACGATCGTTTGCACGTCTGCATTAACAAAATTCATAGTATCATAAATTGCTAATCCAGCTGATACGGAACCACCGGGAGAGTTGATATACATATAGATATCTTTTTCAGGATCTTGGGCATCTAAGAAAAGTAATTGGGCGATGATCGCATTTGCCATATCATCGTTAACTTCACCTGAGACCATGATGATCCGGTCTTTTAAGAGACGAGAATAGATATCATAGGCACGTTCTCCCTGAGATGATTGTTCAATAACTGTAGGAACTAAATTCATAGTGGGAACCTCCGCAATATTAATAAATTTAAAGTCAGTGACTGACTGTGTATTGCTATTGTAACCTATTGGTCAAAAATGGTCAAATCAAATAAACTTGCATTTGCTAAAAATATCTGTTGCTATTTAGTACGGAATCGTACTAAATGGGGGAGGAAAAATGGAAACCGAGCTAAAACGTTATACTGCAGATCGGATCGCATTTAATCATGTCTACGATCAGTTGATCGCCCAAAATCGGCTTACATCATCATTACTATATGTATTTATAGTATTTGAAATGCATGACTTTAAATTGCCATTGACATGCTTGATAAAAGAAACAGGTCTTCCTAAACAGACGGTCACTTCGATAGTCAATAAGTTGAGTCGAGAAGAAAAGATCGTAACGTTTCCTGACCCGACCGATAAACGCAGTAAGATCTTATATTTAAATGAAGTTGGTCAAGAGCAAGCAAGGGCGGTTTTGACGGAATTACGAACTAAGGAATTAAAAGCTGCGCAAGCTTTAGGAATAGGGAAGTCGCGATTATTAAATGATCTAAATGAAGAGATGTTAGCAAATTTGAAAGGACAGGTAGAGGGTAAATGAGTTATGTATATTTAGCAATAGCGATCATCGGTGAATTTTTAGGAACGACATTTTTAAAGATGTCGGATGGCTTTACGAAACTATTATTTTCGACTTTAGCACTAGTTGCATATGGTCTATGTTTCTTCTTTTTGGCTAAGTCGTTAGAGGGCCTAGATATAAGTTTAGCTTATGCTGTTTGGGCAGGTGTTGGGATAGTTATCGTTAATTTATTTGGGGCAGGTCATTAAGTTGGTGTCATTTAACTGATATGGCTGACCGATACAACACTTCCTACAGAAATGTGGGGAGTGTTTTTTTACAAAAAAATAGCACCTCATTACAAAAATGAGATGCTATCACCATAATTTTTGATGCATCACCTGGGAGTCGAACCCAGATTACAAGAACCGGAATCTTGCGTGCGATCCATTACACTAGCGATGCGTACTTTATTATATTAAAATATATTTGATATGATTACAAGTATAAATTTGCAAAAAGGATAAAAAAATGAAACTTAGACAAGATGCAACATTACAACAAAAGCAACAAGGTAAGCTGATCATGACGCAAAAAATGCAACAATCGATCCAAATGCTCAAATTTAATGCTAGCGAACTTCAAGACTATCTCTCACAGATCGAATTGGATAACCCTTTTGTAGCTGTTTCATTTAATGGTAGTTCAAGCGGACAGCCATTGCCAGATTTTGTGACACCGCCAAGCAAAACTAGCTCGCTTTTTGATTATTTACTCGATCAAGTCAATCTAACAATGCGAAAAACTGTTTTGCGTGATTGGGTCGTCTACTTTGTCCAAAATTTAGATCAAAATGGATATCTAAAACTAGATACAAAAAAACTGGTCCGTGATAAAAAGATCGACCAAACAACACTTGATGATGCCTTGACCCTTTTGTGGCGCTTAGATCCTCCAGGAGTTGGTGCGCGTGATCTGCAAGAGTGTTTATTACTTCAGATCGAAAGTGAGCGGGGGCGCGATGATCTAGCTTATTGCGTGATCGCTGAGCATTTTGAACTCTTTACGCAAAGTAAATGGGAACAGATCGCTGAAAAAATGGCGATCGATCTAAAGCAGATGCAGGCGTTGATCGATTATCTAAAGACGTTGTCAGCTGCACCAGGTAAGGCTTACGATCAAAGTGAAACTGCCTATATCGCGCCAGATCTGATCGTTAAAAATATTAATGGTACCCTCCAAGCAGAATCAACTACTTTAGTCAAGCCACGGATCATTTTCCGCAAAAGTTATTATGAAAGTTTAGTTGGTGAGCTCGATCAAAGCGTGTCTGACTATTTAAAAGAAAAAAAGAAGCAATATCAAACCTTAGTAGCCGAGTTGGCTCAAAGGCAAAGTACGATCGAGCGAGTTGGAGCCGAGATCTTAGCGCGTCAGCCAGAATTTTTTACGGCCCTAGATCATCCATTAAAACCGATGCTATTGCGTGATGTAGCCCAAAAATTACAGTTACACGAATCAACAGTCAGTCGGGCAGTGAATGGTAAATATTTGCAGACTGACTTTGGGATCTTTGAATTGCGGAGTTTCTTTTCCAAAGCGATCAATACTGATCAAGCTGGCAATGAAACTAGTGTTGATGAAGTATATAAAAAAATCCAGGCTTATATTGAAGCTGAAGATAAACATAAACCACTTTCAGATCAAAAATTAGTAGAGCAGTTACAAAGTGATGGACTGAAAGTGTCCCGTAGAACAGTTGCCAAGTATCGTGAAAAATTAAATATCGCTTCTTCAAGTAAACGAAAAAGATTTTAAGTGACCAAATCAAATATTTTCTAAAAAACATGATTGTTCCTTGATTTACGGGCGATAAGGGTATGTTTTGAAGTTAAAGTTCGTTAATTTATAAACGATTACACTTGTGAATTGCTAAAACTTCGGATAGTCGGTAGTGTGGCTAAGTGACTTTCGTTTTTTTTATTGAATTTTCGCGCTCAATACCTTGCAAAAGGGAAATATTGTTGTTATAATTTCATTGTGCTTAGGGGAGTGGGTCATCACGGTAGGATAATTTGTGATGATTTACTTAAGCGATCAGCTCAGCAATGAGTTGTCCAACCTCTGGACGTTTCATGTCCCACAGAAAGGGAGACGAAGATTATGCACCAAGAGATCGAGTGGATCGAGCGGATCGTTCCAGATGTGATCGATACCTTAAGTCAAAGATACGCAGTGCTAAAGCAGATTGCAGCATTTGGACCAATAGGTAGACGTTCATTAGCCGAAGCCTTGGGCATGAGCGAACGGATCCTACGGAGTGAGGCAGATTGCCTAAAACGACAAGAACTCGTCGCAGCAACTAAGTCTGGGATGGTCTTGACAGATAAGGGTAAAGAAGTTATTCAGGGGTTAGCAAGTTTTATCGATCAATTATTAGATCTTAAGCAATTGGAATTGCGTTTGAGTCAAAAGCTTGGGATCGAGAACTGTTTGGTCGTTGCTGGTGACAGCGATGATCAGTTACAGGTAGTTGATGAGATGGGAAAACTTGTTACCAACACATTAAAGACGTTATTGCCCCATGGTCGTAATATTATAGCGGCTATGGGTGGGACGACAATGGCACAGATCGCTGCCTGTTTGACTCCTGATATTGGTCTTCAACGTGAGCTTCTCTTTGTGCCTGCACGAGGAGGACTAGGTGAACGGATGGAGATCCAGGCAAATAACGTATGTGCTCGGATGGCTCGACGGACTGGTGGGAAAAGCCGTTCGCTCTATGTGCCCGAGCAAGTAAGCGAGAGTACGTATCGTCCATTGTTAAAAGAACCTGCTGTTCAAGAGGTCGTCAATTTGATCGGTCAAAGTAATGCTGTGATCCACAGCATCGGAACAGCAATGCATATGGCACATCGACGTTCGATGGCGCCAGAAGTGATCGCAATGCTAAATAAGAAAAAAGCGGTCGGTGAAGCATTTGGTTACTTTTTTGATGAAAAAGGGCAGATCGTGTATCGGATCTCACGTATCGGGATCCAGTTAGAAGACCTCGCTTCTATGGAATGTGTAATTGCCGTCGCTGGTGGCACTTCAAAAGCTAAAGCGATCGTCTCTTACATGAAACACGCTCCTAAACAAACATGTCTGATCACAGACGAAGGAGCAGCAAAAGCGATTTTAAAAGAGTAGTGTTTTGAACATTACTTTTTAAAATAAATTTTTATTTCCTAAAGGAGGAAATTGTAGTATGACTACTAAAGTAGGTATTAATGGTTTTGGTCGTATCGGCCGTTTAGCATTCCGTCGTATTGCTGAAACATCAAAAGACTTGGAAATCGTTGCTATCAACGACTTGACATCTCCAGCAATGTTGGCTCACTTGTTGAAATATGATACAGCTCATGGTCAATTTGAAGGTGAAGTTTCCGCAACAGAAAACGCACTTATCGTTAATGGTAAGGAAATTCCTGTTTACGCAGAAGCAGATGCACGCAACATTCCTTGGGTTAAAAACGATGGTGTAGAATTGGTTCTTGAATCAACAGGTTTCTACACATCTCCAGAAAAGGCACAAGCACACGTAGAAGCAGGTGCTAAGAAAGTTCTTGTTTCAGCTCCAGCTGGCAAGATGAAGACGATCGTTTACGGTGTTAACGATGATACATTGACACCAGAAGACCAAATCGTTTCTGCTGCTTCATGTACAACAAACTGCTTGGCACCACTTGCTAAAGCTGTTAACGATGCATTTGGCATCAAAGCTGGTACAATGACAACTATCCATGCTTACACAGCTACACAAAAATTACAAGATGGTCCAGATCGCGGTGGTAACGTACGTAACGCACGTGCTGCAGCTCAAAACACAATTCCTCACTCAACAGGTGCTGCTAAAGCTATCGGCTTAGTTGTTCCAGAATTGAACGGCAAGTTAGACGGTCATGCACAACGTGTTCCTGTTATTACAGGTTCATTAACAGAATTAGTTGCAACTCTTGACAAAGAAGTTACAGCTGAAGAAGTTAACGAAGCAGTTAAGAAAGTTACAGAAAACAACCCATCATTTGGTTACAATGCTGACGGTATCGTTTCTTCAGATATCATCGGTACATCATTTGGTTCAATCTTCGACCCAACACAAACACAAGTTGTTGGTGAAGGCGATGCACAAGTTGTTAAGACTGTTGCATGGTACGACAACGAAGCTGGCTTTACAGCACAAATGATCCGTACATTAGAAAAATTTGCAAGCATGCTTTAAGATTTAGCTAAACGCTAATTTTAACTTGTTATGCAGGTTATGAGGCGGGGGGAGGCAGACTCCTCCCGCCTTTTATTTTTAACAAATCATGGAGGCTTACTTATGTCTAAACTTATTGTTTCAGATTTAAAAGATCTTAAAGGTAAAAAAGTATTAGTTCGTGTTGACTTTAATGTTCCTATCAAAGACGGCGTTATCGGTGATGATAACCGTATGGTGGCTGCATTGCCAACTATCAAATACATCACAGATCAAGGTGGCAAGGCTATTTTGTTCTCACACCTTGGCCGTATCAAGACTGAAGAAGACAAAGAAAAGTTGTCTTTACGTCCAGTTGCAGAACACTTAGCTGATCTTTTGAACAAGAAAGTTACTTTTGTACCAGCTACACGTGGTGAACAATTAGAAAAAGCTATTGCTGAAATGGAAGATGGTGATGTTTTAGTTGTTGAAAATACACGTTTTGAAGACTTAGACGGTAAGAAAGAATCTGGCAACGATCCAGAACTTGGCAAGTACTGGGCATCACTTGGCGATGTATTCGTTAATGATGCATTTGGTACAGCACACCGTTCCCATGCTTCTAACGTTGGTATCGCAAGCAACATGAAACAAGCAGCAGCTGGTTTCTTATTAGAAAAAGAGATCAAGTTCTTAGGTGAAGCTGTTGACAACCCAGTACATCCATTTGTTGCTATCTTAGGTGGTGCTAAGGTTTCTGATAAGATCGGTGTTATCGAACACTTACTTGATAAAGCTGACAAGATCATCGTTGGTGGTGGTATGACATACACATTCTACGCTGCTAAAGGTATCAAGATCGGTAACTCCTTAGTTGAAGAAGATAAGATCGAATTGGCTAAAGAATTGCTTGAAAAAGCTGGCGACAAGATCGTCTTACCAGTTGATAACGTATGTGCACCTGAATTCAACAATGATGCACCTGCAGAAGTATTTGAAGGCGATATTCCTGATGGCTATATGGCACTTGATATCGGACCAAAATCTGTTGAATTGTTCAAGAGCGTTTTAAAAGATGCTAAGACAGTTGTTTGGAACGGACCTATGGGTGTATTTGAAATGCCTAACTTTGCTAAGGGTACACTTGGCGTTGGTGAGTTCTTAGGCACATTGACAGATGCAACTACGATCGTTGGTGGTGGTGACTCAACTGCTGCTGTTAAGAAATTAGGTATCGCAGACAAGTTGACACACATCTCTACTGGTGGTGGTGCATCTCTTGAATATCTTGAAGGTAAGACACTTCCTGGGATTGCTGCCGTTTCTGACAAGTAATAACCATTGATCAATTGCTGACAGGGGTAATGTTTTTGTCCCTGCCAGTTTGTTTAAACAATTTTCTTTGAAAGGATGATTTTCGTGCGTACACCAATTATTGCAGGTAACTGGAAAATGAACATGAATCCAGAACAAACTGCTGAATTTGTAAAAGCCGTTAAAGATAAATTACCAAAGGCAACAGAAGTAGAATCTGTTATTGCCGCTCCAGCTGTTGATCTTCCAGCATTGCTAGAAAATGCTAAAGGTTCAGAATTAAAAGTAGCTGCTGAAAACTGCTACTTTGAAGATGAAGGTGCCTTTACAGGTGAAACTTCACCTAAAGTTTTAAAAGAAATGGGCGTTGACTATGTAATCATCGGTCACTCCGAACGTCGCGACTACTTCCATGAAACAGACGAAGACATCAATAAAAAAGCCCATGCTATCTTTAACAATGGCATGACACCTATCGTTTGCTGTGGTGAATCTTTAGAAACTCGTGAAGCTGGCAAGGCTGAAGAATGGGTCGAAGCACAAGTTAAGGCTGCGCTTAAAGACTTAACAGCAGAACAAGTTTCAAACCTTGTGATCGCCTATGAACCTATCTGGGCTATCGGTACAGGTAAGACAGCTACATCTGACCAAGCAGAAGAGATCTGTGCAGTTGTAAGAAAGACTGTTGCTGACTTATACGACCAAGGCGTTGCTGATAAAGTTCGCATCCAATACGGTGGTTCTGTAAAACCAGCTAACGTTAAAGAATTAATGGCTAAGCCAAACATCGATGGTGGCTTAGTTGGTGGGGCTTCATTAGTTCCTGAATCATATCTAGAATTGGTTAATTTTAACGACTAGATTAATTTTTGCTTGAACCTTCATGAAATGGATTGAAAGTTTAGGCCAAAACCATTAAAATAATTGATGAGGACAATATTTCTCAAAGTCAATCAAACTAAAAGGAGAGTAATATTTTATGTCTGCAATTACAGAAATTTATGCTCGCGAAGTCTTAGACTCACGCGGCAACCCAACAGTTGAAGCTGAAGTTTACACAGAAGATGGCGGTTTTGGTCGCGGTATCGTGCCTTCCGGTGCTTCTACAGGTGAACACGAAGCTGTTGAATTGCGTGACGGCGACAAGTCACGTTACATGGGCAAAGGTGTTACAAAAGCTGTTGCTAATGTAAATGACATTATCGCAAAAGAAATCGTTGGCTACGAAGTAACAGACCAAATCGCTATTGACAAAGCTATGATCGCTTTGGATGGTACACCAAACAAAGGTAAACTTGGTGCTAACGCTATCTTGGCTGTTTCCATCGCTGTTGCTCGTGCAGCTGCTGATGAATTACAAGTGCCATTGTACAACTACATGGGTGGTACAAATGCACACGTATTGCCAACACCAATGATGAACGTTATCAACGGTGGGGCACACTCAGATAACAAGGTTGACTTCCAAGAATTCATGATCATGCCTGTTGGTGCTTCTTCTATCAAGGAAGCTGTTCGTATGGGTTCTGAAACATTCCACAACTTGCAAAAACTTCTTGCAGCTGATGGCAAAGTAACTTCTGTTGGTGATGAAGGTGGTTTTGCACCTGACTTCGCAAACAACGAAGAACCATTACAATACTTGATCAAAGCTATCGAAGCAGCTGGTTACAAGCCAGGTAAAGATATCTCTATCGCTATCGACGTTGCTTCTTCTGAACTTTGGGATGGTGAAACTGGCAAGTACAAACTTCGCTGGTCAACAGGTGAAGAATTCACAACAGCTGAATTCATCAAATATCTTGAAGGTTTAGTTGCTAAATACCCAATCATCTCGATCGAAGATCCTATCGATGAAAACAACTGGGATGACTGGAAAGAAATCACAGCTGAACTTGGCAAGAAGGTTCAATTGGTTGGTGACGACTTCTTCGTTACAAATACACAATACTTAGCTAAGGGTATCCGTATGGGTTGTGCAAACTCCATCTTGATCAAAGTTAACCAAATCGGTACTTTGACAGAAACTTTCGAAGCTATTGAAATGGCTAAGGAAGCTGGTTACACAGCTATCGTTTCCCACCGTTCTGGTGAAACAGAAGATACAACAATCGCTGACTTAGTCGTTGCTACAAACGCTGGCCAAATCAAGACAGGTTCAATGAGCCGTACAGACCGTATCGCTAAGTACAACCAATTAATGCGTATCGAAGATCAATTGACAAGTGGTGTTGCTCAATACAAGGGTATCAATTCTTTCTACAACTTGAGTGAACAAGCACGTCAAGCAATCGAAGAAAAGTAATTAGTTGATTGACTTAACAATCTAGTAGTATAGCTACTACAAAAAGAGACCTGTTATAGGTCTCTTTTTGTTTTTACATAATTTTTATAAGGGGTATTGTCGCTAAGACAATAATAGAAAAAATGAAAAAAATTCAGGAATTTAGATTTAAAAATTTAAATTATATTCGTTTTCGTTTTATCATGCATGGTGCCTTTGTCGGGGTAGTCGCTGGTTTTGTTGTCAGTTTCTTTCGCTTGGTGATCGAAAAGTTACTTACAGTGATGCAGACACTTTATCCAAAACTACTAGAAACACCGCTACTTTGGCCACTTGTGATCGGATATTTAATGTTGGTCTTATTGGTAAATGCACATTTTTTGGCTAAAGAGCCTAATATCAGTGGTTCTGGGATCCCACAAGTTGAAGGTCAGTTAGCTGGTCTACTAGAAGTGAAATGGTGGTCAGTTCTATGGCGAAAATGGATCGGTGGGGTCTTGGCGATCGGTTCAGGTTTGTTTTTAGGACGTGAAGGCCCTTCGATCCAATTAGGAGCAATGGTAGGGCAAGGAGTTGCTAAAGGCCTACACTTGCCTAAGACAAAAGAACGTTGTTTATTAGCTGGCGGAGCAGCGGCAGGTTTAGCAGCCGCATTTAATGCTCCGATCGCAGCTTCATTGTTTGTAGTTGAGGAGATCTATCATAATTTTTCACCTTTTGTGTGGACGACTTCCTTAGCAGCTGCGGTTACGGCTAATTTTGTTTCGTTGAGTTTTTTTGGATCACGACCGGTCTTATATCTACCACATGATCAGAGTTTTCCTCCAAAAAGTTATGGCTTATTGCTTATTTTAGGGGTCATCTTAGGCCTTTTAGGTCTGCTGTACGAATTTTTGACACTAAATAGTAGCTATTTATATCAAAAAATAAAGTGGTTAACACCACGCTTTTATAGTCTGATCCCCCTAAGTATAGTCGTATTTATCGGAATGTTTTGGCCTAAAGTTTTAGGTGGGGGCAATAAATTGATCACGAGTCTACCAGTGTTACATTTATCTTTACTGGGATTATTAGGATTATTTGTACTACGATTAGTTTTTTCTACGCTTTCCTATGGTTCGAGTTTACCCGGTGGGATATTTTTACCGATCTTGACATTAGGTGCACTTTTGGGAGCGATCTATTGGAAAATTTTAGCTGATATCGGCTTGTTGACTCCAGCACTTTTGACTAATTGTATCGTTTATGCGATGGCAGGGTATTTTGCAGGAATAAGTAAGGCACCTTTTACTGCGATCTTATTGGTCACCGAGATGGTCGGATCGCTCGAACATCTTATGCCGTTAGCATTGGTTACTTTAAGTGCTTATGCCGTATGTGATATTTTACATGGACGGCCTATTTATGAAGCAATGCTGGACAATCTGGCCGCACATACCGCTAAAGTTTCGCTCTTATCGACTGAACAACATGAACAATTCGAATTTCCGATCTTTGTAGGATCCAATTTACAGGATAGAATGATAAAAGATATCAAATGGCCTAAAGAATGTCTGCTATTAGTGATCAGAAGAGGGGAAAAAGAGATCTTACCACATGGTGAAACAGTGCTTAAAGCAGGCGACACTTTGGTTCTTTTGACCACACCTAAAGATCGGCGCTCAGTTCAATTAAATTTGAATAAATTGTCCAAGCTACCACCGGATTAAGGATAATTGTCACTGGAAAAATTTTAGTAAGTATGCTAAATTATAATAGATATAGTTTACCATAGCGGGTAAGGAGGTAAATTTGGATTGTACAATATACTTTTAACACTTTTATTGATCGTGTCAGTGTTGATCATTATTGCTGTTTTAATGCAACCAGCTAAGACCGATAATGCATCTTCAGCTTTATCTGGAGGAGCTACCGAATTATTTAGCAAGCAAAAGCCACGTGGATTTGAAGCGTTTATGCAAAAGGTCACTGCCTTTTTAGGGGTCGTGTTCTTTGCGTTATCTTTAGCTTTAGTATACATCTCGGCACACTAGCTTTATATTTAAAGCCTCCTGCATAATGATCACAGGGGGCTTTTTTAGAGTAAAGCAATAACAGTGAAGATCAAGTATTTCGAAATGATGAGGATTTAAATGGAAAAAGAAAAGATAAAAGAAGCATTAATAGGTTACTTTGAAGCAGAACCTGAAGAGAAATTTACTGTTCAAGAGCTAGCCGACAAGTTAAAAATGAATAAGGCTGGGCAATTTAATTTTGTCGTTCAAGCTGTAGCTCAACTTGAACATGATAAAGTCATTACTTTGGATGATGAAGGCAATTTTAGTCTTGTTCGGCATGAAAGCGCCCCTAAATTTCCGGGGATCTTTCATGCAAATGACCGAGGTTTTGGTTTTGTGACGGTCGATCCTGAAGAACCAGACTATTTTATCAATCCAACACAGACTCTTTCAGCATTAAATGGTGATGAGGTCGAAGTTGAAATGATCGCAGCAGGTGATCCAACGATCGGTAAAAGACCTGAAGGAAAGATCACTAAGATCATTCAACGGAATTTGACACAAGTCGTGGGTGAACTTAAACCTTTGGAAGGTGAAAATCTACCTAATGGGATCATTGGGAGCGTTCATCTACGTGATAAGAAACTTTCAAATTATCGTTTTTTAGTTGAAGATACTGGTCTACATCCAGTTGCTGGTGAGATCGTATTAGCTGATATTACGACTTATCCAAGTCCTGAACTTCCAGGGATCATTAAGGGGATCGCAACTAAAGTAATCGGAAATGTCAATGATCCAGGGATCGATATCTTACAGATCGTATATCAACATGATATTCCACACCAATTTCCAGAAGATGTGATGCAACAAGTGGCTAAGATCCCTGATCATGTGACTCCAGAACAAAAGATCGGACGTCGTGATCTAACAAGTGAACCAATGGTAACGATCGATAGTATCGAATCAAAAGACCTAGATGATGCTGTTAGTGTCCGAAAATTAGCCAACGGCAACTACCATTTAGGAGTCCATATTGCTGATGTATCTCATTATGTGACGCCTAATACCCCATTAGACCGAGAAGCTTTTGAGCGTGGGACATCAGTCTATTTGACGGATCGTGTGATCCCAATGATCCCAGCTAAATTATCTAATGGGATCTGTTCATTGAATCCCCAAGTTGAACGATTAGCTTTGACTTGTGAGATGCAGATCGATCCGCAAGGTGAAGTAGTTTCACACGAGATCTTTCCAAGTGTGATCAAAACGACGGAACGGATGACTTATAAAGCGATCAATAAGATCTTGGAATCAGATGATCAAAAAGAAAAAGAACGGTATCATGACCTAGTGCCGATGTTTGAAGAAATGGCAGAACTACACAAGATCCTTTTAAAAATGCGCAAGCGTCGTGGTGCGATCGAATTTGAAGATACCGAAGCTAAGATCATTGTAGATGAAAAAGGGCATGCGATCGACATTCAATTACGTGAACGTGGTACAAGTGAGCGTATGGTCGAATCATTTATGTTAGCGGCAAATGAAACAGTGGCAGCACACTATAAGAATTTACATGTTCCGTTTATTTATCGGATCCATGAAACACCAAAAGAAGAAAAGATCAAGTCATTTTTTGAGATGTTATCTGGTTTAGGTGTCGAAGTAACTGGGAAAGTGACCGACATCAAACCTAAAATGTTACAAAAGATCTTAAAAAAAGTTGCTGGTAAACCTGAAGAACCTATGGTTTCAGTGATGTTGCTCCGTTCGATGCAACAAGCCAAATATTCACCAGAACCTTTGGGACATTTTGGTTTAGCTGCTAAAGATTATACTCATTTTACTTCTCCGATCAGACGTTACCCTGACTTAATGGCTCATCGAATGATCCATTATTACGCTGAAAATGGGCTTGGTGAAGCTACTCAAGCTAAATTCCAAGCAGAATTACCAGAAGTTAGCCAACACAGTTCACAAGCTGAACGGCGAGCGATCGATGCTGAGCGTGATACTGATGCAATGAAAAAAGCTGAATATATGGCTGATCATGTCGGTGAAGAATTTGATGCAGTTGTAAGCTCAGTGACTAAATTTGGGATGTTCGTTGAACTACCAAATACGGTCGAAGGCTTGATCCACATCAGTGAGATCAACGATGATTACTATGTTTTTGTTGAAAAGCAAATGGCTTTAGTCGGGCGCAAGACAAAGCAGACTTATCGTATCGGACAACCGATCCGCGTGAAGTTAGTCAATGTCAATGCCGAACAAAAAGAGATCGATTTTAAACTTTTGAGTTTAGGTGAGGCACCAAAAACTGATCTACTAGAAGGTGTTGAATTACCTGAAATGCCACCAAGAAAGAAATTTGATCGTAAAAATGGTGATAAACGTGGTAAGCGTCCCTTCAAACGACAAAATAACAATAACCGTCGTGACTATAAACGTGATAAACCTCGTTTGGTTGACCGAAATGGTGGAGGACGTAAACCATTTTATAAAAAACGGCGTGAACAAAAGAAGTAACGTCAAAAAAGGAATGAGATAAATGGTAAAAAAAGCGCAACATGAACGTCCCTTAGCGCAAAATCGTAAAGCAAGCCATGATTACTATATCTTAGATACGATCGAAGCAGGGATCGCTTTGACAGGAACTGAGATCAAATCGGTGCGAGCAGGACGCCTCAATTTAAAGGATGGTTTTGCTCAGATCAAAAATGGTGAAGCTTGGTTGATGAATGTCCATATTTCGGAATATACCCAAGGAAATAGATTCAATCATGATCCGTTGCGTAATCGTAAACTGCTTTTACATCGAAAACAGATCACTAAATTAGCAGATGATACAAGTGGTAAAGGGATCACGCTTGTACCTTTGAAGGTTTACTTAAAAAATGGTTTTGCTAAGGTTTTACTCGGAGTCGCACAAGGAAAACATAATTACGATAAACGTGAAACGATCAAACGTCGTGATCAAGAGCGCGAAATCAGACGAACATTAAAAAATTATAGTTAAAAAGTATCAGTATCCTTATTACAGGATGCTGATACTTTTTTAGTGTTCTAAATTCGAACAAGATATCACAAAAATAGTAGTATCTTGTTTGAAATCGAACTATTTGATCAAGCAAGTGGATCTAAAGGATCGAGCTGTTGATTTAAATTTTCGAATTTATAAACAGCACGTTCTCCACCGATAAGCTTTGGACGAGAACTTAGATAAGTCACATGAGCTGCACCGATCTCTTTGATCGAAGTTCTTACGGGGATCTGGACAAATTTGATGTGCATTCCGATCGCAGTATCGCCGATGTCGATCCCAGCTTTAGCAGTTACATGCTCGACTTCAACAGGATCAGAGAAGGTCTCAAAAGCAGCCACTTGAGCTGCTCCACCAGCATGAAGACTTGGACAAACAGAGACGATCTCTAGACCATGGTCGAGAGCTACTTGTCGCTCCATTGCTAAAGCCCGATTTAAGTGCTCACAACCTTGGACTGCTAGATCTACTCCTTGGGGTAAGATCTCAGTTAAAGTTTGGACGATCGTTCTTCCGATATCCAAGTTTGAATATTTTCCGATAGTTTTCCCTTGGATCTCACTGGTACTGCAACCTAAAACGAAAAGGTCGTGCTCTTTAAGATCAGTTTGAGCTAAAAATTCGGTCATTCCGGTTTTAAGCTGTGTTTTGATCTGGTCTAGAAATTCTTCTTGCATATAAAAGTCCCTACTTTCTAAAATTTTCTACTCTTTAAGTATAATACTTTCTAGCTGACTCTCTCAAAAAAAGTTTCACAACTACTAGGCAATACATGAATAGGATAAGAACGCGCTCAAAAGGTTTTATGTTGTTTTCAATATATAGTGTGCCTTTTGTGAAACCAAATACAATATATTGTGTTTTGTTGTGGATGGTTATATCATATAAAGTACCAAAGGGAAATTACAATGATTTTGAAGATAGCTGATTTTATCAGTTAGTGCGTTGCCAAGGGACCATGATAGTTAAATGTCGTGGTTCTTTGCTTTTAACTGATATAGAAGGGACCTGATGACGATGATGGAATTTAAAGAACAGACAAAATATGCATTACCCAAGGTGGTCATCAAAACAGATGGATATGAAGTGCCGTTTGCACTTTATAAATTAGAAGATCTTTTGGCTAAGTTAGATCTAGCTACAAAAAGTGATGCGATCATGTTTGCCTTGCTTGCTAAATTTGATAATAGACAAACAGTTACTAGTGCTGAGATCTATACGAAATTGTGTGAAACATTGAGCGAGCTGGGCTATGAAAAAGCAGCTGACGCTTATATCACAGCTCATAAAGAAGAGGAGATCGAATGGCAAAAACAGACTGACCCAACACTTCGTTTAGGAAGATTACAGTCAAAAGATCCAAGTTTAGTTCATGAAAATGCTAATAAGGACAGTAATGTTTTTAATACGCAACGTGATCTTACTGCGGGAACAGTAGGGAAGACTTTAGGCTTAAAGATGATGCCAAAGCATGTTGCCAAGGCACATTTAAGAGGAGATATCCATTATCATGATCTGGACTATACTCCTTGGAGTCCGATGACAAATTGCTGTTTGATCGATTTTAAAGAAATGTTGACGAATGGGTTTAAGATCGGAAATGCTGAGGTAGAAAGTCCTCATTCGATCCAAACCGCTACGGCACAAATGTCACAGATCATCGCTAATGTAGCTTCGAGCCAGTATGGCGGTTGCTCAGCTGATCGGATCGATGAAGTTTTAGAACCGTTTGCGTTAAAAAATTATGATAAACATTTGGCTGAAGCAAAGGAGTATATCACAGATACTGATAAACAGGCTGAATTTGCTAAGAAACGGACCAAAAAAGATATTTATGATGCGATGCAAGCACTTGAATATGAGATCAACACACTGTTTTCTTCACAAGGGCAAACACCTTTTACTACGTTAGGGTTTGGTTTAGGGACATCATGGATCGCACGTGAGATCCAAAGATCGATCTTAAAGATCAGGATCGGCGGGCTAGGAAAAGAAAAGCGCACCGCGATCTTCCCTAAATTGGTCTTTACGCTCAAAAAAAATCTAAATCTAAAACCAGGTGATCCTAATTATGATATCAAACAGTTAGCTGTTGAGTGTGCTACTAAACGAATGTACCCTGACGTTTTGATGTATGACAAGATCAAGGAATTGACTGGAAGTTTTAAAGCTCCGATGGGATGTCGGTCATTTTTACAGGGCTGGAAAGATGACCAGGGTAAAGAGATCAATTCTGGTAGAATGAATCTTGGGGTCGTGACGCTCAATTTACCTCGGATCGCTTTAGAAGCTAAAGGCGACAAAGAGCTTTTTTGGCAGATATTTAATGATAAAGTGAGATTGTGCAAAACAGCGCTTGATTTCAAAGTCGCACGTGTTTTAGATGCCCTTCCAGAAAATGCACCGATCCTTTATCAATATGGTGCTTTTGGTCAACGCTTACGTCCAGGTGAAGATGTTAGTCGTTTGTTCAAGAATGAAAGAGCGACAGTTTCGATCGGATATATCGGACTTTATGAAGTCGGAACGGCTTTTTATGGACCAAATTGGGAGCATGATAAAAAGGCGCATGATTTTACACTTGAGATCGTCAAACGTTTATCTGAAGCTTGCAAACGTTGGTCAAAAGAAAGTGGTTATCATTTCAGTGTATATTCGACGCCAAGTGAATCATTGACTGATCGCTTTTGTCGGTTAGATACAGAATTATTTGGCAATGTCAAAGATATCACTGATAAGGAATATTACACCAATAGTTTTCATTATGATGTCAGAAAGCATCCGACACCATTTGAAAAACTCGAATTTGAAATGGATTATCCCAAGTATGCTGCCGGTGGTTTTATCCATTATTGTGAATATCCTAATTTACGCCAAAATCCAAAAGCCTTAGAAGCGGTTTGGGATTTTGCGTATGATAAGATCGGTTATCTAGGGACTAATACGCCGATCGATCATTGTTATAAGTGCGGTTTTGAGGGGGAATTCAAAGCTACTGCTCGTGGCTTTGAATGTCCTGATTGTGGTAATCATGACCCTAAGAGCTGTGATTGTGTCAAGCGAACTTGTGGTTATTTAGGAAATCCATTGCAACGACCGATGGTACATGGACGCCATGAGGAGATAGCTGCTCGTGCTAAAAATATTGCTCCGGGGATGATAGTAGATGGAAAATAACGGACTGATCCGTATTACAGTCGAGGGAGATACAGCTTTTGTAGCAACTGAAACTGTATCTCCAAAATCAAAACACAGATCGCGCGCCACCAATAAAGTACGGCGCCCGAAAGACCCTAAGCCAAAAGAGTGGTTAGCTAGTGAGTTGAGTAAACAAAAAATCGCTGATTATAAACCATTTAATTTTGTTGATGGTGAAGGTGTCAGGTGCAGTTTATATGTTAGTGGGTGTAAATTTGCTTGTCCAGGATGTTATAACAAGGTAGCTCAAAATTTTAATTATGGCTTTGATTATACTAAAGAATTAGAAGACCAGATCATTAGCGATCTTTCTCATGACTATGTCCAAGGCTTAACGTTACTAGGAGGCGAACCTTTTTTAAATACCCAGGTATGTTTGCCCTTAGTTGAGCGGATAAGAAAAGAGTACGGTACATCTAAAGATATTTGGTCGTGGAGTGGTTATACTTTTGAGGAGTTATTGCTTGACTCAAAAGATAAATTGGAGTTATTGTCTAAGATCGATATTTTAGTTGACGGCCGTTTTCAAGAAGAGCTAAAGGACTTAACTTTGCAATTTAGAGGGAGTTCTAACCAACGGATCATTGATGTTCAAAGATCTTTGGCAGCTGGGAAAGTCGTTATTTGGGATAAATTAGAGCGTTGATAGATTTATATATTTAAATCTAAAAAATACTATCTAGTTATATAGTTTATTATAGAGCGCATATGTAAAAGTTTGAGTTCTTTGGTAATGTTAAAGTTGTTAGATAATTATTTAGTTAATTAAGAATAGTTTTTAGATTATATCTTATTATAAAATTAACTTTAGAGTTTGTGAATACGTTTTCTTTGAGCATCAAGGTGAGTCCTTTGTGTTTAGAATGATTCTAGAAATTTGAAGAAATTCTAGTGATCATTTTTTATAAAAAAGGTATCAATTTTTTAAAATAGGTGTATAATGATGGGTGAGGATATATATTGTATGGTTGCACCAGGTTTTATTAAGAAGGGGCGATTTATATGGTTACCTTATACACATCACCAAGTTGCACATCTTGCCGTAAGGCGCGTGCATGGCTTAAAAATCACAACATTTCTTATAGTGAGAGAAATATTTTTTCGGAACCATTGAGTATTGATGAGATCAAGCAGATCTTGAAAATGACTGAAGATGGAACAGAGGAGATCATCTCCAAACGTTCGAAGGCATATCAAGAACTTGATATCAACATCGAGGAAATGCCATTGCAAGAATTACTTGATCTAGTCCAAAAACATCCCGGCCTGTTAAGACGACCAATTATTATGGACGAAAAGCGACTTCAAGTAGGATATAATGAAGATGAGATTCGTCGTTTCCTACCACGGGAAGTGCGTGCGCTCGAATTGCGCCGTGCCCGTGAACTTGCAGGTTTCTAAAGTTTGTAATAAGATACATTATAGATTAGACCATTCCAAGTTTTTTGGGTGGTCTTTTTTGATAATTTTTGGTATGATAAAGGTTGCAAATTAAGTGTTTTGCAAGCATTTAAGTAGGAAAGGGAGGATCACAGATGGAAATGGAAAAAGTCAATGAGAATACAATTAGGGTATTGCTCGGAACCGAAGATCTGACTGATCGTGGTATCACCGTCCTTGATCTACTTGGCAATCAAAAAGAGATCGAAAATTTCTTTTTTAGCATTTTAGAAGAGGTCGATAAGGACCACGAATTTCGCGATAATGATGCGGTAACTTTCCAACTGATCCCTAATCAAAATGGATTAGAGCTATTTATTACCAAGGTGGATCCTAAAAAAGCAGAAGCTTCGATGAATTTAGAACGCGATGATTCAAAAGAAAGTGATGCAAACGCCTCGCCGTTAAATATCGCTAATGCCGGGATCGGGAATGATCTAGCTGACTATATCAGAAAACAGATCACCGGTGAAAATGAAAAAATTAGACGCCAAAAGCCTGCTTTAGCCAATGACGGTGACGGAGTATCAGGCTACTTAAAAGAAGATCCAGAAGCACAGTATCGCTATGTGGTAAGTTTTGCTGACTTTGAAGATTTTATCCAATTAGCTAAGGCTTTTAATTATGACAGTACAGTTTCGAATCTCTACCATTTAGATGGCAAATACTATCTTGAATTGATCTTTTTTGCTGATCAGATGGAAGTGGCTGATGTCAAAGATGCGATGGCTTTAGTTTATGAATATGGTCAAAAAGAACAGTTTGAATCTGCTGTCGTTAAAGAACGTGGCAAGTGTTTGATGGAACATGCGGCACTTGAATTAGCGCGGTATCATTTTAAATAATTACTGATCAAATAGGACAGGCTACCTGTTCTATTTTTTTGCATTAAATTTAGTTGTCTTTGCGTATTTTAGTAGTAAAGGGGGCTTTTAAATGTTATATGCGCTAACGAAAGATTCAAAAATGATCACAGCTCAAGTAGCAACAAAAGAGCAAAAATATTACTGTCCCAGTTGCCATGAACCTGTCATTTTGCGTCAAGGACATTATTATATGGCACATTTCGCGCATTTAAAGCAGGCTTGTGGGGCTTTTAGTGAAGGTGAGACCAGTGAACATTTACGTGGGAAACAGCTATTAGCTACTTTTTTTAGGGCGTTTGGAGCGCAAGTTAAACTTGAAGCCTATCTATCCGGACTAAAGCAACGTCCAGATCTTTTGATCCAGTTACCTGATCACCAACTTTTAGCTTTAGAATATCAATGTGCACCACTTAGTTTACGTAAATTGCAAAAACGCTCACGTGGCTATCAAAATGCCGGTCTGGCTGAATTATGGATCTTAGGGAATAAGTATAGACTTAAGCACAGTTTGCCACAACAAGTCGCACAATTTATGCGGTGGTCAAAAAATTGTGGCTTTTATTTGATCTATCTCGATCCCAGCAAGGCGTATTTTGAAGTTATTTATGGGATCCAAAAAGCTGATTTTTTGCCACTTAAATATCAATGTTGGCGGACAAATGATGTCAAAAAATTAAAAGCTTTTTTTGCTGACCCACAAAAGATACAATTAAAGCATTTATCGACAAGTGAAAGAAACAGACAAAAGCAGGCTTTGGCTAAACAGATATATTATTCGACTGGGGCCATGCGTAAATTGCAACAATTAACATATCAAAAGCGTCTAAAGCTGACGGAGGTGATAGCCGATTGTTTGGCGTTGAGTTATGGTTATCCATTATATCGGACGGCAACTTTATGGTGGCGGACAGAGATATACTGTGCTCATTTTCCAAGACCTAAAATACCGTCTTACGAGCTAGTTTTTGTTGATTTGAAGCCATTTGTTGAGCAGGACATTGATAATTTTTGTAAAGGACTTGCTTTTCTTAAAAAAAGTTTCTAAAATTAAGGCACTACCTATAATTAAAGGGGGATTTTGTAATGAGTGAAGTAACACGTCTACCAAAAAGATCAGAGGTGCCACTCGAGCTTACTTGGGATCTGACTAAGATCTTTGCGACTGATGCAGAATTTGAAGAAGCATTTGGGCAAGTTGTTAAAGCAGCTGAAGATTTTGAACAATACAAAGGAACATTAGAAAATGGGGCCCAAGCCTTTTTAGTTGCTCTAATGGCAATGCTTAAGTTGGATCGTCAACTTGAAGTAGTCTATGTCTATGCAAGCATGAAAAATGATGAGGATACTGCTAATGCTAAGTACCAAGCTTTAATGGCACGGGTCCAAAAGTTATTGGCTGATGTTTCAGCCAAATTAGCTTGGTTTCAGCCTGAATTATTAGCTTTAGCACCAGAAAAATTAGCAAGCTATTATCAAGCTGAGCCTAGATTGAATGCCTATAAAACATTAGTCAATGATTGGACTCGACTTCGCGCCCATGTCTTGAGTGAAAAAGAAGAAGCGCTATTAGCAGGTGCAAGCGACATCTTAGGCGCTTCGGCTAATGTTTTTGAAGTTTTAAATAATGCTGATCTAAAATTTCCCGTAGTAACTGATGGATCGGGTTCAAAAGTCGAGCTTTCAAATGGAGTCTACGGTAAATTGCTCGAAGCGACCGAGCGCCCAGTTAGACGTGAGGCATTCGAACAGTTATACACTGTATATAAGCAGTTCAGACATACGTTTGCGGCTACCCTGTCTGCGCATGTACGTAAGCATAATTTTTCAGCTAAATTACGTAATTATCAAAGTGCCAAGGAAGCTTCATTAGCCCAAAATAATATTCCAGTAGCTGTTTATGATACTTTAGTTAAAACAGTCAATGAAAATTTGGAGCTACTGCATGATTATGTAGCTTTACGTAAGGATATCTTAGGGGTCGATGAGTTGCATATGTATGATATGTATACTCCCTTGACGGGTGAACCGACATTGACGTTTACTTATGAGCAGGCTAAAAAGATGACCTTAGAGGCTTTGAGCGTCTTAGGCGAAGAATATACTACCTATGTAGAGAAGGCTTTTGCTGAACGGTGGATCGATGTTGTTGCTAATGCAGGTAAGCGTTCGGGGGCCTATTCGGGTGGGGCCTATGATACTGCACCATATATTTTATTGAATTGGCAAGATACGCTAGATAATCTCTTTACATTAGTCCATGAGATGGGACACACGATGCACAGCTACTATACACGGACTAATCAACCTTATCAATATGGGGATTATTCGATCTTTGTTGCTGAGATCGCATCAACGACAAACGAAAACTTGTTGACCCAGTATTTGCTAGAGACCCAGACTGATCCTAAGGTACGGGCTTACGTATTGAATCACTATTTAGATGGCTTTAAGGGAACCGTTTATCGGCAAACACAATTTGCTGAATTTGAAGCTTGGATCCATGAGCAAGATGCGTCACAAGTGCCATTAACAGCAGATCTGATGTCAGACTTTTACAGTAAATTAAATCAACGCTACTATGGTGATGCAGTTGAAAATGACCCAGAGATCGCATATGAATGGTCACGGATCCCGCATTTCTACTATAATTTCTATGTCTATCAATATGCAACTGGTTTTGGTGCGGCCTCTACTTTAGCAGAGCGCGTCTTAGATGAAGAGCCTGCGCACACTGAAGCTTATTTGAACTACTTAAAAGCAGGTAGTTCAGCGGCTCCATTGGAAGTAATGAAAAAAGCTGGTGTCGATATGACTGATAGTCAATATTTAGAGAAAGCTTTTGGGATCTTTAAGGAACGTTTGGCTGAATTAAAAGAGCTATTAGCTAAATAGACAATAAAAAAATAAACTTGTTCGACCACAAGGGGCCGAGCAAGTTTATTTTTTTAATGATAATTGGTGGTAAGTTGGATGAAGTTCATTTTTGGTACAAATAAACTCCTTTGCTGCATTACCAAAAATCAATTCTTCTAAACTTGATAACGAAGTACAGTTCTCAACTGAGACCGCACATTCAAGATAGTCTAAATTGTACACCACCATAGATGGCGGCGTATTAACGTTCATTTCAGCAGCTAATCTTTGATCTTCTCGAAAACTTTCAACTGCTAGTTTCGAGCGACGATCGTGTTCAAACATAGCAAGATCTAGTTTACTCTCTTTAGCTGCACGCATGACGACTTCTTCACTGTATTTTTTATGTTCGACATAGAGTTGGCGCTGAACATTGAGCAAGAAATTATGCCCGCGGTTACGCCCTTGAAAAAGGGCAGCTTTGTAATCCAAAACGGCATTATACAAAATCTGGGATACTTTATTGCGCAGTTGCAAAGTATCACCTGAAACATTCATCACAGACATGACCTTGGTCACTGATTGCAAGTTCAAAAGTGGGATAAAACGAATCTGAAACTTTTGTGACGATTCTTCCGCAAGTTTTAAAATGTTTTGTTCTGCTTCGTAGCATTTAGCGCCAAGAGGATTGATAAACAAATACATCTCTAACATGGTGTTTTCCTCCACTTGATCAAATATTCCTTTTTTCTATATTTATACTTTAAGCAAAAAAAATGATTTTTGCAATAAATCTGACTTATTTTGTGCACAAAACCGTTTTCATATGTTAAAATGTAGCTTTAATTTTTTTGAGAATGTAAAAGAACGTGGGTCTATGTTAAACTGATAAAGTATGGAAAGGTGGTGATCTATTTAATGGAAGACGATTGGAGCAATTTTTTAGAGCCTTACGATCAAGCGGTCAATGAGTTAAAACTCAAACTCAGAACTTTGCGGGGGCAATTTAAAAAAAGCGGCAACCGCAGTCCAATTGAATATGTCACCGGCAGAGTCAAACCAATACCAAGTATTTTAGAAAAGATGAAACGGCGCAAGATCCAGCCCAAGCGTTTATCACAGGATATGGAAGATATTGCTGGGATACGGATCATGTGTCAGTTTGTGGAAGATATCTATCGTGTAGTTGAACTTTTACGGAAAAGAAAAGATATGCAGGTGATCGAAGAACGTGATTACATCAAAACGCCTAAGGAAAGTGGCTACCGTTCCTATCATTTAGTGGTCATGTATCCAGTCCAATTGCTGGAGCGTGAGCAACAACTAAAAGTTGAGATCCAAATCAGGACGTTAGCGATGAATTTTTGGGCTACGATCGAACATTCGCTCAACTACAAGTACCAAGGATGTATTCCACCTGAAGTTGCGATGAGACTAGAAACAAGTGCTGAGATCGCTTTTGCACTTGATCAAGAAATGTCTAGTATTAGAGAAGAAGTCAATGAGGCACAAAGATTATTTGAAGATAAGCATACGGGATTAGAGTAACTAATCAAGACACATTCGACCATGGAAGTGAGAATAATGAAAATCGCAATTTTTGCTAATAAACGAGCTAAATCTCAAGCAGTTAAGAAAAAATTATACCAAAAATTTGTGGAACGCCATTTTGTGATCGATGATAAAGAGCCCGATGTTGTAGTGACGATCGGGGGCGATGGCACTTTGCTATCGGCTTTTCATCATTATGAAGATAAATTAGAACAAGTTCGTTTTGTGGGTGTTCATACGGGACACTTAGGTTTTTATACGGATTGGCGTGATGATGAGATCGACGACTTAGTGATCAGTCTGCAGTCGGATAATCGTCAATCTGTCAGTTACCCGTTATTGGACGTTTCCGTTAAATACGCTGATAGCCCGCGGCGTGAGCGTTATTTAGCATTGAATGAATCGACCTTAAAGCGCAATAGTGCCACTATGGTAACGGATGTGTATATCGGGGGTGAACTTTTTGAGCGCTTTAGAGGTGATGGTTTATGTGTTTCGACTCCAACTGGTTCGACTGCGTATAATAAATCGCTTGGTGGGGCAGTAGTTCACCCTAATCTTGAGGTCTTGCAGATAGCCGAGATCGGTTCGATCAATAATCGAGTTTTTCGGACTTTGAGTTCACCAATGATCGTGGCACCTAATGATTGGATCACCTTTAGACCGGGAAAAGGGAGCGATTTTGTTTTGACCGTTGACTCAGAATCATATCATAATCGTCAGATCTGTGAGATCCAATATAAAGTCTCAAAAAGACGGATCTATTTTGCTAAATACCGCCACACACATTTTTGGCGCCGAGTTCAAGACGCCTTTATAGGAACTGAAGATGAAAATAGAATGGATTTATAACGAAGAAAATAACTGTCATTTAAAGACATTTTTAAAACAAAAGGGCGTGTCACGACGTTTATCAGCTAAGATCAGACATGAAGGTGGCAAATTATTGGTGAATAACACTTCAGGTCGGATCGTGGATCAAATAAAAAAAGGTGATAAAATAACGATCATTTTACCACCGGAACATCCGCGCAAAGAGGCAGTGATCCCATCATATGTCCCGTTAGATATCGTCTATGAAGATGATCATTATTTGATCGTCAATAAACCAGCACGTTTGACTACGATCCCATCACCACTGACCGAGCAGCGAACTGATTCATTGGTCAATCGGATCGTGGGTTATTACAAATTACGGGGTTACGCGCAGACCGTTGTTCATATTGCAACCAGACTAGACCGTGATACGACTGGATTAGTTTTAGTTGCTAAACATCGATATGCCCATGCTTTGATCGATCAGCAACAACATGCGCATACGATCAAAAAGGAATATCTGGCTTTACTTACGGGTAAACTGACGAACCCACATTTTATAGTAAACTTGCCGATCGGGCGCCAAGAGGGTAGTTTGATCAAGCGGCGAGTAGTAGCAAGCGGTCAGTTTGCTAAAACTCAATATTGGTATAAGAAAAGTGTAGGCCAAGCGACATTGTATCGGATCCAATTGCACACGGGACGGACACATCAGATCCGCGTTCACAGTGCTTATTTAAAGCATCCGTTATTAGGCGATCGCTTGTATGATGGTGCCAAAGTTTTGCCTTTACAACGGCAAGCATTGCACTGTGCCTATCTGCGCTTTTATCATCCTTTTTTAGAAAAAGACGTTGAGTTTACTTGTGAATTACCACGAGATATGCAACAGTATCTAGCAAATAATTAGAAAAGAGGGATGCATATGGCTGAAAATCTGGTAAAAATTCAAAGTGACGAGAAGATCATCCAGTTGCTAAACAGCCAAAAAGCACGGCAATTTAGAGAAAATTACTTGGATCTGCACGTTTATGAACAAGCACAGATCTTTACTGAATTAAATTCACAACAAAGAGCAAGGCTGTATCGCTATTTAACAGCCAAGGAAGTCGGGGACATGTTTGATGCGATCGAAGATGAACCCGAAGAAGTCGTAAAATACTTTGAAGAAATGACGCCACAATATGTGGCAAATGTTATTGATGAGATGTATACCGATAATGCAGTCGATATCTTGGCATATGTGCCCAAGAAAGATCTAGCGGGTTATCTGCGCCTTTTGCCGACCGAAAAAGCCGCTGAGATCCGTGAAATGTTGCACTATGAAGATAAAACTGCGGGTGCGATCATGTCGACGGAATATGTGGCGATCGCTGGCAATCAGACGGTCCGCTCGGCAATGCATGTTGTCAAACGTGAAGCAAGCGATGCCGAAACGATCTATTATGTTTATGTTGTTGGCGCTGATAATAAGTTGATCGGTGTTTTGACGTTGCGTGATCTTTTGATAAATGATGATGATCAAATGATCACGGATATCATGACAACACCTGTAATGTCAGTTAAAGTTTCTGATGATCAAGCTGAAGTTGCACAGACGATCAGGGACTATAACTTCTTAGCGATCCCAGTGACCGATTATGAGAATAAATTGATCGGGATCATCAACGTCGATGATATCATTGACGTTATCGATGAAGAATCTGCTGAGGACTACTCTGGTTTGGCTGCTGTTGATACAGAAGAAGTGGCAGATAATCCGATCAAGGCTGCGAGCAATCGTTTGCCTTGGCTGATCGTCTTGTTATTGCTGGGGATGTCGACGACGACATTGATCTCGCACTATGAAGGTATGATCAGCCAAGCTAGTATTTTAGCGATCTTTGTTTCTTCGATCACGGGTACTGCTGGGAATGCGGGGACACAGAGTTTGGCGGTCGCAGTTCGTCGCCTAGCTAGTCGTGATGAAGATCAACCGTCTGTTTATCGCCAATTTTTTATTGAACTTTTGACGGGTCTTGTTACGGGATTAGTTACAGGTTTGACGATCTTTTTGATCGTTGGTTTTTGGAAGCAAAACTTTATTTTAGGCTTTGTTATCGGGATGGCAATGATGTGTGCGATCACGGTGGCAAACTTAGCCGGAAGTTTTATTCCTAATTTGATGGATAAGATCGGCGTCGATCCCGCTGTGGCTTCAGGTCCATTTATTTCAACCTTAAGTGACTTGACTTCGGTGTTGATCTACTTTAATATTGCAAAATTATTTATGAAATTTTTTATGGGGACATAAGGGTAATTTAAATGTTAATATTTGTATTGATATTCTTAATTGGGATTGGTTGGTTTACTTATACCATGAAACACGAGCCCCGTTCTTTATGGGCTGGCGTTTCATTTGTGACCTTTTTACTGACAACGGCGGTCTTTATCGTTGCGATCTTAATGAGGTACAGTGAGTTTTTGTATGCTCATCAGTGGTTGGTTTACATTATTACCTTTTTAGCGATCATAGTGACGATATGTATGGTATTGTGGCCGTTTGTGTTAGTGTCAGCCTTTCTTTATAATGGGATCAAGGTGATCTTAAATGAAGGCTTTAAATTCCATAATCTATTATCACTAGGTTTTGGAATTTTTTGTGTTGCTTACTTAGTGATCTGGCCGATGTTTGGCCATTTTACTGATAAAAATATTTGGATGTACGCCTATGGTTATTTAGGTTCGGTGACGGTCTATTTCTTACTCGTTATGGTAATGTATACTGTAACGTTGACTTTGAATCTAGTCCATCTTAAGTTGCCAAAACTTGACTATATCGTAGTCTTAGGTGCAGGATTAAATGGAACTGAAGTAACCCCGTTATTGGCAGCGCGGATCGATCGGGCGCTTGAGATCTACCGTAAGACACCAGGTTTAAAATTGATCATGTCGGGAGGAAAAGGACCAGATGAGGTGATCGCAGAAGGTGAAGCAATGCAGAACTATGCTGTAAAGCAAGGGATACCTGCAGACGATATCATCGTTGAAAATAAGTCCACGACTACGTATGAAAATATCTTATTTTCACATCGTTTGATGACACCAGAGGCTAAGTTTGGGATCGCTACTAATTCATATCACGTTTATCGTGCCTTAGTGATCGCTAAACGCCAAGGGCTTAAATGTGTTGGCTTTGGTGCCAAAACGCGCTGGTATTTTACACTCAATGCGTTTATGCGTGAATATATCGCTTATCTAAGGATCACCTACAAGTTACAACTGAGCGTCATTTTGGCTTTAGGTGTTGTATATATGGCATTTGCGTATTTAAAGATATAATTATTTCGAGTCAGTCAGAGGGCTGGCTTTTTTGGTATAAAAAAACAAGCCCAACGAATGTCAGACTTGTTATCTAGCTCAAGCTAATAATTTAGTTCCGTGGACGGCAGTGACTTGTAAGGCGTCAGCTACAGCTTGGGCATTTTTAGCGGTGATCTTGCCACCAGGTAGGATCGTGATCCGCTTGTCAGCATAAGCGATGAGTTCTTTTAAATGCCCTAAATTAGCTTCGATCGGAGTATCTTTAGGACCGCCATGGGTCAAGATCCGACTAAAGCCTTGTTCGCAGGCCCAATCGATCGTTTGTTTTTGTTCGTCAAAGTTCAATTCATCAAAGGCCATATTAAAGACGAGTTCCATTCCACCAGCTGCGGCAATGAGTATTTCCATTGCTTCGTAGTCGACTTGGCCATCAGCTGTTAAAGCCCCGATACAAACAGCATCAGCACCTAAAGCTTGGGCTTCTAAGATGTCAGCTTCCATGATCTTTAATTCGATATCATTGTAAACAAAATTTCCACCACGAGCACGGACTAAGATCACTAAGGGAATATTTTTTTCATGGGTATATTTGATGGCTTCACCCATAACACCTTTACTGATCGTAGTTCCACCGACAGCGAGATTGTCACAGATCTCGATCCGATCAGCACCATCTAAAACAGCTTGAGGCAGATCAGTATAATTTTCTAAGCAAACTTCGCGATAAAGCAAATTCTTCATTCCTTTTAGTTAAAATAAACGCAGACGCCCTCGGGAAGAGGAATATCTTTTTGGCAACAAGCAAGTAATCCGGTTTCTTGGTCACGGGTATACAAAGTTGCATTATCAGTATTTTGGTTAGCGACCAAAATAAATCTTTCAGTTGGATCTAGCGCAAAATCACGCGGGAAATCACCGTGAGTCGTAAGGTGCTGGATCAATTTCAATTCTCCATCCAAAACTTCAAAGACAGCAAGTGAATTGTGCCCGCGATTAGAAACGTAGACAAAGCGACCATCATTAGAAATTCTGATCGCAGCTGCCCCGTTATGTTCAGTCCAATCATCTGGGATCGTACTTACAGTTTGGCGTAAGTGAAAAGCACCAGTCGTAAGATCATAATCAAGCACAGAAACCGTACTTGAAAGTTCTCCGACCAAATAAGCTGTCTTTTTATCAGGAGCAAACACTAAATGACGTGGTCCGAGCCCAGCCTTGGTTTTTAAGATCGAAACCGGTGCTAACTTACCTTCAGCTGAAATATCGTAAGTTGAGACCGTATCATTACCTAGATCAACGACCGCCAAACGCCCGTCAGGAGTTAGATCGGTATAGTGAACGTGTGAGCCATCCTGCTCTTTACGAGGGCCATAGCCAGTCTGGACGACAGAATCACAAAGAGTCAATGTTTTATCATTATTTAAACGATAAACATCGATCTGTCCCTTGTGATAATTAGCAGTGTAGACTAAAGACCGCTTTTTATCGAAAGCTACATAACATGGATTGGGGCCAGCTACAAGGGCGTCATCTGTAAGGACATAGCTGTCATCTGCTAGTTCATAAGCAGCTATTCCGCCTAACGGACCTTCTTTTGCTACGGTCAGCAAAGTTTGATCAGTTATAGTTAAGTAAGTAGGATTTTCCACGGTGATCGCTACTTGGGGCGTGGAAACTTGAGCGGTGTCAGTGTCTAAAAACGCGTGATAGATACCTTGGCTAGTTTTTTTTGTATAAGTTCCAAAGTAGATCTGTTCTTTCAAAAAAATCCCTCCATTCATCTTGCTTAACTATTATTTTAACATTTTTAACAGAAAAATTGTGTAACCTGGGTCGGGAAGTCCGCAAATGGTAGAAAAACTACTTTTCTACATAAAAGTGCGGTATAATGTAGCTGTGTTGTGTAGATAAAGCGACGCAAAATTAGGTGATGTGCTAGAGAGGGTTTGTAAAGTTATGATCAAAAGTGAAGTTATTGAAATCGGAGCTAAGGCAGTCTCTAAAGATGAGCCAATGGTGATCTTATTTGATGAAACAGCTTCTCCTCGCTTACGAGAAGTTTCTGTGATCCAACGCTTTGAAAATGATGCGGCCAAGAACTATGATCTAAAGATCGGTTCTAAGATCCAGATCGATGATCAAGTTTATCATGTAAAATATTTAGGTGAATTAGTTGAAAGTAACCTAACAACGATCGGGCATACCGTACTCAACTTTAAACCGGTACCAGAAAAAGAGCATCTCCAAGAAAATGTACTCTATTTAGAGCCACATACTATACCAGTGATCAAACAAGGAACGCAGATCATTTACGGATAGATAAAATATCCCCTCTAAGACTGTTTAGGTCCTAGAGGGGATTTGTTTTATTCTTTAGTATTGGTCACCATTGAAGATCGAGTTTTTAACGATCACATAATCGACTTTACGAAGTGCAGCTAAGTCACGCCCTCCAGCATAAGAGATGGAGGATTGTAAGTCTTCTTGCATTTCGCGAAGGGTATCGGAAATGTGCCCACGGTAAGGAACTAAGAGCTTCTTACCTTCAACGTTTTTGTATTCGCCTTTTTGGTATTGAGAAGCTGAACCAAAATAAGTCTTATATTTTTTACCGTCTTGTTCAATGATTTCGCCCGGTGTTTCGGCATGTCCAGCAAACATTGAGCCGATCATACACATTGAAGCCCCAAAACGAACAGATTTAGCGATATCGCCGTTAGTTCTGATCCCACCATCAGCTACGATCGGTTTGCGAGCAGCTTTAGCGCAGAGGCGAAGAGCCGCTAATTGCCAACCGCCAGTCCCAAAGCCAGTCTTGACTTTAGTGATGCAGGCTTTACCCGGTCCGATCCCGACTTTAGTAGCGTCAGCCCCGGCGTTTTCTAACTCACGTACGCCTTCAGGAGTTCCAACGTTACCGGCGATCACAAAGGTCCCAGGGAGTTTTGTCTTGATGTATTTGATCATATCGATCACGGTATCTGAATGACCGTGGGCGATATCGATCGTGATGTACTCAGGGATCAAATTTTCCTGTGCAAGTTGATCGATCAATTGATATTCTTGTGGCTTGACCCCGACTGAGATCGAGGCAAAGAGTCCAAGTTGGTGCATCTTTTTAACAAATGGGACACGTTCGTTTTCTTCAAACCGGTGCATGATATAGAAATAACCGTTTTGCGCTAACCAAATAGCTAGGTCTTCATCGATCACGGTTTGCATATTGGCCGGAACGACAGGAATGTTGAAGGTCATTGGACCAAATTTAACGCGGGTATCGATCTCAGACCGACTTTTAACGATACATTTATTAGGAACAAGTTGAATATCTTCATAATCAAATACTGGCATGATTATAAACCCCTTTATCTATTATTCGTAAAAAAATCATTAACTCCAAAGAGTAAAATTAAATATAACGTATTAGTCAGAGTAAGTCAAATAAAAAAATATCCGTATTAAAAAAAGTTCGGTTTTTACATTGATTAAATTTGACTTAATAAATTAAGCAATTCGACAAGTACATGGATCCACGTTAAAATAAAGCAGGAGTGAAAGTGAGGGAGAATTTATGGCAAAAAAAGCTAAAAAAAATAAAGAAAAAAAGACAAATGACGAGCGGATCCTAGATCAACATCATATTGAATATGAAGAAACTTCATTTGAATGGTTGACTAGGGGACAGTCTGCACTAGATGAAGCTAATGCTCAAGGTGTCGATCCCAAATCTATTTTAAAAACGATCGTCTTACAAGCAAATAAAGATCCTAAAGATTATGTGGTCGTATGTTTACCACTTGAATATGAGATCGACCTTAAGTTGGTAGCCCAAGAGCTAGGCAAAAAGCAAGTTCATTTAGCCGATAACAAAAATTTGATCAACATCACGGGCTATATCCATGGTGCTAATACGCCGATCGGGATCAATGTACGTAAGGGATTTCCGATCTATTTTGATGAACGGATCAAAGATCAACCATTGATCTCAGTTTCAGCTGGTAAAGTAGGGCGTTCGGTCCGCTTAAAACAAACTGATCTAATAGATCTAGTCAAGGGTAAATATATCAAGGTCGAAAAGTAGGGATGAGTATGAAAAAAATCGAACGGGGAGCACAATTTGTTGCGCAAAATAAAGAGTTATTTCGGTGTCCGACCTGTAAAGCGCCCTTTAGTAAAGTAGAAAAGACGACAGTTTACTGTATCAAAGAGCATCAATTTGACCTTTCTAAAAAAGGGACTTTGTATTTGATCAAGCATGGTGTCAAGAGTGACTATGATGACGATGCAATGTGGCAAGCGCGCCGTACTCTATTACAAGCTGGCTTTTTTGATCCGATCATTGGAGAAATAACAAACCAGATCGGTGAACGAGCAGGTATCAAAGTACTTGATATTGGCTGTGGGGAAGGTAGTGTTTTACAACGCTTAGAACATAAGCGAGCTGATAGCTCTGACCGATATGTAGGCTCTGATATTTCAAAACGTGCGATCAATCTGGCAACGCAACAAGAAACGGCTGGCTTTTTTTGTATTGCCGATTTAGCTGATCTTCCATTTAGTGAACAAAGTTTTGATTACTTGATCGATATTTTTTCACCATCTGCCTATAGTGAATTTGCACGGGTCCAGAAAAAATCGGGTAAACTTTTGAAAGTTATTCCAAATGCTAACTATCTAGGTGAATTACGGCGGTTATTGTATGCTGAAAATGATGAAAAACACGAATATAGTAATCAAAAAGTGTTGGATCTTTTCTATAAGCACTATCCTAAAGCGACTAGTACGCGGATAAAGTATGGTTTTTCGTTAGATGATGCTTTGTTTACTGCACTCATGAAAATGACGCCTTTACAGTGGGGGGCTTCGGCTGAAAGCTTGCAAAAAGCTGCGAGTCAGCCACTAAAGCAGATCACAGTGGATGTGACCTTACTCAGTGGTGAAAAATAATTTTGAAAAAAGATTGAAAGCTACCTAAATAAGTGCTATGATAGTCGGTAAGAAATCGGTTATGAGTAATTAATGCACTGTCGTTAGTTACTGTGTGATTGTACTTCATTAACGTAATTGTTCGCCGTGCCCACACCGAACAGTTACGCTTTTTTTATGTAAATAAGATCTTAAAATGAAAGAAGAAAAAAGATGGCTAACCATATTGTTTTATTTGAACCTTTGATGCCAGCAAATACTGGCAATATCGCTCGAACTTGTGCAGGAACGAATACTGAATTACATTTGATCGAACCTTTGGGATTTTCAACTGATGATAAATATTTAAAACGAGCTGGTCTAGATTATTGGGATAAAGTAAAGATCACTTATCATGCTAATTTACCAGCATTTTTGGAAACTTTAGGTGTTGATGCTAAATTACATGTCGTTTCAAAATTTGCTAATTTAGCATATACTGAAGTCGACTATACCGAACCTAAGACTGAGCATTATTTTCTTTTGGGAAAGGAAACGACTGGCTTGCCAGAAAATTTTATGCGCCAAAATGAAGAAAAGTGTATTCGGATTCCACAAAACGATGAACACATTCGGGCGTTGAACTTATCGAATACAGCAGCGATCGTAGTTTATGAAGCTCTAAGACAACAAGGTTTTCCAAAGCTTGATAAGACACATACGTATGAAAACGATAAATTAAAATAGTTAAAAAAGAGACTTGTCATAAAAGGCAAGTCTCTTTTTTAACTATTCAGTCACATAAACTTCTTTAAAATCATCTGTGATCCCAGCTGAATTTTGAACCATATCGTGTACTGTTGGACGAAGCATTTCAGGAACATTATCTTGAAGTAATGGAACAACTGGCTGATCTTCGTTAAGTAACTTAGCAGCTTTGATCATGTCTTCGAAGCGTTTATTTTCATTTAAAGCATCAGTTGTTTTAGCTGCAGTAACAAGCTTATTGTATTCAGGACTATCATAATTACCCATGTTAGTGAAGTTTGCTTTTGTTTCAACATCTAAGAAATTGATCGGGTCAGCAAAATCAGCTAGCCAACCGGTAAGTTGAACATCGAAATCACCTTTTGAAGCTTGAGCGATGATAACTTTTCCTGGGATATTACGTGTTACGACCTTAACTTGAGGTAAAGTCTGCTCGATCTGACTTTGGATGAACTCAGTCTCTTTTTTAGACGTTTCATCATCGCGTCCTAGTAAGGTAAATTCAAAATGATCTTCACCTAATTCTTTGAGACCTTCTTTGAGCAACTTTTGAGCTAATTTTTTATTATATGTCACGCCAACCTTAGTAGCAGCTAGCTCAGAAAAATCTTTACCTTTAAACTTGGCTAGGTCTTTGGGAACGAAATTGGTCAATGGAACAGCGCCGCCCCCAGCAACGTTTTGGGCTAAGTGCTTGCGGTCGATCGCATAAGATAAAGCTTGACGGACCTTTTTGTTTTTGAATTCTTTCTTCTCTAAGTTATATTCCATATATGTTGTGCGAGCTTCTTGTAAAACTTTATAACCTGGTGTTTTGGCTAATTCCTTTGCTTGTTCAGCAGAAAGCGTTGTGAAATCAACTTTATTTGCTTGATAAAGGTTATAAGCTGTTGTGGTGCTCTTATTGACTTTAAAGTTGACGGTCTCCATCTTGACGTGTTTTTTATCCCAGTAATTCTTATTTTTGACGAATTTCCAGTTTAGGTTAGAACCCGTCCAACCTTCTAATAAGAAAGGACCGTTAAAGACCGTGGTTTTAGCTGAAGCACCATATTTAGATCCGTATTTTTCAACGGCTTTTTGATCTTGCGGGAAGAAACGAATATCGCCCATCAAAAGTTTAAAGTAAGGTGTCTGTTGTTCAAGTTGAACAACAAGTTCATAGTCACCGTTTGCTTTGACGCCTAAGGTATCTGGCGCCATCTTACCTGCGATGATCGCATCAGCATTTTTGATCCCACTGTAAAGATATGATCCTGGAGCTGCATTTTTAGGATCAACAGCTCGATGCCAAGCATAGACAAAGTCGTGAGCGGTGACGGGATCACCATTTGACCATTTAGCATTTTTGCGTAAGGTCATCGTATAGGTCAGCCCATCTTTTGAAACTTTAGTCTTTGTAGCTAACCCTGGTTCAGCATGATTATTTTTGATTCGGAAAAGCCCCTCCATAGCGTTGTTGATCATATTAGCGCTCCCGTTTTCTGGAACAAGGGCTGAATCAAGTGTGGCGATCTCACTTTTTAATGACCAATTTAAAACTTGCTTAGCTGCAGGTTTGTTGGTCGCTTGTTTAGAGTTGGAGTTGCCACAAGCACTTAGTGTCAGTGTGGCAACAAGTAAAGTACTACTGGTCATGAGTAGTTTTTTTAATGACATAGGTTATTCCCCCTTAAAATAATTATTCTGTAAGCTACCCCTAAATTAAAAAAGTAATTTTTTAATTTCTGTTATTATATTTTATAAAAATTATAATTTCAAGATAATTATTTATTTTTTTAAAAATAAATAATTCCTGTTAAATATTAATATAAAAGATTTTAATCTTTTTATTGATGATCGATATCAAAAGTTTTTGCTTATTATATTTTAAAGAATATCAGCTTGAGATAAATGTGTTATAATTTAGTGAGCATTGAGTGGAATTTATAGTGATTCCAAAAGAAATCGAGGGGTAAATTTGGCGCACAGAAGAAATACTAGAAGTAAACTAAAAAACAATAAGAAAAAGCGAACTAAAAATAGCAAAGATCTCAAGTTGACTTGGAGAGCATACGGGGCTTTGGCATTGATCTTTGCAGTAGCGATCATACTAGATCTAGGCTTTTTAGGGACATTATTTGCTAATATGTTACGCTTAGTAGTCGGAAATACTTATCAATTAGGAGCAGTACTTTTGGGGATCTTAGGAAGTTACTGGTTATTGTTTGATCGTGTTTTCAAATTAAGAACCAACTATCTTGTAGGGGCGATCTTGTTATATTTAGGGGTCGTTTTGTGGATCAGCGCTTCTACTTTTCAAAATTTGGCGATCCACACTGATTTTATTGAAGCCTTTTTTGAACGAGCGGGGCATGATCTTGTTTCAGGGACTTTGAACGAGGATCTAGCAGGAGGGATCATAGGGGTCATTTTATATAGCTTGACGTATTTTTTGTTAGGTCAGATCGGCTCTTATCTGTTAGCTTGCTTACTAGTAGGGGCTGGGGTCTTGTTTATCTGTCAGATCTCCTTTAGTGCAGTATTAGAAAATATCGGACGGATATTTAAAACTTTAGTCTTTGGAACATTAAATTTACTAAAAAAGGCTAGAACTGAACTAAAAAGTTTCAAACAGACGACTTCTAAGGAATTGTTTACCGAAGTTGAACCTAGTTCTGATAGAAAAGCCCCTGCATCACAAGAGCCGATCCCAGAACCAACACCAGTAGTAGCTGAGCCTACAGTGAGCATACCACCCGAGAAAAAAACAATTCCTAAACCCAAAAAAGTACTATCAGTTAAAGGTGATGGTACGTATGAATTACCGAGTCTAGATCTATTGAGCGAAGTTTTGGTTCCCGATCGCACGGGTGAAAAAAAGAAGATCAAACAAAATCAAGTAGTCTTGACAGAAACGCTCAAAAGTTTTGGGGTTCAGGCTGAACTAAAAAATATTATCTTAGGTCCAGCGGTAACTAAATATGAATTACATCCCGCCATCGGGGTCAAAGTATCTAAGTTTGTCAGTTTAGCAGATGATCTTGCTTTAGCTTTGGCTGCTAAAGATATTCGGATCGAAGCGCCGATCCCGGGGAAAGCTTTAGTCGGGATCGAAGTGCCTAATCAAAAAGTAGCGACTGTTTCGTTTAAAGAATTGATGGCTGAATTTCGTGAGACTGATTTTTCACCACTTGAAGTGCCTTTGGGACGTGATATCTCAAATGGGTTGGTCACGGCTGATCTAGCTAAGATGCCACACTTGTTGATCGCAGGATCGACTGGGAGTGGAAAGTCGGTCGCGATCAATGTTATTTTGACGAGTTTATTGATGAATTGTTTGCCTGAGCAAGTCAAGCTGGTCTTGATCGATCCAAAGAAAGTAGAGCTTGGAATGTATCATGATCTGCCACATTTATTGACGCCAGTTGTAACAGAACCGCGTAAAGCAGCGGTGACTTTGGAAAAAGTCGTTGCAAAAATGCAACAGCGTTATGAGATCTTTGCTCAAACGGGGCAAAGAAATTTAACGGGCTATAATAAAATGGCGGCTAAAGATCCTGCTAATTATGAACAGATGCCATATATCGTTGTTGTAGTCGATGAATTAGCCGATCTGATGATGACGACTGGTAACGAGGTCGAAGCTGCGATCACACGGATCGCGCAAATGGGACGGGCTGCTGGGATCCATTTGATCTTAGCTACCCAACGGCCTTCTGTGGATGTCATCACGGGGATCATCAAGGCTAATGTGCCTTCGCGGATGGCGTTTGCGGTCTCAAGCGGGACTGATTCACGGACGATCATCGATCAAGTTGGTGCTGAAAAATTATTAGGTCGTGGTGATATGCTCTATTTACCAATGGGCCAAAATAAACCATCGCGAGTCCAAGGGGCATATATCTATGATGAAGACGTTCAAAATGTTGTTGATTTCATCAAATCTCAAGCCGAAGTGACGTATGATCAAGCGTTAGAAGTTTCTGAAAGTGAGCTTAAAACTCCAGATGATAATGGGACTGATGAGCTTTTTGATGAAGTCGTAGCTTTTATCACGCAGGAACAAAAATGTAGTACCTCATTGATCCAGCGCCATTTTAGGATCGGTTATAATCGAGCTGCCAATCTGGTAGAAGAGCTTGAAAATCGAGGCATGATCGGCCCACAAGCTGGTTCTAAACCACGCCAAGTTTATTTAAAATCAAAAAAAGTCGATGATTGATCGCATTTTTGCTCGTCTGATCTAGACGAGCTTTTTTGGTAGAAATAAAATTTATTTTTTAAACGAAAACCTTGTGATTGAAACTTGTCAATGCAGGTCTTTTACCTTATCATAGTTAGAGAGTATATAAACTATTTGACTAAACAACTAGAAATATATCAGTAACATATCGAAGGGGGAACTGTTAGTGCAAAAAGAAATCAATACGGGGGTCATGTTGAATGTGATCCCTACACAACAGTTCAAGACAACACGAGTCGTGATCTCATTTTTAAAAGAGTTGACAGATCGCAAAGAACTCGTTATGCGAACGCTATTAGCTAATATTTTAGAAACGAGTAGTCAAGCTTATCCGACACAAAAAGCAGTTGCCTTAGAGCTTTCCAAGATGTATGGAGCAAGTTTTGGTACAACAGTCAGCCGGCGCGGGCAAGTACATATTCTAAATTTTGTTTTGAATTGTGTAAATGATAACTATCTTTTGCATCCCGAAGATTTGTTAGGTCAAGTTTTCTCATTTTTAAAAGAATTGATCTTTGCCCCATTAGCCAATGATGGAGCCTTTGATGAAGCAACTTTTGAGCGTCAAAAGCTTAATTTGACCGCTTATATCGAAGCAGTCAAAGATAATAAACAGTCCTATGCGGCGTTAGAATTGCAAAAGGTCTATTTTGAGGATGCGATCCAACAAGCTGCTAACTATGGGACAGTGGAGGATCTAGCTTCAGTTACGGCAGCTGAACTTTACGCTTATTATTTGGAAATGCTTCAAAATGATCAGATCCAGATCTTCGTGTCAGGTGATGTCTTAGAAGCTGAAGTTGAGGAAAATGTGCTTGCATTACCTTTTGGCAAAAGAACGACTGCGATCACCAAGCTTTGTTATGAGCAACCAACACGGACCCAAGTGGTCGAAGTCGTCGAAAAACAGACTTTAAATCAAAGCAAGTTAGACTTAGCTTATCGATTGCCGACCACTTATCGCGATGCTAACCACTATGCTGCTGTAGTCTTTAATGCCTTATTGGGGGGTTCGCCACAGTCCAAATTATTTGCTAATGTACGCGAAAAAGAAAGTCTTGCTTATTATGCAAGTAGTAATTTTGATCCCTTCCGGCAGTTGCTCTTGATCCAGACGGGTATCAAGACAAGGGACAAAGAAAAAGCCTACAGCTTGATCAGACAACAAGTTACTGATCTAGCTGCAGGAAAATTCAGTGAAACTGAATTAGAAAATATCAAACTAAATTTGATCAACGGTTATGAAAGCCGTTTAGATAATCAAATGACGGCGATCACACGTAGTCAGCTAGATATATTGAGTCAAGTGTCGGAAACACCAGCGATCTGGATCGAAAAGATCAACCAAGTTTCACATCAAGACGTGGTAGAGGTGGCAAATTTAGCTGAGCTTCAAGCCGTATTTTTCTTAGATGGGGGGCATATTTAGTGGAGATCAATAGTTATCCGCAATTTGGCGAGACGCTTTATACGGCTACTTTGGATAATGGGCTAAAAGTCAATTTTTTGCCGCGAACAGATTTTCATAAGACCTATGGGATCTTGACGACTGATTATGGCTCAGTTGATAACGAATTTGTTCCTCTAGGTGAGACTGAAATTCGTCGTTTTCCTGATGGGATCGCCCACTTTTTGGAACATAAATTATTCGAAAAAGAAGATCACGATGCCTTTGAACTATTTGGTAAATATGGGGCTGATGCGAATGCCTTTACCAGTTTTACGCGTACGAGTTATCTATTTCAAACGACACAAAATGTTGCTAAGTGTGTGACGACGTTATTGGATTTTGTGCAAACGCCGTATTTTTCGGAAAAGACAGTTGAAAAAGAAAAAGGTATCATTGGTCAAGAGATCAAAATGTATGATGATGACTCCAATTGGCGCTTATATTTTGGGATCATTGAGAACATGTATCCTAAAAATTCATTAAGTATAGATATCGCTGGGACAGTTGATTCGATCAATAAGATCACTGCCAAAGATCTTTATGACTGTTACAAGACTTTTTATCAGCCAAGTAACATGGATCTCTTCTTAGTCGGGAATTTTGAAGTTGAAGCTATGCTCGAGTTGATCAAAGAAAATCAAGCAGTTAAGGAATTCCCAAGTCCTGAGCCGATCAAGCGAGCTGAAGAATTTTTTGATCTAGAAGGTAGAGATATTATTCCTTATCGGATGACGGAATTGGAGGTCCAGCGTCCTAAAACGATCATAGGGATCAAGGGACTGGATAAAGTACCGGCAGGTCGAGCAGGTCTGCGATATAAGCTAGCAGTCGAATTATTATTGTACTTACTTTACAGCGAAACTTCAGATAAATACCTAGAACTTTATGATGAAGGTATCTTAGACGACAGTTTTGGTTATGATTTTTCTTTAGAACGAGGTTTTCATTTTGCTACGATCTCGGGTGATACCAATAAACCACAAGAACTATCCAATGCCGTGATCGAGATCGCTGAGCACGCGTTAGAGTTTTTAGACGATAAAGAAGCTGCTTTTGAATTAGCTAAACGTGAGCTGATCGGACGTAATATCCAAGCGATGAATTCATTAGAGAGTATCGCCAATCGTTATGAAGCTGAGCTGTTTGAAAATGCGACCTTGTTTGATGTTGGAGCGCTTTTAGAACAATTGACTTTAGCTGATATCAAAGCTGTGGCCAAGCAGTTCTTACGGTCAGAAGCGATCAGTGTTTACCAAATTCTCCCGAAAGAAGATGAAGATAAATGAAATGGGCTTTGCTCTGTGGAGCTTCAGGTGATCTAGGTCACCAAATAGCTAAAGACTTAGCTGCTGATGGCTGGTCGTTATATTTACATTACTATCGCAACAAAACGCGTGTAGATGATCTAGTAGTAGAACTAGCAAAGAATTATCCCAAGCAGGATTTTTTAACGATCCAAGCTGACCTTACAGCACCAGACACGATGTTGCAAGTAGCTTCCCAGATCTTTGGCAGTCTAGATGCATTGATCTTTGCGCAAGGAACGACAGAGTATGGTCTATTTAGCCAACAAGAACCACAAGCTTTTGATCAGTTGTTGGCGATGCAACTACAAAGTCCGTTGCGTTTGATCGCATTGCTCGAAGCTAAATTAGCCCGCAGTCAAGCAGCGCGGATCGTGTTTATCGGCTCGGTCTATGGTGGGGCTGGTAGTGCTTTAGAAGTCGGTTATAGTACGGTAAAAGGAGCGCAAAGTGCTTTTTGCAAAGCTTATAGTAAAGAAGTAGCTTCTTTGGGGATCACGGTCAATACGCTCGCACCTGGAGCAATAGATACGCAGATGAATCAGATGTTTTCTGGTAGTGAACGGCAAGCAGTAAAAGAAGAGATCCCCAGTGGTCGCTTTGCTCAGCCAAGTGAGATAAGTTATTTCGTAAAAATGTTGTTAGCCCCTAAAGCTAGTTATTTAACGGGTCAGACACTTTATGTGACCGGTGGTTGGCTCGTGTAGACGATAGAATCTAAAAAAGAGACGGAGAAATTAGATAAAATGACAGATATTGGAACAATTTTAAAAGAAGCGCGTAAAGAAAAAGGTTTGACACTAGACGACTTGCAACAAACGACCAAGATTCAAAAACGTTATTTGATCGCGATCGAAGACGGTGATTTTGCAGCGCTACCAGGTAAATTCTATGTGCGAGCTTTTATCAAGCAATATGCAGAAACTGTTGGGATCGATCCAGAAGAGTTGCTAGCTAAGCTAGATGAAGATAAGGCTCCCAAACTAGAAGAAACAGAAGCAACGACGCGTACTGAAGCGGTCAAGCGCGAAGAAGAAAAAACTATGTCACCGATTCTTGCAGGGTTGATCCGTTATTTACCTACGATCATTATCGTATCTATCGTAGTTGCGATCTTAGGAACGATCTATATCTTTGCTTGGGGAGATCGTGAACGTAATAGCAGTACACAGATCGCCGATAACAGCCAAAAAGTCTCAGTTTCTTCTGAAAGTTCTGCTAAGAGCAGTAGTTCTAAGGAAAAAGCTTCAAGTAGTGAAAGTAGTAGCAGCACATCTAAAAAAGAAAGCTCAAGTACAAAAGCTAAGAAGGAATCTAAAAAGACAACTAAACAAAAGATCACTAATACTTCAGCTACGGGTTCAGCTTTCGTATATGATCTAGAAAATGCTCCGGCTACAAACAAGATCGAAATGACAGTTTCTGATGGCGCAACAGCTTGGAATGCTGTTTCAGCTAATGGAGTTCAAGTCTGGCAAGGGACGCTCAATGCTGCTAATACGTCACAAACAGTTGAGATCCCTGAAAATACAACAACGATCACTTTGAATTTAGGAAACTCAAAGGCTACCTCGATCAAGATCAACGGTAAGAAATTTGATTTCTTAAAAGAAAACGAGACTTTGACCGTACGTACGATCACCCTAAATGTTGCCCAAACAACAGCACAATAAAAGTAGTATGGCAGAAAACGGTGGATGCCAAAGTATAAGTAAATCTAAGAAAGGAAACTGTGCGCTTTTCAAAGTGTGAAACTTTTCCGCCAACACAGTAGAAAATTATGAATTTACCGAATAAATTGACAGTTTTACGGATCATTTTGATCCCGATCTTCATGTTGGTCTTACTATTACCGCTTGATTGGGGCGAGGTAGTTTTAGCTGGTACTGTTATTCCGACCACACAATTGCTCGGAGCGTTGATCTTTGCGGTTGCTTCGATCACGGACTTTGCGGATGGTCAGATCGCGCGTAAACAAAAATTAGTTACCAATTTTGGCAAATTTGCTGATCCTTTAGCTGATAAGATGTTAGTAATGACTGCATTTATCATCTTAGTACAAATGGGCAAGGTACCTGCGTGGGTCGCAGCGATCATTGTTTGCCGCGAATTGGCTGTAACAGGTTTGCGTTTGATCATCGTTGAAAATGATGGTAAAGTCATGGCGGCTGAACTCCCAGGTAAGATCAAAACAATGACCCAAATGTTTGCGATCTTGTTCTTGTATTTGAATAATGTTTTCTTTATCAATGCAAATATCATGATCGGTGAGATCTTATTGTACATCTGCTTATTCTTTACAGTATATTCAGGTTTGGATTATTTTTGGAAGAGTAGAAGTATTTTTGCCGATTCTTTTAACGATTAAAAACGATAGACTACTTCAACTGGTGAAGTGGTCTATTTATTTGCATAGAGATCCAAAGATTTTGCGTATCTTTAAAGTGAGGCTAAAACATGTCAAACATTAGTTCGCAAAACGCTTGCTTTTTTTGAAAAAAATAAGTATGATATATGGTACAGAGTAATTGAACGTAGATTAGGAAACGTTCTTTGTGAGTAGATGACAAAGAGGAGGAGTAAATTTGGCTGACGAAAGACAAGTTGCTTTAGACAAAGCGCTCAAGAAGATCGAAAAAGATTTCGGTAAAGGTGCCATCATGAAGATGGGTGAAAAGGCTGATACCCAGATCTCAACTGTTCCAAGTGGTTCATTGGCCCTTGATGAAGCTTTGGGAGTAGGTGGTTTCCCAAGGGGACGTATCGTGGAGATCTATGGGCCTGAAAGTTCTGGTAAGACCACCGTTGCCTTGCAAGCGGTAGCTGAAGTTCAAAAACAAGGCGGTCTAGCAGCCTATATCGATGCGGAAAATGCGCTTGATCCTGCATATGCGACAGCTTTGGGCGTAAATATCGACGACTTATTGCTCTCTCAACCCGGTACTGGTGAAGAAGGTCTACAGATCGCAGATGCCTTGGTCTCTTCTGGTGCGGTAGATATCGTGGTCATTGACTCCGTAGCGGCTTTAGTTCCTAAAGCTGAGATCGAAGGTGAGATGGGCGACTCACATGTTGGTTTACAAGCGCGTTTGATGTCTCAAGCTTTGCGTAAACTTTCAGGTACGATCAACAAGACTAAGACGATCGCTTTGTTTATCAATCAGATCCGTGAAAAAGTTGGGGTGATGTTTGGTAATCCGGAAACGACCCCTGGTGGACGGGCCCTTAAGTTTTACTCAACGATCCGCTTGGAAGTTCGGCGTGCTGAACAGATCAAGGATGGTTCCGATGTCTTAGGTAACCGGACTCGGATCAAAGTTGTAAAAAACAAGGTCGCACCACCATTTAGAACGGCAGAAGTTGATATCATGTATGGCGAAGGGATCTCGAAGATGGGTGAATTGATCGACTTAGCAGTTGAAAAAGATATCATCGAAAAGAGTGGTTCATGGTTTTCATATGGTGGTAGTCATATTGGTCAAGGTCGTGAAAAGACAAAGGCTTACTTGAGTGAACATCCTGAAGTGGCCGACGAGATCACCCAAAAAGTTCGTGATACACCAACGCTCACACAAAAAGAGAAAAAAGCACTTGAAAAAGAAAAAAAAGCTAAGGAAAAAGAAGCGGCTAAAGCTGATAAAAAGGCAGCTAATAAGCCGGTCAGTTTAGACTTAGGCAATGATGAAAAATAAACTTTAAAGAGTAGCCGGTTGCTAGGACTACTCTTTTTTTCGACATTATTTAGATAAAAGGTCAAACAGACTGATAATGATTGACATTTACCAACATTAAACATTAAAATATTATTGTGTGTAAATTAGACCTAAGCCGTCGATTTACCACGATAAAATAGATCGCGGAGGTGCAAACTTGAACTATATTGTTATTAGTGCCATCCTCGCAATCGCTGTTTTGACTTTAGTGCTAGGTTTTGCTTTAGGAATCTTTTATCGAAAGCGTAGTTATGAACAATCGCTAGATGCCGCAACTCAAACGGCCAAAGGTATTATTGCTAGTGCCAAAAAAGAGGCTTTACTGGAAGCAAAAGATGAAAGTCATCGCTACCGTAAAGAAGTCGAAGGCGAATTGAAAGAGAGACGCTTTGAAGTTCAGAAACAAGAAAATCGTTTGTTGAAAAGAGAAGAGAACCTTGATCGCAAGGATTCAGTCTTAGACAAACGCGAACAAGTGCTTACACAAAAAGAAGATCAATTGAGTGCTGAGCAACAAAGATTAGATGCAAAGAGCAAAGAAGTCGCTTCACTTGAACAAAAACAAAAAGATAAGCTGGAAGAAATCGCCGCTTTGACAAAAGACCAAGCTAAGGAGCTTATTCTTAAAGAGACACGTAACAGTTTGAGTTATGAGTTAGCTGTGATGATCAAGGAAAGTGAAGCACAAGCTCAAGCCACAGCTGACAAAAAAGCCAAGAGTTTGATCGCGCAGGCTATCCAACGTAGTGCAGCTGATATGGTCTCTGAAACCACCGTCTCAGTCGTTAACTTACCAAATGATGAGATGAAGGGCCGCATTATCGGGCGTGAAGGGCGTAATATTCGCACACTTGAAACTTTGACAGGGATCGATCTGATCATTGATGATACTCCTGAAGCTGTCGTTTTGAGTGGTTTTGATCCTGTAAGACGTGAGATTGCCAAAATGGCCTTAGAAAAATTGATCCAAGATGGTCGGATCCATCCGGCACGCATTGAGGAAATGGTCGAAAAGGCTACTAAGGAAATGGATAGCCGGATCCGCCAGACTGGTGAAGAAGCTATCTTTGATCTTGGGATCCATTCAATGCACCCAGATTTGATCAAGACGGTCGGTCGTTTGAATTATCGGACAAGTTACGGTCAAAATGTGTTGGATCATTCGATCGAAGTTGCGAAGATCACAGGGGTCCTTGCAGCTGAGTTAGGTGAAGATGTTACAATAGCGAAACGCGCAGGTTTACTACACGATATCGGAAAAGCGGTCGATCATGAAGTTGATGGCTCTCACGTTGAGATCGGGGTAGAATTGGCGAAGAAATATAAAGAAAACGATGTCGTTGTCAATACGATCGAATCTCATCACGGGGATGTAGCACCAAAATCAACGATCGCAGTTTTAGTTGCAGCGGCTGATGCAGTTTCAGCTGCACGTCCAGGGGCTCGGAGCGAGTCGCTAGAAAACTACATTCACCGCCTTGAAAAATTGGAGAATATCTCTAATGAATTTGAAGGTGTGAAGAAGAGTTATGCGATCCAAGCTGGGCGTGAAGTTCGGATCATTGTTAAACCAAATGAGGTCAACGACTTAGAGGCAACTGTTTTAGCACGTGATATTCGAAATAAGATCGAAGAAGAACTTGAATATCCAGGGCATATCAAAGTTACCGTTATTCGTGAAACACGAGCGGTCGAATATGCTAAGTAATAGTTTTAGTTTTTGCGAAAAGAAATGGGGTGTCCGTCAACTGATATGGATGTCCCGCACAACACTTCCTACAGAAATGTGGGGAGTGTTTTTTTACGCAAAAAAGAGACCTATGTCACAGTATCGCACAGTTTAAGGTATTAAAGTAAAAGAGTGGGAGCTATAGATATGCCATTCAAAAAATAAATGGTAAATTAGCTAAAAAGCTTTTAAAAAAATTTATCTCCAGACATATCTTGTAAAAGATACAAGAAGCACTGTGAAAATAGTTTGAGTTATTCTCACAGTGCTTCTCAAAAAATATTTACTCTTTACATGGTGGTTGACAAAGAGTAGTTAGAAATTTCGTCCAACAGAGGATTAACTGCAGGATGAACTACTTAGATATAATTTCGGAAATCGTTTTTTCGAATTTTTCAGCCAAACTATACATTTTCAAAAATTTAGCAGTAGTAATACAGTCTTTTAGTGAATCACTATAAGTTGTAGCTGGAAAAAACAATAATTTTTTTAAATTGGTAAAAAATATAAGCAACATTTGTTCATAAACTAAATCTTCGGGTAAAGTACAGCTTTCTAAGAGAAAAATATAATGCAATGCGCGGTCATAATTTTGATGATGAATAAAATAAAACGTAACATCGCACAGTAAATCGAAATATTGTTTACTGTAAAAAGTGGAATGACCTAACTTTTTAAAGAAATGCTCTATTTTTGTGGAAAATGGTTCAACTTCTGTGGCAGTAAGAAAAGGAAGCATTAAAGAGAAAAGTTTAAATTCATAATCTGTCCAAACGAAAGCTTGAAGTAAATAATAATATACGTACGATTCTTCTATATTAAAAGAAGACGATATTTTAGAGCAATTAAGTATCAAAACTAAGATTTCGGAAATATGGGTATAGAAGTCATTTTGTTTTTGGTTAGCAAGTGACTTAACTTTTTTATATATTAAGTATAATTCATTAAAATCTTTATTTTTTAAGGCCATCGTTACTTTTTGAAAAATAACATCTTTTTCAGAATAACGATAGTTATTAGCAATAACATCTAACTCAGAAACTGAAATATGAAGTTGGTCAAGTAAATCTAGAAAATGTTGGCTATAAATATCGGTTTGACCTGATACGTAACGATTGTAACTTGAACGCGACATATTGTTGTTTAGCAAATCCAAGACTTTTATTCCTTTATTGATTCGAATTTTTGAAATTGTTTTGTAGTATTGCATAGTATTCCCCCTAATACCATAACCTATAGCATAAATAGTATACCAAATAAAGTATAATGACAAGAAGTGTGTCTTATTAGGGACATTAAAGATTATATTTAGCAAATATGTCCCTTCTTAGATTAAAAAGAAGAAAAGTATAATTTCAGTTAGTATAATATGATTATTAGCAATAGTAATTGCTAATAATCATATTATACGGAGGATACTCCCATGGAAAAAGATGTAAATGTAGTTGATACTTCTTTTGTCGAAGAACTTTCTGAAGAAGAGTTAGCGATGGTTTCTGGTGGCAAAAAGGGCAAGGGGTGGCTTCGATCAGTCACAGATGATTGTCCAAACTCAGTTTTGGTTTGTTGTTAGTTCAGTAACATGAAAGTAGTGGATCAAGGATTGATTATGGTTCTTGACCCACTATTTGTGGTATTAATAATTGGAGGTGTTTTTAATGAGTTTACCATTCAAAAAAATAAATGATAAATTAGTCCAAAAATTTTTTAAAAAATTTTTGGATAAATTTGTCAGTTCTAATAACTATTTTTCTTCTGATGCTGTAAATGACGTTAAAGATAAGATAACTGAAAGTGTACATAATTGTACAATAAAAGTCCTTGTTTCAGAGATTCATAATAGTCGCAATTTTAACGTAATGGGAGCAGGAGATAGTAGTAATAAATATAAAAGATTTAATGACTATTTTTCTACAAATGAGGGGATAAATTTATTGTTAGCGAGATATCCTTTGCTACATAATCAACTGGTGAACTTGGCTGAGGATTTAAAATTATTTATTTCTGAATTTTGTAAAAGATATTTAAATGACCGTATATTACTAGGAAAAGAACTAGGAGTTAGTGGGAAAATATGTAATATAACGTTCATGGGTGATAGACACAATGGAAAACAGAATATTAAGCTTAGATTTGAAAAAGGAGAATTATTGTATAAAAGTCATTCATTAGCAAACGATGTTTTTTTGCAAGAACTTATATCAATATTAGATATTAAATGGAATATATCATTACCTAAGACTATAAATATGGGCAAGTATGGTTGGCAAATGGCAGTGAATATCGGAAATACTGGTAGCGATTACGAAAGAATATATTACGAGTTTGGTGTTTTATCAGCATTAGCATATGTGTATGATATAACAGATTTGCATAAGGAGAACATTATTATTAGTAATAATGATGTGTATGTAGTGGACGTAGAGAGTATGTTACAAATTGATTTTTTGAATATTGATAGTAATAAATCTCTATCTGCCACGGAAAAAATAAATAAGTGTTTACGAAATTCAATTCTAGCTTCCGATTTATATCCAATAACGATGTCAGAAAATGATGATAGATCTGATATATCTGGAATTACAGGTACGGGTGGGAAAGTGTTGAAAAATAAGGCGCAAAACATTTTTAATTCATATTCTAGTGATATCTATATTAGGTATGGCGACTATATAACACCAGTAACTTACAACAAACCTTATAAAATAGATCCAAGAGATTATTTAGATAGTGTTATTGAGGGATGTAATGATGCGCTTAAGTTCATTATTAATAATAAAGATTTATTTATAGATAAATTTCAAGAGGGATATTTAAAAATCAAGACAAGAATGATTTTTAGAAATACTTCTGAATATGGACAAATACTGAGAATACTTAATAATCCTAAATATTTAGGTGAAGTAGATTGTAGGCAAGGATTGTTTGATAAAATAAGAAAAAATTCACTCTTAGATCCAGTGCTATCTAAAATTGTTGATGCTGAGTTAGATGAACTATCAAGAGGAAATATTCCTTATTTTCTCATTGATCATAATACTGGAAAAGTAATAGATACAAAGGAAAATGCGATTATTGAGTGGGATAGAGATATTCTTTTTGATAAAGTGAAAAAGAAAATAAAATACTTAGACAATGACCAGATTGAATTTCAAAAGAATTTGATCACCATAGCATTAGCCAAACCAATAAAAAATTGGGATATGGGAGACCATATAGATATAATAAGTGATCAAGGTTCACTAGGTATATTGGAATGTCGGAATCAATTAAAATTTTTGGCAGAAAAAATGATGGATAGTGTAATAGAAGCTGCGGTGTATTCTGATGACACTAAGAAATGTAGTTGGATGAAATTGGGAATTACAACAGATAATATTTGGACTATAGGTCCCATGACTTATTCATTGTATGATGGAATACCCGGTGTAATACTTTCAATAGCGTATGTATATAAAATCAGTGGGAAGGAAAAATATAAAGTATTTTGTGAAAAAGCAGTATCAGAATTAGAGCATATATTAGATGAGTTAGTTGTAATGCCAACTGAGTGTTCAGTATTTAATGGTATAGGTGGATTAGTGTATACATATTATACACTCTCTAAAATATTTAAGAGTGAAATTCACTATAAGAAACGTTATATATATTGGCTCAAAGAATTGTTAGATAATGTTGATAAATGCGATAAACTGGATTTCTTGGATGGTATCTCGGGAGTATTAACTCTTATTACGAGAATATATTTGCTTGAAAAAAATCAAGAGTTGATTCCGCACATAAAATTATTACAAAATAGATTATTATTGGAAAGAAAACTAAACTTTGAAAATAAAAAGATTTGGGAATCAGATATTATGGTGGGACACTATTTGAATGGTTTTTCTCATGGAATTAGTGGAATTATGTACGGGCTTGCAGTTTCTTATAAGGTAATATCGAGTCTTAGAATATATGAATGCGTAGAAGAAGCAATTAAAATTGAAAATATGAGTTTGGTGGAAGGAAATTGGATAGATTTAAGAAATAGAGAAAATCGTTTGAAAAAAAATTTCCCTGATCCAATCCATTGGTGCCATGGCGCTCCCGGAATTGGTATTGGTAGAATTGGAATATATAACAGTTTGAAATTAGAAAAATGTAGTAAAGATATAGATATTGCATTTAAGAAAACTGTGTCCGAAGGATTTAATGGTTGTGATTCTCTTTGTCATGGGGATTTTGGAAATCTTGAATTGTTGTTAGAACATTATTTATTGAAGCGAGATACAGATGAATATAAGTCTGTTTTGAATGTAGCCGTTGATTTGATAAAAAATAAAAATGATATCGAAGATTTTGTATATGGAATTCCTCAAAAAAATGTAATTTCATATGGCCTAATGACAGGTATTTCAGGTATTATATACCAGCTACTTAGACTAGCTGATCCAAATAAAGTTCCGTCAATTTTAAATATGTCAATAGAGGAGAGTTGAAAATGAAGTATATAGAACAATTGACTACTTCAGAATGTGGATTAGCTTGTTTAGCGATGATTATGTCAGAATATAAAGTTGATTGTTCAATGACAAAATTAAGAAGTCAATGGCAAGTTGGTAGAGATGGACTTACATTTAGAGATATAAAGAAAATAGCAAACTATTATGGTTTAAATTGTAAGGGAATTAGAACAAATGACATAAAACTAGTTGAATATCCTGGAATAATATATAACGGAGAAAACCATTTTTTAGTGGTCAAGTCTGTAAAAAATGAGGTAATGACTATTTTTGACCCAGCAAATGGGATTTACAAGGGATCTATACAAGAAGTATGTGGTAGCGATGACGTATTGATGTTGATATTTTCGCAAAATGAAAATAGGAAAAGTATAGAGAGTGCTAGAAAAGATACTAATAGATTGAAAACATATAAATATGTATTTAATTTGTTATCTAAATTCAAAGGAGGTGTTATTGCCTTCTTTACTTTGGTAACGTTAGTACAGTTGTTGAATTTGTCTGGGCCGATACTAATTCAAGAAATGTTAAATCAAGTGATCCGAAAGGAAAGTATAGGTAAAGATAAGTTATTGGAACTAATTGGATTAGTAGTCATATTTCCAGTAATTTTTATTTGTAGAATTAGAGTATCTAACTATCTCAAGGTGAAAATTGATTCGGAAATTTTGCTAGATTTTGTATATAGAATTATTCGTATGCCATATCGGTTCTTTATTTCTTTCAATAAAGATGACATTGTATATAGATATAACAGTAGTATTATTTTGAGAGAGATTTTTTCAGAGCAACTATTCTCATTATGGATAAACATAGGGACGGCACTGGTTTCAATAGTATACATGTTTACACAATCAATTTTGATTGCAATAACGTTAGTTGCTATTGTATTGATCCAGGCAATATTTTATCTTACGGGGTATCATCGAAAGAAGTATTTAGCTGGAAGGGAGATGAGAGAGCAATCTAAGGCTTTAAGTATCTTTATGGATACAATCGATACAATAAAGCTTATTAAAGGAAATTCATTAGAAGATAGTGCGTATCTGAGATGGGAAAAGGTTGCAAAAAAATATTGGAATATGTTCAGAATACGTACAAACTACAATGGTAAAATTGATACTATTAACAGTTCATTGATGATACTTGTTCCAATTGTGATAGCAATGCTAAGCATGTTAATGGTTACAAAAGGAGAATTGAGTGTAGGATCAATACTTTCTATGTATATATTAGCTACTTATGTTGTATCACCAATGACACAATTATTTTCAGTAATTGATGAAATAGTATACGGAAATACTTATTTGGAAAATATGTTAGAGATACATGAGAGTGAATTGGAAGAATTATTTGAAAGCAAAGAATTTAATAGCGATAGTATTGATGTTGATGTAAATAATGTATATTACCGTTATTCTAAATTAGCAGATTATACACTTCAAAAAATTTCATTTACTATACATCAAGGAGACTTTATTGGAATAGTTGGTGAATCTGGTAGTGGTAAATCTACTTTAGGGTTACTGTTAGTAGGATTACTAAAGGCTACAGAGGGGAGAGTGTCGGTGAATGGAGATGATATTAATTTAGTAAATAAATATGAACTAAGAAAAAAGCTTGGTATTGTACAACAAAATCCCAGTTTCATAAAAGGAAGTATTGCGGAAAATATAATGTTAATGAGGAAACCCAATAAGGAAAAATTAATAGCGGCTACTAAGAAAGCAGAGATATTTGACTTTATAAAAAAGTTACCAATGGGTTTTGCTACACCTATTGATAACAAGGATCTAATTTCAGGAGGAGAATTACAACGGCTTGAAATAGCTAGAGCATTATATAATGATCCTAAACTTATATTATTCGATGAAGCAACATCGTCGTTAGATTCAATAGTAGAAAAAAAAGTATACGAAAATATCAAGTCTCTACATGCCACTAGGATCGTGATCACACACGATTTAAATACTACGATTGATGCAGATAAAATTATAGTATTAAAAGATGGAAAAATAGTAGGATTGGGAAATCATCAGCAATTGATGAAAGAAAATGATTATTATGTTGAGTTATTTGAAAAGTTTATCAATATGGAGGAATAAACAATGGATCTATTGAGCGTTAAAGATGTAAGTAAGAGTTATGCTGCTAATGTTTTGGCGTTGGATAACGTTGGTTTTTCACTAAAAGCAGGCGAATTTTGTGCGATCATGGGGACCTCTGGCTCGGGGAAGACGACTTTATTGAACAGTATCGCGACTTTAGATGCTCCAAGTAAAGGGCAGATCTTATTTGAAGGTGTCGACGTGGCTAAGATGTCAGTTGATGAAGCAACACTGTTTAGACGAAATAACCTGGGTTTTATCTTTCAAGATTATCGACTATTGTCCAGTTTGACTGCTAAACAAAATATTACAGTAGCACTATCGTTATTGAAAAAAACACCAGCTGAGATCGAAAAGAGCGTAACTGAACTCAGTCAAAAATTCGAGATCGCTTCAGTCTTAGACCACTATCCTCATGAACTTTCAGGTGGGCAAAAGCAAAGAGTAGCGATCATTAGGGCTTTGGTCAAGGAACCTAAATTATTGATCGCTGATGAGCCTACGGGGGCTTTGGACTCCAACTCGACCAAAACGATCATGCAACAATTGGCGTATATCAATCAGGAATTACACACGACGATCTTGATGGTGACTCACGATGCCTATTCGGCTAGTTTTGCCAAGAATATTTATTTCCTAAAAGATGGTCAGATCTACACGACCTTAAAAAGAGATCTGACCGAAACAAAAAAAGACTTTCAAAAGAAAATTTCGGATGTAATGCTTGAGTTAGAGAGGTGAGTATGATGTCATTTGCGATCAGTCTTTCAAATTTGAAACATAACAAAAAGCTGTATCAAGTTTATTTTTTAGCACAGTTAGTGATCTTTAGCTTGTTTTTTATGCTCCAGTGTTTTTCGACTGATAGTGTGATCGTAGCGCGGTTAGCTGAAGATGCTGATATCAAGACGATGATCCAGACGATCAGTTTGTTTTTTGTGTTGTTTATCGTTTTTTATTTTGTGTATTTCAACCAGTTTTTCATCAAGCAACGTGCCGAAGAATTAGGGATATATTCTATCTTGGGCTTTAAACGTCAAGAGATCGTGCGCTTGTTTTTAGCTGAAAATGTAATTTTGGTGGTTATCGCAGCTGGACTTTCGCTTGGCGTAGGATATGTCTTGTATTTTGGTATGCGAACTTGTCTGATCAATTTTTTAGGCTTAGATCTACCTATATGGGGCTTGAAGATCCAAAGTTCTGCCTTTAAAAATATGCTGCTATTGATTTTAGGGATCGTCGGAATAGTTTACGTAGAACTCTATGTGATCTTTAGAAAAAAATTGACCGATATTTTAAATTTACAAAAGTTACAAGATAAGCAAGTAAAGCGCCATCCATTGTTAGCTTTAAGTGGTTTAGTATGTTTATTAGGGGCAGATCTATTGTTTAGCAATTTGACTGCTCGCCCATATTCGTTGTGGGACCAATATGGTAGTTTGCCGGTATTGTTTATCACACTGTGTTTATTGGGCTGCGGTAGTGTGTTATTTATCATCTTTACATTGCCTTACGTAGTCTCATTTTTGATACATAGACCTAAAAAGTTATATAGCATGAGTGGAAATGTTGTCTTACCGCGAATGCAACACCGTTTACAAAATAAGGGACGTTTGCTGACAGCCCTTGCGCTTTTGACGACTGGCTCGGTCATGGTCTTAGGTGTTACCTTTTTAACACTGTCATATCCATATGAAGCGACTAAACGGATCGTCCCAACCACATTAGAAACTAAAATAGCTAAGAAACGTCCTTTGAGTACAAGTGAGATCAAAAGTTTTGAACAAAAGTTTGCCCTTAAAGCCGTTGATTCTAAACTACTACAGCTCAAATTAAAAGATAAGTGGTATTTTTCCAAGCGAAATACAAGTGATCATATCGATGTGATCTCTTTGAGCAATTACAATGAGTTGATGGCATTACAGCATCGAGAACAATTGAAAAAATTAGCGTTAAATGAGGCTGTATTGGTCAATTATTACGCCAGTTTAGCTCCGGTAAATGAAAGTTTTACACTCAAAGATGGCTCCCAAACGCTCCAAGTAAAAAAAACGACCAATCAAAATCCTTTTGCATTTGCTAACAGTGTTGTAACGGTGATCGTTAGTGATGCAAAATTTAACGAGTTAGCGCAAAAATATCCGAATGCTAGTTATGCGATCGTGTCATTTGACGGAAAAAACATGCGTGATAATGAAAAATTAGTGCAAGCATTTAAAAAGACTAAGGTCGCATACTTTAGTTCTTATGAGCGGAATAAATTGATCACCAATGCCAATAGTCCGACATTTTTGATGATCTCAATGATCTCGATCCTATTTTTTGTAACGATCAGCACGATCTTATACTTTACTGCGCGGATCGAAGAATTGTCCTTAAGTGAAGAATATGATACTTTAGCCAAGTTAGGTTATCGAATAAAAGAGATCCGACATGTCGTAGCCGTTGAAAATGCGTGGTTATTTTTCCCACCGTTGATCTTAGGCTTAATAAATGGAGTATTTGGGATCTTAGGTGCCAGTTATTTGATAACTGATTCACTGACTACTAATTGGTATAGTAGATTAGGACAGCCGTTATTGTACACGATCGGACTGTTTTTGCCGATTTATCTTTTGGTATATTATTTGGCGGGCAGATCGATCGGCAAAGAATTGAAGGAATACATCGAACCAACTATCT
>Ga0137307_100328_pt1 | contig 69860 bp, 51 predicted proteins | sample NAcewD2O_March_2_FD_97180 | JGI IMG/M metagenome (GOLD analysis project Ga0137307, IMG submission 97180) | Mouse cecal microbial communities from Vienna, Austria - N-Acetylglucosamine amended D2O_March | ecosystem: Host-associated > Mammals > Digestive system > Large intestine > Cecum | place... | reverse complement strand
AATGGGCAGTATATCAGGTGGCTGATGAAGGTGGCTGAATCAGTGTATTATTAAACCAATAGCTATTTGCTCAGGTTCTTATTTGTATTGCGAGTATTAAAAAGATGATTGTTTAGATAAAAAAAAAGTTATTATTACGCTCTTTTATGTTTGAAAATTTGTGAATGTTTTCAGTATGTGATAACTTTACAAAAAATATAATGAATAAAAGTTTATTAATAATATTATTATCTATTTTTAGCTTTGTAGCAGAAGCTAAAGAACCGACGAAAGGATATAGGGGCTTTGTTGAACTGAATATGAATTTTGTACCATGGACCAAGAGGACCTGTAGATTCCTTCCTTTCTCCGACTTCACCCCAAGCACCGGCAAAAAGGTTCCATTCTTGTTGAGATAAAGATGGAGCATTATCTGTAATCTTCCATTGATACCCATTAGAAGTTGTATCATCCGGGAAAGATGCTTCATTTGCAGTAGCATATAACGCATGCGAATTGTTTTATGTTTCTTCGTGTTTTACGAGGACGTTGTATTTATTATTTCGCACCGAAACAATAAATAGCGATACTTCGGCACATTTTGTCAAGCCATGCATTTTTTGTAACTTTGCCTGCAAATATCCGATAGATGAAAAATATACGCAATTTCTGCATAATAGCCCACATCGACCATGGCAAGTCGACCCTTGCCGACCGACTGCTGGAATATACCAACACCGTAGCGGCCAAAGATATGGAAGCCCAGGTGCTCGACAACATGGATTTGGAGCGCGAACGCGGCATCACAATCAAGAGCCACGCCATTCAGATGGATTATGTGCTCAACGGCGAGCACTACACACTCAATCTCATCGACACTCCCGGACACGTGGACTTTTCTTACGAGGTGTCTCGCTCCATCGCCGCATGCGAAGGCGCACTCCTCATTGTCGACGCCTCGCAGGGCGTACAGGCCCAGACCATATCCAACCTCTACATGGCTATCGACAACGACCTCGAAATCATTCCTGTAATCAACAAGGTAGACCTCGATTCGGCCAAACCCGAAGAAGTAGAGGACGAAATCATCGACCTCATCGGCTGCGACCGCAGCGAGATAATACGCGCGTCGGGAAAAACTGGCATAGGCATCCCCGAAATCCTTCAGGCTATCGTAGAGCGTGTCCCGGCTCCTAAAGGCGACCCCGACGCTCCGCTGCAAGCCCTTATTTTCGACTCTGTCTTCAATCCTTTCCGCGGTATTATCGCATACTACAAAATAGTGAATGGCACTATCCGCACCAACGATTTTGTAAAATTCGTATCTACCGGCAAAGAGTATCATGCCGACGAAATCGGCGTGCTGAAGCTCGACATGGCTCCCCGCAAAGAGCTGTCGGCAGGAAACGTAGGCTACATAATCTCAGGCATAAAGACGAGCCGTGAGGTACGCGTCGGCGACACTATCACCCACGTAAACCACCCCTGCGAAAATTCTATCGAAGGCTTCCAGGAAGTTAAACCTATGGTATTCGCCGGCGTATATCCCATCGAAACCGAAGAATTCGAAAACCTGCGCTCGTCGCTCGAAAAACTTCAGCTCAACGACGCATCGCTCACCTTCGCCCCCGAGTCGTCGGCAGCTCTCGGATTCGGCTTTCGCTGCGGCTTCCTCGGCCTGCTCCACATGGAAATTATACAGGAACGCCTCGGACGCGAATTCGACATGGATGTTATCACCACCGTGCCAAACGTAAGTTATCGCGTATACGACAAACGCGGCACAATGACAGAGGTACATAACCCCTCGGGGCTTCCCGACACCACTCTAATAGAGCGCATTGAAGAGCCATATATCCGTGCCTCGATAATCACAGCGGCCGATTTCATAGGTCCGATAATGACTCTCTGTCTCGGCAAACGAGGCGAGCTCATTAAGCAGGATTATATTTCGGGAAACCGCATCGAACTCACCTTCGACCTGCCGCTGGGCGAAATCGTTATCGACTTCTACGACAAACTCAAAAGCATATCGAAAGGCTACGCATCGTTCGACTACCACATCCACGACTACCGCGAGAGCAAACTCGTGAAACTCGATGTACTGCTCAACGGTGAGAGCGTCGACGCACTCTCTACCCTCACCCACGTAGACAACGCCGTCTCCTTTGGTCGCCGCATGTGCGAGAAACTGAAAGAACTCATTCCGCGACAGCAGTTCGACATCGCCATCCAGGCCGCTATCGGCGCTAAAATCATTGCCCGAGAGACTATAAAGGCCGTCCGCAAAGACGTGACTGCAAAATGCTACGGCGGCGACGTGAGCCGTAAACGCAAACTCCTGGAGAAGCAGAAAGCCGGCAAAAAGCGCATGAAACAAATCGGACGCGTCGAAGTGCCACAGAAAGCCTTCCTTGCCGTTCTCAAACTCGACTGATACACACTCTCCTACCATATACGCAACATACACTACCGCCTGCAGCTCCATTGCTCCGGCGGTAGTTTTTTATGCCTCATTATTCTAATGACGCCGAAAAAATCGCAAATTCTGCAAAAAAAATATTGCCACTCAATCAACCGAAACCAAAAATAAATTATTAACTTTGCGAAAAGTATATACTATTTTAAAAAACCATAAATCGATTATGAATCGCAAATTCTGCTATGTGCTCCTGCTTGGTGTAGCATTGTCGCTCTCTTCGTGCGGCAAAAAAATGGGCAAGTTCAGTGCTGATTACTTCAGCGTAACACCCGACCCTCTCGAAGTTGTCGGCGTAAATGTTCCGGCTCGCGTAAGCGCAAAAATCCCTGCAAAATTTTTCGTGAAGAACGCCGAGGTTACTGTTACTCCCACTCTCGTTTATAACGGACAGGAAGCAACTTCGCAGCCTTATACTTTCCAGGGCGAAAAAGTCCGTGGAAACTATACCGTAATCTCCTACGACAACGGCGGCTACGCCACAATCCCCGTAAACTTCACCTATCAGCCCCAGATGGCCAAAAGCGAGCTCTACCTCGACTTCAACGTTGACCAGAACGGCAAGAAATACGTACTTCCCCGTGTGAAAGTGGCCGACGGCATTATCGCAACTGCCGCCCTCGCCGATGCCGCTACTGTGGCTCCCGCTATCGCTCCCGATAAATTCCAGCGCATCATCAACGAGAAATATGCTGCTGACATCATGTTCCTCATCAACCAGGCAAACATCCGCGCCGGCCAGCTCAAAACCGACGCAATGCTTGAACTCCAGAAAGAAATCATCGCTGCCAACGGCGACAACTCTCGTGTTCTTGAGGAAATCAACATCTCATCTTACGCTTCGCCCGACGGTGGTGTGAAACTTAACACCAAACTCGCCGAAAACCGTGAGAAAAACACCAAAGACTACATGCAGAAGCAGCTCAAAAAAGATAAAATCACTGAATTCGGCGAACTCACTGCCCAGTTCACCGCTCAGGACTGGGAAGGCTTCCAGAAACTCGTTCAGCAGAGCAACATCCAGGACAAAGACCTCATTCTCAGCGTTCTCTCGATGTACAAAGACCCCGAACAGCGCGAACGTGAAATCCGCAATATCTCCAATGTATTCGAGCAGCTCGCCGACGAAATTCTTCCTCAGCTCCGCTACTCGCGCATCACAGCTTCTGTAAACGTTATCGGCAAGAGCGACGAAGAAATCAAACAGCTCTTCGCTACCGACCCCTCGAAGCTCAACGTTGAAGAAATTCTCTACGCCGCTTCGCTCACCGACGACAACAACCAGAAACTCAAAATCTACGACACAGCCGCTCGCCTCTACCCCAACGACTACCGCACATGGAACGACCTCGGCATGGCTCAGTACGCCGACAAAGACTACTCTGCTGCTAAAGCATCATTCACAAAAGCCGCTTCGATGGGCAACAATCCCGAGCCCGCTATGAACCTCGGTCTTATTGAGCTTCTCAACGGCAACTACGCTAAAGCCGACCAACTCTTCGGCTCTGCTGCCGGTGTGAAAGAACTCGGTGGTGCTCTCGGCGTTTACTACCTCAAAAACGGCGACGCTGCGGCTGCTGTACGCGCTTTCGGCGACACAAAGAGCAACAACGCTGCCCTCGCTCAGATTCTTACAAAAGACTACAGCAAGGCTAAATCGACTCTCGCAGCTATCGACAGCCCCGATGCCACAACATACTACCTCATGGCTATCCTCGGTGCTCGCACAAACAACGAGTCTATGCTCAACACAAACCTCCGTCAGGCGGTTCGCCTCGACTCGAAACTTGCAAAACAGGCTGCTAACGACCTCGAATTTGCCAAGTTCAACATCAGCAAAGCTCTCAACTAATACTTGTCTGACACAATAACTAAAGCAGTTCGGGAAAGTGAAAATTTCCCGAACTGCTTTAGTTATATGACGGCGCTAAATGCATGTATTATGCCTATTCCCCTATTTTTACAATTAGCGCTTGACTCACCTATTGTCCAGAGTTTTCGGCGTGAACACGAAAACGTCACATATCTTTTCTTTCCGCCACAGCCTTGTCGAAAGCCTCCCGGTTCATATATCCAAGCAACAGCACTTTAAGTGTTGCAGAATCCGGCACTATGCCGGGAGCAGCACGTCGGCCTGTTTGCATAAATCAAATTTGTCGAATTTCATCTTACTTTGATATTTAACCGTTTCAATTCTGCCTTTAGTTGGTGATTGCGAGCCATTGCGTGAAGCAAGCCGGCCAATCAGCCGGGTGAATATAGAGCATACATCGCCGTAGGCACTGATATCTAAATGTATATTATACCTGTTGGTTGAATTAAATTAGAGAATATTTTATCTGCCCAATCGGACAATGGTTAACGAAATTGACATATTGCATGAAGGTCATAGCTGCGATCTTGCCTGCCATACGGGTGAAAAGGCCGCAGGAATACTTTGCATAGTTTCTTATCATCATGAGATTGTCGTTAAGTTGGGAGAATATAGTTTAGATACGTTTGTGGAACCTCTTGTAAGCCCAAATCGGCGGGCGCCAGTTTTTCTGATTCTGCCGATAAGGAACTTCAAGGGTAATGTTGGCTGCCTCAAAGAGATTCTTCTGCACCTCAGCGCAGAGGTAACCCTTGTCTCCGAGCATCATGCAGTCATGATACTCCCAGCGTACATCGTTAAGATAATGGAGGTCATGTACGCTTGCGGCTGTCATGTCATAAGAATGTATGACACCTCCTATGCCGCAGACAGCGTGGAGTTTATATCCATAGTAGCGTATGCCTTGCGATGCGCAATATCCCCTGTCGGGAGATGCGTCCGGATTGTCACGTCCAATGGCACAGCGTTTCGCCCGGGCATTCTGGCATACCTTTACCGGCTTGGAATCAATGCAGAACACATCTTCGGAGCCATCAATTGCGACAGCAACATCCTTGCGGATTTCTTCTGCAAGACGGGCTGTCAGTTTGCGTCTGGCATTGAACTGCCTTCGGCTTATCAGGTTTGGCAAATCATCCTTGCACTCATGGTGCAGGCGATGAGAAAGGAGGTTTTCGCTATCGAATCCGAATGCCTCGGCGGTTATGCCAAGAGCCACGACTTCAAGGTCGGAAAACTTTGGAACAACACCACAACGTGGTACGTTTCCGTGTTCATTTACACGATTTCCGGCGAAATCCTTGCAGATTCCGAGGATTCTGACGAAATTTGCTATGAAGTTGCGCATAAGCAGTGCAATAGTAGTTAACGGTGTAGTTACCACTAATTTACTAACAATCTGCGATTTGTGCAACTTTTTCATTTATAAAAATTTAGAAATTTAATTCAACCAACGAGTAAGGATTAATTTTGTAAATGTGGTGAAAGGGTCGTATTTTTGCATAAAATTTCCTCCCACACCACAATGCAAGCCACACAAGAGACTATCAACGAAATCATCAGCCACGCAACGGCTGACATCAAATATCCCGCCACAGCTCCGGGACTCTACAAACCCTTAATCTACACACTCGCCGGCGGAGGCAAACGCTTGCGCACGCGCGTCTGCTGCTCTCGGCATTTGCCGCTTTTGCCGGCGACCGCCCCGTCGAAAAAGCGCTCCCGCAGGCGCTCGGACTTGAAATCTTCCACAATTTCACGCTTCTCCACGACGACGTCATGGACAACGCCGACATCCGACGCGGCCGACCCGCCGTGCACCGCAAATGGAACGCCGGCACCGCAATCCTCTCCGGCGACGCCATGCTCACCCTTGCCACGGAATATATCGCCGACTGCCCCGCCGATAAACTTCAGACCGTGCTCCGCCTATTCAACGACACGGCCATGCAGATATATCAGGGACAGCAACTCGACATGGAGTTCGAGCACCGCGACGATGTGACCGTCAATGAATACATGAAAATGATCAGGCTCAAAACATCCGTCCTGCTGGATGTGCCTGCCGCATGGGGGCCTTCCTCGCCGGTGCATCCGAAGAAGCTTGCGAAGACATGTACAGCTATGGCGTAGACCTCGGCCTCGCATTCCAGCTCCGCGACGACTGGCTCGACACATTCGGCGACCCGCTCGAATTCGGCAAAGAAATCGGAGGAGACATCGTAAACAACAAAAATTCCGGCCGCATAAATTCCGACACTGCGGAAATATCGCTGACGCGATGACGCCTCCAAGAACAATCCGCCGCAGTGATTTGTAATAAGTGATTTGTAATAATAGTATAATTCATCCGCAAACGTATGGACATAATTTTTCCAGGAATAGTCATCTTCCTTTTTTTATTGGCGACTTTTGACCTCACCGTAGGAGTAAGCAACGACGCCGTCAACTTTCTGACTTCAGCCGTCGGCTCGCGCGCCGCGTCGTTCCGGCGCATAATGTTCGTGGCGGCCGCAGGCGTATTTGTCGGCGCATGCACCAGCAACGGCATGATGGACATAGCGCGCCACGGCATATTCCGTCCCGAGAATCTCTCGTTCTACGACGTCATGGCCATATTCATGGCTGTCATGGTCACGGACATAATCCTTATCGACATATTCAACTCGCTCGGGATGCCGACGTCGACCACAGTGTCGCTTGTATTCGAACTCCTCGGAGCAACATTTGTCGTCGCCCTTTTCAAAATTGCAGACCCTGCCGGGCCGACAAGCCTGGGCGCATATCTCAATGCCGAGAAAGCCCTCTCGGTGATTCTGGGTATTTTCCTGTCAGTCGCCATCGCATTCATCTTCGGCACCGTCGTGCAGTTTATAGCCCGCCTTATATTCACATTCGAATACAAAAGCCGCCTGAAATGGAAAGTCGGGCTCTTCGGAGGCGTCGCATGCACGGCGATTGTCTACTTCATGCTCCTCAAAGGCATAAAAGGCATGAGCTTCATGACTCCAGAAACCACGGCCTGGATTCAAGGCAACACCACCCTTATACTCGGATGCTGTCTCGCCGGATTCACACTGCTTTCGCAGATAATGCACCTTTGCAGAATCAATGTGTTCAAAGTTGTCGTCCTGCTCGGCACATTCTCGCTCGCAATGGCATTTGCCGGGAATGACCTCGTAAACTTCATAGGCGTCCCGCTCACGTCGCTCTCTTCTTATCAGGACTATGCGGCCAACGGCGTCGGCGACGCCCGCTCGTTCATGATGACGAGCCTCAACGGACACGCCAACACCCCGATATACTACCTCATCGGCGCCGGAATGATAATGGTCGTTGCCTTGGCTACATCCAAAAAAGCGCGTCAGGTCACGCAGACCACCGTCGGACTCAGCTCCCGCAGTCAGGGCGACGAGCTTTTCGGGTCATCACGCTCAGGCAGAATGCTTGTGAGGGCTTTTCTCAACTGCTACGCCTGGATTGAGGGACGCACCCCGAAACGCATCAAAATCTGGCTCAGACGACGGATGGACACACACACGATGCAACCCGAAGACGAAGCCGCATTCGACCTCGTGCGCGGAGGCGTCAACCTCATGATTGCAAGCATGCTCATTGCTTTGGGCACATCCATGAAGCTCCCGCTGTCAACCACCTTTGTCACCTTTATGGTTGCGATGGGAACCTCGCTGGCCGACCGCGCTTGGAGCCGCGAAAGCGCTGTATTCCGCGTCACAGGCGTTGTTTCCGTAATCGGCGGATGGTTTATCACCGCAGGAGTGGCCTTCATCGGAGCCGGACTCGTTGTGTGTCTCATGCACATGGGAGGCGTACCCGTGATGATTGCCGGAGGCATCATTGCAATTGCCGTCCTTATTATCGGAAATATTCGATACGGAAAGAAGAAAAAAGACGTCCGCGACGACACTTTGTTCCAGACCATACTCGCCACAAAGAACCCTGCCGACGTGTGGCCCATACTAATCCAGTATATCAACGAGAAACAAAAAATGTTCCTCCACTTCGCCGGCGACACTTTCAACGCAATATCCGGGGGATTTATCGGCGACAACGCCAAGCTGCTGGCTCAGGCTGAAAAAGCTCTTGAGAAAGAAAAAGACATTCTCAAGAGTCAGCGCCGAAAAATGACTTTGTGCCTGCGACAGGCCGCAATCGAGACTGTCATGGAAAAAAGCACATGGTTTCACCTCGGCAACAACATGGAGATGTCGATGAGTTATAACCTCAGGCGCATAAACGAAGTGTGCAAGGAACACGTCGACAACAACTTCAGACCACTCCCAGCGCAGTTCCACGACTCTCTCGCGGCTGTAAGCCTCGATATATCGGCCGTACTGAAAGATGCCGCAGACACCATCGGCAACAGCCGGCCGGAAGAAATCGACGTCCTACGCAACCGGTGCGAAAGCATCAAAGCAAAGCTGTCGCAACTGGCCCGCGAAGTCTACGACCTGCTCCAGACCGGCGACGACACAAACATGACTGTGGCCTACGTCTGCGTGAATCTGCTTCAGGAAAGTCAGGAGTTCGTCACATCCCTGCGCAAACTCCTGAGAGCGTCAGGCAAACTCAATCTGCGACCCAACTCATACCGCAGTTTCTCGCACCATTAAGAGCAAGCCTCTCAGCCCTCGAATATTCCGATACCCTCGCGTATCACCTCGGGGGCCGACGAATCGGAGAGGTCGACAATCGTCGACCCCTCGATGCGGCCCTCGCCGTTGTCGAGCAGGGCATCCGCCGCATTGGCATAAATCAGCGCAAGCCCTTCCGGGAGAGCCAGCTCCTCGGGTGTCGCAGCCTCGACCGATGCCGAGAGGACCGGATTGCCAAGCCCGGCGGCAAGAGCGCGGGCCACGTCGTTGTCAGGGATACGCACCCCGACGGTCTTGCGCCCTTTGAACACCTTGGGCAGCGTCGTCGACGCGGGAAGGATAAACGTAAACGGCCCCGGAAGATACTCCTTGAGCACTCGGAAGGCGCGATTATCGATGCGGGCATATTCGGCTGCCTGCGACAAGCCCTCGCACACCACCGACAGCATCTGCCTCGCAGGGTCAAGCCCCTTTATGCGGCAGAGGCGCTCGATAGCGCGGTTGTTTAGAGCGTCGCAGCCGAGAGCATACAGCGTATCCGTGGGATAAATAACAATTCCCCCAGAACGGATAATATCAACGGCCTCGGCGATATTGCGCTCATTCACCGAGCCGGGATAGAACTTCAGAATCTTCATGGTCCGCAAATATAAGGATTACCTGTTGGTTGAATTAAATTAGAGAATATTTTATCTGCCCAATCGGACAATGGTTAACGAAATTGACATATTGCATGAAGGTCATAGCTGCGATCTTGCCTGCCATACGGGTGAAAAGGCCGCAGGAATACTTTGCATAGTTTCTTATCATCATGAGATTGTCGTTAAGTTGGGAGAATATAGTTTAGATACGTTTGTGGAACCTCTTGTAAGCCCAAATCGGCGGGCGCCAGTTTTTCTGATTCTGCCGATAAGGAACTTCAAGGGTAATGTTGGCTGCCTCAAAGAGATTCTTCTGCACCTCAGCGCAGAGGTAACCCTTGTCTCCGAGCATCATGCAGTCATGATACTCCCAGCGTACATCGTTAAGATAATGGAGGTCATGTACGCTTGCGGCTGTCATGTCATAAGAATGTATGACACCTCCTATGCCGCAGACAGCGTGGAGTTTATATCCATAGTAGCGTATGCCTTGCGATGCGCAATATCCCCTGTCGGGAGATGCGTCCGGATTGTCACGTCCAATGGCACAGCGTTTCGCCCGGGCATTCTGGCATACCTTTACCGGCTTGGAATCAATGCAGAACACATCTTCGGAGCCATCAATTGCGACAGCAACATCCTTGCGGATTTCTTCTGCAAGACGGGCTGTCAGTTTGCGTCTGGCATTGAACTGCCTTCGGCTTATCAGGTTTGGCAAATCATCCTTGCACTCATGGTGCAGGCGATGAGAAAGGAGGTTTTCGCTATCGAATCCGAATGCCTCGGCGGTTATGCCAAGAGCCACGACTTCAAGGTCGGAAAACTTTGGAACAACACCACAACGTGGTACGTTTCCGTGTTCATTTACACGATTTCCGGCGAAATCCTTGCAGATTCCGAGGATTCTGACGAAATTTGCTATGAAGTTGCGCATAAGCAGTGCAATAGTAGTTAACGGTGTAGTTACCACTAATTTACTAACAATCTGCGATTTGTGCAACTTTTTCATTTATAAAAATTTAGAAATTTAATTCAACCAACGAGTATATTATAACAATAAAAGAATCAAATCCTGATTAAAAGGAAAGAGCCCGGCTCAATACCGAACTCTTTCTATGATAGGATAATGTTTAATCTGTCCAACTTTTCGGGGTCGCGTCAATGCGACACAGCCTTCACTGTTGATACAGATTAGTGTCTTAAAGCTTTACAAGCTTTGAAGTGGCCTCTACACCATTGACAGTCTTTACCTTTATGATGTATACACCCGAAGACAGAGCAGACACATCAACCTTATTGTCCGTTACGGACTGCTTGCCTGTGCTTGCGCCCGACATGCTGTAGATTTCCACACTCTCTACTTCAGAGCCTGCTACAATCTCCACATAGTCGCGGGCCGGATTGGGGGTGACGAGCACTGTTTCCGACTTTGATGCTATATCTTCCACTCCCGAACGTCCTTCGGGAGAGAATACATACGAACCCGAGCCCACGCTGTACACAGCCTGAGTGTCGCTCATCGACACGGGAGTAACATCTTCCGATTCTTCAACGGGAATTCCGTCGACGTAGACTTGTGTCTGTCCGGCAGCCAGAGGGTAAACTACCGTCGCGGTCGTATTGGCCGGCACGGTCACACTATATTCTACAGCACCGTTGTCGCGACGTACCCAGTTGCTCTTCACGGCACCGTAGGGCGAAGCAAATGTAGCTTTCACGTCGGTAATCCGCTGCTGATTGTTGAGATTTGTGCGGTTGTCGACTACCGGGCTGAGCACGATGTGCTTGAAGCCGGGATTTGATGCATCGGGAGCGATACCGGCCATGTATCGGTACATCCACTCGGCCACGGCGCCGTAGGCGTAGTGGTTGAACGAGTTCATGGTTATATCGCTATGGAAGCCGCGCTCGATGGTGTAGCTGTCCCAACGCTCCCAGATAGTGGTTGCGCCCTGGTCGACACTGTAGAGCCACGATGGGCACTCTCTCTGCAGCAGCAGAGTGTAGGCAAGGTCGTCGAGGCCATAGCGGCTGAGCGTCTGATTAATCATGGCGGTTCCGATAAAGCCTGTCGAGAGCTTGTTGCCGTTCGATTCAATCTTGCGTCGGAGAGTAGCCTTGGCGTTCTCAATGGCTGCTTCGTCGGGCAGAAGGTTGAAGTTGAGTGCAAGCAACTGCGCACACTGGGTATCGATTGTAAGCTTGCCGTTGTTGAGATAACGCTTTGCAAACTCATTCTTGATATTTTCGAAGAGCTCGGCGTACTGTTCAGCCTTAGCGTCTTCACCTATAGCCTTCGACATTTCCGACATAATATATGCCATGTAGCCGTAATATGCCACGCTTACATATCGGCGGTCGGTGTACTCAAATGAAACCCAGTCGCCATAAGAGTCGGCTCCGGAGCCATTATATTGATAACCTCCACCGGCCTGGTTGGCAACGAAATTCATATAGCGCTCCATCGAGTCGAAGTTCTCCTCGATAATCGACTTGTCGCCATACATCGAATATACATTCCAGGGTAGAACGATGCCGGCATCGCCCCATGCAGCTTGTCCGAAGCCTACCCAGCAATAAGGAGCCACGTCGGGATAAGCGCCGTCTTCGCGCTGCGAGTCGCGCATGTCGCCCATCCACTTATGGTAGAATGCGAGCACATTGGAGTTATACGATGCTGCGAGAGAGAAGAGCTGTGTGTCGGCAGTCCAGCCGAGTCGTTCGTCTCGCTGAGGACAATCGGTGGGAATGCTCAGGAAGTTGCTTCGCTGACCCCAGATAACATTGCTGTAGAGCTGGTTCACAGCATCATGGTCGACGCTGAGGCTCGAACCTTCTTCAATCTCCGAACCAACAACCTGACCCACAAGCGAGTTGACTGTTATGTCGTCGGAAGCTGTGATTTCGCAATAACGGAAACCATAGAACGTGGTAGAGGGATGATACTCTTCGCCGGCCTCGTCGCCACTGAGGGTATATTTGAGCAGACACTTGGCGTTGCGCAGGTTGATTGTGTAGAGAGAGCCACCGGGGCCGTCATCGCCTCGGCTTGAGTCGCCCTTGTCGTTCAGCATTTCGGCATAGCGCATCTTGAGCACAGTTCCCCTCGGGCCTTTAACCGAGAAATGAACCCAGCCCACGAAATTCTGTCCGAGGTCGTAGACTACAGTCTGGCCTTTCTTCAGATTTACAGAACCGTTGCCCGATGTCGAAACGACATTGATTTCGCCATAGGTAGTGCCGGTGTTCTTCACACCTTCGTAAACGGTGATAGTCTTGGGTGTGAGCTCGAGTTGATTTCTGATACGCACCGCCGGGCCCTCGTAAGCCGATATCGTGCCTTTGAACTGGCTGTCGATACCTGCCTGAGCCCAACCCGACGCATCGTAGCCTGCAGATGCCCAATTGTCGGCGTCGCGAGCGTCGTATGTCTCGCCATGATAGATGTCGCCGCGTTTAACGGGACCTTCGGTAGAGAATGTCCAGCTGTCGTCGCTGACAACTGTTATGGTTTCGCCATTTTTGAGCGTAATGACAAGCTTGCCTATGAACGCAAGGTTCGGACTGCCGTATACGCCGTGAGCGATGTCACCGCCCCACCAGCCGGTAGAGAGTTGCACGCCAATGGCATTCGCGCCTTCTTTGAGAAGCGATGTCACGTCGTGAGTCATATAGAATACTTTCTTGCGGTATTCGGTCCAGCCGGGCATGAGTTCGTCGTAAACCATTCCGCCGTCGGGCTGGAGATGACCTACACGCTCGCCATTGATAAACACGTTGTAGTTACCCAGAGCAGTGGAGTAGAGTTTTGCGCTTGCGATTTGACCGTCGACAGCAAATTCCTTACGGAAAATGGGTGCGGCGTTGGTTTTGTTCTCAAAAATACGGGTCTGGCCGTTCTTGGAGTAGACAAAGAGCTTAAGGTCGCCGTTGATGTCAACGAGCTCGCCATCTTCAAACTGGTTCGATTCGCCCTCGAAGTTTTCGTCGAGCGTCACTGTCGAAGTGCCGTCGGCATTGAAGACCGTAACTTTGATGTTGTCCCAGTATGCTCGTTCGTCCTCGCTTCCGCTCATATTGGCACGGAAGCCGAGGTTGCCCAGAGTGAGCGTGCCGCTTGTGTCAGTGAACTCGTCGACTACAGTGCCGTCAATCGATGTTGTCACAATGCGGCCCTGCACTTCTATTTTAAGACGATGCTCCGTGCCAAGCAAAGCTGCTGTCGAAACGGTGTAAATCTCCGTATCGCTCCACGTTGGCGACGCACTGCCGGCATAAACGTGGCGACGCACACAGGGATTTGCATGGTCTTTGGTATTTATCGCCCACATGAAGAAATTGTTTGCTCCGGTGTGGCTGAAAATAATCTCGGCGTTGTCGTTTACCAGCGTCATGTCGGCCTCTATTGTATAGTGCAGATTCGGGTCGAGCTTGCTGTTATCAATAGCCCACGAATATACATCGCTGTATGCACCCACTCTCAGACGTCCGTCGATGGCATCGCCTGCGGTAAGGGAGATTGTTCCGGGGTTGTCGAAGTTCTCGCTGTAGAGAACATTGTTTTCTTCGTCGCGGGTGGTGAAGTTGTCGTAGTACGAGCGCTCGTATGTGCGTGTATTCACTTCGCCTCTGTCGGCGCGGATGCCGACGCGGCCGTAGGCGAATTCGCCTTCGCGCTCGTCAATAAGGACATTGTTGATATATGTCTTTGCTTTTGTTCCGTTGTCGGTCACATCGATGCGAAACACATATTCGCGGCCTTGTTCGATTTTGATTTTATCCTTAAGCGGAATTTCGGCCAGACATGAAGCGCCGCCGTTCCAGCGATGCGGACGGAACATCGGTTCGGATTTCTCGACATTGAACTGCCACATATAGTAGTGCGAATCGTCGAGACCGGCAAAACAGAGACCGGCGGCAACCTGATCGATGTTGAATTTGCCCTCGAATGTGTATTCCTTCACAGTCTCGTCGGGAGTGAAGCCCTGCTGCCATGCGTAGCAGACACCTTCAACTTTGAGCTGATTGCCCACGATTTTGCCGTTGTTGAAATTATCGGCAGACTCGAAATGGTCTTCGAAAAGCACACGCGAACCGGTCGACACCTTGAAGTCGTCGTAGTAGGCGGTTTCGGAATAGCGGGTATAGTTTTCAGCCATTGCCGAGCGCACACCCATGTCGCCGTAAGGGAAGTTGCCCTGGCGGGTGTCAATGAGAACATCGTCGAGATAAGTCTTGGCCACAGTGCCGTTGTCCGTCACTTCCACTTTCATGTGGTAAGGACGGTTTATCTCAAGAGGCACATCGATTTCAGCCAGACATGAAGCGCCGCCGCCCGACCAGCGGTGCGGACGGAATTTTGTGGGATTGCGCTCCACGTTGAACTGCCACATGTAGTAGTTGTTATGGTCGGTGGCACCCCATATTATACCGGCCGCCACGCGTTCGATTTCAAAATCGGCCTCTACGGTATAATTCTTAATTGCCGAAGGGTCGAACGAAGAACCGGTGTCATCGCCTTTGTTCGCGCCACCCAGATTGTTTATCCACTTCGCACCACTCCAGCCGGCGTCCATGAGACCGGTCTCAAAGTAGGCCTGCGTAGTGCTCGATGCCTTTTCACCGTGGTTGTCGGTCACGGTCACACCCCAGTAGTAACGTGTCGAGGGTTCGGGAGTAAAGCCCTCGGCCTTTACGTTTGTCGATTCCGATGAAGTGACAGTGCCCGATTCCCACACTATCTGAGACAGCGACGGGTCGGTAGCAACCACGATGTTGTACGATTCCTGTACAACACCACGCTTATCAGAATCAATTATCCAGCTGAATACAGGCTCAGAATCGATGCCGACAGGATTGGTCAGGTGCATCGTATGCAGACCGTCAACCCTTACAGCCCCGTTTGCCGCCAGTGCTGCTGCAAACATAGAAGCCATGAAGCATAATTTTACTGATTTCATGAATTAAAAAATTAGATTATTAAAGGTTAATTATAGACCGCTACAAGGGGCGGAAGAACATAGGTATTCCCTGCGTAATTCAACCCATAAAATTAAATCACGCCGTAAAATTATGTTTTTTTTACATCAGACAATCAAAATACGCAGTCCCGGTCGAAATATTATAATCATTTGCAAAAAAACTGAATACTATCCCTGTATACACGCTCACTCCATGATGATTCCGCAGGCCACTTTGCGGTATTCGAGCGGCGACATGCCCACGTTTTTGCGAAACACCATGCAAAAATAGCCCGAGCTCTCGAATCCGCAGTCATAGGCTATCTGCTGGCTGTTGAGGTTGGTCGAACACAGCAGTCTCTTGCTGCGCTGTATGCGCATTTCAAGTATGTAGCGCGCCGGGCTGAAGCCCGTGTACTCCTTGAATTTGCGGCAGAAATACGAGTGGCTCACCTTAAGCTCTTCGGCAATCTGCTCGGGATATATCGGATTCTGCAGATTGGCAGATATGTAGATCTTTGCATTGTTGACCATATCTTCTATCTTGGGGACAAAATAGCGGCTCATCTTACTCTGCGAATACACTATGCCCAGAATGTGACTCACGATTCCCGACATATACTGCCGATAGCCGGCAGGGCGCTTCTGCGACAAATCAAAAATAAGCGAATAGAGCCTCACGAGCTCTTCCGACAGCCCCAGCCGAAACACCGGGGCATGTACGCTAAAAAAGCCGTTCTGCACCTTGTAATTCATTTCATTTCCTTTGAAGCCAACCCAGTATTCCTCCCAGCCGGTTTCCGACAGAGGACGGTAGGAATGCCATTCGCCCGGGAAAAGCATGAAAATGTTGCCCGACTGTATGCGCTGTATCGGACAGTGGCTCGACTCGAAAATGCCTTGCCCCGACACAAGATACACCAGCTGATACTCATCGAGCACGCGGCCATCTTCGGAGTTGTAGAGGTATTCGCCCGGAAGAATCAGCGGGGGGTACGATGACTGGATATCTATCTTCTGACGGCCTACACATGTTGTCTCAAGACCCCATGCGGCATCTTGCTCTGTCGGTCGAAGATATGCTCCTTTGTGGTTCTTGTAATTCATAAGGCAATAGAGCTTTTTAGGTTTAGATAAAAAGGGCCTGCTCACGCAGGCCCTTCTTATGGGTTTCCAATAGGTACAATTTCTAAGGTAAAAAAGATTGTTTTAGGTTTGCGATACAAAGGTCGAGCCTTTTTACACTTTGTGCAAATTTATTTATATGTTATACGACATGTTTTTTAAACATATCGCTATACAAAGTGGCGAACATCGATGTCAATGAACGATATTACAGCGATTTAGACTTAAGCATCAAACAAAACCTTCAAGAATCTCTTGCTGTTAAAAATTGTAAAATTGAAATATTTCTAAAGCAATATGTTATAAAACATATTAAACTTCACTTATTTCACAAGCATTTTCTTAACCTCATTTCCCTGGCGACGTATTACAAATCCGCTCTCGGGATTGGCGATGCGAATGCCCCGGAGATTGTAGTATTCAACAGGAGCATCGGTGCTGCCGGCAACGATTCCATCAACACCTGCGGCATCGGTGTCAGCATTGATTTTCACACCCTCGGCAGAGATTGTCTGATAAGCCACATTCACGCCGTTGGCGGCAACAGAGCACGCTTCGGGAACGGCGGCTGCCGCAAAGCCGGTGCCATTGTAAACATATGCCCTGGCTGCGCCGGCAAAATCGCCGATTGAGTAACCTTCGCCCTTCTTGTTATAGAAACCGAGAGCCGACACTGCGATAGTACCGTCGTTCTGGAGAGCGGCGGCAGTGACACCATAATATGTCACATCACCGTCCATTTCTTCCTTTGTAAACTTGGAAGCACCGGCAAGATTGTCGGAAGCTGCCTTGAATACGAAGATGTCGTGGCCGATACGTTCGTTGTCCTCACCATAGTTCTCGGCGAAAGGCTCATAACCTACAGCATAAATTGTTGCGCTCTTACAAAATACTGCCGCAGGAACATAACCGGTCTCAAAACCAGCATTGGGGCACGCATATTCAGCCATTTGGGCGACCTTGCCGTCTTTTACCTCTACGAAAGTATAGTTATAAGCATCTAAGGCAGCCTCGGAAATACGGCTGTCGTCGGCTGTGGTGTATTTCAGAGGGCCGTTGCCTGCAAAAACAGCATATACCGAACCTCCGGCTGCTGCGAACGAAGCGGACGATGACTGATACTGAGATTCCTCTGTGGCGAGATTTCCCTGTGTGGTGCATGTGATGATGCTTTCGCAACCGCTGAGATTGCTCGAATTTACAGAGAATACACATGTGGCGACGAGGTCAGTAACAAAACTGCCGCCCCACGGGTCATTGAATGTGCTGTTAAATTTTACACCATCCACAGTGGTATCGCCGGCATATACAGCCGAAGCATATACCTTGTTGCCATCTACAGCAAGGTTGGTGATTATGAAGCGGCGCGTAGAGTAATAGTAGCCATCGGGATTGACAGCTGCGGCTGCTGCGGCGGCCTCACTCTCTTCAGGCACATAGCTTGTTGCTGCGGTAAGAGCGCCTGCGGCAGAATAACGTGCAATGAAAGAAGCGTCCTTCTCAGTGGAGTAGTCGCCCCATACCATAATGCCTTTCACAATCTGGGTGTTGTCATCAGTACTTCCGAGTGTAACCTCGTCGGCATAGCGGCCCGCTACGTAGATATTGCCTTCGGCATCGGTGGAGACTGCAGTCACGGTAACAGCGCCGGTGAGGGCAACCGACCATGCGGCTGAGCCGTCGGCGTTATACTTGGCGATATAGGCGCTCGTACCTATAGGTTCGAAAGGATTTCCGAGAATGGTAGCTTCGGCATTGAAGGCACCGATGGCAATCACAGAACCATCGGCAGCAACAGCCGTCTGAGCTGCATAGACAGCACCGTCGGCATCAAAAATACCGGTGATGTCTGCAGTCCATGCAGTTGCGTTAGCCGATGCGTAGACAGCGCATGCGGCAAACGCGGTAAGTAAAGTTTTTTTCATATCGGTTGTTTTTTAATTAATATTGTCTGAAAGTAGGGACGCGATAATAATCGCGTCCGCGAATCAAAAATTCTCATCGGAAAGCAATTAATCCGCAAGTCCCGGATTGGCAGTGATTGCCTCGGCCGGGATGCGTAAGGTGTAACGCGCATCGCCCTGCTCGAGCACATACGCTTCGCCTCGGTAAGTACGCTCCATACGCGGCTGGCCATTGCGCCGCAAATCAAACCAGCGATGGCCTTCGAAAGCAAGTTCGCGCGCGCGTTCATCAAGTATTTCACCGAGCACGGCATCGTCGGCCATTGCCTCGAGCGCGGCTGTCTTCGCGGAGCCGCCGTCGGAGTAACGGGCGGCATAGATATCGGCGGTATACTGGCGTGCATCGTCGTACTGTCCGAGATGCCAGGCGGCCTCGGCGGCATTGAGATACATCTCACCACTGCGGAATGTGCAGCTGTAGGTGTTGCTGCCGCCTTTTATTACGGTGATGTTCGAAGTAGTTACCTGACGGAAATAGGCTCGTCTGCGAAGGTCGGTGCTGCTGTATTTCGCAAAGAAATTGCGGTCTACTTTTATTGTACGGGCATACTGCGACTGCATGGTCTGCTCAAGCGCCACGATATTCTCAACAGAATTATAGGCGTTCGGCAGCTCGGAGCTTACAGAGCTCAGTTGGGGACGCTCGGCAAGCACGCGCTTCGAAGCCTCGAGCGACTCGCTCCATTTGCCCATATAGAGGTATACACGCGAGCGCATGGCATCGGGAGAGAGTGTGTTGAAGCGGTAGTTATAGCCGAGTTCCCAGGCAGAGGTGTTGAGATAATCTTCGGCAGAGTCGAGGTCGTCGAGAATCGATTTGTAGACCTCCTCAACAGAGCTTCGCGACAGAACGCCTTCCACGTCGGAGTCAAGCTTGAGTGGCACGGCTTTGGTTGTCGAAGGATTGCAGGTGGTGTAAGCCGGAGCATATAGATTTACCAGATTGAAGTGCATGAGCGCACGGAGCATATAAGCTTCGCCTACCATCTGGCGTATTTCGTCATTGGAGCCGTCGGTCATCAACTTCTCGCTTTCAATGGTGTAGTTGGCAATGAAAAGCACGTGGTAAAACGTACGCCAGCTGAACGATGCCGTGTTCTGGTCCGCCGAGGTGTCGTTCCAGCGCCAAATGTCGAGATATGAGTTGAGATCGTTGCCATCCATGGTGGCATCGAGGAGCACCTCGTCGGTGCGGAACGATGTAAGGCCACGGTCGTAAGGCACGTTGGAGTAAGCCTCGGTTATGAGCGAGCGGAATTCGCCTGCCGTTGTGGGAATCACTTTGCCCACGGGCTGTATGTCGAGGAAACTGTCGCAGCCGGTCAAAGCCACTGCGGCGATGAGGGGCAGAAATATTTTGCTAAGTTTCATTATTGTCAGAATTTAACTTGGAGATTGAATGTATAGCTTTTGGGAATAGGCTGAGCGAAGGGATTGCCCATGGTCTCGGGGTCGAGAAAGTTTTTGTAATTGGCACCGAACACAAGGAGATTTCGGGCTTCGAAAGCCACTCGCACAGAGCCCAGTCCCACGCGGCTGAGCATAGGTGTCGGCAGGTTGTAGCCGAGGTTCACGCTCTGCAGACGCACGTGGTCGTTGCGCTTCACCCATGTGTCGAGCATCGAGTATGTGCTCTGCTCGCCGTAGTTGAGGCGTTCGTCGCTGCGATAACCATTGTCGGGCAACAGAGCCGGCAGTGTAGCTGAGGTATTGGTCGGCGTCCAGCGGTCGAGAATGTCGCGGTTGGTGTTCATACCGCGGTCGAACCACACATTGCTGTACGACGGCTGTATGCGAGCATACATCTTAAGGTTGAAGGCGAAGTTTACCGTAAGGTCGAAGTTCTTGTAATTGAATGTGTTGATAAAACCACCGGTCCACAAGGGGTCGCCCGAACCGATGTATGTGTACAAATCGCGTTGCTCTTCAGCTGAGAGTGTGCTTGCACCGGCACCGTTGAGCCTGAAGTACTCTTTTGCCGACACGGCATCGCCGTTTTTGTTCACAAAGAGGGGCATACCGTCGCTGTCGAGACCGGCAGTCTTGTAGGCGAAAATAGCGTTTACCGGATATCCTTCGCGCGACGGGGTCGTCTGATTGAAGGGCACGGTTTCGTTGAGAACAGTGTTCTCATTGTATGCGAGATTGAAGTTTGTAGTCCAACGGAAATCGCGGGTGGTGATGTTGCGTGTCGACAGAGCTATTTCGACACCCTGATTGCGCATGGATGCCCAGTTGACCATTGTCGACATGAAACCTGTTTCGAGCGGAAGCATTTTGAGCGAAATGAGGTCATTGCCCTTGCGGTAATAAGCGTCGACAGAGACGTTTACGACATTGCCGAAGAAACCTGCATCAACACCGACATTGGCCGTATGTGTCTTCTCCCAGCGCAGACGGCGGTTGGGGGGAGTGCCGAGAACTATCACATCTTCCACAATACCCGGAAGTATCGATTCATTCTTATAGTCGCCCATTACGAACGACGAAGTCGATTTGTCGATGTTGCCCTGTATACCGTAGCTCATACGAAGGGCAAGATTCTGAACAAAGGTACTTTCGCGCATCCACGGCTCCTCGCTTATACGCCAGAGTGCAGAGAAGGAGTACAACGGCAGATAGCGATATTTCTTGTCGACACCGAAGAGGTCGGAGCCGTCGAAACGCACGCTTGCTCCGAGTGTGTAGCGCTGGAGGAGCGAGTACGAACCGTTGGCATAGAACGATACATATGCGTTCTCGGTATAGCTCTCGGTGTGAAGCGGGAAGAGACGTGCCCACGATTCATTGGGGAAGAGCACAGGTTTTGATGTAAGAGTTTTCTTGTCGTAGCCGTAAGCTGTCGACGAGAAACCGTCGTACCATGTCTTGCGTATTTCCGTACCGCCCATGAGTTCGAGTTCGTGCATGGCGTTGAAGCGTTTGGCAAATTCAAGCTGAGCTTTCCATGTCAGCTGCTTATTGCTGTATGAGCTCTCGGTGCTTCGTCCGCCATAGGGCAGGAAGGATGCACGGTTGCCGTCGGCACCGATTACTTCCGTACGGTAGAATTCTTTACGCATGGCGTAGGTTTCACCCGAAGCATAGCTCTTCGAGTCGGTTTTGTCAATCTGTACGCCAAGCTGTGTTGTTGCGCGCAGCCAGTCGGTAAAACGGAGGTCGGCATCGAGCAGGGCTGTAAGGCCGGTGGTCTCGAGCGTGTACTCCGTATTGTCGCGCTCTTCAAATACATTGTATTTCAGGTCTGAGTCGGCTCGGCCCTGGATATCGGTGTCGTAGACATAATTGCCGTTGGCGTCGTAAGGCACCTGATAGGGGTTGGCACGGCGCGAATAGTACACGGGGTTTGTGAAGCCGTCGTTGTCGGTGAGGTAGCTTTTGTTTTTGCGACGGTTTAGGAACACAGAAGCACCTACTTTGAAACTCTCGCTGAAGCGGTATTTTGTTTTGAGTACAAGGTTGAAGCGGTTCATCGATGTGCCGTCGACATTGCCCTGCTCGTCCTGATAGCCGAACGAGGTATAATATGTGGCCTTGTCGCTGCCGCCCGAAACACTGAGGTTATACTCCTGATTGAAAGTATCACGGAAAAGTATGTCGTTCCAGTCAGTATTGATGCCGCGGAGAGCGTTGATGCTTGCCTGTACCGAAGCGGGCACAGCCGACCAGCCTCCGCTTTTATATGCGTCGAGCACGCCGGCGGCAGCAAGAATACGCGACACCTCGCCTTTGGACTCACGGTAGGTGTAGTCCGAGCGCAACAAATCAAGCTCGAGGTCAACTTTTTCGTCAGCCGTGAGAAGATTCAGTCTGTCGATATTGGGTTTGGGAGAATATGTGAGGCGTGTGGAGAATGTCACCTCGGGCTTGCCCTGCTTGCCGCTTTTGGTAGTGACTACAATCACACCGTTTGCAGCACGCGTGCCGTAGATTGCAGTTGCTGCAGCATCTTTAAGCACTGTGATGCTCTCGATATCGGCAGGGTTCAGACCGGCAATCGACGACTGATAGAGGTTGTCGATGTCTTTGAGCTCTTCGGTCGATGGCAGGTCAGTACCGTTCATGGGCACGCCGTCAATCACCCAAAGAGGGTCTTGAGTGCCCTGGAGTGAAGCCGTGCCTCGGATACGTATTTTAAGGGGTGCTCCGGGCGAACCTGAGCTTTGCACCGCCGACAGACCGGCAATCTGGCCTGCGAGCGCCTGGTCGATATTCATCACCGAGCCGATGGCGGCATCGTCGATATTGAGTTTTGTAATGGCGGCAGTAAGCTTTCGCTTTTCAATCACCTGATAGCCTGTTACGACAACGTCGCCGAGCACTTCCGATGCCGGGTCGAGCTTTAAGTCGTAGTCATCCACGCCGTCGACAAGATGTATTGTACGCGGGGTGAAGCCTATCGAGCGGATTTCAATCTCCGTCACTTTTGACGGTATTGTAAACCGGAAAACGCCGTCAATGTCGGTAACAGCGCCAAGCACTTTGGCCGTAGAGCCTGCTTTTTTAAGCTGGGTTTCCGAAACTGTGACCGACGCGCCTATTACGGGCTCACCGTCTTCCGACGATATAATCACGCCACTGATGGTGCGTTGTGCCGACGCTCCCATAGCAAAGACCGAGAGCATTACAGCGGTCAACAATGTAGTCAAAACCTTTTTCATTGCACTGGAATAATAATATGTGTTTCGTAATATGAAAGTCGCCTTAGCCCGGTGCGGTCCAAAAAGCCGAATTTCAGGCTGACAGACAGCAACTTATACATGTATAATGATTTGAGCAAAGGCAAGCCGTAGGAGACGGCTCGCCTGCGGAGAATATCCGTAGACAGAAGGCCGGTCAGTTGAACTGCTGATTCAGACCTAACGAAGTATTGATGCGCATGACGAGGTCTTCGTAATGGCTGCGAGTATCGCGCGACGCAGAGGGGATGCGGCTTTTGAGAAGACGGAGGATTCGTAAAAGCTCACCTCGTTTGAGCGAGATGGCATCGGATATACGATTGGCATGCGAACCGTAGAAATTGATCTGGCGGTGTCCGGCAGTACGTTCTCCCGCAGCCATGCACTCATAGCATTTCAGTGGAGTCTCAAGCGACAGAAGTGCCATGGACTCGTTGTCACCGGGAAAATCGCCATGCACATGCTTGTCGCCGTCGGCGAGGGCTCGCTTCGAATCTTTGAGACCCATGTTTTCATTGGCAGCAATCATAAGGGCGTCGACATAGTTTTTCTGCATCGAACGCTCGTCTTTTGTAAGACTTTTGCCGGCCACAGTAGAACCGAAAATGTGCTTGTGAACCAAGTCGATGAGCTCCGACGGCGCAAAAGCTTTGTTTCCGTTGGCGGCGGCATTCTCATACATGCGCATTATACGGTTGTCCGACAAGAGATCCCACAGCACATAGCTGCGTGCGTTGTTGAGCAGATATACGGGTGAATTCTCGATACGGCCTACAGGGCTGTTTACAATGATATATGTATATCGGGTCACATCGGAGTCGAAAAGCCAGTCGGTATCGTCTAACACATTCTCAAGAACAAACTCGGCGGCTGCTTTCTGACGGTCGCGCTCCACATGTGTGTAGGTCGGGTTGCCGTCGCCTACGGTAGTGTTGTCGACGTAGATGCCACCCACATTGGCCATGGTGTGGTATATGTAGCGCTGCCACTGACCGATGACCGACGACAGCAGATTCGAAGCTTCGTCGTAGTCCTGGCCCTGCTCGCCCGAAGTTGTCCACTTCACGATATTGGGCACAATACGCTTGAGATTCGCAATGCCGTAAGAAGCCGATTTCACGGCATCGTCGCCTAAGTCTTCACTCAGGGCTCGGGGGTCGAGGGCGTCGCGCGAATCCTGAGCCTCGCTGTAACGATAGAGGTCGCCGGTGTAGGGAGCAATTGTATTATTGCACTCGCGGTAATCTTCTTCCGGAGTATCCTTGCCATACCAGCGGTAGCCATACTGAATTGCCATACGGTCGTAGGGGCCGATATGAGGCGATAGAACTTTTACGCCGTCGCCGGGCTGTGCCACATAATTGAAACGGGCATAGTCCATAATTGACGAACTTGTGCCGCCGAGCCACTCCACATATGAGGGCGAACGTAGCGAGTCGGTTGGCACTCCGGCCGATGCCATCATATTGTGACGCAGACCGAGCGAGTGTCCTACTTCATGACAAGCCACAAAACGCATGGCATCGCCTATGAGCGAATCGGGAAGCGCGAGCGAACGGGCATCGGGGTTGGCTGCTGCTGTCTGCACTACAATCCAGTCGTGAAGAATATCAAGCACATTGTGCCACCACATTACATCGGCCTCGATGATTTCGCCCGAACGGGGGTCGGTGATTGACGGCCCCATGGCGTTGGATTTGGTCGATGCAGCATATGTAATGGTCGAATAGCCTATATCGTCCATGTCGATATCGCTACTGTCGGGAATCTGCTCTACTTTGATTGCGTTTTTGAAGCCGGCGAGCTCGAAGGCCGAGTTCCAGTCTTCGATACCTTTGCGTATGTAGGAGCGCCACTGCACCGGTGTGGAGTTGTCGATATGGAAAACGATAGGCTTGGCCGGCTCTACCAAAATTCCGGCGAGATAGGCCTGTTCATCTTCCGGGCGAGGCTCAAGACGCCAGCGTGTAATGTAATTGCGCCGGCGCACGCGCTGCTGGTCGTCGGCATAGCCGATTGTGGATTCATGGAAGAAACCTACACGCGGACTCACAAGGCGCCGCTGCATGGGTTTCTCAGGCAGAAGCACTATCGAGGTGCCGACTTCGACCGTTATATATACGGCTCCGCCGGGCTCCACAACGCGTGTGGTAAGCTCCGACACGGCGAACACATTGTCTTTGAAGGCCTTCACCGATTTAATCTTCGACAAATCGGAAGACACCGGCGTGCCGAGGTTGATATCACTGAAAATATTGCCGAAACAGTCGTTCTTGCCATCGAAAAGCTCTGTGACTTTCACAACCACCGCCGACGAATCGGCATTGTAAGCCTCTGTCTTAAACGATGCTATGAGAGGAAAAATGTAGTTGTCGCTCACCGAACGCGCAATTGCGTCTGCCGGGTCTACATCGGGCATCACTCGGCTTTGGCTGGCATAGACTTTCTTCTCGTCGGAGTCGAAGCCAAAGCGTATCATCATATTCGACGAATTGATACCGCGGTTCACACCGGCCTGATTCAATTCTTCGGGCACTCGCACAAGCTTGTTCACAACAAGCATGTCGCGGTTCATGAGGTTTAATGGAATTTCGAAATAATAGTCTTTACCCTTGCGGATTACATCGAACATACCGTGCGACGTAACAGCCGAATCGGTAAGGGTCTCATAATCGGTCTTTTTTGGCTCGGAGGAAACATCCGAGGCATTGTTTTTCTTTTTCTTTTTACCGAAGAACAGGAATGAGCGATCGGAGTCATCCTGTATCGACGGCACGACTTCAGACATACAGATTCCTGTACCTAAAACTATGGCAATTGCTGCTGTTGTTATGTGTTTAAATGTAATGTATCTTAAGAGCATATCGCTTATCTCAACAAAATCTCATATATGGCTGAGACCTCAAGTCTTTGCCTATTATCAATTCGGCCACAAAGTTAGTGAAAATGTAGCATTAAATCAATATTTAAAGCTTATTTGTGACATTTGAACTGATTTTCACTTAACAAATAAATTACAGTGCTGTCGCCCGATGATACACAAAGCGAAATTCCTCTAAAAAACCGCATTCCGGCATAAGTTCACACAATAAAATAAAAGAATCGGCTGCCGTTATGTGGCGCAGCCGATTCTTTTGATATTTAACGGTTATAAACTAAAACGGATTATTTCACGGCATGTTTCCTCACTATGTTGCCCTGACGGATAATATAGATACCGGCTTTGAGGTTCTCTACACTATCATTTATCATTTCTCCTCGGAGATTATATACCTCGACAGGCGAGGTAAAATCAATATCATCCGATGACTCTGTAGTATCAATGACATCAAAGACGCCGCCTGTTGTATCGTTGACAGTAAATTCTGCCACAGGTCCATTGGTGTAGAGCGTCTCGGCGATAATCTTACAGGGGAGAGCCGAAGCATCGTCACAGTCGTTCATACCGGCACGCAGGGTTACTTTGCCATTACAATCCACAGTAGCTATCTCAGGGTTTGTGGAACGCCAGAATACGTAAGGTAAAGTAATGTTTTCGGGATAAAGCTTGGCCGAGAGCTCGAACGTATCACCGGCAGCACCTATGATTGCTCTGTCGCCTTCGACTTTGAGCTCAGTTGGATTTATAGTCGTATATATGCCGGAATTGAATTTAGACCAACAAAAAAGTGCCCAGAGATATGCTGACAAATTACCCTGAATAATCAATTTGCCATTATAGTTGCTGAAGGTATTGTCGAAGGCGTAAGGAGGTGTCATTGCGGTTACAGCGACATACTTTGCCGGACAGCCTTGAAAAACTTTTTCGTCTATGGACCCTACTCTGTGTCCTATGGCAATAGTCTCAAGCTTGGCATTGCCGGCAAAAGCCGATTCCCCTATAGTTGTGACAGACGGTGACAGAATTACCGCCGGCAGTTCCGCGCAGCCAAAGAAGGCATACTTTCCGATTGATGTGACAGAATTGCCGATGGTCAACGAAGACAGCCGCGAGCATCCTGAAAAGGCAAATTCCCCGATTGCCTCCACTGAGTTACCTATAATTGCCGAGGTCAGGCTGGTACAGTCTTGGAAAACTTTTTCTCCCAGTGTACGCACAAAATCACCTGTGACTATTGACCTAAGGGCCGTACACCCTTGGAAGGCTGCGCTACCGATTGAAGTAAGAGAAGCGGGTATTTTCACCGAGGTCAGACCGGTGCAGCCTGAAAAGGCGCTATTTCCAATTGAAGTGACAGAATTTCCTATTGTAACCGTAGTCAGACCGGTACATTCCATAAAGGCGGCATTTCCGATTGAAGTGACGGAATCGGGTATTATAACCTCACTCAGACCGGTGCAGCCCGAAAAGGCGCTATTTCCGATTGAAATGACGGAATTTCCTATTGTAAGCGTAGTCATAGCCGAACATAGAGAGAAAGCAGACTCTCCGATTGTTGTGACGGAATTTTCTGTTGAGGTTATGTTATTGCATATCGTCACCTCCCTAAGGTTTCCGCAATTGAAATATGCAGTGTTGCCGATTGTTGTGACGGACGAAGGAATTGTGACCGAGGTCAAAGCCGTAGTGTTGAACGCATCTTTTCCGATTGTCTGCACAGATTCGGGTAGTTCCGCAGAGATTAAGTCGGTACAACAAAAAAAGGCATCATTGCCGATTGATGTAACTGAATTGGGAATCGTGACCGAAATCAGACCGGAACTTCGAAAAACGCCCTCCTCGATTGATGTGACGGACGAGGGTATTGTAAACGTTTTCAGGCTACTGCATCCCAAAAAAGCTTTAATTCCGATAGAATTAACAGAATCGGGAATTTTGACTGAGCTCAGGGCATCGCAAAGATAGAAGGCATAATCCGGCAGCGAAGTGACTAGGTCACCAATGATTACGCTTTTGACTTCAGTTGAAAGCGGATAGTTTTCTCTGTACGACCAGTTGCGACCAATATACAAATTTTCAACCTGTACGGAATCCAGCACATCCGAACCAATCGTAATCTCCGTTTCACCATCCTCTATAATAAAGTCTTTCATTCCGGAACATTCAGCGAAAGCCCCGTCCCCGATTGATGTGACGGACGAGGGAATCGTTACTGACGAAAGACCCCTACAGTGTGCGAAAGCTCTCATTCCGATTGATGTGACAGAATTCGATATTATGATTTCCGTCACACCGGTGCAGCCGGAGAAAGCATAATCTCCGATTGAAGTGACTGAATCAGATATTATAACCTCACTTAAATCGGTGCAGTCGGAGAAGGCAAAGTCTCCGATTGATGTAACTGACATTGGAATTATAAACTTGCCTTTAACAGATTGTGGGGCAAAGTAAATGACCGATTTTTCCGGACCGTAAACAAAACCGTCTTCTACATAAGCACCTTCACGAGGGTATTCGATGGGAGTAGCTCTATCAAAAGGGTAGGATAATCCGGAAGGATAGGCCACTTTTAACAGACCGGTACAGCCTGAGAAAGCATACTTTCCGATCGAAGTGACAGACGAAGGAATCGTTACCGAAGTCAGACCGGTACAGCCCGAAAAAGCTTCCGTTCCTATCGTCTGCACGGAGTTGCCTATAGCCACCGAAGCAAGACCAGAACAATTAAAGAAAGCCCTGTCCCCGATTAATGTGACTGAGTCGGGCATTATTACCTTCACCAAACTGGTACAGTATGAAAAAGCTCCTGTTCCGATTGATTTGACAGAACTTCCTATTGTAAGCGCGGTCAGTTTTTCGCTAAAACTGAAGGCATAATCAGGCAGCGAAGTAACTCTGTTGCCAATGATTACGCTTTTGACTTCAGTTGAAATAGTATAGTTTCTTCCATACGACAAGTTGCGGCCAATATATAAATTTTCAACCGGTGCGGAAACCAACACATCCGAACCGATAGCAATTTCAGTATCGCAATCCTGAATAATTAAATCTTTCACTCCAGAGTGTCCAAAGGCTTTATCTCCAATTGAAGTGACAGACGAAGGAATGACAACCGAAGTCAGACCGGTACAGTTAGCAAAAGCTTCGTTTCCGATAGAAGTGACCGACGAAGGAATGGGCACCGAAGCAAGACCAGAACAATTAAAGAATGCCCTGTCTCCGATTGAAGTGACTGAACTGGGGATAATAAAGTCTCCTTCAACAGATAGCGGAACAAAATAAATAGCAGACTTTTCCGGCCCGTAAACAAAACCATCTTCTATTAAGGCTCCTTCTCGCGGGTATTCGATGGATATCAATATATTAAAAGGATTGGACAAACCGGATGGATAAGCTGCCTTAGTCAGATTATCGCAGCCTTTGAAAGAAAATTCTCCGATTGAAGTGACAGACGTGGGAATCGTTACCGTAGTCAGACCGGTACAGCCCGAAAAAGCATAATCACCGATTGAAGTGACAGACGAAGGAATCGTTACCGAAGTCAGTCCGGCACAGCCCGAAAAAGCATAATCTCCGATTGAAGCGACAGACGAAGGAATCGTTACCGAGGTCATGCCGGTACAGCCCGAAAAAGCTTTATCGCCGATTGAAGTGACTGATGAAGGAATCGTTACCGAAGTCAGACCGGTACAGTCCGAAAAAGCATAATTCCCGATTGAAGTAACAGATTCCGGTATTGAAACCGTAGTCAGACCGGTACAGTCTCTAAAAGCAGAATCCCCGATTGAAGTAACAGATTCCGGTATTGAAACCGTAGTCAGACCGGTACAGTACGAAAAGGCAGAATCCCCGATTGAAGTAACAGATTCCGGTATTGAAACCGTAGTCAGACCGGTACAGTACGAAAAGGCAGAATCCCCGATTGAAGTAACAGATTCCGGTATTGAAACCGTAGTCAAACTTGTACAGCGATAGAAGGCGTTAACACCGATTGACTCGACAGAGTTGCCTATAGTTACCGATTTCAGACCGGTACAGTACGAAAAGGCGCTAAGGCCAATTGAAGTGACGGAATCGGGAATTGTTACCGAAGTCAGACCGGAGCTCTGGTAAAAGGCATAGTCGCCGATTGAAGTGACTGAATTGGGTATTGTTATTGAGGACAGACCGATACAACTGGAGAATGTCCACTCCCCGATTGAAGTGACAGACGACGGAATTGTTACCGAAGTCAGACCGGTACAGCCCGAAAAGGCATAATCTCCGATTGAAGTGACTGAATTGGGTATTGCTACCGATTCCAGTTTACGGCAAGAAGAAAAAGCATTATCTCCGATTGAAGTGACTGAATTGGGTATTGTTATCATTAACAGACCGGAACAACCAGAGAAAGCACCACTTCCTATTGAAATAACGGTATTTGGAATTTTAACCATATACAATGCATTGCAATTGAAAAAGGCATCATCCCCGATTGAAATTACAGTAAATGTATCGGTTCCATCAGATACCGATGAGGGAATAGCCAAATCTACAAACTGTGGATTATCGTAAGCTCCTGTCGACCACTTTCTCCAGCCTTTTATCATACATGTTTTGGCATCCTCGTCTATGACGGTGTATATAAGCGTCGTTTTATTGTCGGTGTAGTCAAACTCCCTGGAAAACACGGAGTTGTAAGCAAGCAATCCCACCAACAGGATTAATGCCCTTTTAGTAAATTCTGATATTGTCTTCATGCCTTATATGGTTTATCTTATAATTACCGATTAAGAATAAAAAAACAGCATCGGTTTCCGGATAATCCGAAAGACCGATACTGCAATATCGTAATTTGTACACTCTGCGAATTATCCATGCTTTTCACTTGAGATTATGCTCAAATGAACGCCGATTATTCTGCAGACGGGACACAGGTATGTAAATTTTATTTGGGAAAGAGCCGTCCCACCACTTTCAAAAGCCTTTCAGCCATCGAATCGCGCCAATGCCACAGAAATAATAAAACACTCTCCTCTGAGAGGCATTTTTCAACAGCATATCGGTAATGTAATTCCCACGAAAGTTTCCTTCCGTTTTGCACTGCAAAGTTAAGCAAAATATTTTTAGAGTCAATAAATGTAGATAAAATTTTATGGGCTGGCACATGAGATTTTACTGCCGAGGTAGAAGTCTACCGTTTTTTTAGTAAATTTGCAAGATATAACAAGACTATGGACTTAGAGAAATTTGTAAAAGAAAATGTCACCGGACGCTCCGAGAGCCTCTTTGCGCCCGATATAAAGGCCAATGCCGACGCGCTCTCCAAAGCGATTGCCGGAAAATCGATACTTGTAATCGGCGGCGCGGGCTCTATCGGCTCATCGTTCATCAAAGCGCTGCTGCCCTTCGGCCCGTCGAAACTTGTAGTGCTCGATTTGAACGAAAACGGCCTTGCGGAGCTGACCCGCGACCTGCGTTCGAGTGCGGCGGTGAGCATGCCGGAGGTATATCTCACTTACACGCTCGACTTCGCCGACCCGATTCTCGAAGATATCATGCACGACCACAAAGGCTTCGATATCGTTGCAAATTTCTCGGCCCACAAGCACGTGCGAAGCGAAAAAGACAAATACTCAGTCGAAGCTCTGCTTAAAAACAATGTCATCAAGGCCAGAAAACTCATGGAGCTCCTTCGCAGCTATCCACCGGAGCATTTCTTCTGTGTATCAACCGACAAGGCCGCAAACCCCGTAAATGTGATGGGGGCGTCGAAACGAATTATGGAAGACCTCATCATGGCCTACCGTCCCTACTTCAAAGTCACCACGGCACGCTTTGCCAACGTGGCATTCTCAAACGGTTCGCTTCCGGCCGGTTTCTTCGACCGCATGATGAAACGCCAGCCACTTGCGGCTCCGTCGGACGTACGCCGCTATTTTGTTTCTCTTGAAGAAAGCGGCCAGATATGCATGCTCGCATGCATTCTGGGCAACAACGGAGAAGTTTTCTTCCCCAGACTGGGGCAGGAGAAGATGAAAACATTCTCTTCTATCTGCGATAAGTTTGTAGAAGCTATGGGATACGAGAAATATCAATGCGCCTCCGAAGACGATGCCAGGCAGTATGCGGCCACGCATCTTCCGGGTCCGAAATATCCTGTGTATTATTCGGCAAGCAACACTACGGGCGAAAAAGACTTCGAGGAGTTTTATGTCGACGGCGAAAGCACCGACATGGAGCGCTTCGAGTCGCTGGGAGTAATTACCAACACCGACAACAGAAGCACCGAGTGTGTAAACGCACTTATCGAGCGCCTCGAAGCGCTCTTTGCCGAACGCTCATTCACCAAAGCCGATGTTGTCGCGCTGCTCGAAGAATATCTACCAAATTTCGCTCACGTGGAAAAAGGCCTCAACCTCGACGACAAGATGTAAGCCATGAAACCAATCATACTCATAGGTGGCGGCGGACACTGCATATCGGTCATCGAGGCCGCCGAGAGCTGCGGACGCGAGATTGCCGGCATTCTCGACCTCGCCGAACTTGTGGGCGGCGAAGTAGCGTGCTACAGAATAGTAGGCACCGACAGTGATATCACACGCTATGCCGACACCTGCGAATTCATTGTCACATTAGGCTCCATAAAGAGTGCCGAAAAACGGAAACAGCTTTTCTACGCAATCTTAAAGGCCGGAGCGACTCCGGCAACGCTAATCGCGTCGACGGCATATGTGTCGAAGCGTGCCGTCGTAAAACCCGGCTCTGTGGTGTTGCATCATGCCACGGTGAACGCCGGTGCCGTAGTAGGCTCAAACTGCATAATCAACACCGCTGCCGACATAGAGCACAACACTGTAATAGGCGACCACTCGCATATCTCCACAGGAGCAATGGTCAACGGCGATGTCATAATCGGCGAAAACTCCTTCGCCGGAAGCGGCTCTGTGATAGCCAACAACGTGAAAATCGCCGCCGGCACTGTTATCGGTGCCGGCGCTGTCGTGATTTCCGACATATCTGCTCCGGGCATCTACGCCGGAGTTCCTGCAAAACGCATTTCATGATGAGTACTTCCCGACACGTAATAATAATTGCCGAAGCCGGTGTGAATCACAACGGTTCGGAAGAACGTGCTTTCCGCATGATTGATGCCGCGGCCGACGCGGGCGCCGACTATGTGAAATTCCAGACTTTCAAAGCCGACTGTCTTTCGAGCGCCACCGCCGCGCAGGCCGACTACCAGAGGCGAAACACCGGATGCAGCGAAAGCCAGCTCGACATGCTGCGGAAGCTCGAACTCGGCGACAACGCTTTCAGAGCCCTCAAAGATTATTGTGTTGCCAAAGGCATAGGCTTTATGTCGACGCCATTCGACATCGATTCAGTAGGCTTTCTCGCCGGCCTCGGCATGGACTATATGAAAATTCCGTCGGGCGAAATCACCAACCTGCCCTATCTGCGAGCTGTTGCAGCTGCCGCATTGCCTGTAATCATGTCAACAGGCATGTGTTCGCCCGGCGACATAAGCGCAGCTCTCGATGTGCTCCGCTCAGGAGGCCTGAGCACCCGACAAATCACCCTGCTCCACTGCAATACACAATATCCCACACCAATGGCCGACGTAAATCTGCGTGCCATGGCGTCGCTTCAAACCGATTTCGGCACCGCAACCGGATACAGCGACCACACTATCGGCATTGAGGTGCCAATTGCCGCCGTAGCTCTGGGCGCCACTGTGATTGAGAAACATTTTACTCTCAACCGCAATCTGCCGGGGCCCGACCACAAGGCATCGCTCGAGCCGGCAGAACTCAAAGCAATGGTAAAGGCAATACGCAATATCGAAGCGGCGCTCGGTTCGCCCGACAAGCATGTCACGGCATCAGAGGCCGCAAACATTGCCGTGGCCCGCAAAAGCATTGTGGCTGCCAGGCACATACGTAAAGGTGAAGTTTTGTCGCCCGACAATTTGTGCACAAAACGACCCGGCACGGGCATCTCCCCCATGCGCTGGGACGAAATATGCGGTCGCAAAGCGCTCCGCGACTTCGAAAAAGACGAAATTATAGAAATATGAATCATCCGTCACGAAAAATATGCTTCGTCACCGGCTCGCGGGCCGAGTACGGCATCATGTCGCCCATAATGAGCGCGGTTGCCAACTCTCCCGGCGCAGTCCTTCAGATTGTGGCCACAAACATGCATCTGTCGCCGGCCCACGGCATGACGGTGCGTGAAATCGAAGCCGACGGCTTCACAGTCGACCGCCGCGTGGAGATGATGCTCGATGCCGACACACCATCGGCGACAGTGAAATCAATGGGTGTAGAACTCATCGGCATGGCCGACGCTCTGAGCGAGCTTGCTCCCGACATTATAGTCATTCTTGGCGACCGCTACGAAATGCTCGCTGTGGCTTCGACAGCGCTTGTGCTCGGCATTCCGGTGGCGCATATTCACGGCGGAGAAATCACCGAGGGTGCTTACGACGATGCTATCAGGCATGCCATTACAAAACTGTCGAACCTTCACTTCGCGGCCACCGACGAATACCGCAAGCGAATAATACAAATGGGCGAAAGCCCCGACCGGGTTTTCAACACCGGAGCGCCCGGCATCGACGGCATAGAAACTACAGCCACAATGCCCTTCGACAGCCCCTTCGACCACTTCGCCCTGCTCACATTCCACCCCGTGACAAAAGAGCCGGCCGAAGCCGAGGCTCAGACCCAGGCGTTGCTCGACGCTCTCGACAGCTTCGAAGAGCTACCCGTAATCATCACGATGCCGAATTCTGATGCCGGCGGGCGCAAAATAGCCGACATGCTCGGCAAGTGGGCCGACGCGCACCCTGACCGTGCTCGCGCATATACTTCTCTGGGACGAGCCCGCTACTTCTCGGCGCTCCGACAGTGCTCGGCTGTCGTGGGCAATTCGTCGAGCGGCATCATAGAAGCGCCCTCTTTCGGTGTGCCGACAGTGAACATCGGCAGCCGGCAACGCGGACGAACCCAGGGAAACACAGTAATCAACTGCCCGGCCGAGACCAAAGCCATAAAAAGCGCCATCGCCAAAGCCATTTCCGCCGAATTCAGGCACTTCGTCGCCACTGAGGGCTCGAACCCTTATCACCGTCCGGGCTCTATTGAGGCTATAGCACGGATACTCACAAGCCATCCGCTCGAACCGCTCGCCGTGAAGCATTTCCACAACATAAATTTTTAAGACCGCATCGCTTTTCTGCAACACATGAAACCACTTGTAATAATACCGGCGCGCGGAGGAAGCAAGGGAATTCCGCACAAAAACATCAGGCTTTTGGGCGGCAAACCACTCATTTGCCGCGCCATCGACAATGCTCGTGCCGTGGCCGACGACTCCGACATATGTGTGAGCACCGACGACCCCGAGATAATTCGTGTGGCCGAGGACTACGGACTCAAAGTGCCTTTTGTACGACCGGCCGAACTCGCCGCCGACAACAGCGGCACATATGAGGTGCTGCTCCACGCCCTCGACTTCTACGAGCGCCAGGGACGGCACTACGATGCCATTGTGCTGTTGCAGCCCACATCGCCTTTCAGACGCGACGAAGACGTTCGCGGAGCTATGGCTCTATATACGCCCGACATCGACATGGTGGTGAGCATCACCGAGGCAAGGTCGAACCCGTATTACAACTGTTTCGAAACCGACAGCAACGGTTTTCTGCAGATATCGAAAGGCGACGGCAGCTATGTGCGCCGACAAGATGTGCCGAAGGCATGGGAATACAACGGGGCTGTATATGTTATCAACCCGGAGTCCCTGAAGCGCGAAAGCCTCGGCAAATTCAAACGTCGAAAGGGCTATGAAATGGACGAACTCCACTCGCTTGACCTCGACACACCTCTCGACTGGAGCATTGCCGAACTCCTCATATCCAAAAACGAAATCTAAGATGAACACAGACATAAGGCCATTTACTATCGGCGACTGCGAACCCCTTGTCAACGCCCTTAAACGCCTCAACAGTGTGCATTCCCGGGCTATGACGCTCTTTGCCGTCGACGAGCACAACCGCATGAACGGCACGCTCACCGACGGCGACATAAGACGCGGACTCATCGCCGGCAGAGGACTCGACAGCGCTATAGGCGAAATCATGCACCGCGACTTCGCATTTCTAACGCGTCCTATCGATGTGCAGCGAATAAAAGAACTCCGTTCACACTCAATTTCTCTCATTCCAATTCTCGACAGCGACCGCCACATTGTCGACATTGTCGACCTCACCAAAAACCGCTCTGCCCTCCCCGTTGACGCCGTGCTCATGGCTGGCGGAAAAGGCGAACGCCTCCGCCCCCTTACCCTCTCCACTCCCAAGCCACTGCTCGAAATAGGCGGACGCGCAATAATCGACCGAAATATCGACTCGCTCGTCGACTACGGTGTGCGACGCATATCCGTCACCGTCAACTACCTCGCCGAGCAGATTATCAAGCATTATGCCGAGCCACTTGCCGGCGGCGTGAAAGTAGACTGCATACTCGAAGAACGATTCTTCGGCACTATCGGAGCTCTGCGAATGGTGCGCGAATTTGAAAACGACACTATTCTCGTTATGAACTCCGACCTGCTCACCAATATCGACTACGAAGACTTCTACCTCCATTTCCGCCGCAACGGAGCAATGATGTCGGCCGCTGCCATACCATATACCATATCGGTGCCATATGGCATTTTCGACCTCGACGGCAACCACATCACCGGTGTGGCCGAGAAACCGGTCTACAATCTCTATGCCAATGCAGGCATATATCTGATGCGCCGCGAGGCCCTGCGTTACATACCCGATGACGAAGTATTCAACGCCACCGACCTAATCGAAGCCCTCGTCGCCGACGGGCAAAGTGTAATACGTTACCCTCTCTCAGGTCTCTGGATTGACATAGGCACCCCCGAAGAATACCGCAAAGCCTGCGAACTCGCCCGACACCTCAGCTGAGGAAACGCCATACATATTCGGCTTTCGATGTCAGATATGATATAAACACAGGGGATATTTCATTTTTAAGCGGCGGGGGCGGCCGAGTCCGCTCCCAAGAGCGAAACTGTAAAGAACAAGCAATACAAAAAAAGGAGACCGAAGTCTCCCTAAGATTAATTAATTTTGTATTGCTCATGTACAAACAACTAACCTCGGAACAAAGGTCGCAAATTTTTTGCGTACCTACAAGACAGAATCACACGAAATCAGCTATGAAAGAGAATTATGAATGTTTCTTGAATTCAAGTATATTTGCAGTTTCGGCGGATTTGCAACAAATGCCCATAACCCGCCGAGACTGAGTTTTCCCCCGAAGGTGAGCGATACAGCATTTTTTTTCAAATCCTTGTCGGAATTGTCGAGGATGCAGGGGGAAAGAGCTGTAAGTCTGAAAAAAGTTGTATTTTTGCATTCTGAAAAACAACTCATAATGACGACTCTCGATTTTATAATACTCGGCATTATTGCCGCCGCCGCCATAGTTGGTGCATACAGAGGCTTAGTGAATCAGGCAGGCACCATTGCAGGCGTGATTCTTGCCGTGCTGGGTTGCCGCTTCTTCGGCAGTACGGTCGCCGACAGATTTGTGAGCGCCGGTGCCGAACATGAAACCCTCTACCGTGCTCTGATTTACACCCTGCTGTTCATAGCCATATATCTGTGTGTACACTTTGTTGCATCGCTCTTCGGCAAAGCCCTCTCGGCATTGCACGTGAGGGTGGTCGACCGTATGGCCGGCGGAGTGTTCTGTGCCGCTTTGTGGCTTCTCGCCATGAGTGTGGCGCTCAATCTCTATCTGCTTGTGTCGCCCGGCGACCGTGTGCACTTCGACACGCCTCAAAAACCGTGGCGCACCATTGTGGTGCAGTTCGCCCCCGAAGCAATGGGCTTTATCACAACATCTGCCCACGACTGATTGTTAAGATAAAAATGAAAGAAGACCTCAACATAAACTCAATGCCCGAAGACAACTCCGAAAAAGTGCTCTCCGACGCTACTTCGGGCGAATACAAATATGGCTTTACATCCGACATCGACACCGACATCATTCCGGCCGGTCTCAATGAGGATGTGATACGCCTTATATCGCATAAAAAAGAAGAACCCGAGTGGCTGCTCGACTTCAGGCTCAAAGCCTATCGCCACTGGCTCACCCTCACTCCGCCAACATGGGCGCATCTCAAAATACCGGAAATCGATTTTCAGGCCATAAGCTACTTTGCGGCACCGAGGAAAAAAGACACTCCCAAGAACCTCGATGAGGTCGACCCGGCACTTATCGACACTTTCAACCGCCTGGGCATACCGCTCGAGGAGCAGAAGGCGCTCTCAGGCATGGCCGTCGATGCCGTCATGGACTCAGTGTCGGTGAAAACTACCCACCGCGAACGCCTGGCCGAGCTCGGCATTATCTTCTGCTCGTTCAGCGAGGCCGTGCGCGAGTATCCCGATTTAGTGCGCAAATATCTGGGCAAAGTAGTGAGTTTCCGCGACAATTTCTATGCCGCGCTCAACTCGGCCGTTTTCTCCGACGGCTCTTTTGTCTACATCCCCAAGGGTGTGCGCTGCCCCATGGAGCTCTCCACCTACTTCCGCATCAATGCGTCGGGCACGGGCCAGTTTGAGCGTACGCTCATCGTGGCCGACGACGATGCCTACGTGAGCTATCTCGAAGGCTGCACAGCCCCGATGCGCGACGAAAACCAGCTCCATGCCGCCATTGTGGAAATTATTGTCGAAGACCGCGCCGAGGTGAAATACTCCACCGTGCAGAACTGGTATGCCGGCGATGCTCAAGGCCGTGGCGGTGTCTACAATTTCGTCACAAAGCGCGGCCTCTGTCGCGGCGACTACTCCAAGCTCTCGTGGACACAGGTCGAGACCGGCTCGGCAATCACATGGAAATACCCCTCGTGCGTGCTCGCCGGCGAAGGCTCTGTGGGCGAATTCTACTCTGTGGCCGTGACCAACAACATGCAGCAGGCCGACACCGGCACAAAAATGATACACGTGGGCTCGAATACCCGCTCCACAATAGTATCGAAAGGCATCTCGGCCGGACACAGCGAAAACAGCTACCGCGGCATGGTGAAGGTAGCCCCCGGAGCCACGGGCGTACGCAACTACACCCAGTGCGACTCGCTGCTGCTGAGCGACACCTGCGGGGCACACACCTTCCCTGTTATCGACGTGGCAAATCCTACGGCCATTGTGGAGCACGAGGCCACTACGTCGAAGATATCGGAGATGCAGCTCTTCTATTGCAATCAGCGCGGCATACCCACCGAGGAGGCTATCGGCCTCATTGTAAACGGATATGCCAAAGAGGTGATGAGCAAACTGCCTATGGAGTTTGCCGTCGAGGCTCAGAAACTGCTCTCTATCACCCTCGAAAATACCGTAGGATAAGCAAAGCACCCCATATTTCAACTGTAAAAAAACACCACAGCATATGAGCGAAGAATTATTGAAAGTCACCGATCTCCGTGCCTCGATTGACGGCAAGGAAATACTCCGTGGCATCAACCTTGATATACGTCCGGGCGAAGTCCACGCCATAATGGGACCCAACGGCTCGGGCAAGAGCACACTCAGCGGCGTTCTCGCCGGCGACCCGCGCTTCACCGTCACCGGCGGTTCGGCATCGTTCCACGGCGTCGACTTGCTCAGCCTCTCGCCTGAAGACCGCAGCCACGAAGGCTTGTTTCTCTCTTTCCAGTATCCGGTGGAGATTCCCGGCGTGACGATGGTAAACTTCATGCGCGCCGCTATCAACGCCAAGCGCAAGTATTTCAACGAGCCACCGATGTCGGCAGCCGATTTTCTCAAAATGATGCGCCAGAAACGCGCCGTGGTTGAGCTCGACAACAAGCTGGCATCGCGCTCGGTGAACGAAGGCTTCTCCGGTGGCGAGAAAAAACGCAATGAAATATTTCAGATGGCCGTGCTCGAGCCGCGCCTGTCGATTCTCGACGAAACAGACTCCGGTCTCGACATCGACGCGCTCCGCATTGTGGCAGGAGGCGTAAACAAGCTCCGCACCGACCAAAACGCCACTATCGTAATCACACACTATCAGCGTCTGCTCGACTATATCAAGCCCGATCACGTGCACATTCTCTATAAAGGCCGCATCGTTTACTCCGGCGGCCCGGAGCTCGCGCTCGAACTTGAAGAAAAAGGCTACGACTGGATTAAAGAACAAGTAGACGCACAATGAGTATATCTGCCAAAGAATCATTCGGCCAGTATCTCGCCCTCTGTAACGACTTCGAAGGCAAGCGCAATGCGTCGCCCCTGCTGAGCCACGTCAACCGGCTGGGCCGCGAAGCTCTCGTAAAAGCCGTCGAAGGCTACCGTCGCGACCCACTGGCAATAGATGCCGTTGAGCCCGCCGAATTTTTCGCACCCGACTATGGTGTAAACCTCGGCCGCGTGGCTCTTGATGTCGACCCCGCCGGCTCCTTCCGCTGCGGCGTGCCAAATCTCAACAGCCTGCTCGTAATAGTAGCCAACGACGCTTTCCGACCCACTCAGCAACTCATTCGCAACATGCCGCAGGGCCTCACAGTGTGTTCGCTCAATGCCGTACCCGATGCTCTGCGAGAGCGCGTTGAAAGCATTATAAGCCGCTCGCTCGCCAAGGGCGACGCTGCCACCGCGCTCAATGCCCTGCTGCTCGGCGACGGCGTGCTCGTCCATGCTGCCGAAGGTGTAAAAATCGACAAGGCCATTCAGATTGTAAACATCTCGAATCCGCTCATGCCCATTCTCTCGCCTCGCTGCGTTGTGGTGATTGCAGAGAAAAACGCCGACGTAAAAGTGCTCCTTTGCGACCACTCGCAGACCGATAGCGTGGCGCATATGAATCTCGAAACAATTCACGTAGACCTCGCGGAGAACGCACGTGCCGAAATATACGACATCGAGGAGGGCAATGCCGGCTCGCGCCGCTGCATGCGCTTCTACGCCAACCAGGCATCGCACTCGTCGCTCACCGTCAATGCCACCGGGCTCCGTGGTGGAGTCACATCAAACGAATATCATATTGCCGTTCCCGGCAACGAGGCCGAGACCTCGCTCAGCGGCCTCTCAATATGCAGCGGCAGCCAAGTATACGATACCAAAGTGTCTCTCACACACTCGGGAAAGCACTGCTCGAGCCGCCAGATGTTCAAAAACGCAATGTTCGACAACTCCCGCGGAGGCTTCGGCGGTAAAATCATCGTTGAGCAAAACGCCATGTTCACCGACGCTGCCCAGACCAACCGCAATCTGCTCATAGGCGACACAGCCCGCATGGCGGCGGCTCCTCAGCTCGAAATATACTGCGACGAGGTGAAGTGTAGCCACGGCGCAACCACCGGACAGCTCGACGAACGCGCCGTGTTCTACATGCAGACCCGTGGCATTCCGGCCGAAGAAGCTCGCCGAATGCTCACCCAGACTTTCATGAGCGACATCATCGACCATATTTCATTTGAAGTGCTGAGGCAACGCATACACCTGCTCGTTGAACGCCGTCTGTCGGGCGCATCGGGCAACTGCGACACCTGCGCCACGGCATGCCATACTGAACCCGAACTATGACCTCTCTCGACCCTCTCGAATACCGGCACGACTTTCCCATTCTCAACCGTAAGGTAAATGGGAAGCCCATGGTCTATCTCGACAACACAGCATCGGCACAGACACCCAAATGCGTGGTCGAGACTATAGAACACATATACTACAACGCCAAAGCCAACGTTCACCGCGGCGTACACAGCCTCTCGCAGGAAGCCACCGCCAATATGGAGACCGCTCGCGAGCGTGTGCGCAAGTTTATCAACGCAGAGTCGACCGACGAAGTGATTTTTACACGCGGCACAACCGAAGCCATCAACCTCGTGGCATCGTCTTACGGGCAGCTTCTCGAGCCGGGCGACGAAGTAATTCTCACCGTAATGGAGCACCACTCCAACATCGTGCCCTGGCAACTCTTGCAGCAACGTCGCGGCATAGTAATAAAAGTGGTGCCCTGCGACGAACGCGGAGTACTCGACATCGACGAGTACCGACGTCTCTTCTCGCCCCGCACACGAGTGGTGTCGGTATGCCATGTGTCGAATGTGCTCGGCACAATAAATCCCGTGGCCGAAATAGCCGCGATTGCACACGAACACGGCGCAGTCGTATGCATCGACGGTGCCCAGGCGGTGTCGCACCTCAAAGTCGATGTTCAAGAAATCGGCGCCGACTTCTATGCCTTCTCCTCACACAAGATGTACGGACCAACCGGCATAGGCATTCTCTACGGGCGCCGTGAACTCCTCGAAAAAATGCCTCCTTATCAGGGAGGCGGCGAAATGATTGGTCACGTAAGTTTCAGTGGCACGACATGGGCCGACCTCCCGTTCAAATTCGAAGCCGGAACGCCCGACTACGTCGGAGCAGCAGCCCTGACTAAAGCACTCGACTACATGGAAACAGCCTGCATCAGTCGTATCGCAGCACACGAGCACGAATTGCTAAAATACACCACCGAACGCATGCTGCAGATTCCCGGCCTCCGCATCTACGGCACAGCCCCTGGCAAAGCCGCTGTAATCAGCTTCCTGCTCGGCAACGCACACCACTACGACACCGGAATACTCCTCGATCAGCTCGGCATAGAAGTGCGCACTGGCCATCATTGCGCGCAGCCGCTCATGGAGCGTTTCGGCATCGAGGGCACAGTGAGGGCATCGTTTGCCCTCTACAACACTCTCGACGAAGCGGATGCATTCGTCGAGAGTCTAAGGCGAGTAAATGCGATGCTGAATGGATAAGCCTTACCAAGCCCGGACAACAAACAATCATACTGAAAGAGCCTGCACCGTGACGATACAGGCTCTTTCAAGTTTATTAAGTGCAACATCTCTATTTTACAAGTTTTTAGGATGTGTGAGGCATTTTGCGTCAGGATACGCGTAACATAGCCTCCTGGCGGAGACAAGAAATATCTATATCAACCTTTTTACATTCGATAACTTTTGACAGTTTCAGACGCCTGTCCATATTATAGATATCGATTTTTTCCGGATTAGCATCCGATATCTGAACAGAAGGTTTATCCATACAATGTTTTCATCACGATTTCATTGAAAAATCGGGGAGTGGATGTAACGTTTCGGCAAGGTAAGGTGTCATATTAGTGACGACGTCGAAAAAACATTATCTTTACACCGAAAAAGTAATCATATGAAACTTTCTCTGAAATATATCTTACTCCCGGCCATATTGCTGTGCATCACGGCCACAGCGACAGCCGCCACTATTGTTCCGAGTTCCAAGTATGTGTCGCGCAAAGTCAATTCTGGCGACTTCTCAGCTGTGTGCACCAACACCGCCATCGACATAATCTACACAGTGGGGCCCCGCAGCATCGAAATCTATGCGCCCGACAATCTTATAAACTACATCAAAGTATCGCAATCCGGCTCAGAAATACGTGTGAACTACTCGGAAAACATGACAATCAACGGCAACCATAAGTCGTATGTGAAGATTTCGGCACCTGCGGTCTCACGATTCACCACGGGGTCGGCCGGCAAGATAACAATCGACAGCCCCCTGACACTCAAAGGCAACACGGTGGAACTGAACGTAAACAGCGCCGGCAATATAAAGGCGAAGACTATCGATGCCCAGACGGTATCGCTGAAAACCAACTCTGCCGGCAACATCGAGACCGGCAGCCTCAAGGCCGATGAAATAAGGCTCATCAACAACTCGGTCGGCAATATAACCACAGGCAACATTATAGCCGAACAATCGGCCAAAGTAATAGCAAATTCAGCCGGAAACATCACACTGCCGGAAATTGTTGCAGGCAACCAGGTATCGGTAAATGCAAATTCGGTAGGCAAAGTTGATGTGAGCGCAATGTCGGCAACGAAGGTAGAATTCCATACAAATTCGGCCGGCAACGTGAATGTAGACAAGGTAGAAGCCACCAGCGTAACAGCCACATCCAATTCAGTGGGCAACGTCACGGTGAATGGTATCTGCCGGGATGCAGAACTCACTACACGCAGCAGCGGTAAAATCGATGCGAGCGGCCTTAAGGCGAATACTGTCGAGGCAAATGTAAACGGCATCGGCGGCATATCTTGCTGGGCAATCGAAGAAATCAAGGGCACACGCCGCGGCCACGGTAAACTGAAATATAAGGGCGAACCATCGAAGATTCAGATTGCAGAACCCTGAAGCGGCAGCCATCAGTCCAACTGACTTACAGAGCCGGCATACAGACAGCAAAAGTTCATACAGTGACATCGAAAATGACCCGCAGCAGATTTGAAAGCGAAGCCAGAAGGCTGCGCCCCGTACTGCTGCGGGCAGCGGTGTCGATTACTGGAAACGTCGAAGATGCCGCCGATGTGGTCCAGGAGGCTTTTCTAAAGCTGTGGTTCATGCGCGACCGGCTTGTGGAGTATGCCAGCGTCGATGCCCCGGCCCGCGTGATTGTGCGCAACCTGAGCCTCAACGTTCTGCGCAAGCGGCATCCCTCCCACTCAGACATCGACCTACTGTCAGATATTCCCTATGAAGAAACCGACAAGGAACTCAGCGACAAACTATCACTCGCACTTGAATCACTCCCGGATACCGAACAAGCTGTGCTGCGGATGAAACATCTCGAAGGCATGGAAACCGATGAGATTGCAGGGCTGATTCAGTCAACGCCCGGCGCTGTACGCACTGCCTTGTCGCGTGCACGCCGCCATATCCGTGAACTTTATTTCCGAAATCTATGAACACCACAGACCCAAACAACATAGCCAAATTACTGAGACGCTTCTTCGAGGGCGAGACAACCTGCTCCGAAGAAAGGGCTCTTGAGGAATTTTTCACTTCAGACACTCCTCTTCCACCTGAGCTGGAGCCCTACAGAGAGATGTTCGGCTGGTATGCTTCGGGAATGGATATAAACGCACTCCCTTTCGGTAAGCATGAGCCAACGGCAGCGATTACCCACACTACAAAGCTCGCCTCAAACCGGCATAAAGCAACCCGGAACAAGCGTTGGATGATTTGGTGGAGTTCCGCCGCCGCAATTGTCGTTCTGACAATCGGACTTACATGGCAACATAAGATTGGGCAATTCACGCCGACTGAGTCACCATCGATTTACGCCGGAAGCTACATCGTACGCGACGGACATAAGATTACAGGCGATGCAGAGATTTTAGGTGTGGTTCAGGCCACTCTGCTGGAAGGGTCGTGCCTTGACAACGAAATTGACATGCTTATTGCCGAACAACAAACAACGGACTGAAATGAAAAGACTGCTTACTATAATCATATGGCTCACTGCAGCCGCATGCACAATCAGTGCCGAAAACTGGTGCGAAGAACTAATTGGCTTCCTGAGCGAACAGAAAAACGTGGACCGCAACGTCGCAGTGTCGCGCGACCCTGAGTCGCACGAAATAACGAGTGCGACGTACGATTTCCACTTCACCTCCGAGAGTCTGTATAAAACGATTGCCGACAATATACGGTGTCATGAAACTGAAGCCGACTACTACACCGAGAACGTGAAAAAGCATAAGACAATCCTTGCTCGGTTCACCTGCAAGGGGCAGCGCTGGAGTTGCAAACTTCAGCCACTCGACAACAAAGGCAAGCAGTTTCTTGTGACAGTCAAGTCGGGAGATTCGGCAAATGAATTACGGTATCCCAATCTCGAAGAGCTGCAGAAGGCCCTGAACGGATATGAAACAAGCCCCGAGGACTGGATGAAAGAATTCGAAAAGCAAATGAAGGAATTCGAAGAGAAGATGAAATCCTTTGAAAACAAAAAAGAAGAGTACACCAGACAGAGCAGAAACACAACTACCCGGGACACAAACGGAACAGCCGGCTCGAAGAATGTGATTATCAATCAACCCCAGAGCAAAGCGAAAGCTCAGGAAATCAAAACTCATAACGATGAGCTTAAACGTGCCGAGGAGGAGCGCAGGCGCAAACTCTCGGAAAAAAAATAAAAACAAGCAGGGCGCCTTCTCACGAAGACGTCCTGTCGCGTTTTAATTGTCTTAAAACAATTACATAACTAACATAAAACACATTTTTCTTTCTGTATCTTTATCGCTATAAGCAAACAATCAGCCTATCGATGCACGACCGATTATACTCTTGACCAAATGTAGCGGGGAAAAATACATTAAGTACTTACAATCTATATTAACCCTAAAACTGAAATTTATAATCGTGTATTTTGCGATTACAAAATTACAACCGTTTTACCGGCTCATCAATAGCAAAATGACTAATATACGTTAAGCCAACGGCCGTTCTTCGTTAAAAGTGCATAGTAGTGGTTAACAAATAAACCAAAATCACACCAAATCGCTACAATTTGGTTAATTTCACCAAATTAAAAACCGATAGCAAAAGGGTAGATTGAGCTGCGGAGCGGCGACCCTGTCGTAAGTCCTGCGCGAAGTTTTTACGGAATGAGGAGTGGCGTTTGCGCGGAAATAACATCGCCAATCCGCACGCTATCGCGTGCAGAAATCAAAAAAGCGAGCCTCGACACGATTGTCGAAGCTCGCTTTTTTGAGGTACCAAGCAGAATCGAACTGCTGTAAACGGTTTTGCAGACCGGTGCCTCACCACTCGGCCATGGTACCCTGCTGTGGTTTTGCGATGCAAAGGTATACAATTTTTTCGTACCCTCCAAATTTTTTTCGTTTTTTAAAGAAATTAATCTGGCCGCGGTGCCTGCGCAGACTGACTCTGCGGCTTAAGTTGCCGTTGCATGCGGTAAACTAAACTACCGCTATATTATTGCCAAATTTGTTGTTTAGGCGCACTATTAATTTTGTTTATCTTTTGCAGACTACAAGAACTTCCTTGTTAAACAGACGTATTATATTGAGGCCATTTCAGACCATCGGCAATAGATTTGACCGCAGTTGCGGCCGTTTCGCGCAAAAACATGCCATATCGCGCAGTACACTTTTTTGAATCGACAATTTGCTTTATCCCGTCCATGGCCTGCGTGAGCAGACCGTTGTCATTGGCATAATATATGTAATTACCGGTGAATTTATATACGCTGTCGATATACGCATCGGTATAATGCATGTAGTTGAATTTCAATGCCATTTGTTCAACGGCATATGCCATAAGCCGGCACATATACTCGGGCCCTACGCCATAGGCCCCGAACTCTTTTATCGCGGCTTTGATAACGCTTATGCGCGCACGGCAGTAACCACGCTTGACGCGCCCCAGTTCTTTTTCTATAAGGGCACATTTTTTCTCAAAGAGGGCTTCGGGATCGGGGTTCAGAAAATACTCCAGAAACTGCTTGGCTTCCTTTGAGGCGTCGTACACATCAAGAACTACCTTCACCAGCTCTTCGCCGGTGAAGGTGTTAAGTTCTTTTTTTAAAGCCGCTTTCGACATCAGTTTTCCGAGCCGGGTTTAAGCCATTTGTCAAACCAACGGAAGAAGAGTCGCTGCCACAGCACCGAATTCTGAGGTTTTATAATCCAGTGGTTCTCATCGGGGAAAATTACCATTTCGGCAGGAATTCCACGGAGTTTGGCTGCGTTGAAAGCCGCCATGCCCTGAGATGCGAGGATGCGGTAGTCGTACTCTCCGTGCGAAATCATAATAGGAGTATCCCATTTGTCGACCATGCGGTGAGGCGAGTTGGCAAAAGTGCGCTGAGCTGCAGCGTTGCTCTTATCCCAGTACGGGCCTCCGAGGTCCCAGTTGGCAAACCACATTTCTTCTGTCTCGAGATACTGTGCCTCCAGATTGAAGATGCCGGCGTGGGCAAGCAGGGCTGCAAAACGGTGGTTGTGTATGCCGGCAAGCATATACACCGAGAATCCGCCATAGCTGGCGCCGGTGGCACCGATGCGCTTGCTGTCGATATAGGGCTCTGTTTTCATATTGTCGACAGCGGCAAGATAGTCCTGCATGTTCTGTCCGGGATAATCCTTCGAAATCTGTGCGTTCCACTCGCTGCCGAAACCGGGAAGACCGCGGCGGTTTGGGGCTATGACAACATATCCGCGCGCACTCATGAGGGCAAAATTCCAGCGATAGCTCCACGACTGGCTCACGGCCGACTGTGGACCGCCCTGGCAGTAAAGAAGCGCGGGATATTTCTTCGAGGCATCGAATTTAGGCGGATACAGCACCCACACGAGCATTTCCTTGCCATCGGTGGTCGGCACCATACGTTTTTCGACTGTGGGCATCTCCACTGTCGACAGAAGTGGACCGTTGATGTCAGTGAGAGCCTTCACCTCGGGTTCTTTCTTGCCTTTAAGGGAGATAAGATACAACTCGTTGGGACGAATCATGCTGTGCTTCACGGCCACAATGCGGTTTTTGTCTACCGGCACGAGGGTGGCGTAGTCGGCGCATTCGTCGGTAAGCTTGCGTATAGCCGATGTCTTGAGCTCGATGTTGAATGCCGGCACAACGCCGTCTTTGGGAGCAGTGAAATAAATCGAACGTCCGTCGGGAGCCCATGCAAAAGCGTCAATCGTATAGTCCCAGTCAGCTGTGGCATCGCGGCGCACACCTGTGGCGAGGTCGAGCACGAAGAGGCGGTTGCGGTCGCTCTCATATCCGTCGTGCTCCATGGAGAGCCATGCCAGCGTGCTTCCGTCGGACGAGAATGCCGGTGCGGTATCGTAGCCCATCATGCCCTCGGTAAGGTTCTTTGTCGAGCCGCTGGCAATATCGTAGGCATATAGGTCGGAGTTTGTCGAGAGGGCGTAGTCAATGCCGGTTTTCTTGCGCGACACATACACAAGAGTCTTGCTGTCGGGACTCCATGCAAAGGATTCAGTGCCGCCGAAAGGCTTCATCGGAGCCTCGAAAGGCTCGTCGGCCATAATGTCGGTGAGACCGGTCACAGTCTTGCCATCGAAATTACCGAGCCATGGATGAGGAATTTCTGTTACCCATTCGTCCCAATGCTTGTACATGAGGTCGTCGATAACGCGGCCGGTGGCCTTGGGAAGGTCGGGATAAATATCGCCGGCGGCACGTGCGTATTTTACATTGCCTATCACAACCACTTTCTTTTCGTCGGGAGAGAAAAGGAAACCGCCGATACCTCCGCTATGATTTGTAGCCTGCATGCGACCCGAGCCATCGGCGTTCATAAGCCAAAGCTGCATCTGACCGTCGCCGTCGGGATACATGAATGCGATGCGTCCGTCGGAGAGCCATGCATAGCCGCTCTCGCTTTTGGGCGTGTCGGTTATCCGTTTGGGTTCGGAGCCCGGAGCATCGAGCGGAAGAAGATAGAGGTCGGTGTTGGTGTTGTTTTCGACAAGATTCTGATATCCGATACCGAAAAGTATTGTCTTTCCGTCGGGGCTGACGGCGGGGTCGCCCACACGTGCGAGCGCACCGAGGGCCTCAATGCTGAAAGGCTCGCCGTTGCCGTCGAAAACTTCACGGGGTGCGCCAGAGACGGCTGTAGCAGCCAGAAGCATTGCAGAGGCTGTCATTGCTATTTTTTGCATAAATGATTGAACGTATGTTTTTTGTTTATAGTAGTACAAAGTTAGCTCAAATTTGCGGAATTGCCAACGCCTCGCCATAAAGACGCACGTTTTTCATTTGGCTGCCCTGGCGATATCGGTTCCGGCCGGAGCCTGATAAATGGCAAGGCCGAATTTTCCGATTACGGCATACACGTGGTCGAAAATATCGGCGGCAATTGCCTCGTACTCGGTCCACACCACGTTGCGCACAAAGAAATACAACTCGACAGGCAGGCCGGCGTTGGTGGGCTCAAGCTGTCGCACCATGCAAGTGAGGCCGGCATTGACTTCTTTGTGCGAATACAGATATTTCTCGAGATACAGACGGAGAAGTTTGAGATTTACAGTGTGTCGAGCCTCGCCGGCAGCGTCTTTTTCGTCGACAAAGCCCTCTGCCACAAGAGCATCAATCTGCTCCGAGGTGCAGAACCGCACTGTGTTCATGTCGATATATATGGCACGCTTCACACGCCGGCCACCAGAGACGCGCATAGGCTCATAGTTTCTGAACGAACCTTTAACAAGGCTGTAGGGAGGAATGGTCGACACGGAGTTGTCCCAGTTTTTTACCTTCACTGCCATGAGCGACACTTCGAGAACTTCGCCGTTGATATCGTGCGACGCGTCTTCAATCCAGTCTCCGCGCTGCACCATTTTATTGGCCGTAAGCTGTATCGAAGCCACAAGGCCAAGAATAGCGTCCTGAAATACAAGCATGAGCACTGCCGCCGACGCGCCGAGGGCCGTGATTATCACCAAGGGCGATTTGCCTATGAGAATGCTGATGCCCACAATCAGCCCTATGATGATGAATATGAGCTTGAAAGTGTCGAAAATGCCTTTTACAGCATAATCTTTGAGCCCTGGACGCCGTAGAAATGCGGCGTAGAGGTTGCCGATAAATATCACTGTTATTCTCACCAAAGCCCACAGTATGTAGAGCGATGTCAAGGCCGAAAGCCAGCTCACCGACTCCGGATTCTGGCCGAAGAGGCCGGGCAGCAGCCAGTTCACTCCCATTGCCGGGGAGAGCTGCGATATGGCTCGGAGCATGCGTGGATTGAGCAGCTCGTCGTCCCACTTCGTGGGGCTGCGGAGAATCACCTTCTCCAGAAGCATGAGCACCCATCGGGTAATATAGTACACCGCCACGGCACTGAGAGCGATGCCAATGAGAAGTATTATGTCTACGACAAGCGTGTTTTGGCCGTTGCCGAGACTCTCGGCAATAAGCGGCCTGATTTTTTCAAGCATAGGGCTTTAATTTTCAAATGATTGGTCGACAGAAAGGGTGTCAATTTTGCGACTATCTGCAAAATTACACACTTTCTGCCTATTTACAAAATAAAAGCGTCTCCGTTCAGTCGAGTGAGCGGAGACGCCATGTTATGCTTTATGCCTTATTGTCTGCTTAGAGCTGGGGGCCGGCAGCAACGAGAGCCTTACCTGCTTCGTTGTTTTCGTATTTCTTGAAGTTCTTGATGAAGCGAGCGGCGAGGTCTTCGGCCTTCTTTGTCCACTCTTCTGCGTTTGCATAGGTGTCGCGGGGGTCGAGAATCTTGGGGTCAACGCCGGGAAGCTCGGTAGGAATCTCGAAGTCGAAGATGGGGAGCTTCTTTGTGGGAGCCTTGAGGATTTCGCCGTTGAGGATATCGTCGATGATACCGCGAGTGTCGCGAATCGAGATACGCTTGCCTGTGCCGTTCCAGCCGGTGTTTACAAGATAAGCCTTGGCACCCGAAGCCTGCATGCGCTTAACGAGTTCTTCGGCATATTTTGTAGGATGAAGCTCGAGGAATGCCTGGCCGAAGCAAGCCGAGAAAGTAGGAGTGGGCTCGGTGATGCCGCGCTCTGTGCCGGCGAGCTTAGCGGTGAAGCCGCTCAGGAAGTAGTATTTGGTCTGCTCGGGGTTGAGGATAGACACGGGAGGAAGCACACCGAAAGCGTCGGCGCTGAGGAAGATAACATTCTTAGCAGCGGGACCGTGGCTAATGGGCTTCACGATGTTGTTGATGAAGTCGATGGGGTAGCTTACACGGGTGTTTTCGGTAACGCTCTTGTCGGCGAAGTCGATTTTGCCTTCTGCGTCAACGGTAACGTTCTCGAGAAGAGCGCCCGGACGGATTGCATTGTAGATATCGGGTTCGCTTTCTTTGTCGAGGTTGATAACCTTTGCGTAGCAGCCGCCTTCGAAGTTGAACACACCGTTGTCATCCCAACCGTGTTCGTCGTCACCGATGAGGAGACGTTTGGGGTCGGTCGAAAGGGTGGTTTTACCTGTGCCGGAGAGACCGAAGAAGATAGCGGTGTTCTCGCCGTTGAGGTCAGTATTGGCCGAGCAGTGCATCGAAGCGATGCCCTTCAGGGGAAGGAAGTAGTTCATCATAGAGAACATACCTTTCTTCATTTCACCGCCGTACCATGTGTTGATGATAACCTGCTCGCGCGATGTGATGTTGAACACAACGGCAGTTTCGCTGTTGAGACCGAGTTCCTTGTAGTTGGTGAGTTTGGCCTTCGAAGCGTTGTAAACGATGAAGTCGGGGGTGAAGTTTTCGAGGTCTTCGGCAGCGGGACGGATGAACATGTTGGTCACGAAGTGAGCCTGCCATGCTACTTCCACGATGAAGCGGACAGCCATGCGAGTGTCTTTGTTTGCGCCGCAGAAACCGTCGACAACCCAGAGTTTCTTGTTAGAGAGCTCTTTGAGTGCGAGTTCCTTGCAGGCGTTCCATGCTTCCTGCGAAGCTTTCTTGTTGTCGTTGGGATATTCAGGAGTTGTCCACCATACGGTGTTCTCCGATTTCTCGTCGAGAACGATGAATTTGTCTTTGGGCGAACGGCCTGTGTATACGCCGGTCATCACGTCGACGGCACCGAGCTCGGTGACAACACCTTTCTCATAGCCTTCGAGGCTGGGAAGGGTTTCTTCTGCGTTGAGCTCCTCGTAGGTAGGGTTGTAAACTACTTCGGTGGTGCCGGAGATGCCGTATTTGGCGAGATCTGCTTTAATCTCGGCGATACGGGCTTTTTTTACTTCTTCAATCTTACTCATTGTGTGTTGAAAAAATATGGTGTTTAATGTTTGTTCTTTTTCTTTGAACCTTGTTTATCGAGTGCAAAGGTATGAATTTTTTTTGGTTTATAGCCATTAATAAAGAAAAATTTCTCTATTAATTAAATTTAAATTGGCCGCTGCCGCTCCCCGACGGCTTCAAACTCTTTATTCCCACAACTTGCACCGTGGCACAAAAGTTTTTATAAATAGGTATTATTTAGTATTTTACAACTCTCTTAACATGTCAGACGCCACACTTCATGCCGGCGTATCAGAGGGCAGATATAAGCACATATAAATAATGTAGACGGCTCTCTGCGGGGCGTCTTATTTTCAAACAATAAAAAAATTATGTCAAGGGCTTGCGTAATAAGTGCATATTAGGCAAACCCTTGACATACTGATGTCGTTAACGCCATCGCCGACAGCAATTTCAGCTGTTCTTGAACAATAATCGTGGGATTACAATCCCTTAGCGAAGGCATCATTGCTTTTATTCATATAACACCCTGCGAATATGCGAGGTTCAAAACAGGCGAATTTTGAGATATTGTTTGCAAAAGCCACCAAATGAAATTAATTTTGCAAAAAAGAAACATGAAGGCAAAAAACGAACACATTCCCTCGCGTCGCTCGTCGCTCTACCTTGCATCGGCCGACGACACTCTGCCGCGTCTGAGGCTCGCGCCCGATGCTCCGGAGGCGCTTGCCATGGCCGCTATCAGGTATTTCGACGACGAAATGACCGCCGTGCCGGGACTGGTGACAGAGCTGCCGACTTTTATAGAGCGTGCACGCCGCATTGACCCAGGGTTTGTCTGTTCGCCTCAGGTACTCAATTTAATCCTCGAGAGCCGCGATGCCGCGCGTAGGCGCGAAATCGCCGACACCGCACGCGGAAGCGCGTTGTCGCCGGAGTTCAGGCGACTGAAACTCAGCTCAGGCGCGGCAGAAACAGTTCTCGATGCCTTCATCGCCGGACGTGCTGTCTTTACAGGCGAGACACCGGCAGGAATTCCGGCCGAAGCGCTGGCTCTCACCGAGTTTTTCCACCGGCTCAACATGGCGGAATCGGTGCTCATAATATGCCCTACAGCGCTCAAAATACAATGGCAACGCGAAATCGCCGCCACCAGTCAAAGCAAATGCGTTATTGTCGAGGGCGACCACAACAGACGCCGACAGCTCTACAAGGCCCCGGCATATTATCATATAGTGTCGTATCACTCTCTGGCAAGCGATGCCGCGGCTTTGGGCTCGTCAACGACTTTCGACGTGGTCATCTGCGACCATGCGGAGCGCATAGCCGGCTGGAACCAACAGATTGCTTCGGGGTTGCGGCGTCTGAGGTGCGATTATTTCTATGCTTTCTGCAGCCAAAACAATGCCGACACGCTCCCCTGCCCTGCTCCAAGGCGAGTGCTTACACTCGACAACGACGCCGACTCTGCTCAGCATGGCGAAATAATGCTAACGCTACCTATGACACGCCTGCAGCGACGCCTGCACGACGAATACCATGCTGCGGCATCATCAATCGCGGCAAAATGGAATAAATCGGGCTTCCTCACCGAAAAAGAGCGAAAACGGCTGCTGACTCTCGTGGCCCGTATGCGCATGGCCTGCGACAGCAGTTGCCTTGTGTCACAGGAATCCAGAGCCGACGCGAAGCCCGGCGAAGCTGTCGAAATCGTAAAGGCCAACGACGGCCACTCTGTAATATTCACTCAGTGGCCCCGCATGGCCGCACTTATCAAATCTGACCTCGAACGGGCCGGCCTCTCAGAAAAAGCATCAGTGGCAACCGACAGCCCGTCAGAAAACGAAAACCTGCGCGGAGCTTCTCTCGTAATCAATCTCGACGTGCCCATAAGCGCCGAGGTGCGCCGGCAGCGCATGTCGCGTGTCGTAAGCGGCACACTCCCAAATCCGCTGTGCATAAACATGGTATCGGCTGCAACAATCGAGGAGCGCATGGCCCAGAACCCCGACATACGCACCGGGCTTACAGGCGACCTGCTCGACAGCACAACAGCGCAGCTCACAGTGGAAGACGCCGGCCTCGAACAGCTTGCCGCAGTACTCGCCGCCACCGACGAATCATATGCCGGCGACACATCGAACGCCGACAGCTCATCGGCGGAATCCGGAATCGTGGCCGACAGCGTTCGCCTGCTCGGACGCCTGGCGTCAGTCCTTGCCGAGCCCGACGGAGCCGCACGCCTCGCCGCAGCGATAACTTTCACAGACCCGGCGTCGGGCAAGACCGAAATCAGGATTCCTGTCGACAACACCGATTCAGTAGCCTCTTTTTTCACAAACATATCTAAACTCTTAAGCCGCAACGACGGTTAAACATATATGGAACATCCCGAAAACGACGCCCAATACACCGGCCTCAACGTAAACAGCGGCGTAGCCCAGCCGCCATCTGTGAACCCATACCTGCAACGCCGTCCGCGACGCAAGCCACTGCCTACGGCATCCGAACTCGTCGACGGCATTCTCAAAGGCGATGTGACAATGCTCAGCCGTGCCGTTACGCTGGTCGAAAGCCTCGCGCCTGAGCACTACAGCATATCGCAGGAGGTGATTGAAAAATGTCTGCCCTTCTCTGGTAAATCGCACCGCATAGGCATTACCGGCGTTCCCGGTGCCGGTAAGAGCACGAGCATTGACGTTTTCGGCCTCCATGTACTCAAGCAGGGGGGCAAGCTCGCCGTGCTCGCCATCGACCCCTCGAGCGAGCGCACCAAAGGCTCGATTCTCGGCGACAAAACCCGTATGGAAAAACTGTCGACACATCCCGACGCTTTCATCCGCCCTTCCCCATCAGCAGGCTCGCTCGGCGGCGTTGCCCGCAAGACTCGCGAGACAATCGTACTCTGTGAGGCTGCCGGATTCAACAACATATTCGTCGAGACAGTTGGCGTGGGTCAGAGCGAAACCGCCGTGCACTCTATGGTCGACTTCTTCCTGCTCATACAGATTGCCGGTGCCGGCGACGAACTCCAGGGTATAAAACGCGGCATTATGGAGATGGCCGACGGCATTGTCATCAACAAAGCCGACGGCGACAATATTAATGCCGCACAGCTGGCCCAGGCGCAATACCGCTCGGCTCTTCACCTGTTTCCGCCCACAGAGTCGGGGTGGAAACCCGAAGTGCTCACTTACTCCGGATACTACGAACTCGGCATCCCGGAAGTGTGGGATATGATAGACCGTTACTTCGACTTCGTGACTAAAAACGGATATTTCGATATCCGCCGACAACAACAGGCCCGATACTGGATGTATGAGACTATCGACGAGCAACTTCGCCGTCACTTCTACGAAAACCCCGAAATAAAATTGATGCTAGAAAGCAGCGAGGCCGACGTGCTTGCAAACCGTCGCTCGAGCTTTGCCGCAGCAACCGATGTACTCGACAAATATTTCAAAAGATGAAAAGAATACTCCTCGCAGCAATTATATGCCTGGTGGCCGTTTTAGCCACCGGCGCACGTTCAAACGCCGGCGAAAAGACAGGCGTGACTTTCGACACCTTAGTCTACGACTTCGGCACCGTTAAAGAATCCGGTGACAAAGTACACCACGACTTTGTGATGACTGTCTCCGGAGATTCGCCAGTGGCAATTCTGCAGGCGAACGCATCGTGCGGCTGCACCAAGCCTTCTTACGACCGCAAGCCAGTGCGCCCGGGCGAAAAAAGCGCCATCAAAGTCACATTTGTTCCCAAAGGCCAGAAAGGCGAGGTGAACAAAGATATACGTATCAAACTCAAAAACGGCAAAGGCAAGTCGGAAACCGTCACCCTCCGCCTCACCGGCGTAGTAACCCCCTAAAACCACCCATACCGGCTGCCCAGGAAAGGAAGCTTCACAAAATCTTTCTTTACAAAGAAAAATACTGTTTTATTGCAATCACAATGTCTCGCCAGCAACAGAAACCACCCGGCCCCCGCTATTAACAGTCATTCCTGCCCGTTTACACCAACTCTGAAGGCCGCAGCAATTTTTGCCACCACAAAAAGTACTGCGAGAATGATGACTATAAGGGCCGAGCAGGGTACGTCGACAACAGTCGAGAGGAAAAGTCCGGCAAATGATGCAAACGCCGAAATCACTGCCGATACGAGCGCTATGGGCGTGAAACGGTGCCAGAACACCTCGGCCGTTATCATAGGCAACGACATCATAGACATAAGGAGCATTATGCCCACAAGTCTGATGGTAAGCACAATACACACAGCAACGAGTACAGTCATGGCATAGGAGACAAAGCGCACCGGCAGACCGCTCACAGCCGAAAAATCGGAATCGAAAGCTACAGCGACAATCTGACGCCGCTTCCATGCGATAAACACAGCAAGGACGGCGGCAAATATGCCGAAAGCCCATAGGTCTGACGAAGAGACAGTGAGTATGTTTCCAAATAGAAATGCGTTGAGTTCTGGTACATACCCTGGAGTCATGAACACGAAAAGCACACCGAGAGCCATGCCCAATGCCCATACCACGGCAATCGCCGAGTCCTCACGAAGGCTGAAGCGCCGCGACAGCACTTCTACTCCCACCGACGAACCAATGGCGAAGAGCGCAGCCATGAAAACAGGATTGACTCCAAGAAAATAACCGAGGCCGAGACCGCCGAAGCAAGCATGCGTCACACCGCCCGATATGGCCACAAGCCTGCGCGATATGATATAAGTGCCTATCACCGCCGAGCACACACTCAGCAGCAGCACGGCAACAAGTGCCTGCCTAAAAAAAGGATATTCAAGATACTGTAACATTCTGTCGGGCCTCGGCCACTATCATTAAAAGTTCGTCGCGAACGGCCTCCGGGAGAGCTATGTTGCGCAACTGCAGGCTACGCGCCCATCCGGCGATATCAGATGGTTTCATCGTAATGAGCACATCGCGAAATTCCTCAATCTCATCTTCGGCATAGTCTTCGGGCGCTTTACCTGCAAAGCGATCGAGTTCCTCGTCGTCGTAGTATTCTATCTGTTCCGATACCGAAGCCAAGAGCGAATCTTTCTCGCACGTGATGTGCATGCCGCAACACTCAGTGTCGTTGTCGGACGTCGGCTCTCCGGCAGAGTCCGCACCGGCAGGCTCGTCGGATGCATGTCGCCGCAGATACAGGCGGTGTTCCTCATAAAGGACAGCGCCGACAAACACAATCACAGACAGAAGTATCAGCGTAAATGTCATGCGTCCTCCTCTGCCGATTGTATTGGCTCCGAAGGGTCGACAAGACGAAACCCGGCCTGCTCAAGCTGATTCCAGAAGTCGGGATACGACTTCGACACCACTTCGGCGTCTTTTATCACTATGCCGGGCACAAAGACACTCACCGGAGCAAGCGCCATGGCCATACGGTGGTCGTTGTAAGTATCGAATACAGGCAGCTCGCCCACCGGCACACGCCGACCGTCCCAGCGGAGGGTCGTGCCATAGTTTTCTGTTTCAAGAATACAACCGAGTTTTGCCATTTCGGCAATAAGGGCCTCGATGCGGTCGCACTCCTTGTTGTGTAGGGCCCCTATGCCCGACAGTACAAAACGCATGCCTATGAGACAGCATGTGACCACAAGCGCCGGAACTGCATCGGGCATATCGGTGAGGTCGGCCTCAAGCCAGTTGTAAAGGTCGGGCGTGGCCGAAAGCTCAACATTACCGTCCTCGTACTCCGAAACCACACCGAGACGCTCGAAAAGCTCTGCAATACGGCGGTCGCCCTGAAGACTCTTATCCGAAAGACCGGTGAGAGTGACCCACCCGGCCGTTACTGCCGATATTTCATACCAGAAGGCCGCAGCGCTCCAGTCGGGCTCTGACTGAACTGCGGACTTGAGCGAGCCGGGGCAACTGACATCCACCGTATCGCGGTCGAAATCAACGTTCGCACCCCTCTGGCGCATCATCTCTGCTGTCATACGAATATACGACATCGACTGCACATCGCCCAGAAGGCGGATTATCAGGCCGTCTTTGAGCAAAGGCGCAATCATCATCAGTGCCGACACGTACTGTGAGCTCACCGATGCGTCTATTTCAACCGAACCACCCGAAAGCCGGCGACCGTGAATACGCAGAGGCGGAAAACCTTCCTCTCCGGCATACTCTATGTCGGCGCCTATTTTGCGCAACACCGTCACGAGCGGCCCTATTGGTCTTTTCAACATCCGCTCCGAACCGGTGAGCGTGCAGTCGACACCCTCCGAAGCGGCGAAAAGCGCTGTAAGAAAGCGCATGGCAGTGCCGGCCGGGCCGACATTGATTTCGCCCCCCCCGACGGGAAGCCCGGCGGAGAGTATCGACGACAGAGTCGCCGTATCGTCGCAGCTGTTGTCGGCCGAAAGAGCAGTTCCTGCTATATAGTTGAGCACCATGGCGCGTGTGCCGATGCTTTTGCTCGGCGGCAGCGCCACGGTGGTTTCGAGTATTTCCTCAGGAGGGAAAAGGCGTATATCCATTATTATAACTACTTTTACTTGTCGGTGCAGACAGCCTCCACAGCAGTTTTCAGACTTTCGAGAGCGGCAGCGAGCACACAGCGGGGCGTGCCAACGTTGAGACGGGCAAAGCCGGCGCCCTGAGTACCGAACATAGTGCCGTCGTTCAACGCAATGTGTGCTTTGTCGAGCAGGAGGTCCATTAGCTGTTTCTGACACATGTTGAGACCACGGAAATCGAGCCAGACGAGGAACGAAGCCTCGGGACGGATAGCCTTGAGACCCGGAATGTTGCTGTCAATATAGTCGAGTACGAAGTCGATGTTGCCTTCCACATACTTGAGCATCTGTTCGAGCCATGCCTCTCCGTTGTTGTAGGCGGCTTCAGCTCCGATAGTGCTTATCATCACCGGCGAGCAGAATTCGTTGGCCTCAAGCCACTCATAGAAAGGTTTGCGGAGCTCTGGGTTCTTTATGGCCATCCACGAGCTTACCAGACCGGGAATGTTGAATGTCTTCGAGGGTGCTGCGAGCATAATGCCCACAGCCTTCGCATCTTCGCTTGCGGCAAGGAACGGAATGTGCTTGCGTCCGCCCAGCATAAGGTCGCCGTGAATTTCATCGCTCACCACTTTCACTCCGCCTCTGCGACAGATAGCGGCCACGGAGGCAAGAGTCTCGGCATCCCACTGCAGACCGATAGGGTTGTGAGGGTTGCAGAGTATGAGCAGTTTGGGCTTTTCTGTTTCTACCACATGCTCGAGATTCTCGAGGTCGATTGAGTAGTTTCCGTTTTCAAAGCGGAGCGGATTCTCCACTACGCGACGCTTGTTACCTTCGATAACAGTGCGGAAAGGCGTGTAGACCGGCGGCATAATCACCACAGCATCATCTTTTTCAGTAAAGAAGTTCACGCACAGTGCTATGCCTTTTACAACGCCGGGGATAAAACAGAGTTCTTCGCGCGAAAGGGCAAAATTATGGCGATGGAGCTCCCAGTTGATAATCGACTGCCAGTAGCTGTCGTTGGGCTCTGAGTAACCGAGCACGGGATGTTGGAGACGATGCTGAAGCGCCTTGGTGATTTCGGGGCATACGGCGAAATCGAGGTCGGCAATCCACAGCGGAGTGAGGTCATGACGACCGAAGACACGGTCGAGGCCAACTAGTTTGATAGCTCCGGTTCCACTGCGGTCGATAACGCAGTCGAAATTGTAGGTGCTCTGCATTTTTTTGCTTTCAGAGAGAATGGTATTCATGGATAGCTTGGTTTAGAACAATCACTTTATAATAGATGCCGTGTCGAAACATAAATCGAAACAATCTAAGCCCGAAAGCCTATTGAATGACAACTTAAATTTACGACACAGCATCACGACTAAATATCAGAGGCCACGACCGTGGCAATTCTTATATTTCTTACCCGATCCGCAGGGACAAGGGTCGTTACGGCCCACACGAGGCGCAGCCTTGGCCGGCATCACCTTTTCGGGAGCGCCCTGACGCGCACCTGCGGCCTGCTGCTGTGCAGCCTGACCGGGAAGGTCTTCTTTAGTCTCGCGTAGGTTGTTGGTGCGACGCGGCAGTTCTTCGCGGGTTTCTTTCAGCTCGGGCTGCGGACGGCGCTGCGGCTCTGCAACTTCGCCACCCTCAGGTGCCGTGGGTGCCTGCTGACGGACAAATATCTGTCCGCGCAAGAGAGCTGCAACGGCTTTGGAGTTGAGGTTGCTGAGCATGTTCTCGAACAAGTGGAACGACTCTACCTTGTAAATTACAAGTGGGTCTTTCTGCTCGTAGGCTGCATTCTGCACCGACTGGCGCAGCTGATCGAGCTCACGCAGATGCTCCTTCCAGAGTTCGTCGATGGTGACGAGCATCAGAGCTTTGTGCCACGACTTGATTATGTCGCGACCCTCAGTGGCAATAGTCTCCTGCACGGGCACACGTAGGTTGAACACACGCTTGCCGTCGGTGATAGGAACAAGCACAAGGCCGGTGTAACCAGTCTGAGCCACCATGTCGGTGAGTACAGGGAGCGCAACTTCGCGTATGCGGTCGCTCTTGCGGTCGAGTGCCGCCATTGCTGCAACATGAAGCTTGTCAATCTTCTCCTCGCGCGAGTAGTTGGCATACTCCTGCTCGGTAAAAGGAGCCTCGATGGCGAGAGTGGTGAATATGTCGTTTACAAGGTCGGGATACTGGGCGGCGCTCTCGTTGTTGATAATCATATTTTCCACGGTGTCGTAAACCATGTTGATGATATCAACGCCGATACGCTCGCCGAGCAGTGCGTGACGGCGGCGCTCGTAGATATACGTACGCTGTTTGTTCATCACGTCGTCGAATTCGAGCAGGCGCTTACGTATGCCGAAGTTGTTTTCTTCTACACGTTTCTGGGCCTTCTCAATGGCGTTGCTCACCATTTTCGACTCTATCATGTCGCCCTCTTTGTAGCCCATACGGTCGAGCATCTTCACCACAGAGTCGGTGGCGAACAGACGCATCAGCTGGTCTTCAAACGAAACGAAGAATACCGACGAACCCGGGTCGCCCTGACGGCCCGAACGGCCTCGGAGCTGACGGTCGACACGGCGCGACTCGTGGCGCTCGGTGCCTATAATGGCAAGACCGCCGGCCTCGCGCACCTCGGGAGTAAGCTTGATGTCCGTACCGCGGCCTGCCATATTGGTTGCGATGGTCACGCAGCCTTTGCGGCCGGCGAGAGCCACAACTTCGGCCTCGCGCTGGTGCAGCTTGGCATTGAGCACCTGGTGAGGAATCGGCGGACGCTGCATGTCGAGCATGCGGGCAAGAAGCTCGGAAATTTCAACGGAAGTAGTGCCCACAAGCACAGGACGTCCTTCGTTGATGAGTTTTACAATTTCGTCGATTACGGCCTTGTACTTCTCTTTCTTGGTGCGGTACACACGGTCGTTCATGTCGACGCGGGCAATAGGACGGTTTGTGGGAATTGTCACCACATCGAGCTTATAGATATCCCAGAACTCACCGGCCTCTGTGATAGCCGTACCGGTCATACCGGCGAGCTTGTGATACATGCGGAAGTAGTTCTGGAGTGTGATTGTGGCAAAAGTCTGGGTAGCTGCCTCAACTTTCACGCCTTCTTTGGCTTCGATAGCCTGGTGGAGACCGTCGGAGTAGCGACGACCTTCCATGATACGGCCCGTCTGCTCGTCGACAATCTTGATTTTGTTTTCGTCGATTACGTATTCGATATCGCGCTCGAAGAGAGTGTAAGCCTTGAGGAGCTGTGTCACAGTGTGCACGCGCTCCGACTTTACGGCATAATTTGCCATAAGCTCATCTTTGCGCTCCTGACGCTCGGCGGGGTCGGCGATATGTTCGAGTTCAGAAAGCTGAGAGGCGATGTCGGGAAGCACGAAAAACTGCGGGTCCTGGGTATTGCCCGTAAGCTCGTCGATACCTTTGTCAGTGAGCTCGACCGAGCGGTTCTTTTCGTCGATAACGAAGTAGAGAGGGTCGGTGACAACCGGCATTTCGCGCGAATTGTCCTGCAGATAGTAGGCTTCTGTCTCGAGGAGAGTGTTCTTCATGCCCTCCTGGCTGAGGAAGCGTATAAGCGCACTGTTCTTGGGCAGACCCTTATATGCGCGGAAGAGGAGCAGTGCGCCTTCTTTGCGCACGGCCTTGTCCTCCGAGGCCAGTTTTTCTTTTGCATCGGCAAGAATACCGGTCACGAGTCGCTGCTGAGCCTTGACAACCTTCTCTACATTTGCCTTGTATTCATTGAAAAGCTGGTCGTCGCCACGGGGCGCCGGACCTGAGATAATCAGAGGCGTACGGGCATCGTCAATGAGCACCGAGTCGACCTCGTCGACAATAGCATAGTAATGCTTGCGCTGCACGAGGTCGTCGGGAGTCATGGCCATATTGTCGCGCAGATAGTCGAAGCCGAATTCGTTGTTTGTGCCATATGTTATGTCGCACTCGTAAGCGCGGCGACGCTCGGGCGTATTGGGCTGATGCTTGTCGATGCAGTCGACCGACGCGCCATGGAACATATAAAGCGGCCCCATCCACTCAGAGTCGCGCTTGGAGAGGTAGTCGTTCACAGTTACCACATGCACACCCTTGCCCGACAGAGAGCGAAGGAAAACAGGCAGTGTCGCAACAAGTGTCTTACCCTCGCCGGTAGCCATTTCGGAGATTTTGCCCTGATGCAGCACGATGCCGCCGATAAGCTGCACATCGTAGTGTACCATATCCCATTTCAGCTCGTTACCTCCAGCCATCCAGTGATTTTTCCAAATGGCTTTGTCGCCGTCGATAGTTACGAAATCGCGACCCTGACCGGCGAGTTCGCGGTCGAAGTCTGTGGCTGTTACCTCAATGGTCTCGCTCTTGGCAAATCGTGCGGCTGTTTCGCGTACGGTGGCGAAGACAATAGGCAGATGCTCGTTGAGTTTGTCCTCGATAATATCAAGAATTTTCTTCTCGTGTGCATCAATCTGGTCCCACAGGGGCTGACGTTTTTCGAAAGGAAGCGATTCCACCTCGGCACGGAGTTTGTCAGCGGCATCCTTGTCGGCTTGTGTGGCCGAAGCGATGTCGGCGCGTACCGATTCGATGCAATGACGCAGGCCGTCGTTGTCGAGTTGCTGTACTTCGGGGATTTTCTCCTTCACAGCCTTAAGTATAGGAGCTATAGCTTTAAGGTCGCGGCTCGATTTATCGCCAAAGACCTTTTTAAGGATAGAGCTGAATGACATATATTATTTTTTCTTTTTTGTCGGTTAATAGGGTTAAGGCCACGGCATTGCAGGCCGTGGCGTAAAGTTACGGATTTTCTGTGAGAAAACTGCCGTCCGGACTTATTTTCTGAGCAAGTGCAACGGAGCGGCCGATGCGCCGTTCGGCGACCGTATGCGCAAAATGCGGCAGATTGTCGGGGCGATTGCACGCGCGTCGACAATCTCGCCTACTGTCTGAGGCACGATTTCGGGCGCGAGTATAAACAACGGTGCAGTTGTGGCAACGACACGCTCCACATGGTGCGTGCGCTCGTCTTTTACCTGTGTGTTGAAGTCGTCGACTATTTCAAACCCGGGCGCCACGTTTATGATGAGGTCGCCGGCAGTGGCCACCACGGTGTTACGGCGCAGTGCCTCGGGCTGTTCGCCGGCATGACCGGCAATGACTTCGTCGACAGTAAACACACGGTCGACACCGGTCATCTTGCTCAGAAAAGCGGCGGCATTGCGCCTTACTTCGCTTTCGTCGAGCGATTTTTCTTTTAGAAGTTTATTATTGAGGAAGAAATGGCCGCGGTGATAGGCGCTCACATAGTCGCCATTGCCATATACGGCCATAAGATACATATTGAGCAATGAAATTGCCTTGCGGGTCGAAAACTCGCCGTGAGGTATGCCCCAGCGTTCATCTTCGCGGCGCGTACGCGACGAGGGAGGTGTCGCAGCAAGAAACAGCACGGTCTTGTCGAGCCCCACACTGCGGTCGATTTCATTGAAAAGCTGCTCAAGATTGCGGTCGAGACGCAGATATGCGTCCATCAGCTCCACTCGCGTATCGGAACTCTTGGCATACTCGTAAGGTCTGAGACTGTAGGCAATATTAAGCACATCGGTGCCGTCGGGATGCGTGCCGAGCTTCATACCCGATATAAGCCCCGAAGCAACGGAGGTGACTTCGCTGTTGCCCATGGGCGAGGCCGCAAGCATCTTCAGCCGGTCGGCACTGCCGCGTGGAAACACATATCTGAACGGATAGCGCCGCAGATGGTCGGGAAGAGCCGGATAGAGCGAAGGGTCGAGCAACGGTGTCCAGCTCATGGTGTCGAGCCGTGTGAGCAGGGGCACTGTGCGGTTGCGGGTGGCAATCGCCACGGGCATTTCCTTGTAGAAGGTCGACGAGGCCCAGTTGCCGGTTTTAGCATCGAGCCAGAGTGCGGAGTTGGACGTGTGTCCGGCCATCGCAATCGCCTGACAAGGGTCGGAAGCTACGGCATATGCCATGTTCACTCCGCCCGAAGCCATGCGCGACTCATCGGCAATAGTGGTAACTCTCAGCGCCGACGGCGAATAACCTGCCGAAGTGAAATTGCCAAGAATCGATGGGTCGGAAAAAACTCCCGTTTCAAGGAGCTGCACACGGTCATACCGTGTATTCGAACCGATACCCGATACCGACGGAGCGGCTCCGGTCATAATAGTAGCTGTCGCGGCTGTGGCGTCGAGCCCGGGACCGAAGTCGGCCGATGGTATAAATGCCGCCTCGCGCTCGAGCCGACGGAAACCGCCTTCGCCGAAGCGCTCGCGCAACAAATCAAGATAGTCGGCATCAAGCCCATCGACAACAATACCCACCAAAAGACGCGGCTGAGTAACCTCGGCCGTGCATATCTGTATGGTCACAACAGATGCCACCAGAGCCATAAGCAGCCCGGGCACAGAAGTGGTGTTTGCAATTTTATGCTTGATACTCAATCTTTTATTTTGCTTTACGAGTAATATATATGTACGATGCAGCCCGTAATATTTCCGCCCCTACAAGAGGCAAGAATGCCGGATTTGCCGACTGAGGAAGAAAGGGCCAAACGGCAAGTAATGCCAAAAGCACTGCAAAGTTAACAATTTGAAAACAATTAAGCACTATACTTGTTCGTTTAACAAATATTAAACAAGGAACAAGCAGGCAAAGCGGATTCAGCCACAGATATAAGTAATTGGGAGATGTCGCCTCGTGAACCGATATGAATATAAGGTATGTGAGCACACATCCGGCAAGGCCTAACAGCCCGAAACATATAGCATCGAACCACCGGCTCACTCGGCGACGCCTGATATCGTAGACAGTAAGGGCAAGCGCGAGCGCAAAAAAGAGCCAGCATACTGCCAAGGGGCTGAGATACCACGGTGTGGCATCGTCGACGGCATTGTCTTCGGGAAAATCAATCATCGCGAAACTGTGCGACACAAGCTTGCGGCCTCCAACCTCGGCATTGACAAGCATTTTGTCGAGCTCGGCAGGGGCAAATGTCATTTCGCGGCGCGAAAGCAGATAATCGATGCCGCTACCCAAAGCAATGTCTATGCCGAACTGATACCAGGGATAATTCTTGTGATAATGCCGCATTATGTTGCGGAAAGTGACCGGAATTGAGGAATTTGCCTCAAAAGGAGCCGGAGCAAGCCGAAGCGAGTCGCCGGCAGCGAGCTCAACAGCACGCAAAGGGCGTGTGGCGCAGTTATCTTTTACGTAATTATAGCGGTATACGGCATTCTCAGGCTTCACATTTTCTTTGAGCAAGTCAACAAGGCGGGCTTTCTGCTCCGGTGTGAAATTGAGCTCGTGAGCCATTGCACGCCGTCCGTGGTCAACATATGGCGCAAGAAACGACATGGCCGGACACTCCACAGCTTTGTAATCGGTTTCGCCTTTTACAAAACGATATATGAAGTTGGGCGAATTGAAATCGAACACGCCGAAGTTATAGGCTATAGGCATGCGCCCTTTGACATCAACAATTATTGCCGAATGACCTTCGAGTTCATAAATCGCCGAGCCGGGATAGATATTGACAAAATAGATTGTAGTGTCGGAAGCCTGCTGTGCGCGACACAAGAGCGCGCTAAGCAAAACAAAAAATACGAAAAGACTTTGTCGCAGCATCATTCCTCCTCCTTTTTATCATCGGCAGCACTTTGGGCAAGATGCTGACGCTCGCGTTCGAAGGGGTCGAACAGCGGTTTCAGCCCCTTTTCTGCAGCGAGTTTCAACAGATATGTGAAAGCTGCTTCACGAGTATCTTCTATCTCACAGTCTTTTACCGCCTGCTTGAGATTCTTTGCAAAGTATCCCACCTCGGGGCTCTGCGGCAAGCCGAACAGCTCCATTATTTCGAGGCCGTCGACAGGATTCTTGCGGTTGCGCTCCACATCTTTCTCGTGAGTGGTGCGGAATTTTTCCTCCACGAGGTCGAAATTGGCCAGATAACGGGCTTTACGGGCCTCGTCGCGGCTTGTGATATCGGCACGGGCGAGAATCATGAGGTCGGCGAGGTCTTCTTCGGCATAATTGGCCAGCCGGCGCACGGCGCTGTCCGTCACTTCATCTTCAACAAGTGCTATTGGGCGCATATGCAGCTCCACAAGTTTCGACACATAGGCCAAATCGGAGCCGAGCGGAAATTTCATGCGGCGAAAAATATTCTTCACCATTTTGGCGCCGACAAAATTATGATTATGGAATGTCCATCCGCGAGCCGGGTCGTAGTGCTTTGTCACCGGTTTGCCTATGTCGTGAAACAACGCAGCCCAGCGTAGCAATACCTTGTCGCTTGCTGCCGCTACCGAATCGAGCACAATCATCGTGTGATTGAAATTGTCCTTATGGCCTCGACCATCAACCACATCGATGCCTTTCATACGTGCCAGTTCGGGAAGTATTATTGAAAGCAGTCCCGATTCGAGCAACAAGCGCCACCCTATCGACGGACGGGGTGCGGCCATTATCTTGAACAGCTCGTCTTTGATGCGTTCGGCAGTGATTATCTCTATTCGGCTCGCATTACGCTTGATAGCGGCAAATGTCACAGGATGAATTTCGAATTGCAGTTGGGTTGCAAAACGAATGGCGCGCATCATACGCAGAGGGTCGTCGCTGAAGGTGATGTCGGGGTCGAGGGGCGTACGGATAATACGGCGCTTGATATCGCCAAGACCGTCATATTTGTCGACAACCTCACCGTAAGTGCCGGCATTCACACTAATTGCCATGGCATTGATGGTAAAATCGCGCCGGGCGAGATCGTCGTCGAGCGTACCGTCTTCTACAACAGGGTTACGCGAATCGCGATGATATGATTCACGACGGGCACCGACAAACTCGAGTTCCATGTCGCCGCGTTTGAGCTGTGCGGTGCCATAGCTGCGGTAAACTACCAGATGCGTTCCTCGGCCGAGACGGGCACCAACGGCCTCGGCAAGCTCGATGCCGGAGCCGACAGTGACGAAATCGACATCTTTCGACTTGCGGCCTATAATCAAATCGCGCACATATCCGCCAACAACATAAGCTTCGCGGCCGAGAGCATCGGCTGCGGCACCCACAGTGTGGAATATGCGGCTGTCTATTTTTTCTCTTAGATTCATTTGCCTTATTTTGCAAGTCGCAAAGTTACTAACATTTTCTCAACGCGGCAAATGCTGCATTTTTCACTTCAATTAACAAACAGTTAAGCCGCAGTTAAGCCGCTATTGCATAATATCATCTCCTTTTGCAGAAGGTACTCCGCCAACGGTAATGACCCCGCCATAAAATTTGAAAACATAATAAAACCCAATCATGAAAATCGGTTTCAGAATATATCATCTGCGACTATTAAGACTTTCCGCGGTGCCCTCCCATGCACAACCAACGGCCTGAATAACCAGTTTTTCGTTGATATCGTGCGGTCTACCGAAGGAAACAATACATAACATCAAGACATACACATGTAACCCCGACTACGGCCTATCGAACGGAGATTTCATCATCCCTACCGATTTAATAACGAGAGTGTAAATCATCGGAATTGAACGCGAAAATGAAGAAAAGTAAAATATCTGCGAACTATCGTGTTAAATAATCTTTTGACGTTTGATATGTTTTCTGTGCCTTCTGACGGATAGCAACATTTTGGTATTTTGTAACATTAAATATCTCCAGTTGGTAAATTTCTCGCGATTTTTTGCTTACCTTTGCAATATGAATCCGAAACTTTCCTCAGCATGGTCGTGGATAAGCCGCTTCATGTCGCCAATGACACTTGTGAGCCTTATCGTTGTAGCCTACATCGTATTTGCAGGCGAAAACACCGTGTTCAACAGCATTGAATACAACCGCACCATCGACAGCCTCCGCAGCGAGTTTGAGGCCAATCGCGACACTATGCTTTACTATAGAGATCTCAATCACCGCTTGTCGACCGACAAACACCTTATGGAACAAGTGGTACGCGAACAATACGGCATGAAACGTGCCGATGAGGATGTCTATAAATTTACAAACACACCACGCAGCCTTGAAAACTGACAATATTTTAAACAACATCATAGTCCCCGTGGCCCTGCTGCTTGTGCTGGGCGCCACGGCTGTGCCATTTTTTCTCCACGATATAGAATTGGCACGCACGACATTTCCATATATATTTTCGGCCGGCGCGTTGCTTCTGCTTCTGGCACGTCTCTTTACCCCCTACCGCGGTAAAGACCCCCAGCTCAAACGCCTTCACCGCATAGAATCATGGAGCGCTATTATTTTCTGCGTAGCGGCATTTTTCCTCTTCTACAATCCTTATCAGCTGCGCGACTGGTTGTCGTTCACACTTGCCGGAGCAGTGATTCAGATAATCACATCTATAGCAATTCCGCTCCGAGAGAGCAAACTCGCAGGCAAAAAATAAAGCTACGTGGCTAAAAAATTTGTTGAAACACCGCTGATGAAGCAGTACGCCGAGATGAAGGCAAAGCATCCCGACGCAGTGCTCCTTTTCCGTGTCGGCGACTTTTATGAAACCTTCTCCGAAGATGCAA
>Ga0137307_100327_pt1 | contig 69880 bp, 65 predicted proteins | sample NAcewD2O_March_2_FD_97180 | JGI IMG/M metagenome (GOLD analysis project Ga0137307, IMG submission 97180) | Mouse cecal microbial communities from Vienna, Austria - N-Acetylglucosamine amended D2O_March | ecosystem: Host-associated > Mammals > Digestive system > Large intestine > Cecum | place... | reverse complement strand
CATCCAGAAAACCTACTGTGTATTTATCCATGCGGCTCGATGTTGTCGGGCCAGCAGAGCCTATTACACGACCTGCTCTTGCTGGCGAAGGGCCCATATAATATATGATATTCCCTTTTAAAGAAATCGGAAGTTTCTCCCCTGCCTTTAAAGATTCATCCATTCTTTTATGAGCCGCATCCCTTGCTGTATAAATGATTCCTGTTATATATACATAGTCCCCTGCCCGAAGCTTTCTTGTATCCTCATCACATAAAGGCGCCTTAATATATTTGTCCATATTCATATCCTCTCTGTTCATCCGCATTCTTCCTACAGTCTGTCTCTTGGCATCCCATGAAGCAGGCTGTTAAATAATCCTTATTGTATGCCGGTTTACATGACAACATATATTTACTGCCACAGGAAGACCTGCGATATGTGTCGGATATGTATTTATATTTACTGCAAGTGCTGTCGTACTTCCGCCAAGCCCACCAGGCCCTATTCCGGTTTTATTGATTTTATCCAGCAATTCCTCTTCCAACTCTTTTATATACGGAATCGGAGACCCCTCACTCACCGGTCTGGTCAAAGCTTTTTTTGCCAGCCAGGCGCATTTTTCAAAAGTACCCCCAATCCCCACTCCTATTACCATTGGCGGACATGCATTGGGCCCTGCATCCCTCACCGCCGTAAGAATTGCCTCCTTTACGCCTTCTATTCCATCCGCTGGTTTCAGCATAAATACCCGGCTCATATTTTCACTGCCAAACCCCTTGGGAGCCACAATAATTTTTACTTTATCCCCCGGCACTATTTCATAATAAATAACTGCCGGCGTATTATCTTTTGTATTTTCCCGAATCAATGGATCTTTTACTATAGATTTCCTTAAATAACCGTCTTTGTATCCCAAGCGCACGCCTTCATTTACAGCCTCTTCCAACAAGCCGCCCTCAAAATGTACATCTTGCCCTATTTCCATAAAAATAACAGCCATACCCGTATCCTGGCAAATCGGAATCATATCTTCACCAGCTATTTGAAGATTTTCTCTTAATTGATTTAAAATTTGCTTCCCTAAAGGTTTTTTTTCCTTTTCCGATGCCTGATAAAGCGCTTCTTTCATATCCTCCGAAAGAAAATGGTTCGCTTCAATACACATTTCCTTAATGTTCTTAGCAATCACTGATACTTGTATTTCACGCATATTGCACCATCCCATTATTCCGTAATTATTTTCCTAATATCTTCAAGCTCCTCCGGTGTCGGCTCCATAGATTTCCATCCTAAAGTCTGCCCGTCATTTTTATACCTGGGGATTAAATGAAGATGAAAATGAAATACTGTCTGCCCTGCATCTTCCCCATTATTTTGAACCAGATTAAACCCATCACAATTTAACTTTTCCGTCATACGGATAGTCATTTTCTTCGCCAGAAGCATTACTTTTGATGCCGCTTCATCCGGCAATTTATATATATTAGCATAATGGTTTTTTGGCAAAATAAGGGCATGTCCTTTAGTTGCCGGTCCTAAATCCAAAATCACTTTAAAATCATCATCCTCATAAAGCGCTTTAGAAGGAATATCCCCATTTGCTATTTTACAAAAAATACAGTTATCATCTCTCATTTTTTCTCACTCTGCGCCGTTTGATGCGCCCCTTCCTAAAATATAAAAATCTGATCCAAAGTACGCAATACTTTAAAATCGCCTTTCATCTTCATTTCACCGGACATAAATGCTCTCTGGAAAGTCATCCTGCCATTCGTAATCTCATCTAGCGTATGCTGTTCCAGTTGCAATTCAACATCGGCATGATCTGTAATGCCAAAAAAGCATTGTAAGTTTGCATTTTCTACTTTTATTATCAAGTGCTTTTTCTTTCCATTGATAATAAATCGATATACTCCACGAAATCCAGCCTGAGGTTTGAAATGCTGCTCCAAATGTGTAATGATTTCCCCGCTCTCTTCCGTCTCCCCATTATTCAGCATATCTCTAAATAAGCTGGTTAATTCCTGGATATCCTCCTTCTGTCTTTGCACATATTTATCATCCGAAGCATATTGGGATAACTGCTCCGATTCCTGGGGTGTCAAATCAATCTGGGTTTTAGACACCATCTGCCGGATTGCCTGATTGCTTGCCGGAAGGCTGACAATCTTCTGGTTAACGGTACGGTACATATTTTCCGCCTTTTTTTCTATCAGGGCAATATATTCCTTGTTATCTTCCATTAAAGAAGCGTCTGCAATATACCCGCATATGCCGCTGCAAGGACGCCCACCTAATATTTCCCATGCGGAAGTCAGGCTCAGTTTTCCTTCCCTTTCCCCATAAGTTGTAGACATCACAATCGGGCACATATAAATATTGCTTATCTTTTCCTTATCTCCATACAACCAGCAAGAATCCAGAAATTGCTGCATATATCCGCCAATTCCATACCATTCCACCGTTGTTGCCAGAATAATGCCGTCCGCCTCTTTTAAACTTTGGGGTAATGTGGTAATACCGTTTTTCAATTCATGAAGATTAAAACGTTCCACTTTTACCCTAAGTTCCTCTAAGACCTCCTGCATCTTATTAATAACAAATAACGTAGGATCATCGATTAATCCTCTTCCACCATAATAAATATTAATATTCATCAGCAATCCCTCATCTCTGCCTGTTTTTTCTTCCCGAAAAGCCATAATAAAAGCGCTATTGCCATTCCACTTACAAAACCGCCGATATGGGCAGCATTATTAATGCCTTCTCCCACAAATCCGCTATACAGGGAATATATAATCATAAGCAAAAGTCTGCCCATCGTTATCTGTTCCAGATGCCCCTTGTTTATACATACTAATATAAACAACGCACCTATTATACCAAATATTGCCCCGCTTGCCCCTACCGAATTAATATATGCCCCTTCATAAATCTCATGCCATCCGGAAAGGCAATTCCCCAATATTCCTGCAGATATATAAATAACAGTATATTTGATTCTTCCAAAATGTTTCTCAACTACTTCACCAAGACAATATAATATAAGCATATTGCTGATAAGGTGGTCTATATCCCAATGCAAAAAAACACTTGTCAATATCCTGTAGTATTCTTTGCCTTCCCAAAACACTCTTACATTAAATGCACCTTTATTATATAACAAGCTCCCGGTAAATGTACATATCAGAAAAACCAACACATTTACCAAGATTAGGAAAACCGTTATATAAGGAATCGAAAGCCAGAAATTTTGCTTTCCTGATTGGAATGCTTCTCTTGCTTCGGAATGTTCTTCCAATCCGAACGATTCTATATGGGCAAGAAAATATTCAATCTTATTTTTCATCCCGTAAAAATCATCGACTTGGTTTTCATATATCATTAATCGACCATTAAAAGGGTCTATCTGCCAGCAAAAAGGGTCATCTTTGCATAGCAGTTTCGCCTTCTCTGCTTCCTGACAAATAATCACCGACAAGATATGGATATCGTAAATGTTTTTTTCTGCAAAAAAATCTTTTATCTTGCCCTTCATAAGTTTATATTGGTCTTCGGAAATATACAAATTGTTCTCATAATTTATTACTTGAAATACATTTGTATAATTGTTTTCCATACGGAAATAAAAGGTAAACTCCGGCAAATTGGAAGAAATTTTTGTATATCCCTCCTCTGCCAGAAAACTGCCAAACCGCTGCCCTACCATACCTTCCCCCATTCGCATATATGTGCAGAATAATTTATTACTATGGTAAAGGGTAACATTTCCTATTCTTCATGTCAATGAAATCTCTCTGTCTACTGCTTACCTATAGCAAAAGGTCAGCCTTCCAAACCGCAATTCATCCCCTTGCTCAATAAGAACGGTTTCATTCGGTTCCAACCTTAGACCGTTTTTAAACGTTCCATTTGTAGAATTCATATCCGTTACATAAATCTTGTTTTCCTGCCTCGTAAACCTGGCATGAATCCGGCTAATCGTACTGTCTTTAATTACAATGTCCACATTTCCTGCCATCTTTCCTATCGTACAAGGCAGATTCCCTAAATCAATATGATACTTATTTCCTTTACTGATTCCATATAGCTTATTTTCCTTTTTATAAGCCGAAGTGTCAAGAAAAACCGTATTTCCATATTCTTCGGTATCTTCAAAGTGCGCTCCATATCTCGTATTGCCATCCCCTATTTCCTTATATCCGCCTTTGCCGGTATCTTTCCTTTCTTCACGCGGCCTTTCTGTTTTCATTGCCTCAAAGCGGCTTCTTTTTATAACCCTTCCTTCTATTTCGTTATTATCTGCAGCTTTTTCCTTCTTGTTATCCCTACTTATGGAATTTTTTCTTTTACAAATATTAATGATAAAGTATAAAAAAAGAACCGCAGATAATAGAACCAAAACCATAATTCCTGCTGTGGCTGCCAATTTTTCTTCTGCTGATAATGTAAAAAAGTAATTTATGCCCCATATCCCTGCGGCTGCAGCGGCACATAAAACAGCCAAAACCCCAACAACCTGTAAATGATGATTGCTTTCTCTATCAACTCTTTCTCCATCCGTTTGTGCTGATTCATAATAATCCCCTTCCAGCCAATCATCGCTTTCAATAACCTCCAAGTCATCTGCCGGCATTCTGTTTACAGCTTTTAACCCATCTATATCCGAATCTATATCTGGCTCCGGCAAATGGAATGAGCTTAAGATTTGCGGCAGCATAAACCTGTCGTCCTGTATCGCTTCATAAATCCTATACGTAATTTCCATTGCTTCTTCCTGCTCATGATTCACTTTGCTGACCAAAAATTCTGCCAAAGATGTCAAGGCTTTTTTTCCTTCTGTCTCTTCCATGCAAGGATAGTACAGGAAAAAATATTCTTCTGTTTCCGGTTCTGCAAAAATATATTCCGGCGCTAAAAACAGACAACGGCTATCCAACAAAAAAATATCCAGCTCTTCCAATGCCTCTTTCATATTCTCCAACAAGCCAAAGACCTGTTCATATCCAATCCCTTTTTTATCGAATAAGCTTATTAAGTTCTGTTTTGAGCTAATTTCATAATAAAAGCTGCACATTTCATCTACAAATCTGATTTTACAATTTAAAAGATGTTTGATTTTATTATTATTTATCATTTTATATTGATAATTCTGCTCTTTTTCGCTTATCTTATTACTAACAATCAAAAAATTATGGTTTAAATCTTTATAATATTTAATATTCAGCATATCTCACCCTTATTCTATTATCATCTTTTCATCAATTTTATCTTTTATCCTTTTTAATACCCTAACTTTACGAATCAATTCCGTAGGGCAGATTCTTTCTGCCTGCCCATTCACTTGAAATCCCCAATCTTTATGTGGCAGCAACCACTCCGTAAAGGCAGTTGTCATTGTTCCGGATACCTCTACAATTACTTTTTTTCTATCCACATTTACTGTGCCAATCAGCGTACGGATTCCCATATATTTCTCCCCAAATTGTTCCCCGCATTGCCTTATTACCAATTGCCTAATTTCCTCCGGATTTTTCTTACATACACGGTCAACATGATAACTTTTCCCATAACCGCTGCATACGCTTCCCCGAAATGCTAAAATATAAGCATCCTGGGATGCCGCACACCGGTTATACAGGAAAAATGTCATATAAAAAATAAAGCTTATTAAAAAAATGGCCAAGGGAACTATTATACTTGCCTCTACGGTAAAATACCCTTCTGCCCATTTACATTCCTTTTTGCGCAACATAAACCACCCCCCATCCAATGGCAAGAAAGGGAACAAAAGCTATCCTGCTCTTTCCTTTTACCTTTCGGCAAACTAATAACACTAACGCATATACCGAAGAAGCTACTAACCCTATTGCAACAATCATTATGCACTTCCTGTAACCAACGTATAAACCCAGCACCAATATTACCAGTCCGTCCCCATATCCAATGCTCTGTCTTGTGCAAAAACTTAGCAGCAGAAAAAACACTCCTGGCGCCATAGAATATAAGAAGCTAAACCATCCCCCTTCCTCTCCGCGGATTTTTGCAATAACCAAAGACAGGCAACTAAACAATATAATCATTGTCAAAGGAATTTCTCTTTTTCTTATATCAGTGATGGTACATATCATAATAAATATAAGGCTAACTGCCCATTCCACTCCTATTTTCATTTTTTATCCCATTTCTGTGCGGCCTTTTGTGCATAACAAGTTTGTGGATGCCGCACGGACACAAACTTTGGATTGAAAACTTCTCATTTTAAATCTTTTACCCTCCGCACTTTGTACATTTTCCTCTTTCCTTTACTTTTGATAAAGGCATTGTATAAATTGTTCTTTTTAATCCGGGGCAGTTTATAGAATTATGTATTTTGCTTCCATAAGAAGTTACATAGGCAATTGCTTGGAATGCGTTGCCTTTACAATTGCCGCAAAAATAGTATTTTTCCCCACTTTCATTTCTTAAAGTGTCAGCTTCTATCAGAGAAACTGCTTCTATGGATGGATTTAAATAGGAACAGTCCCTCGCTGTATGATATACGGTACCGTTTTCGGCAATATATACCATCTGATCTTCAGAAATCTCCCCCTGCCTTTTATTTTCTACATCATATCCGGTCCATGCCCGCCCATAATACCGGTTTTCCATAGGAATATCGGGAAATCCTATAATCCTGATAAATGGCTTTACTTTATAAGAAGCAATTAATTTTATTCTATCCTCTTCTATCAGGATAGATGATTTTAAAAAATGCAAACCGGATACCCCGGATGTAAGGCATGTATGATTTAGGTAATCTTCTCCTAAAATATTAATGACTTCTCTTCGTGCATACCCTTCCGATAATAGGAAAGAGCTAAGTTCCCCCTCCTGTAACCCCGTTTCCTCCAGACCGTTTTTATAGGCATATCCATAAAATGCCATTTTATTGCCAGTCTGGTGAATAGCCCCCATTATGTTTCCATGCAGACGCAACATGTCAAAAACAAACAGGATATTCATTAGGAAGAACAGAAAAAACGGAACAGATAAAGCGGCTTCCACTGCCATGCTTGCTTTTAAACGTTTTGTTTTCAGGGAGGAAATAAGAGACATCCTTTTTCCGAATATAGATGTAAGGATTTTCAATATATGTTCTTGATTTAATAGATTTTTGCCCGGAGAAACAATTGTTTTTTTGTAAAGTTTACAGTTGTTATATAGAATCCGGAAAAAGGACATCGCTCATTTCCTCCCTTCATACATTATTTCATAGTATTCTTTATTTCATGGCACTCTTTTCAATCATACCCATACCTTTTTTGAATATTGCAATGGTATCCGAAACCACTGGATATAGAGATATCCGATAAATAACTATCAAAGCAGGCATCTATGCGAAAGTTTGCATTTCCTTCCGTCAGGCGGATGTCCATTTCCATAATATCCATAGCACGCATATTCTTTGTTTTACTATCTTCCATAAATAACATTATTTTTAAATAATCCTGATAATCCAGCCCATGCCCGGAATCCCCTCCCCCCTCTGTTCCCCATGAAAAACCAAGGATACTTGCAATACTTGTTTTCCAATCAGAGGCTGTTTTCATTAACGGAACTTTCCCGCCTTTTAGCAGGCATCTTGCATCATTCAGGCTTTCTACATAAGCCCAGGCAAACAAAATGGAGTATTTTACTGGTTCTGCCAAAGCCGGCACCTGCAAAACAGCCGTTAATGTCATTGCCAGCGCTTCCGCCTGCGCACACTTCTCCGAATCGGAAAACAGATAAATCACATTAGCCACTTCTCTCCATCGGATGAGACGGCTCATTACTTTCTCCAAATTCTTTAAATCCGAATCTTTCCCGGCAATAATGTACTCTATCTGGTATTTCAGCAATGACTTTTCCAGCTCACTGCCGTACCATCCGCACTTGTCAAATAAGTAGCAGTCAAAAAGCAACTGGTTAGCCAAACCGCCAGGTTCCTTCCATCCAGGTCGAATCCCTATTCCTGTCATCTTTTCCCTATGCGAAACATAATCCTCCGGCCGTATTGTAGCCCGGGAAACATGGGATGTATTCCCTAATACCATGCGCAGTATGAAAGTTCCCCGTAAAGCATTCACCTTATCTGCCGGATTATCCAAAGCAATTTCTGTCTGTTTCCCATTTTCATCCTCTTTTTTCGGCAGTTCAATGGCATCTATCTGGGCTTGAACCTCCTCCCTCTCTTTTGCAATATCTCTTGTATCCAACCCTAATGCCTGCACTTCCTCTGTCTGTTCTATCGTTTTTGCCAATATCCCTTCCACGGAGGCACCCTGCATGTATTCCACAGCCTGCCGTTTCATTACATCCCCATTATTATCCGATGCTATGGATAATTCTTTTATTTCGACCCTATCCACAGTAAGTGACAGCCAATCCTTCACCGGTAATAAATTCTTTTGCCCTGTAAAGTTCCCCTGCATATAAGCCCTGAGATGTTCTGCGGAATTTTCAGCCCTATGGCTTGCAGTTCCATAGGACATATCTACAAAAAGCAAATCATATTGCTCTAAAAGTTCCCTATGAAATTCTGCAAGCACACTGTTCATCCCAATATCGGCTACACATTCCGCTTCCATCCTGATTACGCTTATCCGGGCTCCTTCTATCAGCGTTAGGATAAACGATAGGATAAGTGCTAAAGAAAGCGACAAATATACGGTAAGATATCCCTTCCTCATGACATAACGGTATTGCTGTCTTCCGTAATCTTCTTAAAGACCTTGGTTACCAGAGCGCGGAGCTGGTTTTTGAATATAATGACAAGCCCAATCAACACAACGATAATTAAAATAATCTCTACCGTTCCCATCCCCTCTTCTTCCAAAATAAATTCATTAAAATTTTTTAACTTTGACTCCATATTTCTTGATTTTATATTTTTTAATTTCATATTTCTTCCTTTCATATTTCTTCCTTTCCTTTTTATCATTTTTTGTATTTTTTCTTTTTACGATTTTCCTCTTCCCCTGAACCTCAAAGGGAAAATGAAAAATATGCCGGTATGATAATCAATATCATAACAATCCCAAGCATCAACATCATCGGCAAAAGCAGCTTTGTTCCTGCCTCTTCCCCTAGTTTCCTCGCCATATTCTTACGTTCTTCAAAAGCATTCTTAGCCTCCTGGCGCAGCGCATCCAATATGCCGCTGCTGCCTTTCCTCAAATTCTGTATCAGGATATTTACTAATTTTGTATATTGCGGCAGGCGGCATCTTTTTCCGAAATGCTCATAGACAGACGCTTCCGAAATTCCACCGTCCAGCTCATGACATGCCAAAAGCATCTCTTCATATACATAGCGATAATCACCTCCTTCCTGTTTTTCTTTGTGATAGTGGGCGGCAATTCTTTGGAATGCATTCCTAATTGTCATTCCAGCCCCTAAATACAGCATAAGTTTGCTGATAAGCTGCGGATAATCCATAAGCATTTGACGGTTCCGGTCTTCTACCTTCTCTCTTAGCCTCCTTTCCTGTAATAAATAAACCGCTCCCGCTCCTACGCATATTAGCAAAAACAAATATCCGCTATTATCTTCTATTTTTTCGCTCCATATCAGTTTTTCCCCTTCTATACTTTCCGGCAATTCCATCCTTTCTTCATAGCGGTTCTTTTCTTCCTGACTGGTTAGCATATCATATATTTTTTTCTTCCATACCTCCTCCTCTGAATAGTCCGGCGGAAACACATGCACCGGAATGATATGTTCTTCCTTATAATTGCCGTATGTTATAGCAGCTGTTAAATTTACGATTTCCCCTTCTGCCCCAACATCCTCATTCATCACTGTTCCGTCCGGATAAATGCGCGCATAATTATCACTTTCCCATCCTATCCGAAACGGATATCCTTTTACCTCACTTACCAAGTCTAATTTATCCCTTACTTCTTCCAAAGAAGCATTCATCCCTCGTATCGTATCCGGTAAAAGAATTGATATTTCTTTTGCCATATTTTTTACCACGGCTTCTTCGTAGCCCTGTTCCTCCACCGTAAGCACAATATCCTGCCTATTTTTTTCCGTTTTGTCTTTTGTTTTTACTTGCAGGTTCAGCTCCCGGCTTCCCATCCCATGTGCGTTTCTGCTAATATATCTTCCCTCTGTCATAGCGCTTTCCGCTCTGCTGCCAATCCATAGGCAAAACGCCAATATATTGCCGGCAAATACAATAAAAAGCCATAGGCGGATTTTATAGATATAAAACTGACGCAAATAACTATTTTTCTTTTCCTCCTTCCCTCCTATTTCCGGATATAAAATAAACAGGCTTTCATTGACATCTTTTTGATGTAGCATTTTACCCTTTAACAGCACCTCGTAAATGTAATTTGCCATATCCCCGAAAATCCCCTCTTTTATCCCATATCTATTGTCTTTTTCCCAACTTTTTTTGCTGCATTTTACCAAACTTTTTTTCTTCCTATAAGACAAGATAAATAAAGCAAAATAGCATAGGAATACAGCTCCATATAATAAAATCATTTCTACACCTCAATATCTACAATTTTTCCGGACAAGAAAATAGCTCCAAGGTAAACGCCTAAACATATTGTCATAACTATAATACCTGCCGCATTTTTATAAAGCACATCAAAGAAGCCTCTTGACGCAATGCTGATATATAGCAGGATTCCAAAGGGAACCCCATTCATAATTCTTTGTTCCATCCGCCTTGCACTAATAACTACCTGTATTTCCTTTTCCGTCTCTACTTTATCCTCTATTACGGACGCACTTCTTTCTATAATTTCCGTCAGCTTTCCTCCGCTTCTCTTTGCCACTGCAAATACCTGCGCAAACTCTACTATATCTTCTACCCCACTGCGTTTTCCCAAATCATACAGCAGCGCTTCTATCGGCATATTATTTTTAAGCCCCGCTATTATCGAATAGAGTTCTTTACAAATCGGGCTTTCTTTTCCATATAAAAGAATCATGTCCTCATAAGCCTGCCTGAAAGCATTTTCTACGGCATACCCTGCTTTTTGGCTGGCAGACACGGCAAGGATTGTATCTTTAAATTGAACTGCCATTTCCTTTTTCCGCATCTTTAGCAGTAATCCCCGCCTCTCCTTTTGGTAAAGAAAATACACTGGCAGAAGAAATGGTAAAGCTAAAGCAGAGCGGTAAAAAAACCAAGCAAAGAGAAGTATGAATCCTACACCTTCCAGCGAACACTTGATTTTATCCTCCCTCCTCAATCCGGTTGTTGTTCTCTGCTGCCTTTTATCCCGGAAATCATAATACAATCCCCGCTGTTTTAAGTTTCCTTTCATCCTTCAGTTCCCCCCTTTTTACCAATGCCCCTCTGACCTTCCCGTTCTCCGTTTCTCCTTCTTCTTGAAAGGAATATAATGTCCGCATCTTGATTTCATCCCCTTCCACCCCTTCTATTTCAGAAATCTCCAAAACCTTCCTGCTTTTATCCCTAAGACGGCCTAAATGGATAATAATGTCCAACCCTGAAGCTATTTGCTGACGTATAGCAGCAAGAGGCAACTCCATCCCCATTAAAATCATGGTTTCCAATCTGCTTAACATATCCTTTGAGCTATTTGCATGACCGGTAGACATGGAGCCGTCATGCCCGGTATTCAAACATTGCATCATGTCGATTGCTTCTCCTCCCCTCACCTCCCCAACAATAATCCTATCCGGCCTCATACGCAGACTTGTCCTGATAAGATCCCGGATGCTAATAGGTCTGCATCCTTCCACATTCGCATTCCTAGTTTCCATCCTCACCATATTCGGAATATTTTTAATCTGCAATTCCGCATTGTCCTCAATCGTTATAATCCTTTCATCTTGTGGGATATATGTAGAAAGCGCGTTTAAAAATGTAGTTTTTCCGGAGCCTGTACCGCCGCTTATAAAAATATTGTATTTTGCCCTTACGAGCTTCTTCAAAAATAAGTCCGCTTCTTCCGTTATGCTGCCCAGCTCTTTTAACAGTTCCATCCCCATAGGCATATCCGGGAACCTGCGGATTGTTAAAATAGGCCCGTTTAACGCCACCGGGCTTAATACCACGTTGACACGGGAGCCGTTTTCCAGCCGGGCATCCACGATTGGGGAAGCCTCATTGACCGTACGGTTGCAGCCTGCTGCAATCCGCTGTATCACATCCTCCAGCTTTTCTTTGGATTCAAACCGCATTCCGCTTCCTGTAATCTGCCCATTTCTCTCAATAAAAATTTCATCCGTACCATTAACCATAATTTCCGTCACTTCCGCATCATCTACCAATGCTTGCAGAATATCTAACTTCCGTATGGAATAAAACAACTCCTGCCGTAGCTTTCCTCTATCGTTCAGGCTTAGAAAGAGCTTTTTACTTTGCGCAATAATTAATTCATCAATAATATCCTTTATTTCTTCATCCGGCACTTCCCTTGACAAATCCAGTCTGGACAAAATCATCGACTGAAGTTCTTTTTTATGGTCCAAGAAGCTGTCGCCCAAATCCCGATTCCTAAAATCCCCCATTTTCATTAAATTTTTATTGGGAATGTCCTCTTCCTTCTTTTCAACTTTCATGCCCATAAATTTCTTCCTCTATTATCTTTTTGATATAGGCCGCCATCTCTCCGTGGGTCAACTGTTCTAAACCGTAGGGGATACGATGAAATTCCGGCAGCATCCATCTCTTCGTTTTAACCGCAATATCCCCATAATCCATAGACTGTATCACTGCTTCATATTGCCGTAGTTTTGCTTCTGCGATATTGCCTTCCTTTACAATCGTAAATATCCTAAAGCACTCCCGAAGCACATCAAACAATCCTTTCATCCCATCTGACAAATCCAAAATCAGATATTCATATTCCGATATCTTTTCTATCTCCTTAAACAAATCTATCCAGTCTTTGCCGCCCACTTCCTCTAAATCATGGTAGGAAAATACCGGCGGAATATAATCCAGCCCATTTAACGTTTGTATCATCCCTTCCAGCCTATAAGACAGCCTGTCTTTTTCACAACGGAAATAATACAATACATCCGTGATATCCATAGGGAACTCCCGATTCAGCAAATATCCAAACCCCGAATAAGCCTCAAAATTCAAATATAACGTTTTATGTTTCTTCGCGAGAATCTGCCCCATGCTCAATGCAAACGTCGTCTGCAGGCATCTTCCCACAGGGGAATAATTGCCGATTATTTTCATTTGCCTCCCTGTGACAATCCTTTGGGGGATTTCCCCTTCCTTCTCCACATAACTTCCTATTACTGCTTGGTAAATGCCCTCCGACGATTGGTACTTACTGATATTTTCCGCATTCCTCCCCACCCGGTTTCCACTTTCATTTAAAACCAGCAAGTGTTTTACCGGCCATTCTTCCAGCTCTTCCCTATATGAACTTTCAGAAACCATCAATATTTCCGTTTCATTTTTTTCAACAAATTTTTTTAGCCTGTCTACGTCCGTAAACGCACGTACCGTAAAAGGCTGCCTGCTTTTCTTTTCGAGGTAATCCAACATATGCCGGAGATAATCCTCTTCCTTATCGCAAAGCGCCAAAACTTTCTTTACCAATATATACCTCCTTTGTATATTGCTATAGCCAATAATACCGGCAGGGAAAAGTGGATTTTCCCTTCCTTTTTCCTGTCTTTAAGATTTTCCTCATAAAGTTTCCATTCACCGCTTTTGAAAACGTCAAGAATGTATGACAATAGATACTTCATCCTCTGCAGAAAATTTTTTTCCGCAGCCATTTTCAGTAAAGATAATACTGCTCCAAGAAAAAAAGAAATTCCAAGACATAAAACTGTTTCTTTTATTGTAAGAAAACATCCCGCAACTGCTATAAGTTTGATATCCCCTGCTCCCAGCCCGCCAATCATAAACAAAGGATATAAAAGTACAATCGGCACTGCCATTGATAATAACGCCCGTATCAACCCATCGCCCCCACCTTGCCATACCGCATAGGATAAGCCTGCTGCCGCTCCGATAAGAATCCATTCATTATATATTTTATCAAACAGCAAATCGGTAACCGTCGCCACCGCTAATATAAGAAATAAAATAGTAATACACATCATCCTTTCCATTGCATATTTTATAAATAAACCGGTTTGAAAATTGGAACGATACATGTTCCTGTGACTATCCGGCATCCAGTATCCGAATATTTGAAAGTTCTGAACTGATAAACGAATTATAAATTGAAAAGCCTTTCTTGTCCAGCGTTTTCAGGCAATGAATAAAATTCTATATAAGTTTCATAAAAGCTTATATAGATTTATGCCATACAGCATAACAAGCCCTGGGAAACCAAGCACACCTGACGTTAAAACAGTAATCGGGTTGATTCCAATTGCAATGGACAGCCCTTGCGAAACGAGAAACCCGTTACAGAAAAAAATTGCTACGGTGCCGATTACCGAACGGAAAATAAAATTGATAATCCACTCCTTTTTATTTCTGAAAGCACCAATCAACAGTACAAAAATGCAGGCCGCCGCAATCATAATAATACCCATATAGTTATCCATATCCACCCTCCGTTTTGCCCTTTTCCACTACAATATATGACCTGTACATTTTTTATATTACATGAATATTTACGGCATTCATGTCTATACTTAGAAAAAGAGGAAATTTTTGGATTATCCTGACTCATTTGAAAAGAGGTGTATGCATGAAAATATGTTTTAGGCAAACAATTTACAACCATACGACTATTAGCGAAAAAGAATCACAGATGAATAATATTTTGGCAGATTTGGACAAAACCCGCCGTGCTCTGGAAGATGCCTATGCCGGCTTTGACAGCGTTACTGACCCTGATTTAATTGACTGCTATATTTATGAAGTAAATTCTGTCCTAAAACGATATAAATTTTTATTAGAACAGGCAGCAAAAATCAATTTGCTGCCTGAAGAAGAACTAAACCCGGAATCCCCGATTAACGCCCTGATCGGCTAGATTCTCGTTTAAATTATTTTTACCATAAGTGAGACCAGCGTAAACGGTTTGTGCATTTTCCATAACCGGTCCGGATGCATCCAGTCCATCCAGTTTCACATAAGCCCCATGAAGACCTTTTATCACTTTATATACATGCTCCAGCGGCTCTTCGGCATTCCGGACCTCTGCTCTGGCCAACTCTCTGTTTACATACAAATACAGCTGCAGAAAATTTATCGCCAGTTCATATTCAAAGTTCAAAGATGCTAAAAGTTCGCCAATGCATCCTCTGGCTTTTCTTATACCTTCGCGGAAGCCCATGCGGTCTTCCTTTGCATGTGCTTCCTTTGCTTCCTCTACATAAATCATGAGCATTTCATATAAAATCGTAATCAGCTGAGTTTTATTCGCCTGCGTAATTTTCCGCGTATACTCCTGCTTTAATTCCCTTGTCATATTTGAACATCCCTCCCGCAGTTCTACTACTGCAAAAGCTGAAGTACCTGTGCCGGCCTTTCATTCGCCTGCGCCAACATGGACATGCTCGCCTGCGATATTACCTGAATTGTAGTATATTCCGTCATTTCTTCCGCCATATCCGCATCCATAATTCTGGAATATGCCGCTGTCATATTTTCGCTGATAATATCCAAATTGCTGATACAATGTTCCAGACGGTTCTGGTAAGCACCCAAACGGCTTCTTGCCGAGGATACATACTCAATCGCCCCTGCGATGTTGTCAATGGAATCCCATGCCGACTCTATATCTGCCATAGACATATCGGCAAGGCCCAACTCTTCCAGCGAAATCGTAGGAATACGGATATCCAATACCTGCCCTTCATTAGAGCCAATCTGCATCGTCATCGCGCCAATTTTTGTAATATCCACATCAATCGCATTGGCTATTGTCACAGTACCATTGACCTCTCCATTTGCATCCTTTGGCGGTGGCGTAATCTTTAAAGTCATTTCAAAATCGGCATTTTTCTTGCTCGTAATAATCAGCTTATTGCCGGAGGCCTGTATCGTCGCATCATCCGGAAAAGCAATAATGCCTGCAGGTATAGGAGGTGTCGTACCTTTTTCTAAAATGTTGTCAGAAACCGGATTTTGTATATCCCCATTCACGAAAGTAACACTTAATCCTGCTTTAATCTGGTAAGTTCCCGCAGTCACCTGATCCGAGTAATATCCAACCTTTACGTTCGCCTCACTGGTATAACCCCTTAAGTCGAAATTGCCGTTCAGCAAAGTTTCCCCATTAAACTGGGTAGTATCCGCAATACGGGTAATTTCTTTCTTCAACTGGACAATTTCATCCTCAACCGCAGACCTGTTGGAATCGCTTAAAGTACCTGTACTCGCCTTTACTGCCAACTGGTTCATCCTTTGCAGGATTTCATGGACTTCCGAAAGCGCCCCATCCGCCGTCTCAATGGCGGACACTGCGTCGCTGCTGTTCTGTGTTGCCACTGACAGCCCTTTTAGCTGTGAATTCATCCTCTTCCCCATAGCCATGCCCGCCGGATTATCCTTGGCCTCCACTACCTTCAAACCGGAAGACAATCTTTTCAGCGATTCTGTCAATCTGTTATCATTTCTTGTCAATGCGTTATGTGCCAGCATTGCCGGTGCATTATAACTTATTTTCATACTCTACCTTCACCTTTCTGTATATATCCAATAAATATTTTTGCTGTATCATATAGCTTCTTTGTCGATACTCCCTGCGCCCCGTTTTCTCCGGACGATTCCTCTTTCGCCTGCATAACTGCCTTGGATGCTGCCGTTAAATCCAGTTTGCTGTTGTATACGAAACTTAAACTTGTAATTCTTATATCGGACAATTCCAGCGCTTTCTTTAACCCATCCCCTGTTTTCTCCAACAATTCCGCTGATTCTTTGTTTTCACATGCCACATAGCCAGACAGGTTGTATTCGCCGGAAGCATGGACGGAAATGCTAAATTGGGCTACTGCCTTCCCATATGCCGCCGTTTCCATAGATAGCATTACTTTTCCACCCTGGGCTTTGCCATGAATAATTTTTAAATTAATGGAAGTCATTTCTCCGCCGATTCTTACCGGCACCTCATAATTCTCTTCTTTTGCCATATTTCCGCTCAAAGATACTTGTTTATATAAGCTGCTGATTTCTTTAATGTCAATCCTTCCTCTATTATCCAATCCATATGCCGCGCTTTCCAATATATCCGCATAGGTCTGCCCCAATTTTCCATAAGCTTCTTTCATCGAATCCCCGTCCGTCATGGATTCATATAAACCAGCCAGCGCTTCTTCCAGTTTCCCTTGTTCCCCGGTTTCTTCCGCCAATTCATATAACCGTCCGGCCGCTTTCCCTCTTTCTTTCATCAGCAATCCGGCCGCCATAAGGTTATCCGCCGTTACCGGTTGTTCAAAGTTAAGCAGCTCCCGGACGATGGACTCCTCTTCTGCCATTGCTCCCCTTATTTCTGCCGCCTGCCCTCTGGTATATTCCTGCTCCAATTTTTCATCCGCTTCCGTTTTTTTCAATACCTCTGCCATTTCTTCCAGCCGAATCTCCCCGCCGGAAGGAACTGCATCCATTTTTCCCCCATCCAGATAATCAAAAATGTCTGAAGCCAGTTTCTTGTAATAGCCGCTTTCTATCTGCTCCGAAATGCTTTTCCCCGTATGGGAAGAAGCAATCCCGCCAAAATTATCGTCTATCTTTCTGTCCATGCCGTGCTTTTTGTTGCTCCTCATAGCGGTAAGCAGATTTTTCACGGTGGGTTCTATCCCCTGGTTTATCAATGTACCGATTGCCGCCCCGTCTGTCTTTTCCAATTGACGGAACAAACGGTAAATTCCGATATAGGCATCCCTTTCCTGTTCCGTAACGGAATGGTTCCTTTCCAGCTTATATAAATATTCGCTGTACTTTTCCATATCCTCCTGAGGGCTTCTCTCCCTATTGTCCAGATAAGTCTCCAACTCCTGCATATCCATAGAAAGCGGGTTTTTTCCTTCCCGAATCATCTGTATAACCGCAGCCGGGGTCATTTTGCCCAGCACACGCTGAATTGAACTATCCGCTGACTTTACCGCACCGATGTTTTCTTCTGAAATCTCCATCCGGTTATAACCAAGGATTCTAACCGCCCGTCTATTTACATCTGAAATTTCCAAATCCATATCTTTTAAAATATCATCCACATTCCGGAATGCTTTTTTTATGGAGTCCCCTAAGTCCGCCCTTGGCGCTGTCATTAAAGCTTCATAAGACTCGCCCGCCTTTTCATAAGCGTTCTGTAAAACAGAGCCTTCTTTATGTGCATTTTCTAATGTAAACTTTTCAGAATAAGCCGCCGAAACGGTTGCCCCAATCTGTACCCTTCCCTGAAAAGCAAATTTCCCTATCAAGGCCGCCGGCATACCGCCCAGTGCTTTTACTGTCGCCAAAGTATCTCTTAATGCACCGGAAGCACTGCCTGCTTCTTTCCATTCTGCTTTGCCGAAAATCATTTCTTCCGTTTGCTTCTGCGCAGCCTTCAAAGACTCTACCAACTGCTCCAGCTCGGCTGTGTCCACTGAAAAACCGCTTTTTATCAAATGTATATTCGCTTCAACCGTCATTTGCAGTCTTACTTCTTCCATCAGGCGCCTTCCGCCGAAGCTGACCGCATAAGATTCTACCCTTATATTCAGGCTAATCTGTATCTGTGCCGCCTTCAAATTGCGGAGGTTCAATCTCTTCCCTTCTGCAGCAACCATATCCACCGCTTCATCGCTGATGGATTTTACATCTTCCATATATGCCGCCGCTTTTTCCGCCGCTGTCCTGTCATCCGTAAGATTAGCAGAGCCGGCTTTTTTCCCATCGGAGATTGCCGCCGCCGCCGTAGATATCATATCCTCCATCGTACCCGGGATTTCCATGTGCCTAAGTTGATACAATGTATTCAATCCGTCCTCTGTAAGGGGCAGACCCTTTTCCAACAGCCATCTTGCATCGGCCAGCGTTTCTTCCGAAACTTCCAAACCGGCATTATCAATTACCTTCTCCATTTGCGGCCTAAGCTGCTGCCAGTTGTATTCCTCCGCTTTCTTTGCATAATACCCGGCATCGTCCTGATAATACCCCCTGCCCTGCTTATTGGCATCGGCTGCAGCGCTGTACTGTGCCTTGTAAAGATTATCTACCGTAGGCTCCATCTGGTTCTGCACCATATATTTTACCGTACCGTCACCGGGCGGCGTAAGCTGCGCTACAGTTGCGCAAACCTTTAAAATATCCTCCACATTTTCTTTCGTTACCGGGATATCATGTTCTGCAAACTGCTTGACAATTTCCTCAGCCATCGCCGCATTGCCCGTAATTTCCGTTAACTTTTCCACATCCAGGCTATCTGTGTACCCGTCTATATTTTTGCCGCCCTTTACCAGAGCCGCTTTGATTTCATCTACAATGGTAACAACCGTACCAATCTCCGTACTTCCCGGATGATGCCCTTCTTTCTGAAGTTCTGCAAAATCCTCATCTGACATTGTATTGGACATTACCGCCATATAGTTCCTCTGGGTAACCACATCCATCTGCCCGGCACCCTGCATCACATCTTCCACTGTATTTTTCTTGCTTTCATAAGCCGTGTTATCCATAACCGTGCCGGAAACATCCAATGTAAAAGCTCCTCTGCTTTCCGTTCCCTTCGTCTGCTGGTTCCCATAAGCGGCCGCCGCCCTGTTTCCGTTTGAACGTGCAGCCGAAACGCCTGCATTCCTTGCCTCATTCTCTGTTCTGCCGTTGTCAAAAACAATATTCATACCTTCTCCACTTCCTGCCTTAAATAACAAATGCCGCATGATATGTACGGCTCGCTTTTACCTTCAAATATGTTTGCATATCCCCTCTGCATGGGATTGTGTAGTGTATCAAGTAGAAAAGACCCATCTTCTCCTACTCTCTGCGCGCCCCTCCGCCCTAGTGCGATTATTACTGTTTACCGTATTGGAAATTCGGAGAACTCCCCTATATGGTAAAAATAAAAGGGCGAACATATTGCTATGTTCACCCTTTATTTCGGCTTTTTGTATAAATTCCTTAACCTTTTAGAAGACAAAAACCGCCGCTCCATAGGGGGGCAAGTCAAAAGTAATGCTGTAATCTTTATAATTTACCTGCTCCGTTTCCTTCACCGCATTGATTTCCGCCGGGATTACATTTCCGTTGCCGCCAAAACGCTCCTCGTCGCTGTTGAGCAATAATTTATATTTTTTCTTTTTCGGCACTCCAACCTTGTATCCCTCTCTCATCATAGGCGTCATATTCAATACGAATAGGAGATTGTTTTTCCCATTTTCCGCTTTACGGTAAAAACTATAAGTGCTGCGCTCACTGTCATCCGCATTCAGCCACTCAAATCCCGCCCATTCGTTATCGATTTCATATAAGCATGGATATTTCCTATATAAATGGAGAAGTTCCTTCACATACTCATGCATTCCTTTGTTTAAAGGTTTTTCCAGCAAATACCAATCCAGTTCCCGCTCTTCGCTCCATTCCCTTTCCTGCGCAAAATCCTGTCCCATAAACAAAAGTTTTTTGCCGGAATGGCCGAACATATATGTATATCCAACCCTTAAATTCGCATATTTATCTACTTCATATCCCGGCATCTTATTTAACATCGAACATTTTAAATGAACCACCTCATCATGGGATAATGGAAGGATATAATTCTCCGCATTGTTATAGCTCATGGCAAACGTCATGGCATAGTGATTGTTTTTACGGAACAGCGGATCCAATTTCATATATTCACAGAAATCGTGCATCCACCCCATATTCCATTTAAAGCTGAAGCCAAGCCCTTCGTCTTCTATATCCCCCGTCACCTTCGGCCATGCCGTAGACTCTTCAGCAATGGTCAAAAATCCCGGATAAGTGCCCCTGATTACGGAATTTAAATGTTTAAAGAACTCAATCGCCTCCAAGTTTTTGTTTCCGCCGTATTTATTCGGCAGCCACTGCCCATCCTGCTTTCCGTAATCCAAATACAGCATGGAAGCCACCGCATCTACGCGGATACCGTCCACATGGAACTCCTTCAGCCAGAAAAGGGCATTGGCAATCAGGAAATTCTTCACTTCCGTTTTCCCGTAATTAAAGATTTTCGTTCCCCAGTCCGGATGCTCGCCAAGGCGTTTATCCGGGTGTTCAAAGATACACTGTCCGTCAAATTCCGCCAGCCCGTGGGCATCCGTAGCAAAGTGTGCCGGTACCCAATCTAAAATAACGCCTATCTTATTCTTATGAAGCTTATTGATTAAATACATAAAATCCGTAGGCTCCCCGTATCTGGAAGTAGGCGCATAATACCCTGTCACCTGATAGCCCCATGAGCCGTCAAAAGGAAACTCAGCAATACCCATCAATTCAATATGGGTATATTTCATTTCTTTCAAATAATCTACAACCCGATCTGCAAATTCCCTATAATTGTAAAAGCCATCCGGCGTTCCGTTAGGATGTTTCATCCATGAACCTATATGGCATTCATAAATCGCCATCGGTTCTTTATTATAGTCCTTCCCATCCCTTGCTTCCATCCAATCTTTATCCGTCCATTCAAATTGGGTCAAATCCGTAGTTTTAGATGCATTGCCGGGCCTAAATTCAGAATAATTTGCAAATGGATCCGCCTTATACAGCTTTCTGCCGTCCGGAGTCCTGATTAAAAACTTGTAAAGTTCATTAACACCTACTCCCGGAACAAAAAGCGCATGAATCCCTCCTGGCCCAAGCTTTTCCATCCGGTGCATGTTTTCATCCCATCCGTTAAATGTACCGATGATATGGACACTTTCCGCATTCGGCGCCCATACACCGAAAAACATCCCTTTTTCGCCGTTTTCCTCAGACGGATGCGCACCTAGCTTCTTATAAATGTCATAATGCGTTCCCTGAGCGAAAAGATATTGATCCGCTTCCGAAATAAATACTTTAGGTTCTGGTGCTTTGGCTTTCTTCTTTGCTGCTGCCATAGAAATACCCCCTATTTTAAAATTTATAACAAAAAATTGTTTTCTTTTAATAATGCATAAAATCTTTTTCCCTCAAGATAACCATATCATCCTCGTCGTATCGCTTGCCGAACAAAATATCGAAAAAATGTTTCGGATTTTTCTTGTCCGCAAAATAAATGGCATCATCCACCAAATCCTTTACTTCCGTCACCGTTACCTCATGGTCGCTGGTCTGCATATCCGCTATTCTCGTATGAAGCGCCAAAATTCCTAACTCGTCAATGGAATATTCCATTTCCTCCGCATACTGCCTCGCATATTCTACAAGGGAATGGTCATCTAAAGATTCCACATCAATCCTTGCATTGAAATTATCCAATAACGCAGCATTTTTCCGAAGGAATAAGTTCATCTCATCTTTTCTGCCCTCAATCACGACGAAAAGCCCTCTGCCTTCTTTCACCAACGCCTTGTTTAAATCTTCTGCAGTTGAGCTGTTCATCTTCGTTGCATGTTCAATTATAAGCGCACCGTCCGTTAATCTGGATAAAGTTCCGTCAACGTCTTTCTTATTAAAGGTATCGCCTGATATTTTAGCAACCTTCCCTGAAAAATTACGGTCAGACATCTGAAGCATACGAACCAGACCTTTTGCCAAATCAAGAGTCCCTGCCCCTTCTTCCCCCGTTACAATTACATTACCGCTATAAGAGTCCATGCTCATCGTTTCTATTGCATGGATAATCTGTTCTTTCGTCTTCCTGTTATGCGCAAATCTCCCGAATAACTCTTTTTCCTCATCGGATAGAGGCCGTAATTTGCCCCCTTCCGTTGCCACAGCCTTTTTGTCTTTCGCCTTTTCCTTTTCCGCTTCTACATCTGTGGATTCCTCCAACAGCTTTTCCAAATCAATAATACCTGTTATGTCACCGGCTTTTTCCTCCGGCTCTTCTGTAAAAGCAGTCGGACGGGTCTCTTCTTCCCGGATTTCTGTCGGCTTATCTTTTTCTTCCGGCTGTTCCTCCAAAGTACCCGGAATATCCTCATCCTCTTCCCGGATATCCTCTTCTTTCTTCTCTTCCTCTTTCTTTTCCTCTTCCTTTTTTTCTTCTTTTTTCTTTCCTACATTTTTAACAATATCCGTCAGTTTTTCTTCCGTAATGTCTTCCGGTCCGATTTCTTTCTCGGCGGATTCTTTTAAGATAGCTTCAATAACGGCCTTTTCCAGTTGTTCCAAAAGCCCTGTCTTCGTAGCCTCATCGAACTCTGAAAACATATTGCCCGTATGCTGCTGGACACGTTTACGCACATCTTCCCTGCGCTTCTCTTCGTTTTCCCGCTTCATACGTTCCCATTCCGCCATAATATCCGTAATATTCAACTGCCCTGTAATCTGCTTTTCCACACTGTTTTTGTTCGGAACCACCAGGCTAATCTGCCCGTCATATTCCTGGGAAAGCATCTGCTCAAAACCGGAAGGCTTTACCGTTTTCATCAAATAAGGCCCTGCTTGAACCGGCATTTGTACCGGCACCTGAACCACAGGCTGTACCGGCTCTTCCTCTCTCGGCTTACGGACAGGAATCGGGATATTACTCCTCCTTGGGGTTATCTCTTTCGTATCCCCAAGCTTTTCCTCTTTTTTGCCGATGGAAATCTCTTTAGTGTCTTCCAATAAAATATCTTTTACATCTTCCTCAAAAAATACTTCTTCCCTTTCCGTAGCCACTGCCGCCGGATTTTCTTTTACTTCCTCTTTTTCCGGCTCCTTCACCGCCTTATCCGGTTTGTCTGCCTGCAGGATATCCCCTGTCTCCTGCAATAACGGCGCTACAATAGCCTCTGTCACAGGGTCCATATCGGAGGCGTTTTCCTTCTCTTCTTCCCCCAAAATCTCCTTCATGCTTTCTGCAAGCTCTTTTTGCAGATTAATGGTATTGTACTGCCCCATATCAATGGTTTTTACCTTGAACTCCTCTTCCGGCTGGGCATAACCGGAAAAATCCGCTATATTTTCTTCCGCTTCTTCCGTTTGTTCTTCCTCTACCAAACGTTCTTCGGAATCATTTTCTTCCGGGAGTTCATCCTCAAGTGTAACTTCCTCTACCCCTTCTTCTTCCAGCCCTGCTATCTGCTCTTCCTTTTCCCGTTTCATCCATTCATATTTTTCCTGCTGGGGCGCTGTCAATGGCTGATGAAGCATTTTCAACTCCAATGCTTTCATAACATGTCTCCCATCGCCAAACCAAAGGAACATTTCGTCGCATTCTTCCACGCACTTTGTCTCAAGCCCTACCCTATGGTACAAATAGGCCAGCTCATAAGCCCATCTTTCACGGTAATCCCGTTTTTTAAATTCTTCCAATACCGCAATACGTTCTTCCAGGCTTACATCCTGTGCTTCATAAAGCTTGTATTGCAGGATATACCGCCCCGTATCCTTCGGCGCAATTTGGGCAAACTCTTTGTAGTATTCGATTGCCTGTACAAATTCCCCCATTTTAATCGACAATTCACAAAGGGAATACACAATAAGACGACCGCCAGGATGACGCTCGTATGCCATTAACAAAATATCTTTACTTTCTTGAAATCTGCGGTTAATTTTATATAAATCACTGATTGTACAAAGCATCATTACGCTTTTTACCCTGCGCCAATCAATCGTATCCGCAATTTTAACAGCTTCTGCGAATTCTCCTTCCGCAATCAAAGCTTTTATTTCTTCTGCGCGTACTTTATATTCGTACTTATCCAAGGTACTCACCTCATAAATCTATGTTTTCACTAAATGTATGGCTATAATATCCCCATTTTTTATCCTCTAAGTTTACCATAGGTGGGGGGGATTGTCAAAATGATATGGGGATTTTTTTGGAATTGGGGAAAGGGTGGGGTAGGTAAGGGCAAGTTGGGCAAATTAGGCGGACGCTAATGGGAATGGGGAACAAATTATTATTAGCATTCCCGGACAGTTACGCCAAAAAGGTGATAATCTTCTGTCATATCTAAGTTCTCATTCTTTTGCAAGTTCAGAAGAAGAACTAAGTGAATACCTTAAACAACAAGAACAGGACGGAGAGACTTTCAAAAATATATTTCAATCTATAAATTCTGATAGTAATGCCCATAAATATGACACTAGTATCAGAATACAACATAATTTTTCATCTGAAACTCTAGAAAATTTAGAAGCAATAAGCATTATTTATAAAAAAATCGAGAATAAAGAAAATTTAACTGAAAACGAATTAAAAACACTAAAGGATTATAACCAACAACAAAAATTAGCCATGAAACGCCTGAAAGAGGCTCTGCGAACTATGCAAGAAAAGTTACTTCCTTTAATGAGGTTTCAATCTACCTATGAACAATTAAATGACATCGGGCAACAGGAAGCGTTCAAACGTGTTGAGGAACTAGCTGAAATTCCCCGATATACCAAAACAGATATACCTCCCAAAGCATAACCTTCTCTCCGGCCCATACAGGCTTTATAAATTCCATATCGTCCGGATATGGGCGTTTTGGAATGCCACAGGGCAATATTTGCACCATTACAATATTATATGCTTAACTGGGCAGCCGGGGGACGTGTTCCCACCCAATCCGAGTCTTGCGGAAGGTGGTGATTATTATGAGTACATATGAAGAATTTATGGTTATACTAACAATCGGACTTTTGATTGTTGCAATTCTAAATCTGAAAAATAAGAAATAGCCGTCCTGCTCCTGACAAAGTAGACGACTGTTTCTTAATAGTTTCGTTATAAATCTTCGCCGGGTCGGGTGACTTGCACTCACCTTCCGGCTGTCCTGTTAAGCATATTATATGTAATAAATACAGATTTTTCAACTATAATTTGAAAATGCCCCGGTACGCCAATACCGGATCCTTTCGGATAGATACCATAAGGATTATGGCGAATCAGCCAAAACATGGTTCTGTAGATTCTATTTATACGGGCTATACCGGAGCTAAAAAATAGAAAAAGAAAAAGGAACGCGGCTTTATTTTCCCCCCAATAAATCACTTAACTTGGCGAACTCCTCCAAAGAGAGCCTCTCCCCCCTTATAGTAGCAGGCAGCCCCATCTTTTCCAAAGCCTTTGCCGCCTTCTCTTTATCTACTCCTAATCCCGGTGCGTTGGACAGCCCATTTATGAGCGTTTTGCGCCGTTGGTTGAAAGAAGCGCGTATGACAGCAAACATATATCTTTCATCGTTAACGCATACCGGCGGTTCTGGGTATCCTGTCAGTTTTATTACCGTGCTTCCTACTTTTGGCTTTGGCATAAAACATGTAGGCGGAACCTGTATCATTACTTCCGGTTTGGCATAATATTGCACAGCCAAAGATAATGCCCCATAATCTTTTGATCCCGGGCCTGTCTGCATACGGTCGGCTACCTCTTTTTGCACCATAATCGTAATGCTTTCTATTGGTACATGGCTTTCAAATAACCCCATAATAATAGGGGTTGTGATATAATACGGAAGGTTTGCCACCACTTTAATGGAGCGGCTCTGGTTTCTTTCCCGGACAATCTGTCTTACATCCAGCTTTAAAATATCCTCATTGATAATCGTCACGTTAGTATCATTAGATAAAGTATCCTCTAAAATAGGGATTAATGCTTTATCAATTTCCACAGCGATAACCTCTCCGGCTCTTCTGGCAAGGTATTGCGTCATGGTTCCGATGCCCGGACCGATTTCCAGGACACAGTCTTTTTCTGTAATGCCGGAAACATCCACAATCTTTTCCAATATATGGGTATCAATTAAAAAGTTCTGTCCATATTTTTTCTGAAAGCTAAAATTATACTTTTTTAAAATTTCTATCGTACCGCTTGGGGTTCCTAATACAGCCATATTTCCCTCTCTATCTGCCCTATGGCAGCTTTCTCTCCACAGCCATTCAAATTCCGGTCAAATTGCCGGCTTCTCATTTTAATGATTCCGTAATCCTAAATAGCCGTTTTGCATTATCTTCCGTAATATTTACCACATCATCGTATCCCATACCCTTTAATGCAGCAATCTCCTTTGCTACAAACGGTATATTCAACGAAGAATTGCGTTTTCCCCTATAGGGCACCGGCGCCAAATAAGGGCTGTCCGTCTCTAGTAAAATTCTTTCTATAGGGATATATTCTACCGCTTCTTTCAGTTTTTTTGCATTCTGGAATGTGACTACGCCTCCTATCCCAAAATAATAACCCATATCCAAATATTCCCTCGCGATTTCCTTTGTATAGGAAAAACAATGGATTACTCCTCCCATTTCCCCGGCATTGGCTGCCTTCATAATATCCAGAGTGTCCTTCGCCGCATCTCTGGAATGGATAATCACGGGCAGCTTTGTTTCCCTTGCCATATCCAGCTGCCGTTTAAACCACAGTTTCTGAATCTTCTTATCCGGTTCATCCCAATAATAATCAAGCCCTATTTCTCCTACCGCAACAATTTTCGGATGGGCGCACTGTTTTTTCAACCAGGCAAATTTCTCCTCGTCCAGCTCATCCGTGTCCGAAGGATGCACGCCCACAGCCCCGTAAATAAACGGATATTTCTTTGCCAGCCCAATTGTATTCTTCGTCGTCTCTATATTTGCCCCTATATTTATGACATATCCGATTCCGTTTTCTTTCAGCCCTTCCAACAACGCTTCGCGGTCTTCATCAAACGCCTTGTCGTCATAGTGGGCATGGCTCTCAAATATCATATTCTTCCTCCACAAATAAAAATTAATTTAAAATTAAATTTTTTTAAAAAAATACTTGCAAACTAAAAGACATTATACTATAATAACACTTACGTTGTAAATGAAACAATTTTTTATACTATGTTTTCTTATATACGCGCCGCTAGCTCAGTTGGTAGAGCACCTGACTCTTAATCAGGGTGTCCAGGGTTCGAGCCCCTGGCGGCGCACTCAAAGTACTGATTTTGTGACTTTATCGTCATGGGGTCGGTGCTTTTTTTGTACCCTAATTCACTTTCCTCTGCACAGGGCTGTTACAGTCGAGTTCGCTGCGCTCCCCGTGAACCGCATTGCGGCTTATTTCCTCTGCTTGGGGCTGCCTACCATCGAGTTCGCTGCACACCCCGTGGGCCGCATTGCGGCTTATTTCCTCTACACGGGGCTGCGCATAAAAATGCCGTCTGTCAGGCAACGCTGGCAGGCGGCATTTCTATGCCCGGGGGACATCCCCTTTATAGGCTTTCCACTATTCATTTTAAAAACTCATTTCTTCAAATCCTGACGTATCCGGTATTGTCACTTCTACCGGCTGCCCCGGATTCTTTAATTCTGTCACGCTGTTTGCTGTTACGTTACATATCATCCCTTGAATTTCCATTTCAAATACCATCGTCATTGATGTCTTAGTATTGTAACCGTCTTTATTGATAACGCATTCCCCTTTAATTTCTTTCATTTCCGTTTTCATATCCATGCCGCCAAGCATAGCCATCTGGCTTTCCATCACTTCCATCATACCTGACATACTTTCATTCATCGCTTCCGGATTGCACACAAAGGTAAGAATACGGTTTTCTCCGTCTTTTTTCATTTTCAGCTCTTTCATGTCCGACGAACTTAACCCGTTGGCCGCATTGTTCTGCTCCACGCTTTCCATCATCGTATCCAAGTCCATCTCATATTTTATCTTCTGGCCCATCATCTCTGTGTAGCAGTATCCATCGGCATAATAGGTAGACCCCTCAACATCCATGTCATATCCGCCAACATTCATGTTCATTTTCGTGTCCGCGGCATAAAGCATTTTTTCCGAATTTATCCCATTCATCTTCATGTCCATGCCCATCGTCATGTCCATGCTCTCGCCTTCGATTTCCATAGTCATATCCATATCAACCGCCATATCCACATCTGTCAGCGAAGCATTTTTAGCCGTCGCCTCATCCCACACCTTGGCAGGGTTCTCTGCCCCGCAGGCTGTTAACGACAAAACGGATACCATAGATAATAATACTGCAAATCTTTTCATTAAATTATTCATTTTTTACCCCTTATCCGGAACTTTACTATATTCTGTTCCTGTTCACAATCCAATATGTTCAACGACTTGATAAACGAAGAAAACTTTGAATGCCCAAAATTACGCACATCAAAATCCGGAAACCTTTTCCCGAGCTGGTTGCGCAGTTCCGCTGACAATATCCACTCATCATCGTCGGAGCATTCTTCTACGAGGGAAATAATTGCCCGTTTTATCATTTTCAAATCTGTCTGCGGCCTTAATTCCTCTTTTGCCCTTTTCAAAGGCAAGGCTGCCGCTTTCGCCCCTCTTTTTATTTTTACTGCCTTTGATGCTGTTTTTACTTCTGCCGTTTCCTCCTTTCTTATTACATTTTCTTCGTCTTGCTGCTTTGAAAGCAAGATATCCAAATATTTGAACTGGTTACACGCAGAAATAAAAGGTTTCGGCGTTTTGCTTTCCCCCATGCCCGTCACATACATCCCCGATTCCCTGAGCCTTGCAGCCAGTCTTGTAAAATCGCTGTCCGAAGACGCGATACAGAACCCATCTACCGTTCCCGAATATAAAATATCCATAGCATCAATAATCATCGCAGAATCCGTAGCATTTTTCCCCGTAGTATAGCTATACTGCTGGATTGGCGAAATGGAATTGTCCAAAAGCACATTTTTCCAAGATACAAGCCGCGGATTCGTCCAATCCCCATATATCCTTTTATATGTGGCCACCCCGGTCTTTGCCGTTTCATCCAATATTATTTTTACATATTTGTCCGAAATATTGTCCGCATCAATCAGTACCGCTAATTTTAATTCTTTGCCCATAAATCCCATTTCCCTATTCTTCTTTAAAATCATGGCAAATTCCATGTACTATTTCATCATATAATAAAACCATGATAAAAGGAAGATATAAAATTATTTATCCTCTAATCCTGTCTGCGCCGGATTGTCAATCAAATTTCCGTTAATATCAAAACGGGAACCGTGGCACGGGCAGTCCCAGCTCAATTCATCCGGATTCCATTCCAAAGCACATCCCATATGGGGGCATCGGGGTACCGCTGAAAAAATCCCCTTGCTTAACCCCTTTGCCGATTCGATGCCTTCTTCCAGCAAATGGGCCGCCGAAGCCTGTAGCATAAGCCTTTGGGGTGTAAATAGTTCCTCATATTGGCTTACCCCTTCCACAATCAAATCGCTGATAACCCGTGCGGCCACCATAGAGCTTGTCATCCCCCATTTACGGAACCCAGTAGCCACATACCAGTCCGGCCTGTCTGCGGCATATTTTCCGATATATGGAATATTGTCAACCGACATACAATCCTGGGCAGACCATCTGCATACTTCCCTGCTGCCGGGAAACAGCTTTTCCGCCTGCAAGCATAAATCCCGGTATTTCCCGCCTTCCTTATTTTCCCCGGTACGGTGGTTACCTCCCCCAAGCAGCATCAAATCCCCGCTTTTACGGAAAGACAATCCGCCTTTATCCACCCCGTAATAAATATTGTCCATCTGCTTCGTATCCTTCAATGCCAGTACGTAGCTTCGTTCCTGGTGCATACGGATAAAGTAAAACCCGGGAACATTGATAAACGGATAGTGCGTGGCAAATATAATATTTTTTGCTTTTATTTTATGCCCCTCCGTTCTAATTTCATTATCATTTACTGTTAAAACCCTAGTATTTTCATATACCTTTATATCATCCGCAATTTTTTCCAAAAAAAGAAGCGGATGAAAAACAGCCTGATCGTAAAAGCATAGCGCCCCTTTCACTTCAAAAGGCAGTTCCGTTTTTAACGTATATTCCGCACTTATGCCCAAAGCTTTTGCCGCTTCTGCTTCCTGTATCAGTTTTTCCTCATTTTCCAAAGTATACAAATAAGAACTGCATTCACGGAATTGGCATTCTATCCCTTTTTCCCTTATTATTTTCTTATATTCTGCAATCGCATCATGGTTCGCTTCCGCATACAAGGCCGCTTGTTCCCGCCCCGCTTTTCCTATCAAATGATGATATATCAGCCCATGCTGCAACGTTATCTTAGCCGTCGTATTCTTTGTCTGCCCACTGCAAAGCCGTGCTGCTTCCAGGATAATGGCATCCCTCCCCTTTTTCTTCAAATGATATGCCGTCAAGATCCCTACAATCCCCCCGCCGATTATAACATTATCCGCCGAAATATCCTCTTTTAATATATTTCCTGTCTTTATCTGTACCGTATCAGACCATATAGACCCCATATTATGCCAGTCCTTTCCATAATTTTTATTAAATTATTAATAGTATAGGCAAAAAATGAATTTTATATATGATTTCCGCACTTTCGGTTGAAAACTAAATTTGAGTAATGTACAATCAACATTAAGGGTTCTAATATAAGGGTAACGAGATATGAGGGTGAGTTATGCAAAAGATATTTAGAAAATATATGATTTTGATTACCACAGCCGCCATCCTTTCCATATTGGTAATCCATTATCATTTATCCATGTACTTTCTGGAATCCCAACAGCTCAACACATTCAATACGAAAATAAGCCAAATTATACGAACTTTGGAAGCTAACCGGTCGGCCCAGGCTTCTGCCCAAAGCGGTCCGGATGAAGATTATCTTACTATCTTTTCCAAATTCCCTACCGGTATCGGCGAAGAATTTTTTGCCATACATGTTCAGGCAGATAAAGTCATCGCCCATTCGGACGGTGTTCTTTCCGCACATTTGGAAAAATATTACCGGCTTGAAGTGCTTTCCGGATGCGAAAACGGTTCTTATAAAAAAATGGCGGATAACCAAATCAATTACGTTGTCACAAGGCACTATGGAAACGTGTTAATCGGGGCTTCCATACCTAAAAATATTTTGCGCGGAAGCCTTTGGAAGAATATGCTCTCTACTCTTGCTTATCTTCTTCTATTTGAGGCAATTATTATCGTTTTGCTCAATTACCTCGTCAAACGCAAGGTGGTGGACGGGGTACACAGTATTTTACAATCTTTATCGGAAATCACCAACGGTAATCTGGGTACTACCGTAATGGTCGGCGGCAACCCGGAATTTCTGGAATTAAGCGATGGCATCAACACAATGGTCAAAGGCATTGTGAACGCATCTGACCGTACTTCTAAAATTATCGGTATGAGCCGGATTCCTTTGGCTGCTTTTGAATACCAGGAAAGTATGAAACACGTTTTCATTACGCCTGGCTTAAAAGACCTTTTAGACCTATCCGCAGAAGATATTTCCGTTTTCCGGGAAAATGCCGATATGTTTTACGAAAAAATTCAGGAAATCATGAAAAACCCCCTGTCAGGGTGGAAAGATATTTTCCAAATCAGCGAAACAAAATATGTCCATATCCGTCTTACCATAGAATCCGACGGATATTTAGGCACCATTACCGATGTTACGAAAGATGTGCTGGATAAGAGGCGTATTTTATACGAAAACAGTCATGACCAGCTAACCGGTCTGTATAAATATAAGTGCTTCAAAGAGCTTGCTGCAGATATTCTGTCACAAATGCCTTCCGGGGAAATCAGTGCTTTTATTATGCTGGACCTGGATTCCTTTAAAAATATCAATGATACTTATGGGCATGATACCGGAGATATTTATTTGCAGAGCTTTGCGTCCATAATGGAGGCTATGCCCAAAGAACATTGTTTGGCCTCCCGCCGTTCGGGAGACGAATTTTGCATGATGCTTTTCGGCTGTCGGACAATCAACGACGTAACCGGCCTGCTGGATTATTTCTTCCAATTATTGGAAGATAAAAAAATAGAATTGCCCGGCGGTCAGATACAGTCTATCAAGGCATCTGCCGGATTCTCCTGTACGGGCAGCCCGGTTGCCGATGTATCGGTTTTGCTTCATCAGGCAGACCATGCATTGTATAATGCTAAAAAAGGAAACAAAGGAAATTATGCGGAATACATTTCCGGTCGATAATACAGCCGTTTTAGCTTTGGCAGCCTTTACAAAAACCATATAATTCCAGTTTATGCCCGGTAATGCAGAACCCTTTTTCCGCCGGGTGGATTTGTGCATGCTCAAAAGGGCAATCTTCCAAAGGAATTAATTTATGGCACTTCAGGCAAACCGCATAGTGTGTATGCCCTCCCCGGTTCCATTCATAATAAGACATGTCCTCATCCATCAATGCGGACTTTGTTACATAACCCTTTTTTTCAAATACGGACAGTACACGGTATACCGTAGAAATAGCAAACCCTGTATTGACCCCGCTTTTCAAAATACATTGATAAATATCTGCCGCACTCATCGGCTTTGAAGCGCAGAATAAAATACGAAAGATTTTTTCTCTTTGTTTTGTCCTTTTAATATCTTCCGGAAACTTTGCATCTCCCGCCTTGTTTTCGTAATTTTCCATTTCATACACCCTCAGGTTTTCCCATTCTATACCACAATCCCCAATGCATCTATGGCAATGCCGGCTGCCACACCGGCTGCATAGAGCAGCAATAAAATTTTCGCATTTTCCTTCTTATTGTCATTCATGCGGAATAATACCACCAGCCCCACACCGGTTCCTGCAAACAGCCCTGCCATCATAACACCAAGCCCCATAACGCCTTCCAGATAAAGTTGGGTGAGAATTACCGAGGAAGCACAATTGGGAATCAGCCCTACCAGCCCTGCAATCATATGCGCTAACAAAGGCTTATTTAAAATAAGCCCTGTAAGAAACCCTTCCCCTGCAAAATAAATCAATATGTTCAGCAACAAAGTAATAAGTATTAAAAACAGGAAAATATTTAGCGTATGGCGCAATGCCGACTTTACAATCCCGTCTTCACAACGGCAGTGTTCATGTTCGCATACATGCCCGATATCCATATGCCCGATATCCATTTCCCCATGCGTATGCCCATGCCTCTGTTTTTCCCCAACAGACAAATCTACAAGCAGCCCTACCACCATACCGACCAGCACTTTCAAACCAAGCAACTTTAAAATCACACTGGCATTTACTTGTTCGGAAACCAAGATTGGGAGCATCTCATCCGAAGTGGACAGAAAAACGGCAAGCAGCGTCCCTAAAGTGATAACCCTTCCTGCATACAGATTTGAAGCCGCCGCCGAAAAACCGCATTGGGGGAAAGCGCCTATCACCCCGCCCAAAACCGGGCCAAGCTTCCCCGATTTTTCTATCGTTTCTTTGGCTTTCTCCCCCATTTTATGTTCCATATATTCCATTGCAAAATATGCGGCAAAAAGGAACGGCAATAATTTCACTGCGTCTACTAATGTATCTATAATTACATCCCACATGCACCTACCCCTGCCTCTCCATAAATGATATCTATCCGCCGATAATCGTCGGATTCCTGCTGTCTTATACTAATTGCAATTGCAATTCATTCGCAATTAGAGCAGATATAATCATACCACAACTGCTTCTTTTGTCAAGGGAATATCAAGCCTTTATGCCGATACCCATTTCCGTAAAATTTTTATGCTAAATTTTTTTCGTTGATAAATACTCCTTTCAGCCGTTCCATCCCAAACCTTTCGGAAAACCATTCGCATTTGCATAAAAATAAGTAATAAATATTCCGTCCGCACCCATGTATCGTCTCAAAATTGCCCTGGCCTTTGGAAATGATAATATCCGCCTTATCCAAAACCGTCCTGACCTCTTTGGAAAGTTTGTTTATCTGTGTTCCCGCTATGCCGTTGCCATTGCCGATTACCTCCACTATCTTTGTCAGCCCCACATCTTTTGCATCTTCAATAACCGCATCGTTTAATACTTCCATTCCTCTGACTACCACTGTTATATGTATTTCCGGATACTGTTCCTGTATTACCTTAATCAACAGCTTATCCGCCACAATCTCCCCGCAGTTATCCAAAAGGTAAACCAACTCTTTTGCAGCCCCCAGTTCCTCCGTCAGCATAGCAAACGTATGCTCATCCACCTCTTCCCCCTTTGCCTTATGAAGCAGCTCCAACAACTGCTCTTTATCCACATGGTTCATTGCCCCGAAGTCAATATAATTTCCAGTCCTGGCATAATTAATGGCATTTTTTAATATTGCCTTTGTATCTTTTCCGGAACGGATATCCTTATCCATTTCCTCTTCCAGCTCAAGCATCAATGCATTGAACTCTTTTTTCTCTTTCTCATAGCTCTTCAACCCCCCAAATAAACTTTCATAAACCTTGTTTATCTCATATACCAGACAGGGTGCCGAATCTTCCTCTTCTGCAGATGCAATAATCCCCGCTACTTTTTTTAAAAAGGAAGCCCTCTTTTCTTCATCGCCAATCCCCCGTACCCGTTCTTCCTGCCTGTCCATCAAGCACCGTATACACATTGCGCTTAGTTTCATACTCTCCGCTCCTTTCCGCCATTTCCCCGCAGTTTTTCTATCTCCACAATTTTTCCACCCTTCCCCTGAATTGTCAACCCGTTTCTATTGCAAAACGGTTAACCTGTTACTTTACCCCGCTAAAAAAGCTTTTCAATTCCTCATCATCGTCCTCGGCCAGTGAACTAACGATGCGGTCCATTTCCCTTTTGGATTTTACCCCTCTGCTTTTTGCAATTGCCTGTTCCTTTTCCGCCTCCGTCATGTTGGCAAAACGTTCCATTGCTCTTTGGTTCATGGCAAGAGACAGACTAAGCCCTATCGGTAATTGGTTATTGTCCATATTTAACCCCATTTCTGCGCGGCTTTTTGCATATGTCAAATTTGTGGATGCCGCGCCGACACAAACTTGGGATTGAAAATTTTCAGTTTCCAATCCTTCACCTTTTTTCAAATTTTCAAATCCTTTTAAACAGGCTGCTCTCAAAATGTATGGGAGGTCTTTCCGTCTTATTATTTGAAATTATAGGGCAAATCAACCAACCACTTTATTCCACTATTTTGATTTGGAAAATCTTCTAATTGTGCTTTATGAAAAAAGGTGTATAATGTAATATATTAACTGTAATGAAATGAGAATGGATTAAGGTTTTAATTACTATAGATACTAGGAGGATAAAAATGTCTGATTCCACTGTATTGTGTGTCAACACATTCGCTGCATTTATTGGTGTAATACCTTTTATGATTATTTTACAGATAATGTTCCGGAAACATAAGTTGCCCAAACGCCATCAATTCGGCTTATATTTATATGTTTTGGTTATTTGCTCCATATTGATGTCTTCTGATACGCCATCCTTATATCAGTTGAATTTTTTCCCTTCCTTTAATTTTATTCCTTTTAAAGGGTTTGCGGATAGTTCCAGCCATTATATCCAGAGTTTTATTATTTATATTCCTCTTGGTCTGCTGCTTCCAACCCTTTGGAAACAGTTCCAGCCATTGTGGAAAACCTTCTCTTATATTTTATTGTTTTCTATTTTAATTGAAATATCACAGATTTTCTGCCTCGCCAGTACGGCAGTGACCGATGTGACCGATGTGATTATGAATATGACCGGCGCTATGGTTGGTTATTGCATTTTCCTTCTGATAAAAAACCTGCGGTTCATGAAGCGGATGCATTCCCAGACCAACAACCGATCCCGTAAAAAATTGGCCAGACAGGAGATTTATATTTACTTTTTTACCCCCTGGCTGGTCACTTTCCTGATTACCCCTTTTATTTCCAATGCCATATGGGACGTTATCTGGGCTTCCGCAGTCGGTATCCCCATGTAAAACCATCGCTGCCGGTAAAACGGTCCATATAAGAATCTTTTATGGTTCTTATTTTTATCCCTTTATTGATTTATTTTTCATCTACTGCCTGAAAAATATAAAATTTTAAATAATAAGATTCATCAGCCGCCCAAAGAATCGGATGGTCAGGAGCCTGGGTATGAAATTCCACCTGTTTCAACCTCTTATGGGCGCTTTTTGCGGCCTCTTTTATTGTCTTTGCAAACAGTTCCGGCTCCATAAAATGAGAACAGGAACATGTAACCAAGAATCCTCCTTCTTCTAACAGCTTCAATCCCCTCATATTAATTTCCCGATAACCTTTGACAGCATTTTTCACCGAACTTCTGGACTTTGTAAAAGCGGGAGGATCCAAAATCACTACATCAAACCTTTCCCCTTCTTCTTCCAGTTTTGGCAATAAATCAAAAACATCGGCACATTCAAATCTTACCCGCTCCTCCAAATGGTTCAACCTGGCATTCTCCGCAGCCTGACGGATTCCTGCCGCTGAAGCGTCTATGCCCAGAACCGAAGCCGCCCCCGCCATACCGGCATTCAATGCAAAAGAACCGGTATGGGTAAAGCAGTCCAATACCTTTTTCCCCTTACAGATTTTCCGGATAGCTGCCCGGTTATTTTTCTGGTCAAGGAAAAACCCGGTTTTCTGCCCCTCTTCCACATCCACAATATACTTTACTCCATTTTCCACGATTTCTACTTTTGTATCAAACGGTTCCCCGATAAACCCTTTCCATCGTTCCATCCCCTCGTTTTCCCTTACTTTAGCATCGCTCCGCTCATATATCCCCCGGATATGAATATTGTCCTCCGCCAGAGCTTTTTTCAATTTATCCAAAATTACCGGTTTTAGCTTATCAATTCCAAGCGCCAGGGATTCCACTACAAGCACATCCGCAAATTTATCGACAACAATGCCCGGCAAAAAATCCGCCTCTCCGAAAATTAAACGGCAGCATGACGTATCAATCACCTGTTTCCGGTAATCCCACGCTGCCCTTACCCGCTGGTCTATCAATTCCTCTGTCACCGGATTTTCCTTCCGCCTGGACATAAGCCTTACCGTAATCTTCGATTTCGTATTAATAAATCCAAAACCTATAAAATATCCGTCAAAATCATGTACTTCAACAATATCCCCATTCTCAAAAGAACCGGAAATTTTATTGATTTCATTGTCAAATATCCACATCCCCCCGGATTTTACCGTCCGTCCTTTTCCCTTTTTTAAAATAACTGCCGTATCGCCCATTTTCCTTCTCCTCCGTCCTATTTGCGCCGCATCTTTCTGATTCTTTCCTTTTCTTCCGCAGATACACACCTGGATTCCACTATTTTCTGCAGCGATTTATGATATGTAAAATCATTCAGTCTGCTTTCCCTTAAAAATCCCATACAAAGCTTGGGATATCTTATATAACATATGGAAATGGCCCATGCAATTGCCATATCCACATAATAGTTCCCCTGCCGAATTGATTCAAAAATAGGAAACAATTCTTTGATGTATTTATCATTGATATAATAATCCAGCAGCATAACAATCCCAAACCTTGCTTTAAATTCCTCCTCCGAAGACCAGAAGCCTTCCAACCATTCCCAAACCTTTTCCGGATATTCCAAAGCATGTTTAAAACCACTGCAAAAGCTGTCGCACACCGACCAATTATCGATTTTCGGAACAAATTTTTCCGTATAAGAAAAAATATCGGATATATCCCCTTTCATATACCCGATTACCATCCCTTGCAGCATGATTTCTTCAAATAATTCTTCCTTTGATTCTTTTTCCAGAGATGCCTTCAAATAAGCCTTCCCATCTTCTTTCGCTATCCTTTTTGCAAGCCTGCGGAGATGAGGAAGCCGGACACCGATAAAGTTCTCTGTGCCCGGCAGCAATTTTTTCTGAAATTCCCTGTAGCTGTCATCCGCCATCCGCAGGATTTCTTCCCTTATATTGTATAAATTGTAATTTTCCATTTTCCATCCCGATACTTCGTCCGCCATCCTTACTCATCAAAAACCTCATTCAGATAGCTGGCTACTTTTATTGCCCCAATATGATTCAAATCCTCATGATCCTTAAAACAGCAATCCGGAAGCTCTACCGGCATCATGTCTATCACCATTGCATCGTACTTGGAGCAAAAAACCTTTAACGCAGCTATAAGCTCGCGATAATAAACCTTATACATATGCTTTTTATACAAATTGGTATAAGGCGGAATAAAGAAAATAGCCTTGACGCCATGCTCCTGGCAAAAACGTGCATATTCTTCCAGTATAACCTTATTTTCTAAAAGGATATCCGTATACGGCCTCCGGTATAGTTCATCTATTTCCTGTGCATCCATATCCAATTGCTCCTGGGACATGGCAGCGCTGTCAAATATCCTCTCCCTTTCCTCTTTCGGTTCATGACTGTTCTTTTCATAAATATCATACAAACTCTTCAAATATTCTTCATCAAAAATTTGTTTTAACTTCCTGTCATCCGCCTGATAAGCCGAAATCAATTGAACCCCTTCTTCCCAGTTATGTGTCGTTCCTGCTATAGGATAATATGCGATGCAATGTCTTCTTTCCATTCTGGATTTTGACATGTCATAACGCAGGGCATATGGCTCTAACCCTATCACCGCATACTGTATATTAGGCATAGACTCGTATGCATGGCAGAACATTTTTAACCCATAAAAAATATCCTGCGCACTGTTCGCCAAAGACACAGTATTCACATGGAGCAATTTACTGCGGACGGCATTCACCACATTAGCGCCACCGGTTACGACACACTTTACCTTCTCCCCGTCCCGCCTTTTAAAATCGTTGTAAGTTTTATAAAACGAAGGGAACGTAATAAACTGGTATTTCAAATATTCCCAAACCTTAATAATCTTTTCGTTATCCTGAATTGACGCAAGCCCGTATGCCTTCACCGGGTCCGCACACAAAACGTATAAATCATATTCATCAATATAGGCAGGATTTACAGTTCTCCAATGGAAGACGCAATAACCTTTGGTACGCATCTTTTCCGCAATTTCTTCTGACAGCCAGTTATCCCCGTAAATCACGCATTTCTTCCCCTTAAGGCTCCGGTTGATATTCAACTCTTTTTTTAATATCTTGTTGTATCCGCCGGTGCATTCTTCATTGGCTGTTCCATTTTGCAATTCAAACGAAAATGTATCCAGTACGGCCTTTATCGTCGCTGCGCTGGCCTTTGGCAAATTTACAAGCCCCTTCGTATATTCCTCTACCTTCTTCAATTCACGCATACGTATGCCGCTTCCCATTTGAATATTTAAAATTGTATTCAGAGAAGACTCCAATGCCCAAAATTTGTTTTCCATCTTTTCATCCCCGCCTCAATAGTATGTATATTTATTCTCAAATACCAGTCTATCACAGTAACGGTTTTCTTTCAATGGACAAAACAAAAGCCTTTAGAACTTCTTGGCACATTGTTTTATGCGGACAAAATAACTGCATACTAAAATGATGTCCGCCCCCATCCATGCAAGGATTTCCGCATAGAAAATCCCTTCTTCTCCTACCAGAAGCGGAAGGGCGATGGCCGTTCCCGTCCGCATTATGAACTCGGCAATACCCGATACCATTGGCAGTAAAGTATCCCCCATCCCCTGCAAAGCGGAACGTATTACATGCAAAATATACAAGATTGGAAGACAAACACTCATAATAGAAAGATAATGGTATGCAATCCCCATCGTCATTTCCACTTCCTGCGGTTCCCCTGAAATAAAACAAGCCAAAATCCCTTTCCCGGAAACAAGCATACATGCCGCAATCGCCGCCGCGGTAAGAATTGCAATACTAAGGGCAGCTTTCATCCCTTTCTTTATCCTGTCCACTTTCCCCGCACCAAGATTCTGCCCCACATAGGTAATCATCGCATAGCCGTAAGAAGTCGCCGCCACTTCCAAAACCCCGTAAAGTTTATTGGTGGCCGTAAACCCGGCGATAAAAATAACCCCGAATCCATTTACGACTGTCTGGACTACCATCCCTCCTATCGAAATAATCGCATTCTGGAATGCCATAGGCAGCCCCAAAAAAACCAGTTTTACATCCATCTCTTTTTCCAGGCGGAAATCTTCCCTACTTAAAGAAAGAACCTCTATTCTCCTAATATAAAAATAACAATACAAACCGGAGCTAATTTGTGCGATTATGGTAGCCCCTGCTGCCCCGGCAATCCCCCACCCGAAACCCATGACAAAAATCAAATCCAATACAATATTAATCACTGCTGCCGTTATCATCGCATACAGCGGCGTCCGCCCGTCGCCAAGGGCACGCAGTATAGAGGCAAAAAGGTTATATGCCATTACTACAGGAACTCCCGCAAACATAATGCGCAAATACAGCAAAGACTGATTGATAATTGCATCCGGCGTCTGAAGCAGACGCAATATCGGGAGTACCGCGGTTTCCCCTAATATGAGCAATATTACCGCACTGATTGCAGATAACCCTATCGCATTCCCAACAACCTTTCTTAACCTCTTATGATTCCCTGCACCAAACTCCTGGGCCATCAAAATGGAAAATCCCTGCGAAAATCCCTGTATCACACCGAGCATCATCCAATTCAGCCAGTCCGCAGCCCCCAGAGCCGCCAGGGCGCCTACCCCCAGCGCCTGCCCCACTACCATAGTGTCCACTACGGTATACAACTGCTGGAATACATTCCCAATCATCAAAGGAAGGGCAAAAGAAAAAATTAACTTTAACGGCTTCCCTTCCGTCATTACTTTTATATTTACTGCCATTTTACCATCACCAACCTATGCTTTTTTGTGCTTATGCTAAGGAATTATATCAAATTCTAAAAAAATGTACAGTACAAACATTGACAAATGGGTATAAAATATTGTATTATCTTATTTGTTGCAACACAACGAAAAACGGCGCGTGGCTCAGTTTGGTAGAGCGCTGCGTTCGGGACGCAGAGGTCGCAGGTTCAAATCCTGTCGCGCCGATAAACAAAAAAGCCCTTAGACAAGGGCTTTTTTGTGGTTCTTTACCTTAACACCTGCTGCCCGCTGGCAACATAGATTTCATACCATTCATAATGCTCCAATTCAACATCTAATGCTTTTATTGCCAAATCCAGCCTTTCCAGCTTATTGCTTCCGGAAATCGGAACTGCTCCTGCCGGATGATACATCAACCATGCATAAATTATCGTTTCCGGTTCTTCATTATGCCTTTTGGCGATTTCTTTTATCTTTTCCATCGCCTTATGGCAAAGCTCATCCCCGCCTTTAAATAACCTTCCTCCTGCCAAAGGCGACCATATCATTGGATGAATCCGCTTTACTGTCAGATAATCCATCATACCGCTGTTAAAATGCTCAAAACATACCGGGTTCCATTCAATCTGGTTTGTTACAAGCCCGCCATCCATCGCCTGGTTTAAGGCATCGAATTTAAACGGGTCAAAGTTGGATACCCCAACTTCCTTTACAAGCCCTTCTTTTTTCAAATCTTTTAAAGCCCTTGCGGTCTCCCACGGATTAAAACATGGGTCTTCCCTGTGAATCAAATATAAATCCAGGTAATCCGTCTGCAAACGCTGCAAGCTTTCTTTGCAGGACTGCATCACCCTTTCATAAGAAGTGTTATAATACCCAAAAGTTTCCCCATTTATTTTTTCCTGAAAAATACCAGTCTTTGAAACCAACTGAATCTTCCCGCGGATGGACTTATCTTCTGCAAAGGCTTCCCCCATTAGCTTTTCGCATAATGTAGCAGAATAAATCTCTGCCGTATCAAAAGAAGTAATCCCTCTCTCAATGCATTCATTCATGAACTTAGCCAGTTCCTGTGCCGTCCATTTCCAATCCTCTAACCTCCAAAACCCTTGTACTACTGCTGAAAGCGATAATTTTTCCGATAATTCTATTGTTTTCATATCAATCCATGCCTTTCCCCCAACTTGCAGATTTTCGTCCGCAAGCATCCTTTTGGGTATTCAAAATATTTTTTGCAGATTTAAATATATTTTATATTGCAGCCAATACCTAGCATTGCCCTCCCAAGGCAGCCAAAACCCGGATATAAACGCTCCATTTTAAGCATTTTTCCTCATATCCAAAGCAACTGCGCTGCATATAATAATACCTTTGATTACTAACTGCCAGTTCGCATTTACACCAATAAACGCCAGGCCATAGCTAATAAATGTAAAAATAATTACACCTATCACCGCCCCCGATACTTTACCAATACCTCCGCTTAAGGAAATACCTCCTACCACGCAGGAAGAAATCGCGTCGAACTCATATGCATTTCCATAAGAACTATTCGCACCTCCGGTCCTTGCCACTTCCATAATGCCGGCCAGACCCACCAGGCAGCTTTCAATGATAAAGACGCTCATAATTACTTTATTCACATTTACCCCGGAAACTTTCGCAGCATCCGGGTTGCCGCCTACAATATAAATATTTTTTCCGAATACCGTTTTATTCAGGACAAACCACACAATAATTACCGCTGCCAAAGCGATTACCACTAATAAACTAATCTGTCCGAATAATTTATAACTGCTTAAGATGCGCAAGTCATCCCGGATACCCCCAATGGGCTGGGAATTGTTGGGTTTTTTTGCAAAATACAGGCAATTGATACCGTATACAATCGTAGACATCCCGAAAGTTGCTATAAATGGCGCCATTTTCAGCTTGGAAATCATAAATCCATTCACTGCCCCAATAACGGCAACTGCCGCAATAGCAATCAGAATGGGGAAGATAATCGGAAGCTCCGGCAAATTAGGCCAAAACCGGTTGGAATACGTAGCCATTTGAGACATGGAAGCTACCAAAACCGCTGCCAGCCCTACTTGCCTTCCACCTGCCAAATCGGTTCCTCCGATAAGGAGAGGGAACATCAACCCCAAAGCACAAATCATTTTTACCGCAGATTGGGTAATAATATCGGTAAATACACGCCATTGCAAAAAGGAAGGCTCTATTATTATAATCCCTATAATCATAAATAGCAAAACGATAACAAGAGCCTTATCAATCAATATCTTTTTTAAATTTATCGTCCTCATTCGGAATCCTCCTCTTTTGCTTTATTGGAAAACATCGTGGCATACTTCATTACTTCTATTTGCGTCGCTTCGTTCTGTTTTAATATTCCCGACAATTTCCCTTCGCACATAATCATTATGTTATCTGACATGCCAAGAAGTTCCGGCATTTCCGAAGAAACCATAATAATTGCCTTTCCTTTTTTTGCGAGATCCCTCATAATCTTATAAATCTCATATTTGGCGCCCACATCGACCCCTCTTGTAGGTTCATCCAAAATAAGGATATCGCAATCCGATAAAAGCCATCTTCCCACCAATACCTTCTGTTGGTTTCCGCCGGAAAGGTTTTTTATCAAGGTGTCCGTACCCGCCATCCTGACATCCAGTTCTTTGCAAATATTATCTACGCTTTTCCCTATTTTTTTCCTGTTAATTAACCCTATTACATTATTTGCCAATTTCTTATAGGCCACTACCAGCGCATTATCCCACACGGAAAGCATCGGTATGATTCCTGTAACCCGCCGTTCTTCCGTCAATAAAGCAAATTTATTTTTAATGGCATCCTGCGGTGTCTGGTTTACAATTGTTTTCCCATTCATCGTCAGCGTTCCCGCACTTATCTTCCTCAGTCCGAAAATCGCTTCCACCAGTTCTGTCCTTTGGGCGCCTACCAGGCCGCCAATCCCTAATATTTCCCCCTTATGAAGCTCAAAATTAATATGTTCAAAAGAATGTTCCTGCGCACTTGTAAAATCCTCTACTTTCAAAAGCACTTCTTCCTGAACCGTGCCTTCTGCAGGCGGGAACCTTTCTTCCATATTACGTCCAACCATTTGATGAATTATTTCATCAATTGTAATATCCTTGATTTCCCATTTTCCTACATACTGCCCATCCCGCATGATAGTTATCTCATCCGCAACTTCAATAATTTCCTCCAGTTTATGGGAGATATAAATAATAGAACGGCCTTCCGACTTTAACCTGTTGATGATTTTGAAAAGATGTTTTGTCTCGGCTACGGTAAGAGACGACGTAGGTTCATCCATGATAATCACTTTGGCATCATAGGATACTGCCTTGGCAATTTCAATGGCCTGAAGTTGTGAAACAGATAAGCTTTTTGCCAGAGTATCCGCAGGGATATCAAATTCCAGATCTTTCAGCAATTCCTCTGTCATTGCCTTCATCTTTTCCTCATCTACCACCATGCCTTTTTTTACAAATCTTCCTACCCATATATTATCCACTACATTCCGGTAAGGAATCGGGTTCAATTCCTGATGAATCATAGATATCCCCAATTTTAAAGCAGTATTGGGGTCTGTCATTTCCACTTTTTCCCCATCCAGCTCAATTGTCCCCTCTTCCGGATGGTATAACCCGAACAGGCATTTCATCAATGTAGATTTTCCGGCGCCGTTTTCACCGATTAAAGCATGTACCGAACCGGGTTTTACCTCCAGTTGTACCTTATCAAGCGCCTTTACACCCGGGAATGATTTACACATATTACTTACTTTCAACCTATACTTTTCCAAGTAATATTCCTCCCTTCTATAGGGCGGCCGCCCAGTTTTCTTTTGCAGCCGCCCAAATGATTAAAGCCTCTTTTTCGTCTATTCTGAAATAGAATTCATCAATTCCAGTGTTGCATCCAAATTGCTGCTATCTACAATTACGTAGGGAACCCATACATATTTCCCCTCTACCGTACAATCAACCCCTACTACATCTTCCGTAATTTCTTTGCCTTCTTTTACAGCCTTTACTACGTTGATAATAGCATCGGACTGGTTCAGCCTATCGTTCAATACGGTGCCCAGCAAAGAACCTGCTTTCATTGCTTCCAAAGCATCAATATTGGCATCTATCCCTACAATCGGAACAAATTTTTCCTGGTCGCCGCTGTTATATCCGTTATTGATGCAAGCTTGCACTGCGCCCATCGCCATACTGTCGTTGTTGCAGAGAACGCCTTCAATCCCGTCAATCCCATATGCGGTAATCCACGCATTCATTTTATCCAATGCCTGCGCCTGATCCCAATTTGCAGTATCCATTGCCAGTATTTCATATTCAATCCCCTGTGCGCTCAAAGTTTCTTCATAAGCCTGTGTACGCAAAACAACATCCTGCTGCCCGATTTCACCCTGCAATACAACCAACTGGAGAACACCGTCACCGTTCTTGTCTGCGATTTCTTTATTTGCATTCCAATAATTAATCAACGCCTGCGCACACATTTCCCCGGATTCTTTTGCCTGTGCGCCTACATAAAGAATATTGTCATAGCTTTCCATCGTAGCTTCCATAGGCTCCATATTGAAAAATACGGCCGGAATCCCTTCTTCGCTGCACTTTTGAGCCATCGTTTCCGTACTCTCTCTATCGGGCGCACAGATAGCAACTACATCCGTTCCTTTCGTAAGAGCCGCTTCCAATTTGCTGATAGCGGTAGAAACATCGTTTGCTGCATCTTGCATATCAAGGGAAATACCCCCTATTTTTTCTTCTTCATTTTGCATTATAATACGGAAGCCGCTCTGGAACTGGTCGTCAAATGCCCTCCAAATAACGGTAGCATTTACGGAACCGCCTGCTGCTTCGCCTTCTGTAGCAGTTTCTGCTGCAGTTTCTGTAGCAGTTTCTGCGGCAGCATCCGTGCTTTCTTCTGTTTCATTTTCTGCAGCATCTGCAGCGGGAGCTTCTTCTTCTGCCGCCGGCGCCTGTTGGGTTTCATTTGTTGTACCGCAGGCAGTGAGGGAAAATACCATTGCAGTTGCTAATATTGTACTCAATAATCTTTTTTTCATATTTTTATCCTCCGTTTTTTATTTGCCCAAATTAGCTTTCAAACCTGAAATCCTTCATTTTTCCTTTGATAAATTCCTTTGCGGAATTTTTGGAATGGATGAACATTGCCGTATTATATTTAAATTCCGGCTGCTTTTTTAACTCTTCAAAAGAATCTGCAACTGCCGTAAGTACATCCGTTGCCACATTAATTTTGCGAATCCCATTGCGGATTGCTTCCTGAACCTGGTCAATAGGTGTTCCCGATCCTCCATGAAGTACCAACGGTACATCTACCACTTCTTTTATTGCTTTCAGCCTTTCGATGTTAAGATGGGGCGCTGCAACATAATGCCCATGCTGGGTTCCAATGCTGACTGCCAGACAGTCCACCCCTGTCCTTTCCACAAATTCTTTTGCTTCCGCAGGATCCGTCTGTGCCGCTTCGGGGCCTTTTACGATTAAATCCCCTTCTTCCCCTACCAGTTTTCCTAATTCCCCTTCTACCGTAATGCCAAGGGTATGCGCATAATCCACAACCTTTTTTGTCAAAGCCACATTTTCTTCAAACGGCAGGGAGGAGCCATCAATCATTACAGAAGAATAGCCCGCCTGAATTGCAGCAACACATTCTTCATATGTACGGCAATGGTCCAAATGAAGGGCAATCGGTATCTGAGCATTTGCTGCTGCCCTTTTTACAGTCTCCACTGTTCCTTCAAACCCCCCCATCAGGTCGCAGCAATCCGTTCCCGTAATAAATATAACCGGGCAGTTCAATTCGGACCCTGCTTCAATAGCTGCCAGCGCTGTCTCGTAAGAAACCGTCACATAAGCGCCATATGCAACCTGCTGTTCCTCCGCTAGTTTCAGAATTTCTTTCATTGGTGCAAATTTCATAATCTCCATCCTTTCTTTTTTTATTTATAAAAACTTTGATATAAATCAAAAGCTTCTTCATAATCCGGTATTCCCGCGGTTCCTCCTATACTCCCCACATTTTTTGATGCCACGCAGGAAGCAAATTCCGAACCGGAAAATACATCAAGCCCTCTGGCCAGGCCGGTCATCAATCCAGCCATAAAAGAATCGCCGGCTCCTGTCGTATCTACCACAGGCAGCCCTTCCGGGCATTTGATAAACCTTTTTTCTTTAAAATCCGTAACAAAGCATCCCTTAGCCCCCATCTTTATCCCAAATGCCTTCATCGGAAACTTTTTAAAACATTCTGCTATTAATTCCGGATCTGTCTGCCCGGTAATTTTAACCGCTTCATCCATACTAGGGAAAAAAACATCCGTTTCCATAAATGCCGGGGCTAAATAAGAAAGCCAATCCCTTTCAGGATCCTCCAAATTATAGGCCGCATCCATAACCGTCATCTTCCCTAAACGGTGTGCCCTGAGGAAAACGTCCTTTATGCCCCCTTCATCCATTTTGCGCATCGCCATAGCAGAACCGATGTATATCATATCCGCCTCTTCAATCGCCTCGTCGCTGATATCTTCGCCGGAAAGCTTTTCAAAAATAGATTTTTCCGATAAAAAGTGCCTCTCTCCGTTTTCATCAATCAATGCATAGGATGCCGCCGTAGCGCATTCCTCCTCATAGACTACACCCGAAGCATGAATCCCATATTTATTGCATTCGTTTAAAATAAACTTCCCGTTGGCATCCCTTGCAACCCTTCCTGCAACAGAGACAGAATTACCCAGTTTAGCAAGCCCTATTGCCACATTGAGGGCATCCCCGCCGCAGCAAACGGAGGGCTTGTCAATCTTTACGCTATCCAATGTCAAAATATTGGATGGTACAGGAGAAAGCAGCGTATCGCACACCATCATTCCTATACAAAGCATTTTCATCCGTCCAACCACTCTCCTTTCCCTTAAATCCCTTTTCCCTCTGCATCTACACTTTGGATTCTGTTTCGTTCATTCTAATGTACGTACATTTGTATGTTTATATATTTGCATATTCGATAAAAAAAGTCAATATATTTTTTTCAAATTTATTTATTTTATCTAATTTAATTTCCGTACTATAATAAAAACTTGATAAAATTGTCAATTTTAATTATTATCTATTGCTTTTTTTGATTCGATATCATATGATAAATGTATATTTGTTTTATTGTCCGTACATAGAAAACATAAAAATAATAATACGTTAAATCTTAAGGGGGAAATACTATGCAGTTATTTCAGAAAAAACTCGATAAAAACACACCGATACCTCTATACTTTCAGTTAAAGGGCATTATATTAAGCGATATTCAGGACAATTGTTTTTCTGTAGGGGATACCATTCCTACCGAAAACGAATTAGTGGAATATTACCATATCAGCCGTTCCACCGTAAGGCAGGCAATTTCCGAACTCGTTCAGGAAGGCTGGCTTACAAGAAAAGCGAGCAAAGGAACTTTTGTGACGAAGCCGGAACAAAAATCCAGCTATATCCGCTCTTTTGAACCTTTTTACCAGCAGATTTCCCGATTGGGGAAAACCCCCCGCACCGAGTTAATTGACTTAAATGTGATTACACCGAATCCGGAAATTGCCAAAAAGCTGGATTTAAAACAAGGGCAAAAGGTGATTTCCATGTTCCGTAGACGTTTTGCCGACGATATCCCTATGGTGACTTTCCAGAATTATATACCTTACGATTTATGTTCATTTATATTAAGCTATGATTTTAAGGTGCATTCTTTATATGAATTGTTGATGAACAATCCATCCACACAGATTGCCAATACAAAAACCATTGTTTCCGCAATGAATGCCACCACGGAAGATATCGAACTATTAAATGTAAAGGTAAACACGCCTATGCTCTATTTCCATAATATTTCAACTACCGCAAACGGAACTATCGTAGACTATGCTTTTGCACATTATAGAGGCGATTTAAACAAATTTGAATTTGACGACAGCCCAAAACGCTAACTGGAAAAGAACCATATCTTTGTCTTTTCTTTCTTCCTGCGATTCGGGTGTCAAAAGGTCTGTCCGGCACTGCCGCCTGGCCGATGGCACAAAAAAATATTGTGCCATCGGCCAGGCGGCAGTGCCGGACAGACCTTTTGACTCCTGAATCTTACTTCCATATCGTATATCCTTTTTCTTAAGAAATAATTCCATTTTCTTTAAAAATTATATCCTGATATCTTTTATTTTATTTTTTTATCCTTTTTCTATCAAATTCCATCGGTTGATTTGAAGCGCTCCTTATTTTATTGAAGATTTTGGCGGGCGGGTCACGTTATACTTAACAAATACAAAAGATAACCATACGATGAGAATGGAGGCAAGCTATGAAATATATTACTTTTACCGTACCCTGCTATAATTCAGCCCCTTATATGGAACGATGCATCAATTCCCTTTTGACTTTTAAAAACGAAGTGGAAATTATCATTGTAGATGATGGCTCCACGGATAAAACACCGGAGATTGCCGACCAATACGCCCTTCTTTATCCGGAAACGGTTAAGGTCATCCACAAGCAAAACGGCGGCCACGGCTCAGGCGTCAACACCGGGCTCGCCCACGCCACCGGCAAGTATTTTAAAGTAGTGGATTCCGATGACTGGCTGGATTGCCGTTCTTTGCAAAAGGTGCTTTTCCGCATAATGCATTGGGAAAAGCAACAAAAATGGGCAGATATGATTGTATGCAATTACGTTTATGACCATTTATACGAAAACAAGACAAAATCCATATCCTATAAAAATGTTTTTAAAGAAGGGCAGATGCTTACATGGAACGATATCGGCATATTTTCCCCTTCCCAGTATTTAGTCATGCATTCCCTTATCTTCCGCACTGACATATTAAAGAAAAGCGGTGTCACTTTGCCGGAACATACCTTTTATGTAGATAACATTTTTGCATACCGCCCCCTGCCTTATGTAGAAAAAATCTATTATATCAATACCGATTTATACCATTATTTTCTTGGCAGGAAAGACCAGTCTGTCAACGAGGAGATTTTGAAGCAGAGAATCGACCAGCAGATATATGTTACCAAATTAGTAGCCGACTGCGTGGACTTAAACGAGGTAAAAAACAAATATCCCAAGCTCGCCAGATATATGACAAGGAACGTTTCCATTATGATGGCGATTTCTTCTATCCATCTTCTCCTTATCAACTCAGAGGACTCGTGGCGGAAAAGGGCGGATTTGTGGAATTATATCAAATCCAACAACCGGAACCTCTATCATAAGCTCCGCTATACTACGTTAAGCAGCTTTACCAATCTACCTGGGAAAGCGGGGCGCCTTTTGACTGTTACCGGGTATAAAGCTGCCCGGAAAATTTATCAGTTTAATTAGCTTAAGGAGGATGCAATGGCAAAGCTTTATATCGCCTTAGTAGATACCCCGGGGGTATTTGCCTGGATGATACGTAAGACTATCAGAATCAACTATATACATGTGGTGTTATCTTTAGATGGGAATTTTCAGGAAGCTTATAGCGTTGGGAGGCGGAATCCCTTTATCCCTTTTTTTGCAGGATTTGAGAAAGAAGATATCTATCAAATACACCGGGCATTCCCTACCGCACGCTACAAAATATATACCATCCAATGTACCGATAGGCAGAAAAAAGAGCTTACCCATCAATTAAGGCATTGTTACCGGCAAAGGTTCCGTTATCACTATTGCATCATTGGTTTATTCTATCTGCTGTTGGGAAAGCCTTTTTACCAGACAAATTACTACACCTGTTCTTCTTTTATTGCAAGAATACTGCAGGAGCATGGAATACTTTCCTTCCCCAAACATTTTTCACTTGTAACACCCAGAGATTTTTATGAATATGGGCAGAGCAGGCAACAGGATATTATCTTTGAGGGGCAGCTTCAGGAATTATGCCTGTTAGTAAACGCCCACCGCTTGACAAATTATATGGTCTACCCATGCCACTGAGGCCACTATGAAATCAAAATTATCCAAAAAAATACAACCGATTTTCTTTTTCATTATTATGCTGTTAACTTTTTATGCCGTATTTAGCAAAAATGATTTGACCCAAATCATTACTTCTTTACGGAAGCTAAATCCGTTTTATTTTATATGTGCCTCTTTTTCCGCCGTATTTTTTGTATGTATGGAAGGGTTTATGATATGGTTTCTCCTAAAAGCCTGCCTGGAAACAAACCGCAGCCATTCTTCCACCCATGTACAACCCACCGGAAACCAGGTTTCCCTTTTCCGTTGCTTTTCCTATTCTTTTATCGGTTTTTTCTTCTCCGGGATTACCCCTTCTGCGACCGGAGGGCAGCCTGCCCAGTTGATAGCGATGAAAAAGGATAATATCCCTCTGGGAAGCGGCAGCCTTGTCCTTATGGTAGTTGCCGTTTTCTATAAACTGATATTGGTCATTATAGGGGCTGTTATATTACTTTTCTGGAAAGAGGAATTGGCAGGATACTTTGGGAATTATCTGATGTTATTTTACCTTGGCATTCTATTAAATGCCCTTCTCGTCTTTTTTCTGCTGTTGGTTATGTTTCATGGAAAATGGATGGAGAGTCTGTTTGTATATGTGGAAAAATTCTGCGAAAAAATCCATATATGCAAGCCTTCTTTCAAAAGAAAAGAAGCGTTTCATCATCTCATATCCGATTATGAGGAAACGCTTCAATTCCTTATCAGCCATCCGGCAAAAATATTATTAACCGCAATCTGCACCCTTTTGCAAAGGAGCAGCCTTTTTTTGCTAACCTGCTTTATTTATCAGGGATTTGGGCTTTCCGGGCATGGTACATTGCTCATTATGGCATTACAGGCTTCTGTTTATATTTCCGTAGATATGCTGCCTTTGCCCGGTTCCCAGGGCATATCTGAACTCGTATATGCCTCCGTATTTGCCTCTGTTTTCACGGAAACCTATCTTGCATCCTCCATGTGCGTTACCAGAGGGCTTAGTTTTTATTTCCTGCTTATCCTTGGCTCCGTTATCAGCCTCTTTTATTCCCGCGGGCAACGAGCCAAGTAGCTGCTTGCAGACATTTGGCGACTGCCGCCTCATTCCTTTAACTCCGACCGGTAAAACTGCAGGAATGTCAATGTGGTAATAATTGCAGCCAGAATATCCGCAACAGGCTCTGCCAAAAGAATACAGAAAGTTTTCCCCCCATCCTTTACCAAATCCATAACCGGATCCGCCATTGTCTGTGCCAAACCGGATTCTCCCAGCAGCAAGGGGAATATATAAATCAACGGTATCAGCAGGAACACTTTCCTCAGCAAAGCCATGCAAAGGGAACGCTTTGCCTGCCCTAAAGCCATAAAAGACTGCTGACAAGCTATCTGTGCCCCAAATATCAACGCCCCAAACATATAAATACGGATTGCCCAAGACGCATATCGTATCGTATTTCCGTCGCCGGAAAAGATTCTGGCAAATATAGGGGAGAACCACATAATAATACCGGAAGATACGATAGAATATATCAGGCAGACTTTAAAAGCCAGACGAAAAGCTTCCCTCACCCTGCCGTAGTTTTTCGCGCCATAATTATAGGATAAAATTGGCTGCGCCCCTTGCGCAATGCCTCCTAAAGGAAGCCATACCATCTGATACAAACTCATTAAAATGGCCATTGTGCCTACTGCCATGCTGCCCCCGTAAACCGACATCTGATTATTGAATGATATTTGCAGCAAACCCTCCGTTGCGCTCATCACAAAAGGGGATATGCCCAACATCATAATGGAGCCAAGTGTGGATATTTTAGGCGGCAAGTATTTTGCCCTCAGCCTGACCGGCGATTTGCGTAGCAGAAAATATAGCACCCATATCGCAGAAACCCCCTGTGAAATCACCGTTGCCACGGCAGCCCCTGTAATCCCCATTCCCAATCCAAAAATAAAAACAGGGTCCAGCACAATGTTCAAAATCGCCCCAATCAATATAGTAGCCATACCCATTTTGGCAAATCCCTGTGTATTAATATACGGGTTCATGCCCTGCGCAATCTGCACACATACCGTACCTAACGCATAAACCCGGATATATTCTATCGCAGGCCTTAAGGACAATTCATCCGCCCCAAACAGCAAAAGTATAGGCTCTTTAAACAGCTCAATCATTACTGTTATAAGAATACCCGATGTTACCAACGCAGCAAAAGAAGCCATCATGATTTTCTCAGCTTCTTCCTTGTCCTGCTTGCCCAGCATAATAGCCGCCAAAGGGGCTCCTCCGGTGCCAAACAACTGCGTAAATGCCTGTATTAACGTGATAATAGGCACTGCCACGGCCAGCCCGGCCATACCAACAGTGCCATTATCCATGTTACCGATATAAATACGGTCCACCATATTGTAAAGCATACTTACCAGCATAGCAATGATTGCCGGAATTGCAAGATTTAACAATAATGTACTGATTTTTTTTGTTGCCAATTCACTTGTTTCTGCCACTCGCGCCATCTCCTTTTGTCTCTTTATTACCTTTTATTATATCTCCCCTATTTTATTTTGCAAGAATAGACAGCCCAAGTCAAATAGAATTACAACCACAAGAGATATATCAACGTAAGGATTAACCCTGCGCAAAAAAGCAACAGCCCAAAAGATAAGCTTCTTCTTATAATCGTACTGTTCTCCTGCATTTCTTCATATTTTAAAACTAATCTATGCTCACAGCCTTCCCTGCGAGGTCGTTTCCGCCAGAAGGTCATATTCATAAAATGCACAAAATTAGTCATTCCGGTACCGATTATATGGGTCAGATAAGTTCCTTCCTCCAACTCATGGGGCAGTTTACTGTCCCTGTAAATGGTTTTCCGTAAAAGCACCACGAAACCATCCACAAGGCTGTCGAAGATACGGCAGACAACACCGAATATCATTGGCAGGATATGCTGCAGCAAAGGACGGTATACCGCATTTTCCAAATCCCAGTAGCGGTTCCATCGGTCTATATATATGGTACCGCCTTCCTCTTTCTTCATCATCCATTTCCTTATCAACACAAAGTAAATAACAGCCCCGATAATAATGGAAATCACCCCGCCTTTTAAATTGGCGGCATTAAAATACTCCACAGCCCCTTCCAATGTCTCCGGGCTCAAAAAGCCCTGCCCAAAATCGGCCATAAAGCCCATAACGGTTCCCGGCAAAAACCCCATAACAGGAAAAACCAAAGCGCTTATTGTCAATACAAAAGCACTGGCCTTATTCATATATTTCCCGCACAAATTATCGAATTGTTCCTGTATGGAGCTATCGTTATTTTTTTCTATAAATAGCGCTACATACAATTTCAGCATATAGGCTACCGTACATCCGCCGCTGATTAAGAAAATCCATTCTATGCCTTTCATCGCCCCTGCGCTCAAAAACCCTGCCTGCAAATGGTTCAAATGCAACGCTTCGATATATTCTACAATACTTTCATGTATCAAAGTCTTGCTGATATATCCATTCCAAAAAGGGATACCGCCGATGCCAAGGGCCCCCATAAGAAATATAAAATGAAGTAACGGTTTTTTATGCCCAAACCCTCTGATTTCATTCAAATCCAGTTTATGGATATTCATAAACACAACGCCTGCTGCCATAAACAATACCAGTTTTATCAAGGAATGATTTACCATATGAAGCAGAGAACCTCTGACAGCCAAACCATTCTCACTGCCCAACAGGCCTTGCATTCCAATCCCCACCAGAATAAATCCTATTTGGGAAACAGAAGAACACGCCAAAGTCCGCTTTAAATTCACGGAAAATAAAGCGAGTACCGCCCCAAGCAGCATCGTTGCCGTACCGGTAAGAAGAATCAATGTACCCCATTTTATATCGTATAGGAACATTTTACAGCTTACTACAAGAATACCGAAAATGCCCGCCTTTGTTAAAATACCCGATAACAGGGCACTGGCCGGTGCCGGCGCCACAGGATGGGCTTTCGGCAGCCATATATGAAGGGGAAATGCCCCTGCTTTTGCGCCAAACCCGAATAACAGACAGGTTCCTGCAATATAAAGCGTTTTCCTCCCGGCCTCGTATTCCGTTCCCGTACCCAACATTATCAATCGACAGCTTTCATACAATCCATCTATGTCCAGCGTGCCTACTTCATGATAGAGCAGCAATAATCCCATCAACATCACGAGGCCGCCTGCTACTGCTACCGCCAAATAAGTTTCCGCCGCACGGAGCGATTCCTTTTTTTCATCATGGGCTACCCAGACATAAGAAGTAAAGGACATCATTTCAAAGAAAATAAACAATGTATACAAATCTGCAGACAGGAAAACCCCCATTGTAGCGCCTAACGTAAGAAGCAGGAAAAAATAATATCTGTTCCGGTTCCTATAATGGGCAAAATATTCTTTGGAAAATACCGTAGACATCATCCACATAAATGTTGCTATTCCCCCGTACAATGCACGGAATCCATCCAATGTAAAGTGAAGACCCATCCCGCAAAATCCTGGGATTGTACAGGAAGAGGGATATCCAAAGGAATTTGCAGGGTTTTTCATCAACTCCCACGACATATAATACATGCAAAATACAAACAACATTGCGGCAAATTCCACAATAACAATACAATCGGCAGCATAATCCCTCGCTGTTTTATTCCTCCGCCCAATCAAATAGGTCAATATTGCCCCTGCCATAGGAAAGAAAACAAGGCAGGATAACATATAATTCCCTTCCATGATTTACCTCCATTCCAAATTATCCGTTTCAATAACCATAAAACTAATCATCCGGTAATCACATTGTCTTATTTAAACGACTTTATAATAACCGCCTGCCACATCTTCAAAAAATTTCACCAAAGGGGAAGAAAACAATCCAAAAGCAATGATAACGGCTGCAAAAACAAAAAGCGGCAGCAGCATCTTCCAGTTCGGGTCGGAAAACCCCTCTATAGTTTTTTCATCAAAATCTTGGGGAGGAAAAAATGCCCTGACTACGATTGACAGCATATAGATAGCCGTCAGCAATGCCGAAATAAGCAGACAGCCTATTCCAAAATAAGCCATTTTATTTCCGCTTTCCACTGCCGCCCGCGCCAGGTTCCATTTACTGATAAATCCCGCCAGCCCGGGTACGCCCATAAGAGCCAAAGATGATACGGTAAAGATACCAAAAACCCACGGCATCTTTTTCCCTAATCCATCCAGTTCATGAATATAATGTTTTTCCGTCTGGTGCATAATTGCCCCTGCGCAGAAAAAAGAACAGATTTTCATAAAAGCATGAAATGCCATATGGGTCAATGCCCCTACCATCCCTAAAGGCGTCATATTCACTGCACCGAATAAAATATACGATAAATTACTAATGGTGGAATATGCCAGCCTTCTTTTTAAATGGGTTTCTTTTACCGCCCGGCTGCATCCATATACGATTGTGAACATGACTATCCCCATCAATAAATACTGGGCCCATGTCCCTCTGAGGAAGTCAGCGCCAAAGCTGTAATACGTAAGCCTCAATATTGCAAATGCCCCTGCTTTTACTACCGCTACCGCATGCAGCAGCGCGGTAACCGGAGTCGGCGCCACACCTGCCTGAGGCAGCCATGAATTGAAGGGGAAGATTGCTGCTTTTACGCCAAAGCCCATAAAAGCAATGACATAAATCAACAGCAGGATATTTGCCCGCTCCCCCACTTTTTCCAAATCCAATACTCCGCCAAGGACAAATTCCGTCGTCGTTCCATAAACAATTACAAATATCATACCAATAAAAGCAAATGCCGCCCCGCCCAAAGAATAGTACAAATACTTGCGGCTTGCCAATATGGCTTCTCTGGTAAGCGTATGCATCACCAAAGGTACCGTCACTAAGGTAAGAAGCTCATAAAAGAAATACATGGTCAGAATATTATCCGCCAACGCAATGCCAAGGGTTACGCCATAAGTAATGGTATAAAACATAAAAAATACTTTTTCGTGTTTTTCCTTTGTCATATATTCAAATGCAAACAAAGTCGCCAATGGCCAAAGGAAAGAAACGAGCCCGGCAAAAACCATCCCCATACCGTCTACCCTAAAAGCAATTGCCAGATTGCCGGTAAACTTGACCAGAATAAAATTATCTATCGGTCTGTGGTAAAGCAGCGACCAGACAAGGATTGTATTGATAACCACTGCCATTTCCAAAAATATCTCCATATGCTGCCGCTTCTTAAAGGGAATCACAGGTACCAGCACACCTGTAAACACCGGTATCAGAATAACGGCTATCAACATTATTTTACTCATACTCTGGCTCCCTTCTATAAAACCTCCGATACAATACCGGAAATATAATGAATCAGAAGATTAGGCGCCATGCCAAGGGCTACAGCCAATATGGCAAGGATGGCTATCGGCGCCAACATATACAAAGAGGTTTCTTTCTTTCTATTCAACGGATTCTGTTCCGGGTAGCAATAACCATCTCCCGGAAAAAATCCTTTTATTGTAAGCGGAAGCAAATATCCTGCCGTAAGTAAGGCACTTATTAAAAGGATTACAGGGCCAAGCAAACAGAATATCCCTTCCCCGGATTCCAGCGCCCCCAAAGCCAGATACCACTTACTGATAAACCCTCCAGTAGGCGGAATCCCTATCAATGCCAGAGAAGCGAAAGTAAAGCACCACATCGTTACAGGCATTTCTTTGCCGATTCCGGTCAAATCATCTACTTTTACTTTGCCGGTCTTATGTATCACGGCCCCGGCAACCAAAAATAACGCGCACTTGACAAATGCATGGTATACCACATGCAAGAAAGCTCCTTCTAAAGCTATTGGCTGGAGCAGGGCCAACCCGAACAAAATATAAGATACCTGACTTACTGTGGAATAAGCCAGCCTTTTTTTCAAAACTTTTTCCCTATATGCCAGCATAGAACCCATAAATATGGTGATAAGCGTCAGCGTCAGCCAAACTGTCTGCACCCATGTCCCGCGGATAAAATCCGCCCCGAACATATAATAAACTACCCGAATCATCCCAAGGACTCCGCCTTTTACAATAACTGCCGACAAGACAGCGCTGGCCGGGGCCGGGGCTACCGGATGGGCCGTAGGAAGCCATGCGTGAAGAGGGAACATGCCGGACTTTACGCCAAAACCAAGAATCATAATAAATACAGCCACCAATAACAGGTTTTCATTCCCGGGCAGCATACTTTTATCCAATACACCCCCCGCCGTAAACGTAAGGGTATTCCCGAACCGGTATAAAAAATATAGACCAAATAACGCCATATAGGCCCCGCAAAAAGAATAAAACATATACTTTAAAGCTGCCATCACCGCTTCCCTGCTCCTTGTATGGATTACCAACGGCATAGACAGCAATGTCATCAACTCATAAAATACATAAAAGGTAATCATATTTCCGGCAAAATTCAAACCAAGTAAAATACCGAATACCATCAGATAAAAACCATAAAACCTTTTTTCCCCTGCTTCCCCTTTGCCATGCCCGGTTTCCATATACGAAAAGGAGAAAAAACCTGCCAAAACCCAGATAACCGTCACTACCGCCGCAAATAAAATGCCTATATTGTCCGGTTTAAAATAGATCGGAAGCGTAACTGTAAAATAAAATAAAATAATCGCTTCCCCGTTTACATGAAACAAGGCATACGCTGCGGAGACCCCGGTAATTGCCAAAGCCGTTCCCGTTATTCCAATTAAAACTTTCCTGTCCTCAGGTTCCTTCATAAACAGAAGAAACAGCCCGGCAGCAATTGGAAAAAAGATTGGAAAAAGCATTATATAAATCATATTTTACCCCATTTCTGCGCGGCTTTTGCGCAAAACCAATTCGGCTTTCAAATTTGTGGATGCCGCACAGACACAAATTTGATTCTGCTTTAAGCAAACATCATAAGCCCGGACTCTATCAAATCAACAATCGGCTGTGAGCAAACACCGAGCAAAATATTTAAGACGACAAAACAGAATAAAACCGCCGCATATACTTTATTATCCCTCCATGCGACCGTAGGATATTCCCTGTCATTCACCGGCGTATAAATGCGGATTACCGTTTTCATAAAGTAAATGGCGTTCAATATCGTACTGATGCCCAATACAATAAGCGTTGGCAGCATCTTTACCGTATTTTGCACCGCTGCCTGGGAAAACAGTAATTTACTGATAAATCCTGAAAACATGGGCACACCCACCATAGACAATGCCCCTACCGAAAACGCCACACCGGCACACTTATTCCTATAGCCGGAACCGGTCAATTCTATAAATTTCCTGCTGCCGCCGGAAACATCCGTCAAACCGATAGCGGAAATAAAAAGCAAAGACTTGGTGGCCACATGGGAAAGGACATGAAAAACCGCCGCAACCATCCCTACCTGGGTTCCCATACCTACGCCCATATAAATATATCCCACCTGCGCCACAGAAGAAAATGCAATCATCCTTCTCACATCGTTTTCCTTAATCGCGCTTAAAGACCCGAATACCATGCCCATCAAAGCAAATATAAAAAGTATATTTACAATTTTGCTGTCATGGAATACATCAAATCCTATCACTCTGTATATAATCTTAAACAGCAGGAAAATATATCCTTTTGATACAAGGCTGGATAATATGGCTGCAGAGGAAACCGTAGAATACCCATAAGCATCCGGCAGCCATGCGTGGAACGGGAACAAGGCGCTTTTAATTGCCAGCCCCACAGATATAATGGCAATTGTCACAAGCAACGGCGGCCTGTATGCCCCTTCCGCTACTATCTGGGTGATTTCCATCTTAATATTTGACATAAGCAGATGCCCCGTCAAATCATATAACATACAAATCCCTACCAAAAACAGGCCGGAGCCTAACAGACTCATAATCATATAGCGGACAGACGCTTCGATAGTCCGCCCGTTTTGCCGTATCATAATCAGCCCGCAGGCGGAAATCGTATTAATTTCCACAAATACATATGCCGTAAACAAATCGTTGGTATATAGCAAAGCGAGCAAAGAACTCAACATCAAATCGGACAATACATAATAAAGCCCCTGTTTCCCTTCTTCTACCTCCTGTACCAATTTGTGCCTTCCTCCCAAAAGGGAGAGCAGCATAATCACACAGAAAAATAATGCTAATCCCGTTTCCAATATCCCTATCCGCAATTCATTGCCCCAGGGCGCAGGAAAACGTCCCATAACATAAACATACGATACGCCGGTTTTTGCCACATATAGAAATACCGCAGCGGACAACAGGATATTAAGGGTAAGCACCGCTACATTTACAATTCTTGCCATCTTTTCTTTGAATGCAGAACTGACAATCCCTGCAAACATACAGAACATAATGGAAAAACAGGGAAAATTCTGCACAAATTCCATTTCTCCGGACATTTTCTACAACCCCTCTTTCTTTAAACGAAGGGATATTTCATCCAAATCCAACGTATGATATCTTTGATAAAGCCGGATTGTCAGCGACAGCATCAAAGCGGAAACGGAAACGGATACCACAATGCCAGTCAATACAAGACCGCTTGGCACAGGATTGATATAAGCTTCCGTACTCTGTATACCGTCTACCACAATCGGCGCAACCCTTCCCGAAATATACCCTTTTTCCGCCAGAAACAAATACACTGCCGTATCCATTATGTTCAATCCTATAATTTTTTTAATCAAATTGCTTTGCAGCATGAGATTACCGAAGCCTATCACGAACAAAATCATCGCTACCGCTTCCCCGTAATTGTTGAATAAATTAGCTCCCATCTTTACAGCCCTCCTCTGCGGAACAATGCGTAAAAAGCATACATTGTACATGCTACTTCTATACCCACACATATATTAATTGGAAAAATTATGCCGGCGCTGACAATATGTCCCGGAATCCCCAACGGAATATGGTTCTCTATACCGTTGGCACCTGTTACATAATAGTAAATCCCAATCAGCCCATAAGTACAAAGGGCGGAAACCTTAGTTATCTTATATATTTTCTCGTCAAAGAAACGCTCTGTCTTCTTAAACCCAAATGCGCTGGCATATAAAATCATGCCCGCCCCTATCGTTGCCCCTCCGGAAAAACCTCCCCCCGGCGACAAGTGACCGTTTAATATAATATAAATCCCAAAAATAAAGATTATCGGCACAAGTATCATTGCAGCCCCCTGCAAAATCGCATCGTTTTTCGGCTCAAACCGCCTGTCATTCATTACTTCCTGCCTCTTTAACTCCGCATCTTCCACCATAAGCATAATCATAACGCAGCAGGTAGCAATAAAAAGCACATTGGTTTCGCCAAACGTATCGAAAGCGCGGTAAGTAAGTATCATACCGGTAACGATATTGACAGCCCCGGTTTCCTGCATACCGCTTTCAATATACCTCTCTGCTACTTCGTTATTGTCCGGGTTGGATGCATTGCCCGTAGGAGGCAGATAAGAAACGGTAAACAGCAAAAGGCCAGCCAGCATAGCACAAAATACAACTGCCATTATTCTGTAAAAACGACGGAACAAAAACAGCCATTTATTATGCCTTGTATCATATACCTTATCCATCACCATCTGGTTTTCCCGCATCCGTTCCCGGAGCGACGCCTCTTCTTCTATGTATTCCTTTTGAGGCTTCATTTCCAGGTTTCCTACATAAGGATCCTTTTCCCCCGAAAGCCAGCGGAAAAAATGAAAGGCTTTCGTTTTCCTGTATTCCTCTTCCGATTTCATCCTGCTCATTCGGGCCCTTACCTCCTTCTTTGCTCTATCATGCTTTCTTTTTCACCTTTATGGCTGTCTTCTTCAATGGCATGTATTTTCTTCAAAGTAACAAAAAACAATACACTGGTCACCCCTGCCCCCACGGCAGCTTCCGTAATGGCAAGATCCGGCGACTCCAGGCATATCCAGATAATTGACATCACTAAACTATAAGACATAAATATTAAAATAGAATTAAGCAATTTTTTTGAAAAACTAACGGATATGGCGCATACAACCAAAAAACTAAGCAAAATATATTGAAAAACTCTCATCCCTTATCCTCCCTATCGTCTTGCTCCAATACTATCACTTCTCCATCTTCGGATAAGCCAAACCCTGTTCCACAATATTTGTCCATCTTGTCATTGGTAAAAACTTCAAGCCTTGCAATCAAATGAGAGGAAACCGGAGAGGCGCACCATAAAAACACTACAATAAGAGCCATTTTCAACGTAGTAAAATTAATGCCGGAAAATATCATAAGCCCTATCAACGATATGCTGATTCCCAAAGTATCTCCCATAGCCGCTGCATGCATCCGGTTTAAGACATATCTCAAATGGAAAATACCGTATATTTCTATTACGAATATCGACAAACCGCACAATAGCACAGCCGTTCCTACAATAAAACGAATCCATTCAAATATTTCCATTCCCTGTTCCTCCTTTTGCATTCTTATACCCCATGTCGGTTTTAGGGGACTTTGTTTCAACGGATTTAAAATGAATAGCTGAAAATTCTTTCCTTTCCACTTGATTCTCGCTATGTACCCCCATATATACTTTCGTCAGTACAATTACGGCGAGAAAACTAATCATCGCATAAATAAGGCAGATATCCACCAAATACCCTTCGTTCAGCAAAAGCGCAAGAATCGCTATAATAACCATAACCATCGTGCCTATCATGTTGACTGCTACAATCCTATCCGCCACCCTTGGCCCTTTCACTGCGCGTATCAGGCAAAAAAATATCATAAGAGCAAGAAAAATAAGCACACCCACATACACTGTCCGATATGCTGTTTCCAACGCTGTCATCTCACCTGTCACTACCATACTTTTCTACATCCTTTCCAGTTCTTCTAAAAGTTCCACAAATTTAGAATGGTTCATCCCTTTTGCCAATTCTTTATCCAGACAATGTACCACGTACTCATCTTCTTCCAATGTTACCGTAATAGTACCCGGTGTCAGAGTAATGGAATTGGCAAGCGCCACCCTCGCCTGTTTTGTCCTCAAATCCGTCTTGAACCGGATAAGCACCGGCTCTAACTCATACCTGGACGAAGTAATCAGCTTAATTACCGCAAAATTCGCTTTTACGATTTCCCACACTAGTACCAACATATATTGCAAAATACGGAATCCTTTTTTTAAATACAAAATGTCTTTTTTTATGCTATAGTTCATAAACTTGCAGATAAACGCATACATCCCTGCGGATATGCCCAATCCGAATATGGCAATTTCCACTGTAACCGCCCCATTAAATATAATCCAAACAAAAAAAAACAAGAAAAACATATTAATCTCCATTTCGGAGCGTTTACGTCATCAGGGCTGATTTGTGACGCTCCGGCACAAATAGCCATGTGATAAAATCAGCTATCGAACTGATTTTTCACACTATCATCCTCTTTCTTTTACGCGGAAACCCAAAACTATATTTATAACTTTCATATTTGCAAAAGTTTTTACCAATTGAGTATAGAAGGTTCAACTTCCCCTACTCGCTGCGCCCCATGCGACTCATAGTGTCATATTTCCTTTACACAGGGCTGTGCATAGAAAAAGTGTGCGTCAAGACGCACACTTGCGCTGGGGCAAAACGACAACAGACACCCGGCTCTTCGCCCAGCCTATGCCCCACTGCTATTTTCCTATAATACTTTTTGCAGCTTTTTCTCCAAATCATCCTTTGACATAGCGCCCACACTTGTCTCCAACGCCTGCCCGCCTTTAAAGACAATAAAAGTAGGAATTGACATAACACGGTACTTCTGTGCAATATCCATCTCCTCATCTATGTTCAATTTACCTACTTTTACTTTGCCGTCAAAACTTTCCGCAAGGCTCTCCACAATCGGAGCCATCATCTTACAAGGCCCGCACCAGTCCGCATAAAAATCCACCAATACCGGTATCTCGGAATTTAATACTTCTTCTTCAAAATTTGCCGATGTAAATTTGTATTCCATATTTTTTTCCTCTCTTTCCTTTTTTAATTATATTAATGATATATACATTTTACCTCTTTATAATATATTTATAAATAGGGTTTCCTATTGAAGAAAATTTTTCTTCATATTCCGTCATAATATTGCCTTCCGACATGTCTTTGTCGCGATGCAAATCATAACTTATTTTTTCCGCTTTCCATCCCGCCGGCTCCAATTCTTCCAATGCAAACAAGAATAAATCTTTGTTATCCGTCTTAAACTCAAGCTGCCCTTCTTTTTTCAAGATTTTGTCATACCGGGCAAGAAATTCCCGTGAAGGAAGACGACGCTTGGCATGCCGGTCCTTCGGCCAGGGGTCGGAAAAATTAAGATAAATCCTATCCACTTCTTCCATTTCAAATACATTCCCTATCGTTTCCGCATCCATCCGGATAAACCTTACATTGGAAAGCGGCTGTTCTTCCCTTTCCATCTTCTGGATTGCCCTCAATAATACGCTGGAATATTTTTCAATCCCTATATAATTAATGGACGGATATACTTTTGCCATATCCATAAGGAACCGCCCTTTTCCCATACCTATTTCAATGTGTATAGGGTTATTATTCCCAAAAATATTTCTCCAATTCCCTTTTTGCCGTTCCGGTTCATGAACTACGAAGACGCTTTCCCCAATGATTTCTCTGGAACCTGTGATATTCCTTAACCGCATCCTTTTTACTCCTTTACTTCTCTGGTGCCTATTTTACACCATTTGTATCCAAAAGAAAAGGGGATGGAATGTGATAAGTTGAAATAAAATTTGAATGATTGACACCTCGCCATGAAAAACGTATAATTGACAAAATGGCATTTTTAGCACAGCTGGTGCAAGTATATAGGTCCGGCTGTGCAATTACATATTTTACCATATTTGATAATACGCAAACGAGGTGATTCATTGGACAATGGATTATTTAAGATAAAAAAATCAGGAAAGCACAAGTACATTTTTCTTTCTATTCTTCTATTAATGATATTTCTGCTAATCCCATGTTTTGATTCAGATAAGAAATTGGCATTTTCCCTGGAGTCTGGGTACTATGAGGATCCGATTTACCTGGAAATACAAGGCGCGGACAGGTACAGTATTTATTATACCCTAGATGGAACGGAGCCTACACAGAATTCCATTCCTTATGATGGGGAGTTTTATTTGGAAGATGCTTCCCTTCATAGCAATGTGTATTCGGAGCGGACGGATACTTCTGCAGGATTTTATCAGGAACTGGTGGAAGAGTATTCCTCCGAATTCCCGGGATATATCGTGCCGGCTGGCCCGGTGGATAAATGCAATATTGTAAGGGCGGCGGCTTTTGACAGGAGCGGGAATTGCGTGGATTCTATTACGGGATCCTATTTTATCGGATTTGACCAAAAGATATTATATCAGAACATGTGGATGGTTTCGCTCATTACAGACCCGAAGAATTTATTCGATTATGAGACAGGGATTTATGTGACCGGCAAGGTCTTTGATGAATATGCCCAATTGCTGCCGGATGAAAATACCCCCAATAGGGGCACTTGGTGGTGGTGGGATGCCAATTACAGAATCAGGGGCAAGGAGTCCGAGCGACCGGCCCATGTGGAGATTTTTAACCCGGAAAGGCAGAGAGTGCTATCCGATGACTGCGGAATCCGGATTCAGGGGCGCGGAAGCAGGGGGAAGAATCCAAAGAGTTTGGGCGTATATGCCCGCAGGGAATATTCGGGGAGCGAAGAGTTTTCGGAGGATATTTTTGGAATAGGGGGAAATTCCCACAAGTTTGTCATATTTTCAGGGGCGGACGATTCCGCTTATAAAATAAAGGACTATCTGGCACATACGCTGGAAGCGGAACTGAATTTCAGCACGATGCAATTCCGTCCAGCGATGCTGTTTCTGGACGGCGAATACTGGGGGATGTATTATATAACGGAAAGCTATAATGCGGATTTTATCTCAGATCATTATGATGTCCCTCAGGAAGAGGTTATCTTTGTAAAAGAAGAGGTGCTGGAAGAGGGGATGGAAAAGGAAATCGAATTATTCCAGGAAATGAGGACTTTTATATCAGAGAATGACATGTCGATAGAAGAAAACTATGAAAAAGCGAAGAGCCTGATTGATATGGATAGCTATATTGATTATTATGCGGCGCAGATTTTTATCGGAAGGTACGGCGACTGGCCGGTGAAGAACGAGGCGGCATGGCGAACCAGGAATGTGCTTCCGGATAACGAATACGGGGATGGCCGCTGGCGCTGGATGCTTTTTGATGTGAATTCGGGGAGCCTGGCCACAAGCCAATTGGAAGTGGACACGCTGAGCAATGTAATGTGGGAGGACAGTGTATTTGGTTCTCTGTTCAAAAGCCCGGCATTCAGGGAACGGTTTGTGGAACGGATGGTTTACATTGCGGAGGAAGTATATGCGGATGAGAAGGTGGACCAATTTGTGGATGCTTATCTGGAAGAGATGATAGAGCCTATATGCAGCAATAATGTGAGGTTTATTGCAATTGAACTGCGGGATGAAGGAATCGCGAGCATTGAGGACACGCGTACTTTTTTGAAGCAGAGAAGGGATTTTATTTACCAGATGATGGGGCAATATGTGGGGGCGGAATATGTGCAGGCGGTGGTTGAGAGGATGAAAAATGCCAGCACGCCATTCGGCAAGTGATGCGTGTAGTTATTTGCAGAACGATATGTTATATATAGTCCGGTTTATTACGAATCGACAGTTATAAACCGGCAAAAGAAAAATATGCTCGCATACAAAAAGATGTGCAGAAATGGGGGAAACGATGGTATATAGACACGAACTGAAATTCCAGGTTTCTTTGATGGAATTGGAGAAAATCAAGTACCGCCTGGAGTCTGTTTTAACTTATGACAGCCATCAGCCCGGAGAGTTTTATACGGTGAGAAGCCTGTATTTTGATGATATGTATGATTCCTGCCTTTTCGAAAATGAGTCCGGGATTGGCAAACGGGCGAAGTATAGAATCCGGACATACAATGGGAACATGGATTGGATTCATCTGGAAAAGAAGTATAAAGAGCGGGAACTGACCGGAAAACAGAGGGAAGAAATTTCCCTGGAGGAATGTCAGGCATTGATTCGGGAAGAGGAAATGGACGGGCAAGGCGCTTTAATGGAAGAATTTTTCTATAAAAGGCAGTCCAAGGGCATGCGGCCCAAATGTATCGTAGAATATGACAGGTGCGCTATGGTAAGCGAGGTGGGGAATGTAAGGATTACCTTCGATATGAATATCAGGGGATGTTCCAGACCAGAACTTTTTCCAGGCGGATCATCGGACTATTTTGACGATGCCATGCCGCCGGGTATTCATATTCTGGAAGTGAAGTATGATGAATTGCTTCCCCGGTACATCTTACAGGCGGTAGATTTAAATACCTTGCAGAGGCAGGCAGTTTCGAAATATTGTCTGGTGAGAGAAAATGGTTGTTTTTGAATAATCCCGGGCAGCAGTGAGAGCAAAGCAGTATAAATCTTAGCAATACATAAAAGGTTCAGGACTCGGAAAGGAGTACATAAAAAATGAGTTACAGCGACATTATTAAAAAATCGGTTTTAGAAGGCTTTTCGTATGCGGATTTTTCCACAACGAAGATGGCAGTAACTTTGGGGTTAACTTTCCTGATAGCGGTGTATATCTTTTTTGTATACCGGTTTATCACAAGGAACACTTTTTACAACAAAAATTTTAATATCACGATGGCAATCATTTCAGTGGTTACTGCAGGAATCGTTATCGCCATGCAGTCAAATTTTGTAATATCCCTGGGTATGGTGGGCGCGTTGTCCATCGTTCGTTTCAGGACAGCTATTAAAGAGCCCATGGATTTGCTGTTTTTATTCTGGTCCATTGGAACAGGGATTGTGTGTGGGGCCGGTTTGTATGAACTGGCAATTGTGATTGCTTTAGTGGTAACTTTTGGCCTTTTGGTGCTACAACTGGTGCCGGTGATGGCAAGCCCTATGCTGTTAGTCATTAAATTGAACAATATAGATAAGGAAGAAACGGTGCTGTCCACAGTGAAAAAATCCACTCAGAAATATAAAATAGATTCCAAAAGCATTACCAATGGCAGGGAGAACCTGATTATGGAAATCAGGTCTAAGGATTATAGCAGCCTGACCAATGAAATTTCCAAGATAGAAGGGGTGGTCAGCGTGACCTTGATGCACCACGAAGGGGAAGTGAAGAACTAGTCCGTTTTTGGGGCTAAGAGTAAAAGCAGCATTAAAACCGAACGCTGTGCAGGCGCGCCTTACCGAAAACTATGCCGCCCGTCCTCTCGGATACGCTGCCCGCTGCACCTGTAAGGACTAATAGCGATTGATTTAGATTATCCTTTATCTCGGAGAGAATCTTATCCGGTTGTTTCTGATGATACAGCAAATGGCATAAAATATATATTAGGGTTCCCGACAATGGAATATTGTGCATTTCTGCTAATTAGCATTATTGATATAAAAAACAGTCAAAATAGTCGTCGCGTACCGTTACCCACACGCTTAATGCGACCACTAGATTCTATACGACGTTTTGGCAATGATGGGCAAGAATTATCGTTACAAAACCTTTTGCCACGAATGATAGGTGAACTGTCCCTCAAACTTGAAACTGCTGAAAGAAAATCACTAGGAGCATTTAGAAAGTATAAAACATCGTTTATTTTTCAATTTATGTATCGTTCTGGTCTTGCATTAATAGAGTTTCCGAACATTGAGGAAATGTTCCATTTGAATCGAATAATAAGAGAACGGATTGACTTTCAACAATTGGATACACCCCCATTGCGAGAGTACATGAGTGATGTAGTAGATTATTACAAATTGGCTCTTTCTTCAAACGACGCATATATTAAATATATTTCATTTTATCACATAATGGAATACTTTTATGATGAAGTATTTAAAAAGAAAATGATTAATGATTTAAGAGATAAAATAACAAATCCAGGATTTTCTTATAAAAATGATGATAAAGTTTATGAAATGGCTTTGTTTGTTAAAAATCGTTTGCGCATGAATGATGAATCGGGGCAAGGGAATGAACTAGAATCTTTAAAATATGTACTGAATGAGTATATTGCAATAGAGGAATTAAAGAGTCGTATAGCTTCAATGGATTCCAATGCCGTATTATATTATCAGTCTACGAAAGTAGCGTTTTGTAACGCCCCTGCCATTCCATGGACAGATTTACAAGGAGTATATACTCAAATAGCAAGACGTGTTTATTTTACAAGGAATTCTTTGGTTCATAGCAAAAGCGGGAAAAATCAAGAACGTTACAAACCATACAAAGATGAAAGTGAACTACAAAAAGAAATTCCTTTGGTAAAAGCAATTTCAGAACTTAT
>Ga0137307_100325_pt1 | contig 70160 bp, 76 predicted proteins | sample NAcewD2O_March_2_FD_97180 | JGI IMG/M metagenome (GOLD analysis project Ga0137307, IMG submission 97180) | Mouse cecal microbial communities from Vienna, Austria - N-Acetylglucosamine amended D2O_March | ecosystem: Host-associated > Mammals > Digestive system > Large intestine > Cecum | place... | reverse complement strand
CAATTTCCAGGCCAATGTAACCTGCGCCTACTACTACGGCACGTTTTACATTTCCCGCATCCACCACGTCACGAATCTGAATGGCGTCTTCCGGCGTCCTTACAAAGAACACATTTTCCAGATCACAGCCTTCCATGGGAGGTTTCACAGGGCTTGCTCCAACGGAAATAATCAGTTTGTCGTACTCATGAACCTGTTCCTCTCCGGTCTTCAGATTCCTGGCCACAACTTTTTTTCCTTCCGGGTCAACCTTTACCGCTTCCGTCTCTGTCAGCACGGTAACGCCTGTCAGTCTGGAATACTTCTCCGGTGTGTTCACAATCAACTGCTCCCGGTCCTCAATCACATGGCCCACATAATAGGGAAGGCCGCAGCCTGCATAGGAAATGTCAGCCCCTTTATTCAGGACAACCACTTCATTCCCGCGGTCTTCCCGCATCAGTTTTGCAGCCACTTTGGTTCCGGCAGCAACGCCTCCAAGAACTAATACTTTCATCTCATACCTCCTTCATCTATTGAAAATCGACAAAATTTTCTATATTATTATGATAGCACTTGTTAAATTCCGCGTAAAATAGTAAAATTCAAATAGTACCATAGGCATTATCCTATAGATAAACGGAAGAAAACGGAGGAGTCATTATGGCTACTTTAAAACAACTGAAAACCTTTATTGCAGTAGTGGAATATAAGAAGATGAGCGAAGCCGCCAGACGTCTGTACATTTCCCAGCCCACCGTAAGCCAGATTATCTCAGACCTGGAAAACGAATATCAGACCAGACTGTTTGAACGGTTCCCCAGAGAGCTGAAAATCACCCCGGCAGGTATGCTCCTGTTAGACAGCGCCAGAGAAATTGTCGCAAGCCACGAACATCTGGAACAGTCCATGAAACATGCCAATTCCCTGCGCCCCCTGCGTATCGGCGCAACCCTCACCATCGGTAATACCATGATGGGCGCACTGGTGGAAGAGCTGAACCGCCTGCACTCCGACATTGACGTAACCGTATTTGTGGACAATACCAAAATCATTGAACACCGGATGATTAACAATGAACTGGACATTGCACTGGTAGAAGGAATCATCGTCCGGCAGGAAATTATGACGGAACCTGTTATCGAGGATTCCCTCTGCGTCATCTGCGGCAATAAGCATCCCTTTGCCTCCAGAGACTCCATATCCATCGAAGATCTCAGACATCAGGATTTTATTATGCGGGAAAAGGGAAGCGGAACCCGTGCCATTTTTGAAAATATCATGCTGACCCATCACATTCCTTTTGTAACGAGATGGGAATGCAGCAGCCGCTGCGGGATTGTGGATGCAGTACGCCATAACCTGGGCCTTGGCATCCTGTCCCGGCGCTGTATCACAGAGTATGTGGAAAAGGGTGAAATCCGTTCCCTGCCTCTGGAAAATGTATCCATGAAACGGTATTTTTATCTCTGCCATAACCAGAGCAAGCCTGTTACCTCCCAGATGCAGGATTTCATCCAGCTTGTGGAATCCCTGCCCCGTACACAAACATAACCCCTCTGCCAGATTAATCTCCTGACATAAAAAATCTTTCTGTTTTATTTTCCCGGTTAAATTCTGCCAATATGGGAATACTGTTTCCGTATTCGTATTATCTGTCATCCTAATTTCACAGGAGGTCATTATGTCCAAAGATTATATAGCAGAATTTCGGGGAGATTTGCAGGAATTCCATGAAATGACGGAAAAATTTTACCGGAAAGACATAAATATCGCAGAATATAAGCGCTTTTCCGGAGGTTTCGGAAGTTATGCCCAGAGAGGCGGCGCCTCCAGTATGCTGCGTCTTCGCCTGACCGGCGGAGAAATCCGCAAAGAACAGCTTCTGTTTATTGCGGAAAGTATCGAAAAATACAAAATTACACTGGTACATTTTTCCACCTGCCAGAGTCTGCAGCTTCACAACCTGTCTGAGGCGCAGGTCTGCGCCCTGATAGAAGAATCCTTCGACCATGGCATTATCACCAGAGGCGGCGGAGGCGACTATCCCAGAAATGTCATGTGTTCCCCTCTCTCCGGCGTACAGAAGGGAGAATATTTTGACGTTCTTCCCTACGCAAAAGCTGCCGCTGACTATCTGCTTGGATTTATCCATACCGTAAAACTTCCCCGGAAGTTAAAGGTATGCTTTTCCAGTTCTCAGGAAAACATCACTCATGCCACATTCCGGGATCTGGGGTTTGTGGCCACAGAACGAAACACCTTTGACGTATACAGCGCAGGAGGTCTGGGCCGGGAGCCCCGCATGGGAGCTCTGGTGGCCTCTGATGTGGAGCCTTCCGGAATCCTTTACTGTATCAAAGCAATGGTGGATACCTTTGTCACTTACGGGAACTATGAAAACCGCGGAAAATCCCGTACCCGCTTCATGCAGGATACTCTGGGATGCGAAGGTTATATTCAGGCATTTCAGGAAAAGCTGTCTCTGGCATATTCCGAAGAACATCTGGATATTCATCCTGATATTCCGGTAACAGCCAAACCGGGGGACGGAACCACTCCCCGCCATCCCCGTATAATCCCTCAGAAACAGGAAGGGCTGTACGCCCTGCACTACCATCCGCCCGGCGGCAGCCCTCACCCGGAATTTTTCCGCAGCCTGTACAACGCCATCCTTCCCATGGAGGATGCGGTGCTTCGGATTTCTCCGGACCAGAGCCTTTATATTCTCAATCTGACCGGCTCCGAAGCGGAAAAGCTGCTGCCCCTGACTGCAGACAGCGCGGAAACCTTATTTGAAACTTCCGTATCCTGTATCGGCGCTTCCATCTGCCAGATTGGCGCCAGAGATTCCCAGGCTCTGCTGGCTGCCTGCCTGAAACGTGTCCGTCAGGAGCATTTTCCTGACGGAGTGCTTCCCAAAATTCATATTTCCGGCTGCCCCTCCTCCTGCTCCGGCCATCAGATTGCTTCTCTTGGCTTTCGGGGCGGCGTCCGGCAGACTCCGGACGGACCGCGCCCGGCCTTTGCCGTATATGAAATGGGCTGCCCCCTCCGGGGCCGGGAAGCATTCGGCACGGAACTGGGCCTTATGCTGGAATCTGAAATTCCTGAATTTCTCGTGGAACTGGGAACGGAGATTGCTGCCCGCAGCATGACTTACGAACAGTTTGTGAAAGAGCACCATGATGATTTTCTGAACATTGTAAAAAAATATCTGTGATTCCGTTCTGACAGAATTCACACATTTTACGGACTTTGCAGCAGGTGCAAAGTCCTGTTCTGAACTGTTACCGAAAACTTTCCCATTTTCCAAAAAGAAGTTGCAAAAACCTTAATTCACATTATAATGGAGTTATATCATACGGAGGAATCTATACTGCCACCGGAGTCCACCTGTACAGTTCCACCGATTTATACAACTGGACAGACGAGGGCGTTGTCTTAAAGCCCATGTCATCCGAAAATGATTTCCGGACAGATTATTTCCGTAATCTGTATGGAGCACTACAACAATCAATATTATATGGTGGATTCCGGCCTGCGCCAGTACGCTGTGGCAGACAGCCTGTACGGCCCATGGTCCTCCCATCCCCTTATGATGTGGAACGGAACAGAAACCACCCCTGTTGACTATCACACGGAAAGCAGCAGCGTGCTTCCGGTACCCACGAGTCAGTGCTGTACTTATATCCACATAGGCGACAGCTGATTTCTCTTTCACTCCATATTCCCAACCCCCTGCAGATTCTGTTCATAAAACCTCTGCCGGTCCACCGGCTTTCCATAATAGAAGCCCTGAATATAATCGGGACTCAGCCTGCGCAGCTTCATCAGTTCTTCCTCCGTCTCTATTCCCTCAAAGCAGACGCCCATGCCAATGCTGTGAGCCATGTCCACAATATGCCCGATCAGCTTATAGTCAAAATCACTGGAGACCGCCTTAGAGGTAAAGCTCCGGTCCAGTTTCAGCAGATTCACCCGGAGATTCTTCAGATAAGCAAGGGAAGAATAACCCGTCCCAAAATCATCCAGCGCAATCTTGACCTGATTCTCATTCAGCACATCCAGCAGCCGCTGCACCGAATCATCATAGGAAATCATCCCGCTTTCGGTAAATTCAAACAGTACCGTTCCCGGATTGATGCCCAGCTCCCGAATTGCCGCCATAATTCCGCTTACCACATCCGACTTGCAGATCTGAATAAAAGAAAGATTGATATTGATGCGGAAATTCGGTATCATTTCCTGCCACTCCATCCCCTGACGCATGGCAGTCTGATACACCCACTCTCCCACCGGAATAATCAGGCCGCTCTCCTCCAGAATGGGAATGAAAATTCCCGGGGAAAGCATTCCGTATTCTCCACAGGAAAACCGAAGCAATGCCTCCGCACCCACAATCTGTTCTGTCTTCACGGAAATAATGGGCTGATAAAACACTTCAAATCCTTCGAACCCGTGATTCACCGCATAACGGAGCTTCTCCTGAATATCCAGACTCTTCATATAAGCCTTATAATCTTCCTCCCGGAAAATATAAGAACAGTTCTTGCCGTTTTTCTTGGCCATGCCCAGCGCAAATTCAGAATAATTGCTCAAATCCTCAAAATCCAGCTCTTCACTGGAAAATCCCACCACGCCGGAAGAAATGGTATAAAAGTTCCGGTATCCCTGCTCCCTGCGCTGTTCTTCAATCAGAATCCGGACCTGGTGATATTTCTTCCGGGCCTCCTGCACGTCATCTTCCATAAGCAGTACCAGAAATTCGTCTCCGTTTACTTTATAGCAGCGTTCTGTCCCGCTGACCTGCTCCATACACTGGGCAATCATTTTCAGAACACCGTCTCCCACCTCTATCCCATAGCGCTCATTCACTTCCTTAAAATTATCCACGCCGATGCGAAGCAGCGTTCCCCGTCTTCCTTTCTTCCTGATTTTCTTATAATCCAGCTGAAACTGACGTTCCGCAAACAGTCCCGTCACATCATCTGCCTTGCGCTTGCTTCCGATTTCCGTAATTCTTCCCACCAGCATCCGGCTCATTTCCCTGGTATCCTGAATTACCACACCGCGGCAGCTGATCCAGACCAGGCGCCCCTCCCGGTCCATCCATCGGTATTCCATATCATGTTCCGTCCCGCCCATATATTTCAGACGGTCCAGATCTTCCGATAAAGCCGGAAAATCCTCCGGATAAATTACCTGCTCCAACACTTTTCCTGCATTGGAAAAATGTGCGGAAGGCAAATCAAACTTTTCCAGCGCACGTTGGGAAATACTGTACTCATCTTCGTCCAGATCCAGCAAAAACAGATAGTCATCGGTACATCTGCCAAATACTTCCATAATATACTCAAATTCTTCTTTTCCCGCAAGATTAAACGACGCTTTTTTCTCCATAACTTTGCTCCACATCTTTTCTCACTTCTATCCTGTGTTTCATAAATACTTACCTTAATTGTACCACTTTTTATAAGTTTTTCAATAAAATCAAAAAAAATTTTCGTTTTTTCTGTACAAAATGCAAAAAACTCTTGACCGATATACCGGTATATCGTATAATGAGCCTATAAAATAAAAAAGGAGGAAGTTATGAGTAAAGTTGGTTTTATCGGTCTGGGCATTATGGGAAAACCCATGGCCCTGAACCTGTTAAAAGAAAAGGTTGACCTGCTGGTATACGACCTGAACAAAGAGGCTGTGGAAGAAGTGACAGCAGCCGGTGCATCTGCCGGTACTTATGGGGAAATCGCCGCCCAGTGCAGCATTATTTTCCTGATCCTTCCCAATGGAGACATTTCCAAAGAAGTTCTGTTCGGAAAAAGCGGACTGGCCTCTGCCATGACCAGCGGAACCATTGTCTGTGATATGAGTTCCGTCACTCCTGTGGAATCCCAGGAATGCTATCACGAGCTGGCCAAAATCGGGGTGGGTTTTGTGGACGCCCCCGTATCCGGCGGCGAACCCGGAGCCATCAACGGAACACTGGCTTTCATGGCAGGAGGCGACCAGAAAGACTTTGACGCTCTGATGCCCTGTTTCAATATCATGGGTTCTTCAGCAGTGCTGATTGGCGGCAGCGGCAGCGGTTCTGTCACAAAGCTGGCCAACCAGATTATTGTCAACAACACCATTGCCATTGTATCCGAGGCCTTTGTCCTGGCCACAAAAGCCGGCGCGGATCCCTTAAAGGTATATCACGCCATTCGGGGCGGACTGGCCGGAAGCGCTGTGCTGGATGCCAAAATCCCCATGATTGTGGAACGGAATTTCGTACCCGGAGGCAAAATATCCATCAATCACAAGGACATCAAAAATGTAGTGAACACCGCCCACTCTCTGGATGTACCCATCCCCTACTCCGCCCAGTTGTATGAAATCCTGCAGACCCTGAAAATCCACGGACATATGAACGACGATCACGGCGGAATCGTACAGTATTTTGAAGGGCTGGCTGACGTGCAGGTAAAAAAAACAGAAGAATAGAAAGGAGGTCCCCATGTCATTACATGCAGATGTGCTGAATTCTTACGCTCCGGTGGACGAATCCCTGGCCGATACGCTCCTGGAGCAGGAAATTTCCAAAAACAGCAAAAAAATTGTGGTGCTGGATGACGACCCTACGGGCGTCCAGACCGTCCATGACATTTCCGTATATACCAGCTGGACAAAAGACAGCATCACCCAGGGATTTGCAGAAGAAAACAAACTGTTCTACATACTGACAAATTCCAGGGGATTTACAGCGGCGCAGACAGAACAGGTGCATAAGGAAATTGCGGCTGTTGTGGATGAAGTTTCCAGGGAAACCGGAACCGAATACATTTTTATCAGCCGAAGCGACTCCACCCTCCGGGGACATTATCCCCTGGAAACCGCAGTCCTGAAAGAATCTTATGAAAAAAACACCGGAAAACCTGTGGACGGTGAAATTCTCTGCCCCTTCTTCCGGGAAGGCGGCCGCTTTACCATTGACGACGTCCATTACGTCAAAGACGGCGACCGGCTGATTCCCGCAGCCGAAACAGAATTTGCCAGAGACAAAACCTTCGGCTACACGGTTTCCAACCTGAAGGAATACGTGGAGGAAAAGACAAAAGGAGCTTTCCGGAAAGAATCTGTCACCGCCATCTCCCTGAAAGACCTGCGGGAAATGCGTCTTGACGCCATAGAACAGCAGCTTATGGAGGTCACCGGATTTAACAAAATCATAGTCAACGCCATTGACTATGCCGACATCAAAGTATTCTGTATCGCGCTGTTCCGGGCCATGGCCAGAGGCAAAGTCTTTCTGTTCCGCACCGCTGCCGCCATTGTTAAGGTAATGGGCGGCGTTTCTGACCAGCCCCTGCTGACCAGAGACCAGATGGTAGTCCGGGAAACCGGCAACGGCGGAATTATCGTGGTGGGTTCCCATACGGAAAAAACCACCCGGCAGCTTGAAATGTTAAAGGAGAATCCTGACATTGCATTTGTGGAGCTGGACGCCACGCTGGTCAGAGAGGAAGATGCTTTTGACAGAGAGGTAGCCCGCTGCCTTGCTCTGGAAGAAGAATATCTGAAAGCCGGAACCACGGTCTGCGTCTATACCACAAGGGCTCTGATTACCGCAGATACCGGAGATAAGGAAGACGACCTGCGGCTGTCTGTAAAAATCTCGGACGCGGTACAGTCCCTGGTAGGCAGATTATCCGTAGTCCCCGCTTTCGTCATCGCCAAAGGAGGCATTACCTCCTCAGACGTGGGCACCAAAGCCCTTGCTGTACAGAAAGCCAGCGTACTGGGACAGATTAAGCCCGGCATTCCCGTATGGCAGACCGGGGCGGAAAGCAAATTCCCGCTGACTCCCTATGTCATCTTCCCCGGAAATGTAGGAGAAATTTCCACCCTGAAAGAAGCCGCTGAAATCTTAATGCAGCCATGAAACATGTGCAAAACCATATTACATATTAAGGAGGAATTATTATGTTTCTGTTTTTATCTCATCCCCTGGACCCGGAAGGATATGCATGGCCGGGAGAACCCGTTGTTCAGGTAAAGCAGTGTACAGACGTGTCAGAGGACTGTCCTTTCTGCAGTTTTACCTCAGAACTTCCCAACCACTGCGGTACCCACATGGATGCGCCCCGTCATTTTGTAAAAGACGGACTGAACATCAATGAACTGCCCATAGAGTATTTCTGCCATACAAAAGTAGCTCTGCTGGAAATCCCAAAAGGCCCTGCTGAAGGTATCCACAAAGCAGACCTTCTGCCTTTTGCAGATACTTTATCAGAGGTTTCCTTTGCACTGATTCGCACGGGAATGGAGCAGTACCGGGATACCAACCAGAATCTTTACCAGAACGAAGGCGCTTATATCGCACCGGATGCAGGCGACTACCTGACAGAAGAATTTCCCAATCTGAAAGGTGTGGGCATGGATTTCCTTGCCATCGGCTCCGCCTCCTCCAAATGTCCCGAAGGAGAACTTCCGCCGGACTGCCACAGACATATGCTTGGATATTATACCGGAAAATTTGTCACCGGCGTAGAAGACATGCATTTATCCGAAATTCCAAAAGGTGCAAAAATCACAAGATTCTTCAATGCTCCCCTCAGAATCAAAGGACTGGATTCCAGTCAGGTGGTATGTATTGCTGAAATCGAAGATTAGTAAAAATCAGAAAGGCGCCTTTTCGTAAATTCCGTTTTGACAAATATTATTTACAGAAAAGGCGCCTTCCCCAAAATCAGAGCTGCAACTTCTGATTTCACTGTCAAGTATAGCGCAGATAACCTGTAAAATCAATAGTTTCATTCATGTATATACACGTATATATTTATTGTATTGCATTCAATCACAGGAGGTATTATTACTTATGATAAATATTTTATGTCTTATTGCTGCATTCGGAGGCGGTGTATTTGCCGCTTCTGTCGGCGGACTGGCATCATTCGTCCTGACCGGTGTTTTCGCCATTGCAGGTTCTGTGGCCAGTATGTGCGGCGCAGGCGATGCATCCAATATCTTACTGAACTATGTTGCGTTCGGACCGTTTTTCGGACCTTATGTGGCCTTTGCCGGAGGCGTGGCCGCTTCTGCTTTTGCCAAAAAGAAAGGTATCACAGAAAACGGCGCCGATATCATTACGCCTCTGTCCGGGCTGAACGAACCCGGCGTACTGCTGGTGGGCGGTATCTTCGGCGTAATTGGCTTTCTGTTCAAAGAACTGGTGGCGGGAAATCTCTTTGCCGGGACGATTTCTCCCCGTCTGGTTACCGATACCCCAGGACTTACCGTATTCTGCTCTGCCATCCTGGTCCGCTTCCTGTTCGGCGGAGGAAAACTGAGAACGGGAACAGCACTCATCAGTAAGGGCAAGGCCTTCTCCACCACCCTTCTGATTAGCATGGCTTACAGCCTTGTGGTGGGCGGCGTCTATGTGGGAGCCGTTTATGCAGGCGTTCCCATCGACGGGTTTGGCGGCTGCTATCCCCAGCTGATTTTCGGTATGGCCGCATTCGGCCTGGCTTTCGCAGCCATGGGCCACAACTTCTTTGGCTGCCATCATATTGTAATCATCGCCGCTGCCGCCGTGGTACAGTCTTACGGGGCAACCGGCAATCTGTATCTTGCTCTTGCAGTCAGTATCCTGTTCGGCACGCTGTCCGGGCTCCTTGCCGATATCACAGGCAATATGGTCAACAGCGGAACCGATTCCCATATTGACCCGCCGGCAACTGCTATTTTAATTATGACCTTTCTGATTAACGCCTGCTTTCCCATAGGTTAATGTCAGACGTATTCTGCAAAATAACATAAGTTTCCTTTTATCAGAAGGAGCCCTTTCCACTGCCTGGGAAAGGGCCCCTGCCTGTTATATCTGCCGCCATTTTCATTAAATTCCATTCAGTTATATTTAAAAGGAATCTTCCATTTTGCCGGATAATTGCTGTTTTAACTGTTCTTCCTTTTTCTCCAGAAACTGCAGATTGATATTCTGGGCAATGGTAAGATGGTGCTCAATCAGCCATTCCAGTCTGTCCAGATCCCGTTCCCGTACGGTTTCCAGTATGGTTCTGTGTTCCGTAATGGTATCTTCCATTCGTCCCTCTCTGGCAAAAGAAGTAACGTTCAGCCAGAAAATCCGATACATAAAACTGCGGTAAATTTCCAGCATGGATTCATTTCCAAGATACTGGACAACGCTCCGGTGGAATTCATAATCCTTTCTCCCAAATTCCTCACTGGAACCGGTGGAGTGAAAAATTTCTTTCTGCTTTACGACTTTATTGGTCATTTTCAGAATGTACTCCTGCCCTCTGGCTGTGTCAAGGTGCAGCGAAAGCTGTTTAAAGCAATAAGATTCAATGGCGTTTCGAATCTGATAGGTCTCCTGAATATCTTCTTTTGTCATACTATGTAAGATAAACCCTTTGCTGGGCAGCATGTCCAGGTAACGTTCCTGCTCCAGCCGCAGCACCGCATCGCGAAAAGGGGTTCTGGAAACCCCGGCCTTCCTGGCCATTTGATTCAGAGAATATATCTTCCCGGCTTCCAGTTCCCCGTCTTTTATCATTTCAATCAGATAATCATATGCCTGCCCCTGCAGTGACTGCGCTTCTTTCATAACGTATTCTCCCATACCAGTAGATTTTATTTCTATATATTATGAACGGAAACCCCGCAGCCGTCAAGTGAGGAAACTTACTTTAATTTTTCTGCAAAGTCTGCCATGGCCTCTGATATTTTAATCTGCTGGGGGCAGACTGCTTCACAGCTTCTGCAGCCCACGCAGGCGTCCGGATGTTTTTCTTTCGGCACCGCCATCAGCGCCATGGGCGCAATAAACCCTCCCCCGGTAAAATTATGCTCATTGTAAAGCTCCAGCAAAGAGGGAATGTCCAGTCCCTGCGGACAGTGGCTCACACAGTAGTGACAGGCGGTACAGGGCAGCGTTCCGTTCAGCATCCCTTCCGCCACTGAGAGCAGCATATCCATTTCCTCCTGATTCAGCGGAATATCTTTCTCAAATGTTCTGATATTTTCTTTCATCTGACTCAAATCTGACATACCGGAAAGCACCACCGTCACCTCCGGCAGCGACTGGAGAAACCGGAAGGCCCAGGCCGGAATCCCTTCCTCCGGACGAAGATTTTGCAGGATTTCCGTCTCCTTCTCCGGCAGTTTTGCAAGTTTTCCGCCTCGCAGCGGTTCCATCACCCACACCGGAAGGTTGTAATCCTTCAGCAATTCCATTTTTTCTTTCGCTTCCTGGAAAGACCAGTCCAGATAATTAAGCTGAATCTGGCAGAATTCCATGTCTTTTCCATATGCCTCCAGGAAACGCTTCATCACCTCCAGGCTTCCGTGAGCGGAAAATCCCAGATGACGGATACGCCCATTTTTCTTCTGTTCCGTCAGATACCTGTAAATTCCGTATTTCTCATCCAGATAAGCGTCAATATTCATCTCACAGACATTGTGGAACAGATAAAAGTCTGCTTGTGTCAAGTAAGGAATAAAAAAAATTTCATTTTTTTAGCGAGCCACAGGCAGATTTGCCTATGGCTCCTATTTTACCATTACTTTCCGCAAATTGGAACAGATTTTCATACAGTGCTGTCAGCATTGAAAGGATTTCCGACTTTCCACACAATCTCTATGGCATCCGATCCGTAGACAATAACTTTATCAATCAGCGTCTTTAACCTGTCTTTGTCAAAGGACTCCAGTACGGAAAACTCTGTCAGTTTTTCGTCCGATATTTCCTCCGGCTCTGATACTGCCTGTAAGCTGTCCAGTTCTTCCAGTGCCGCACTCTTGATCTGTTCCAGTTCTTCCATTCTTATCTTACCTTTTTCAATCCGTGCAACATAATCGTCTCTGGTAATCGTTCCTGCCTTGTATTGCTCATATAAGTGCAGCTTTGTGTCTTTCCAACGAGCCGTTTCCTTCATACTGTCAGCAACCGTTGTTTCAAGTATTGATTTCCTGTCATGCTTGTGTGCCTGTTTGCGAACAGCTCTTGCTTCAATGAGCATATTTGCCATTCCTCTTACCTGACACAACACCGCATTTTCTAGTTCTTCCTTTACAATGTTAATCTTTTGGCAGTCATTCTCTATCTGCTGTACACGACTTCTACAATGATATTTATCGTTTTTTCTGTTTCTGAGTTGAAGGCTTTTGCCACAGTAACCACAGATAAAAAAGAGATTTTGCCTGCCTGTTGTTCTTCCGCTCATATCAAGTCCGACAATGTTATCATTTGCTTTCTGAAAAAGTTCTTTTGATACAAGGGCTTCATGCTGGTTTTCTACGATGATCCATTTCTCCCTCGGCTGCTCTACCCGTTTCTTATTGGTGTCCATACCGCACCTTGCCCGGTTCCAGAACATTGTTCCCAAATATGTCTCGTCAGTAATTATGTTCCTGATTGAACTGTTACTCCACATTTTTATCTTAACATGTGGCTGTTTATCCGGGAAATTATCGCCTTTTAACTGGTGGTACAGATACCTTGTCGGTATTCCTTCCTCATTGAGCTGCCTTGCAATCTCCGTATGGCTTACTCCGTCAGCAGCCTGCCGGAAAATTCTGCGCACTACCCACGCCACATTTTCATCAATCAGCAGTTCATGCTTATCTTCCGGGTTCTTCATGTACCCATATGGGGCAAACTGACCGACAAACTCACCGTTCCTAACCCTTGTGTCCCTTGCACTCCGTACTTTTTTAGACAGATCAGCACTGTACATCCCATAAACAAGGTTTTTGAGTGCAACGCTCATTCCCCCTGTTGTCCCGAACTTATCACTGCTGTCGTAATTGTCATTGACAGACACGAACCTTACCTGCAGGATTGGAAAGATATATTCAAGATACCTTCCGACTTCAAGATAATCCCGCCCAAACCGTGAAAAGTCTTTGACAACAATCATGCCGATATCGCCGTTTTTTGCCGCTTCAATCAATGCCTGAACGCCCGGTCTGTTGAAATCGGTGCCGGAATACCCGTCATCACTAAACTCTGTGATGCTGTATTCCTGTCCCTGCATAAGTTCCTCTACATGCTTTGTAAGGAGTACCCGTTGCGCTGAAATGCTGTTGCTTTCTTCAAGTTTTCCCTTGTCGCTGTCCTCATTTGAGAGGCGGAGGTATATCGCCACTGCTGTTTTATCCATTGGAACCGCCCTCTCTTTCTGCACTCAGGCTTTTCAGGCTTTCCAGTACATCATCATAAATCAGGTGTACGACAATGTTTGCATCTTCATGTACCTCTACCCTGTCCACAAATGCATCTACCATTTCCTTTGTGAGCTTGCGTTTCGTGAGGTATTTCTGCACCACCGCTTTCCAGTCCTCGTTAATATGGTACTCTCTGGAATATTCTGCCTGTGCCTTTAGCATTTCATCAAGCCTTGCAGACAGTTCCTTAATTTTGGCAGCGTATTTCTCACTGATCTGCACATACTGTTCTTCATCAATCAGCTTATCCCGGTAATCCTCAAAAATGCCTGCCTTGACTTCTGTTGTCTTTTGCAGCTCCTTTCTTATCTTGTCTGCCTCTTTTCCATATAAATCATACTTTTTAAGGTTTTCCGTCTTTGCATTCAGCCGCTTTACTGTTTCCTCTTTATCAATGCAGACATGCATATGCTCTTGAATCTCACTAAACACTGCCGCATTGACCGCCTCTGCTGATACCAGATGATTGGTGCAGCCTTTCTTTACCGTGTTCAGATAGGTCTTGCACCTGTAAGACTTGTTGACATGCCTTGTCCCTTCTGTGCGGAATGCCATGATTTTTCCACAGTCCGCACAGACAATCTTCTTACCGATAAGATTAAACCGGGCATGGTCAAATCCGTTTTTCCCGTGTGTCGAGTGAAAATGCTTTACATTTTCCTCAAGCATCTCCTGTATCGTGTCAAAATCCTCCCTGCTTACCAGTGGCGCATGAGTGTCCTCAACAATAATCCAGTTTTCTTTGGGTACTCTGACCGTTTTCCCATTTACCCTGCTCATTTTATTGTGGACGCTTTCACCAACATAGGCATGATTTGTAAGGATAGCCCTTACTGTCACACTGTTCCATTCTGTATTCATTCCTTCTGGAATGTCATGTCCAAACTGAATGAGCTTGTATGATTTAGGATTAAGGATTTTTTTACTGTTTAGCTGCCTTGTAATCTCCTTTAAGGAATTTCCCTCTAAAAACAGCCTGTATATTTCAAGCACGTTTTCCTTAACTTTGTCATCCGGATAGAGATGTCTGTCTATATTGACATATCCATAAGGAACTTTCCCTGAAGAATACTCCCCATTTTTCCAGTATGCCCTGTGAGCGGATTTCATCTTTTTGGATAAATCTTTCACATACATTTCATTTACCATGTTTTTCAGCGGCATCAGCAGCTCTTCGCCGGACTTGTTGGAGTCGTAACCGTCAGTGACCGCTATGAACCTCACATCAAAGAACGGGAATACCCTTTCAATGTAGTTGCCTGTCTCAACATAATTCCTGCCGAGCCTTGATAAATCTTTTACGACAATGCAGTTGAGCAAGCCGCTCCGCATATCCTTTATCATTTCCTCAAAACCCGGTCTTTCAAAATTCGTGCCGGAATAGGAAATGTCAGCATACTCTTTAAAAACAACCATATCGTCATTCTCTGCCACAAACTTCCGCAATAGTTCCATCTGTGTCTCAATCGTTGCCCGTTCTCTGTTGGCTTCTGTTTCCTCAGAAAGCCTTGCATATAAGCCGACTTTGTAGCAGGCTGATTTTACCGGGGCAGAAACTGTCATGGTCTGCTGTCCTAAATCATTGACATTTACAAAATCAATCTTCTTTGACTTCCTAGCCATGCTACACCGCCTCCTTCCTCTCAAACCGAACCCTGCCATGTTCATCACAGACAACCTCACAGCCTGCGTGCTGCAGATTATCAAGTATTTCCTTATAACAGTCGCCAAAACTGAAAACTACTTCAATGCTGTTCTTGTCTATAACCCGTACCCTGTCAATCAGCTCCACAGCCACATTCCTTGTCAGCCTGTCGATGTTCTGATGCTCTGCAAAATAATCAAGCCATTTGTATTTATCCGTATTTGAAGCAAGTATATCCTTGATTTCCTGCTTCATCTTCCTTACCGCATCTTCCGCACTGTCACGTTTCTGTGTGTATGCCTCATGCAGCTCCATGTAATCCTCTTTTGACACGATACCGTCTTTCATATCCTCATAGAGCATATTGCGGAGTTCCTTGCAGCGCTCAATCTCTGTTTCTTTCTGTCCGATACGCTTTTCCAGTTCCTTAATATCCAGTTCCTGAAAAGGGATTGTAGATACCTTTTCCATGACCTGTTTCAAGTCAAGAATGTTGCTGATCTGGACCTGTAGGAACTGCAAAACCGCTTCTTCCAGTTTATCCACCGGGATACGGTGGTTGCTGCACTCCTTAGTCTCCTTGTTGCGGGAACACACATAATACTGATACTTCTTCCCTCCGGCATAGGCATTCTTCCTTACCATAGCCGCACCACAGTCGGCACAGACAATCAGCCCTGCCAGCGGATATACTTCTGACTGCTTCGGGGAAATCCTTGTATCCATGCCAAGAAGCCGCTGCACAATGGAAAAATCCCTGTCTGAAATAATGGCTTCATGGTTCTTTTCTATCCTTATCCAGTCCTTCTCCGGCTTCAACACTGTCTTTTTTACCTTATGGTTCGGTGTTGTCTGCCTGCCCTGAACCAGAGTACCGATATAAAGCTCATTTTCCAAAATTCTTCTGACTGTTACAGAACTCCATACTGCCTTGTCATTGGTCTTAAAGCTGGTCTGGTAATTGCTGCCCATTGCGCTTTTATATTCCATAGGGGAAAGCACACCCATGTCATTCAGCCTGTTTGCAATGGCATCCTGACTGAGTCCGTGCAGCTTCATTCTGAAAATGTCCCTGACAATCCCCGCCGCAATCGGATCAATCACCAAGCTGTTTCTGTCATTTTCATCTTTCTGATACCCATAAGGGGCAAAGGAACCGATAAATTCCCCGTTTTTCCTTTTTACCTCCAAATGGCTCCGTATTTTCACGGAAATATCCCGGCAGTACGCATCGTTGATTAGGTTTTTAAAAGGGATAATGATTTCATCCGCCTGATCTTTCCCGTCCAGACTGTCATAGTTGTCATTGATAGCGATAAAGCGAACCCCCAGTGCGGGGAACAGCCGCTCAATGTACCTGCCGGAATCAATGTACTCACGCCCGAAACGTGAAAGGTCTTTTACGATGACACAATCCACAATACCCTTTTTAATGTCCTCAAGCATCAGCTTAAAAGCAGGACGCTCAAAATTAGAGCCTGTATAACCGTCGTCAACCCGTTCCGACACTACCTCAATATCTTCTTTGTCCTTCAGGAAATCACGGATAAGATTTTTCTGATTTGAAATGCTGTTGCTCTCTGCTTTCGCAGCATTGGAAACATCACCATCTTCCTTAGATAATCTAACGTAGATGGCTGCATGGTAGATTTTCTTAATCTTGTTACTCATGTTTACCACTCCTTTTGATTTTCTAAGTCAGAAAACCCGAAAGGGAGTGCCTGTTTAGTCCCAAGTTAGAAATAATGAAATTTAGTCCTAACGCTATTCTAGCACACCCTGCGGATTATTTCCACCAGATTCTGAAAAATTTTTAAACGGATAAGAGCATATTTTCAAATGCTTCATTAAAAGATATACCGCCTGTAAACCGTACCTTGACTTTCATGCTGCCGACACGCACCAGATAGGGATTGCCGACTTTTTTAAGGTACTGCTTCTTTCTTTCCTCCAACGGCAGCTCCCGGTTAATCTGAATCCCGCTTATATCCGTCAGCTCCTCTAGCTTCACATCCGCAAAATCGGTATCAAGCATTTTTCTGTATTCTTCTGCCGTCATTCTGTTACCTCCCAATAAAAAACGCTGCCGGATATTTTGACAGCTATGTATGCCGGATTGCAGATCCGGCTTAGAAAGGTTTTCCTGCTCTCCTACCATTTGCTCGCTTCAAGCCTCTTTTGAAAATTCCTGTATATCTCTTTGTCTGCCCATTTTGCATAATCCTTGATGTCAATCAGTCCGTCCAAGTCATAGATTCTGGAACGCATGAAGTGTTCCACCTTTTCAGGAGTGTACTCCCCCTGTTCTGTCAGCTTCGCAGTCAGCCTTTCTCTGATCTCTTCCTGTATGGCTTGCGGCATTGCCGATATATAATAGGGCGGCTGATATGGCACACCACTATGCGTTACCGCATCTTCATATTGATAGCTTTTTTCAAAGTTGAGCAGAAATTTCCGTATCTGAACACTGGCTTTTCCCTTGTTTTCCTCACTGACCAATTCCGTCAGTCCGTCAAAGAACTGAATCAGTTCCAATTTTGTAAAGCCCATCCTTACATACTCCTTTATCCTTAATATACATAGAAAATGCTGCCTGTACGAGACACGTAGCTATGTAAAAAGCCGGACACCCGCCCGGCTCCAAAAGATATGATGTTATGTCCTTTCCTTAATTGTATCTGTCAAACACACCGACCTGCACCTGTACGCCCTCTGTAATCCTGTCGAGCGTTTCTTCATCAACCTTTCCCATGTGTTCTATGATACGGTCAAAGTTCAGTGCTGTTACCTGTTCGCATAATGCGACACTGTGCTGGTCCAGCCCCTCCGTCTTATATGACGATATGAATACATGGGTTGGCAGGCTCCGTTTCTTGTATATCTTAGTTGACAGCGGAACTACTGTAATGACTGTGCTGTGCTTGTTTGCCCTGTTGTTACTGACTACCACCACCGGGCGCATACCGCCCTGCATACTTCCCTGATACTGTACGCCCAAATCCGCATACAGTATGTCGCCTCTCCTTATCTTCATCAGCAGCCTTTTCCCCCGCCCCATATCGGTCTTTCCTTATCAGCAGGACACGTTGTTGTATCGTATATATGGTACTGCATGGTGGAAAGCTCGAAGAAACCGACGCCGATGTTGGCGGCATCATACATAAATTCTTCCAGATCGGACTCATCCGCTGTTATGTCAGCCATATTCTCCACAACAACCGTATCATACTGCCCGGTAATCAACCGGGTAATCAGCATATTCACCGCTTCACGGTCAATATCCCTGTTCGGTCCCTTGTTGACGATAGTTTCATTCATCAACGCTATCCCTGCCATGCTGCACTTCTGTCGGTTCTCCTGAATGATTCTGCGGATATTGCTCTCTGACTTGTTGGAGTTCATAAACATGATTGCCGGATGCACAAGCAAGCCGACCTCAAAACTTTTCACATTACTGCACATGATAATCACCTGTTCTTTCTTCTATTCTCATTGACTGAAACAAAAGAGAAGTTTTTGCCGGCATTATCCTCTCATACAGGAAAGCCTTGTCTGCTGTTATCTGATAACTGCAAGGCTTGCCTGTATCAGAGGATAACGTGGCGTTTCCGCCACATTACCCCTCTGTCCAATCTGAAAATATCAGATTATGCTCTCGCTGATCCCCGAAACGGGTAACATACACTGGGACGGCTTCATCCCACACTGCGCCTCCATCATGCCCAACCAGACGGAATCCACAGGGAGCCACTCCCGGAAAATGCTTTTCGCTGAAATTCCGGCGCTGTTCTATCTCATTATCTCTGACTGCCATGCCAGTAGGCACAATCCTCTGCTCTTAAAAACTTGCGTTTTTTACCTTCACAGGCAACAATGTTATCCATTGCAGGTACATCTTCGCACGAAATGGGATTCTGCCACCCCTTTATCGCTACGCAAGCGTAGACGGATAAAAAGGCGAAAATAAAATCAGGTGTATGCGTGTCCTATTGAATTGTCTTGGCTTTCTCAAGCCTGCAACTATCATAACTGAAAAGGAGTGGTTTTCAGAGTGCCAGTATCCGCTATTTATAGCTGATATACGCAACCTTGACTATCAGATAAAAAGAAAAAAGATCAGACTCCAGATTATAATCTGTTGTCTGATCTCTTTATATATAAGCATTTCTATTTTTCCTTATTTTTTTATCAAAATATTGTGTATCTTAATAATTTTTATCAATTTACAATCTATACATTATAGAAGCCCATAGTTTTTAATAAGTACAAAAAGGCGCATATCACACACTCCTATACGCCTAATTCCACTTTCAAATTTCATTATGATGCCATATATAAAATTCATCATATCAATGGCTCGGATAAATAATTTCTGTTGACGTAAATGTATCATCCGCAGAAACGTTAATATATCCGTTACTATCCACAATATACTCATTGCCATAGACTGAAACTGTATCACCTTCTTTAAAGCCAGCCTCTTTCCAGTTCATGTTGTTCAACTGTTCAATTTTTTTATCTACATTTATTACCCTTCCAGATTCTTGCAATATATAATTATGTACTCCACTTCCTGCGTCTATTGAAAAGAATCCTGTCTTAAATCCAACACTGTCACAAACTGACAGTACATCTTCTCTTGCAAATCCATACAAATTTTTCCCCTGTGCCAATGCAGACAAAATATTACTTGCTTTTCGCATTTCCCATTTATAATTTGTACCCTTTTGATTTGTATTCTCGGCTAATAATGACTCTGATGATGCCCATCCAATTTTTCCGTTATTAACTGTCCATGTATATCGGCTACCATTTGATGTTGCCCATGAGTAATAACTTTTGTTATTTAGAACCAAAGAATTATTTACAGCACAAACCTGTGATAAGGAACTTGCATTAATTTTCGGCACAGCATAATTAGGTACAATCTGTCTGCTACCATTATAATCAAAAGAAATAACACCATGCTCTTTAAAATCAGGATTATATCCACAAGAAACATTTTCGCCAAAATTTATTGCATCTAAAATAGCGCTCATATTATTATAATTATCTAAATAATAGGATAATTGATTTTTAGATATATTCACACTACCGTCTATCATTGCTGCTATGCTCTCTTTTGAAAAGCTTCTTGCAGTATCAGAAATACTTAAATTATCCAGCCTTTTGTTTCCATTTTTTGATAATATTTGAAGTGCCTTTTGTTGTTTTACTACCCTATCAACTCCTTTGGCATAAAGCAATGTCTGTTTCGTTCTATTTATGTCTGTTAAATATGCCTTCAATATTCACCTCATCCTCTCCAAAGCTATACTTTAATTCGTGATTACAATCTATCCTTAGTGTACCAATATTAAATCATCTTTTTAGTACACTAAGGATCATTTACATATAAGTTATCTTATGGTAAATCAGGTGCAACATACCTTATCGTCATAGTCGGCGTAAATGTTTTACTGGAAGAACTGGTGGATATTATTTTCGCTCCCCATACCTGATCCAGTAATGATGAGTTCGTAACTGGCAAACTATATGAATAAGTCGTTTTTGTTGCCACCCACGAATCATAAAATTCATTATAAAAATATCTCTTTGAGCTTACAGATGTTGTACATCCTCCAACGCTTACTTCATATCCTATTGCACGATCTGGAATATCTGCAATTAATGTTAAATCCACGGTATCCTGCCAAGTAGCTTTAGCCGCTAACGTAATCGAATTAAACTTATATGTATAAGTCCCTAACGAATACTGCGGATTGCCGATAGTAAAGTAGTAAGTTGAAGAAATACTCGTTGTAGTATGATACACTCTTAAATAGTATAATCCACTTTCTGGAACAGGAACTTCGTAAACATTTGTATCTCCATACTTCTGAAATTGAAAAATATCCAATGGTACGAATAAATTTGAGGAATCATACAGTTCCACGATTATTGTACCTGTTCCAACATTCAAATCAAGATATGTTTCATCATCTGAATACAAATAAACCTTATACCAATCCTCATCATCATTAGACAATGTTCCTGTCACATAACGATATACCGATGACTGATTGGAGACATACTGCGCTGCTGTCTGTGCATTTCTTGAAATAAGTTGTGCCTGTTCATAAGAGTCATTCGGTTCTGCATCAGTATATGCTGTTGAAGCATACACTGTCTGCCCACTAAAATACATCCCTGTACTTAATGCTACTGCAAAAGCCAAAGATACTCCTACACATTTCTTGATCCACTTAGTAAACTTTGTTTTCATGTTAATACCTCCTATACTTTTCAGAAAACTATCAAGTTATCTTTTACCAATATTATCGTTCAAATATTGCATATAACAAGATGCATTGCAGAAAGTGAACTGTTTTTGCAGAAAACGGCACAATAAATCTTTTCAGACTAGATTAGCCTCGCTGAAAAGCTCTCTTTATAATCAATCTGCTTTTTCCATCATAATACTTAATTCAACGCATAGTGCGATTTTAGTCTTGCTCTGTACATCTAATTTTTTCTCTATTTTAAAACAAAAGACCAAACAAAAGAATCAATCTCAAGTTCAGTCTTTAAATATACTCAGCCTTTCCGATCTAAATATGCAAGTATTCCCCACTTAGTAGTTATATCCACTCATGCCTTTTTCCATAACAACATATTATCCGCAATCTCCGTTACCACCTTACCAGAATGTTTAAGCCATGAAAGGTATGACTTTATTGTACTTCCTAACAGTGCATACTGCTCATAATTCATTACAAGATTGTATTGAGTGAAAACCTGCTGCAAAATTGTTTCAAAGTTCATTGGCTTTTCGCATAATGCAATAAGAAACTCCGCATTTTCATTAACCTTAGATATATTATATTGCACTAGCTCTTGTATATCCTCTGTCGGCTTTGCATGAGCCGGAATAAACATCTTTGCCTGCATTTTTCCTACCTGTTCCAGTGTGTGAAGATATGCCTCTACATCATATATAAATGTAAATTTATACTTATCCAATGTTTCTTTGCTGTTTAAACAATCTGCTATAAAAGCTACTCCGTCTGGTGTTCTAATCCCGATCATATCAAAAAAATGTCCCGGCAAATCAATCACAGACAAACTTTTGGGAAAATCAGCATCGGAAATTTTCGTAACCTCACTCGGTTTCGCCATAAGAAACTTGTGTTGCAATTCTTTGAGAGGAAATCCCCCAAACAAAAAAGCAGGTTCCAAAACAGGATATTGCGTAAAAGCAGCCTCGATGCCCCGGCTAAACACTTTACATGCTGTCTGCTTTTGCAAATACTGATTTCCACCAATATGATCTGCATTGGAGTGTGTGTTAATAATGGCTTTTAACGTCCAACCATTCGTTTCCAAAATCTGTCTGATTTTCTTTCCAGCGTCCTTGTCGTTGCCACTATCAATCAGATATGCCTCTGTTCCATTTTCCACATAGACACCTATTTTTGCCGGAGACTCAATATAATAGCTTTGCTCTCCTACCTTTATCAATTCATACATTTTCTTCTGCTCCTCTTGATATTTTCTGCGCTACAGCTATGAGGGTATCTCTTTCTAATTCCAAAGGCATTGATCCAACATTGTCATACACGGTACAGCAATCGCAAACCTTTACGTCCGTACCTGTAAGATTTTTCATCTTAACAGCACATAACGCCCTGCAATCATCTTTCCTGTCATAATTTTTGCTGCCAATCCATGTAGCTAACAGGCACTTATCTCTAATATCATCCGCAATTTCAGCACCGACACAGCGCCCCGGACACTCCTGAACCGTCCCCGGCAGTCTTATATACATACCATTATGCATCTGCTGGCATTTTGCCGCCCCTGCATAGCCAGAAATTCCTTCTTTTTTTAGTATATCTAAATCAGTTATTCCCATGTTGATAGCAGATACATAAATATCTGAATAGAAATCTGCCAGCCATTTAACATATCTTTCCTCCCGTGTCAAGATATTATTTTCATCATACCGGGAAATCAGTTCTTTGTTCGTTTCAAATTGTCCCAAAAGCCATTCTAATTCATCTGTTCCTTTTCCACTAACCATAGTAGGAATAGTAATCACGGTTATATTTCTGTGCATAGCCCATTCATACATTACCACTGTTTCATCGCTAACCTCTGGCGTCACCGGAGCAGCAACGAGGGCTAATCTTTTTCCCTTTGCAGGATCATTGAAACCGTATTTTACAAGAAGTTTCAATGCATAATCCCTTTTCTCCGTATAGCTTGTAACTCCTCCATCTTTTCCACAACCCACCATACGATCCTGAATTTCTGGTACAAAGGAATTTCCACCCAATAATATACTTACATTTTCGTATTCAGATAACTTACGAACTAATTCTTCTGCCGTTTCAATGCCCTCATATCCGCAATCTTTGGCAATTTTATCATCTCCTAATGCGGTGCCTTTTGTGAAAATACCTATCTTGATCTCCATTTGCCGCAAATCATCTAAAATATTGAACAGATCAGGAATTTTAAAAATCTCACCAATCCCAAGAAACTTAACAGACTCCAATCCTATTTTCTTAGCGTCCAGCAAGACCTGTTTCATATCAGACCATTTTAACAGCTTGTGTCCATCAAGAATTTTTCTTACATAAAAATCATCCTCCTGATTAAAACAATGAGGACAACGCTGCGTACAGGTAGTCCGATACATTCCTGCAAACTCTCTTTTGAGTGCATCCATGTCAATTACATCATTCTTCCCTCTAAACTCACCTTGCTCAAAGCGTTTTTTCAATGTATTCATTGCATCAATCGCATTATCTGATGCCAACTCAATATCTAACGTCCTTAAACGCTTTATCTTGTATACATTACCGGAAATATGGCAGACTTTATCCAGTAAACCATATTCTTTCAGCTCCGCCACCTCATCATCTGTCAATTGCACATTTATGTACTTTGTTTCTTCATAATCGACAAATGACCATCCATTTACATCAACATAAAAATCTTTAGGAAATGCCTGATAAATCTCTGGTATCTCCAAATCCGTAAGTCTCTTTAAATACTCGTTTTTCTTTGAACAAGTAATCATAACAGCATTCTCTCCTTTCGTATTATCCGTACACTCTTTTCTCAAAACACATTTCCAAAAATCTTTCTTTAATATTTCCCAACAATTTTTACTATTAATTTTAGATTTTTGAAATGTTCACATTCCTCAATATAGCATCTTACAAAACAGAATCAATACCCTTTACAGAAAATGAACCACTTGAGCAGAAAACGGACACAAAACAGCTTTACCACATTCACAAGGTAAAGCTGCTCTCTTTTATTTGCTATGCTATTATTATCCTGCCTATCTCCTCGCAACCTGCATTGATAAAACTGTAATAAATTCCTCCGGGCTTGGCAACCGCCCTATTCCGAATAGACTATCCCACTTATATCTTGTTTCCTTGTTCAAGAACCCAACCAAAATAGCTTTCTCCATTTCCTCTCTTATTTCACTTTCACTTTTTCCCTCTCTTTGGGCAATCTTCTTAATTGCATCTTTGGCAGCTCTCTCTTTCATTCGCTTTCTCCTTTCAGGTACTATAACTTCTTATCCATAAGTTTCTATAACTGATATGTTAATTTTAACTAATGTATACTTAATTAGTCAAACATTTTGTGTCTACATATTATGACATTACTCGACAAGGAGGTGCTAAATTGAACCAAAACGGAAGAATTAAAATCAACTTAGGTCAGCTACTTAAAGAGTCTGGTCTGAGTAAAAACAAATTTTGTCAGAAAGCGGAAATACAACGCTCTCAATTAAACGGATATATGAATAATACCATTACCCGACTGGATACGGAAGTGCTGGTGCGGATTTGTCGCACACTGAATTGCTCTATTGCTGATCTATTGGAGTATATCCCACCTGATGAAAAATAAGAAACACAGTCTGAATTCAAATATTGTTTCAGACTGTGTTTTCTATTTCCAAAAATTAACAAGTTATTTTCTGGTGTATTTTATTGTTCAAGCTGACTTTTATAGTATTCTATTTTTTCATCTAGTTTTCCGCAATGTTCTTCTAATTGCTTGATTTTTTTAGCTAACGAATAACGATGGCTAATCAGCATATTCATTCTTTCACTCATAGTTGCTGAACCTTCTGAGCGTAGTTGCGAATATTTCTTTATTTCTTTTATTGGCATTCCCGTATCTTTTAATCTCTTAATAAATTGCATCCAGTTTATATCATTATCAGTATATATCCTATGATTATTTTCTTTCCGATTTGGTTTTATAAGTCCTTCTTTTTCATAATAACGTAATGTATCTAAACTTACTCCCATTAGATTTGCAAATTGTCCCGACGTATATTCCATAATCTACCTCCTCATCATATCCTTCCAATAAGTTCAAAAAAACTTTTTATTTTGCTTGACATGGAGTATACTCCATGTTGTAAAGTATTATATCATAAATATGGAGGTAAATCAAATGAGCAAATATGTAGCTATAACAGGTGCAAGTTCTGGTATCGGTTATGAAACCGCTAAGAGATTTGCACAACGAGGTAAAAATCTAATTATCATTGCAAGAAATGCTGATAAACTGGGACAATTAAAGAATGAAATTAAAGAGATAGACAACTCACTGGAGGTTATTGTCAAACCCACAGATTTATCCAAAAAGGAAAATATATATGCCTTGTATGAGTCATTAAAAGGTCTGGATATTGAAACATGGATCAACAATGCAGGTTTCGGTGACTACCGCAGCGTACACAATCAGGATTTGACCAAAATGGAAAATATGCTCAGTCTCAATATTGAAGCAGTAGCTATACTTTCGACCCTGTATACGCATGACTACAGGGACAAGGAGAATACGCAGATTATCAACATTTCATCTGTTGGTGGATACACGATTGTTCCTACGGCGGTCATGTATTGCTCAACAAAGTTTTTTGTCAGTGCATTTACCGAGGGATTGAGCCATGAGCTGATTGAAACGGGTGCAAAAATGCGGGCAAAAGTACTGGCTCCGGCTGCCACCAAAACAAACTTTGGAAATGTTGCAAATAACATTACTGACTATGATTACGACAAAGCTTTTGGAACATATCACACCTGCGGTCAGACTGTGGATTTCCTTATGCAGCTATATGACAGTTCCCTTCCAGTAGGTTTGGTAAACAGAGAAACCTTTACCTTTGAACTGTGTGATTACCAGTTTAATTATGCTGGAAATTCTAAGCATAATCAAAGTTTGAATTAACCCCTACATTTTAACAATATCCGATTAAACCCCTTTTTAATATGAAAAAATCCCATAAAGGGATTTTTTCATATTCTTTAACACTTCTCTGTTAAATACCACTATATGTACCACCATCAACATTTATGGAAATTCCTGTGATAAACTCTGCCTTATCTGAAATCAAAAATAATGCAAGATTTGCTATATCTTTAGCTTCCGCTATTCTATGCAACGGGGACAGATCCGCAATATTTTGATTTATCTGTTCTGGAGATAATTCTGAATCAACAGCAAGATATTTCAAAGTTTCTTTCCACAGTTCAGTATTAGTCGCTCCCGGATTGATTGCATTTACTCTTATCCCATATCTTGCTACATCATCTGCAACAGCCTTTGTGAAAGCCATTAGCGCCGCATTTGTAACACTGCCAACAACAAAGTCCTTACTTGGCTGCTTTCCAAATACCCCAATTATGTTGATAATATTTCCTTTACCAGAATTAATCAATAATGGTAGTGCTTCTCTGGTAAACCTAATATAGCCTAACTGCTTAGTAGTAATATTCTGCATCCATTCTTCATCGGTAATTTTCTGTATTCCACCAACCGGTCCACCGCCAGCACAATTAACCAATATATCCAGTTTACCATACTTTGATCGGATCTCTTGAATAGCCTCTAATATATCCTGAATTCTACAGACATCTCCTACGATATAGTCCGCTTTTCCACTCTGCCCATTTAATTCTTCAACAGCTTTTTTTAGTTTATCCTCATTTCGTGCAAGTAAAATAACCCGAATATTTTCTTTGGTCAATCCTAAAGCTATTTCCCGTCCTATTCCGCCACTTCCACCACTTATTAAAGCTACACGTTCAGACATATCATTCACCCCCAATCTTTTTTTCTTTGAATACTTCTTTTGCAACACTCAATGCATTCAATGCTTTTGGGAAACCGATATATGGAACACAATGAATAATTGTTTCTATAATTTCCTCCTGCCCAAGTCCAACATTTAGTGCTGCATTAATATGTATCTGTAATTGTTTTTCACATCCTCCAAGTGCTGATAACGCAGCAATTGTTACAGCTTGCCGCATAGCAAGATTTATACCGTTTCGATTATAAATATCCCCAAAAGCAAATTCTACAATATATTTACCCATATCAGGTGCAATATCATTTAAGGACTCTATAACCGATACACCTTCTGCCCCATCTACTTCTTGAAGCTTTTTAAGCCCCATCTCATACCTTTTATTTTCCATAGATGCATCCTCAGTCCATATCTTTCCTGCGGCTTAAATTTTCAAAGTCTGAATCCTCTGGCGATACCCCTGCTCTCCCCCATGCATTTTTTTCGTGTTCATTCAAAATAACAAGAATTTTTTCAGCAGGAATATTCAGTAAATCGTGCGTTGTCTTTGTCAAGTCATGAATTAGTCTTTTTTTCTGTTCAGCGGAACAGGTATTTGCTATGTCTACGTTTAAAATTGGCATATATAAATTCCTCCTATAATTTGGGAGTGATAACGATCTTTCATCACCCCCCTCCTGCAATTTATCGCTGTACTGATTTTTCTAACCAGTCCTTATCATCGCCAGTTACTCCAGCTTGTCCCCATCCATTATTTTCGATTTCGTTTATGTAAACAACAATTTCATCTAATGGTTCCTGCAATACTTCTTTCATCACTTTTGTACATCCGCTTATCCATTTTTTCTTGTTTTCCGGCTTAATTCCTTTCCAACCAACAATAGACACTATTGACATGATACCGACCTCACTTTCTGTCTACTAAAACATATTCAAAAGTGTTCAATCCACCTTTGATGTGATCATGACCAGCCTCTTTGATAATCTGCTTATACTCATCCGTTAAAAAGCTGTTTCTATATTCATCCGGATCGCCCTCAAATTCCGTAACGAATAATACACCCGGTTCCGTTGAAAATACACTATGGAATGATAAAAATGATTTCACCTTATCATTTTTCTCCACATACTTGTAAATCCGTCTTTTCCTCCAATCCAAATATGGATCAATACCACTAAGCGGCACCTCGATACTCCTAAGCTGCATATACTTAGTTGCAGGAATAAAAGTTTTCCGATCCTTGACCGAGTCTACCAAGCCATATAGTCCCTGATGCATATCACTAGCAACATATGCCGATAAGTCATCCAAAAGCTTCAAATAGTCATCACTTTCCAACAATTGCTGCACCTTACTGAAATCAGCAGTCTCATACATAAGTACATATGTATTTTTTACTATTCCTTTATAAAGGACATAATCACCTAATAAATTCTTAAAAGATGATCTCTCCCATACTGCCTTAATATCCTGCTCCTTTCCTGCTTCAACTTCCCACTCAGACACAACCAAATACTTTTCTGTTTTAATTTTCAAATTCATATTTGCTCTCCTTTATTTTCTATAAATTTTTTCTGCTTTTTTCCAAAAACAGTGAATCATCGCCCGGAATACCATTTTGTATCCATGATTTCGGTTTCATCTCCCGAATAAGTATTAGAACATCATCTCCCGGAATCATATATTTTTGTCTAAAGAAATCAGTTATCTCTTTAAATAATGTGTTCTTACCTTCCTCGTTATTGTTCTCCCAGATGTCCAATTCAATGATAACCAATTCCTCATTACCAACCTTACCTGAATAGTATGATTTTAATGATTCCGTTTCCATAATCCGACTTTTACTACTAAAATCAGGACTTGCTAACGATACTCCCGCCCTTCCCATACAGTCACTTTCTTTCAAATGGATAGTCACCTGAATTTTATCCCAAAAAATCCCAAGCAACTCATTTGTTTTCTTTGTTATAAAGCTGATAATTTCTTGTTTCTGACTGCTATTTAAGTCAAGCGATGTACTAACAGTAAAATATGGCATGTAAACTCCCTCCTTTCAACCTGCTGCCATTTTTTCAAGAATTACTGCAACACCATCTTCATCATTTGATAATGTTATGTAATCAGCCACCTCTTTAAGTGATTCGCACGCATTACCCATAACTATCCCAATACCAGATTCTTTTATCATCTCCATGTCATTATAACTATCTCCAAAGCTCATCACTTGACTACTATCCATTCCCAATTGATTTGCTAATTCTATTACCGCTTTACCCTTAGCTGCACCATAGGGCAAAAACTGTAGCATCCAATAATCATCAAACCACGGAATAAATACATTATTCATGCCTTCCAATTTTAGTTCTCTTATATGTACCAATGCATTACCTAAATCATCTTTTTTTCCAAGCATTAATATAGAAGTCGGCAATTGCAGTGAATTGGATAAATCATTAACATGTACCAAGCTAATTCCTAATTCGTTAGCATACTTTGTGCTTAATGGTCTTTCTTTTTCTACCATTACTTGATCACCTAAATTGTAGTGCAAAATAATCTCTTTATCTTTTGCATATGCATATACGGCATTTACAATTTCCTCAAGAACTCTATCATCCTTGTACACTAAGTTATTTTTTAAATCAACTGAAAGCGCACCATTATGTGCAACTACCAATCCATCCATATCAGCTTCCTGCAGATGCCTCGTTACCGCATTCAACATTCTGCCTGTAGCAAAAATTACTTTTATTCCCTTGCTATAAACAGCTTTAACTGCTGCAATTGTTCTTGGACTCAAGACGTGATTACTATTTAATGCTGTACCATCCATATCCATAGCAACCAACTTTATTTTTGAAAAATCCAATACATCCATCATTCTCATGCCCCTCTATTCTGCTTGCGCTTATTCAAATAAAGTTCACGATTTCTAAATGTATACGCACCAAAGTATCCCGATGCATTAACCAAATTGTCCTGAATTATTGCGAAAGCACAATACATTGCTCCTCCATCTGGTTTACATGCCGGAATAGCCTGAATATAATATGGCTTGTCCAATTCTACAAATTTCTTATAATCAACAAATGATGCTGTTAATGCCATAACTCCCTCAAAAGTTACTCCCATTACATGAAAAGATGCCAAAGTTGCTTGACGTGCAGCCTCAAATAACTTTATTCCGTCTAAATGATCTGCATTATGATCACTTTTAATTTCATCTATGCAGTTGAATCCTTTAAAATAAACGACATTTTCCATGCGCTCTGCATCTGAAATCAGGACATTTCCCTGATTCACCTTATGAACATATTTTTGTGGTATAGTTTCTGTTTTTGCAGATAATATACTCTGAATGTCCGCAGGCATTTGAATTTTTTCAATAACGCTGTATGCCTCTTCTGGTTTTCTGTAATCCCAGTCCAAAGACTTCAAATCTGCTTCTGCACTAATCCGAAAAGTCGTATTCTTCTTTGAATCTTTAGCCATGAATTTAACTTTATCCCCAAGACAGAGTCTTAATATTTCCAGATCTCTTCTGGTGTTAATAATAATATCCACAGGTTCTAACCCTTCGGGTTCTTCCCCTTTAACATAGATATTGTATTTCCATTCTTCCATTATCTTCTACCTCCTAAGTCAAATTACTCCCCTACTGATTGATTATGCTTAGAATTTCCGGCATAATTAAACTGGTAATCACACAGTTCAAAAGTAAAGGTTTCTCTGTTTACCAAACCTACTGGAAGGGAACTGTCATATAGCTGCATAAGGAAATCCACAGTCTGACCACAGGTGTGATATGTCCCAAAAGCTTTGTCGTAATCATAGTCAGTAATGTTATTTGCAACATTTCCAAAGTTTGTTTTGGTAGCAGCCGGAGCCAGTACTTTTGCCCGCATCTTTGCACCTGTTTCAATCAGCTCATGGCTCAATCCCTCGGTAAATGCACTGACAAAAAACTTTGTTGAGCAATACATGACCGCCGTAGGAACAATCGTGTATCCACCAACAGATGAAATGTTGATAATCTGCGTATTCTCCTTGTCCCTGTAGTCATGCGTATACAGGGTCGAAAGTATAGCTACTGCTTCAATATTGAGACTGAGCATATTTTCCATTTTGGTCAAATCCTGATTGTGTACGCTGCGGTAGTCACCGAAACCTGCATTGTTGATCCATGTTTCAATATCCAGACCTTTTAATGACTCATACAGGGCATATACATTTTCCTTTTGGGATAAATCTGTTGGTTTTGCAATAACCTCCAGCGAACTGTCAATGCCTTTGATTTCATTTTTTAATCGGTCTAGATTGTCAGCACTTCTTGCAATGATAATTAGATTTTTACCTCGTTGTGCAAATCTCTTAGCGGTTTCATAACCGATACCAGAACTTGCACCTGTTATAGCTACATACTTATTCATATTGCACTCCTCGTATTATATTTATTAGTTGAAACTCAACGTATATGTTATCACGTATTTTATTTATTGCACTGATGTCGTAATTTTTCCGAGTTTACTCGTATTTTTTCCTGAAAACTTTGCTAAAAATTTGCATTTATATCTTTTTTATAATTAATAAACAAAATAAATTATTCCAAAATACTATCTCTATATTTCTTAAACTCAATTATTATGGCAACTTGTCCAATCCTTCAGCCATCTCTTGCAATATATGTAATAAATATTTCCTTTGACTTTCATTCTTTCCCTCTAAAATGCAATGTATCTGTTCTGTTTCTGGTATCAAATCCGTTTGATTATATAGAAAGAATGATAACGGCACACGAAGCGCATCAGCAAGTCTTAAAAAATTTTCTAGTGACATTGTTCTCTTTCCGCCTTCAATTCGTTTTATGGAATCCAACGACAGATTTGATCGTTCCGCAAGTTCCGCCTGTGTTAAGTTTTCTTTTTTTCGGTATAATTTCACATTATCCGCAATAATATATCTTATATCCTTCATTTATTTATTCTCCATTCTGATTTATTTTTGAAATGAAGAACTACATGGAGGACTACGGATACAAACCCAAACATGAAATTGCAAATTTCGACAGGCATAAAAAAAAGAATACATTATATCAGGACGTACCCTTCCATATGTATTCTTTTTCCTCTATGGTTTTTTATTAAATCGGGAAATCTTCTTATCCCATATGCCACTAATATAAAAATATGCAGTTTACCCCTGTCCTAAATTTGTGCATGAACAACACATGCATGAGTTTTAATGTTGAATGTCATTTGTGTGTCGTTGCATTCTTCCGTACAGTTTGTTTACTGAACATTTTTAAATTCAATACAGCGGAAGTGGATTGACTAAATCTGAAATAATAATATAGAAGATGTCTTTTTCCAAAAATACTGCCATATATATGAGTTTCCTCATATATATGGCAGTATTTCCTTCCGTTTGCCAGCTTATCTTATTTGGAAAACTTCTTAATTCCTGTCGGCTGCTTAGGCTGGTGCAGACAGTACATACATCTGCTGTCCGCTGCTGCTTTTACGGAACTACGTGCTACCTTTTCCAAAATTGTAGCTGTTACATTTTTCTTTTTATTACCTAACATATATTGCACCTCCAATTTCATAATTCAATGATAGTATAACTTATTCTGTGTACTTTTTCTTTTTCCATGTTGAAATTCCGATACAGTGTGTAATTTTTCCCTACAATCATACTCTGTTCAGCATCTTAATTTCTGCTCAATTTTACCGCTATACGAGTATTTTACTTACTCACTTGCATTGTTAGCATATTTTGTCTAATTATGTAAAAATATTATCAGAAAGGAAGTTATACATATGGCTAAAAATCGTATTCGTGAACTTCGTAAGAGTTTAAACATGTCCCAAGAAACTCTTGCTGAAAAAATCGGAACTACACAACAAGCGGTAAGTAGAATGGAAAATAACGCTTATGATATTCCTTCTGATATACTCATAGAAATATCAAAACAATTTAATGTTACTACTGACTATATACTTGGAATTTCTGATGTAAAACGTGATTATAACGGACAATACCGCATGAATCAGGAAATGGATAAATGCTATGATATTGTCCTCCGCTATCAGAAGTTATCCGAAATCAACCAAAAGACACTTCGCTGTATACTTGAGCGTTTAGAGCAGGCGCAAAAAGAAAGCGAGAAAGCATCGGCAAAGGAAGAGGATAAAAATGCTGAGAATAGCAATATGTGACGATGATTCAAAATTTACTGGAGAACTGGAAACTCTGGTGATTGAGGAAAGCCGGAAATTAGGAATCCGTGCGGAAACAGAAGTATTCTCCGATGGTAAAACCCTTTTGAAAAGCATTCAGGGTGGTGAGCATTATGAGCTTATCTTTATTGACATTGAAATGGAACAGGTGGACGGAATAACAGCAGCACGGAAGATCCGTGAGATAAACCGGACTGTATTGCTCATTTATGTATCTGGTTATGACAAATATTTACAGGAGTTATTTGAAGTTGAACCTTTCCGTTATCTCTCAAAACCTTTAGACCATGAAAAATTTGCCCGTTACTTTAGGGATTCATATAATCGCATCAATGAAACAGCGGTATTCTATCAGTTTACGTTCAATAAAGAAATCAAAAAAGTACCTGTAAAGGATATTGTATATTTTGAAAGCAACAACAGAATCGTAAATATCCACTTTAAAGATGGTACTTATGAATATTTTTATGGAAAACTCAATAATGTAGAGAAAGAACTGGCAGCAAGCAGGCAATATTTTCTACGTATACACCAGTCCTTTTTAGTAAACTATGATTACGTCAAAAAGATGAATTTCTTTAATATGACCATCAGCTTTATGAACAAAGAATTGGATTTGAAAATCAGCGAAGATCGGCAGAAGGAAGTACGTCAGCAGCTATGCATGATTGCTGGTGGAAAGGCGGTTATAGAATGAATAGATACTTGACTACTATATCTGAACTTCTTCTGCCATTGCTCCATCTTCTTATTATCCAAAAGTGCATGAAAGCATTTTGGGGATCAGGAAAGAAAACGCTAAAAGTCTACATAGAATGGAGCATATATTATGTATTTCTGCTCATAAATGATATTGGCATCGATTTCCCGCCTCATCTGTTACTTGTGGGAAATGTCCTACTAATATTTACAATTAGTTCATCTGCTCATAAGAAAAGCGTAATGCAACGATGTGTATTTTCTTTGTTGATATGCACTGCATGGATGTTGGTGGAAGTTATCGTTATGGCAATACTAAAAACTATCGGTTTCGATACTGCAATACTCAAGGATGCCGGAAGCTTCATATCTAAAATGTGTATGCTACTTTTGTCAGTTATCATAAGCCACTACATCAAGGATAACCATTATTCCGAAATACCCATGAAATACTTTTTAATCATTCTTCTTGTTCCTGTCGGCAGCATATATATAATGCACCACATATTTCTTATTGCGGCTGCACATAACGAACATGCGATTTTTTCTGCCACAGCCAGTTTTCTGCTGCTTGTGGTAAATTATGTTATCTTTGAAGTTTATGACTGGATCAGCCGAGACGCTGAACTACGAGAACAAAACCGCTTGTATGCACAGCAACTGGAACTTTGCAGCCAACAGGCAGAAGAACGGGAAAGCCTTTATCTTGAACTCCGCAAAATCCGGCACGATCTGAAAAAGCATCTCACAATACTCCTTGAAATGGTTCGTATTGGACAGATGAATGAAACAGAGCGATACATATCTCAACTGTTAGATGGTGGTATCGGAGAGCGACCAAAAGAAGTCTCCCGTAGCGGCAATATAGTAGTCGATTCCCTGATAAACAATACATATGCCTTAGCGCAGAAATATAATATCCATTTCAATATCAATGTTTTTATCCCTGCATCCCTTCCATTTGAAAGCGGACATTTAGCTATTATTTTAGGAAACTTAATGGAAAATGCCTTAGAAGCCTGCCGGGAGATAAAAGAAGGCGATAGATTTATAAACCTTGATATTTCTTATGTAAAGGAAGTCTTTCAGCTAAGCATAAGAAATAACTATCAGAAAAAACGAAAAAAAGATACTATCGGTCACTATCTTACTACAAAAAACGATACCATATATCACGGTCTAGGACTTTCATCTATAAACCATGCTGTTGCAAATTATCAAGGACAAGTGGAAATTATAGATAATGATAACGAATTTCAGGTCATAGTAGTTATGTATGGTTCGTATTCCGAAAACGGCTGATAGCATATTATTTCTTCATAATATCAAAAGGAGTTGTTATGGAACACTTAGCAAAAAAATTAACAGACTATATCTTTGAAAAAGGAATTATTACAGAGGAGTCCCATGAAATCTATCAATATGGTTTTCAATGCTTTTTGGAATTATCTGTGAGTACAATATGTAGTATTATAATAGCCCTGTTTCTTCACATGATTCCAGAATGTCTCTTCTTTTTCCTGCTTTTTATCCCTATGCGGTCATTTGGCGGCGGCTTACATATGAAAACATATTTTGCCTGTTTTATAGGTTCCTGTCTGATACTTTTCTCTACCCTATTGGCAGTAAAATATGTAACAATACCCGTTTTTGCCGCTTTTGGATTGTACATATTTACTGCCATACTCATTCTGATCATCGGACCAGTTGACCATCCAAACAGGGAAGTAGATGCCCAGGACAATCTTACTTTCATTAAAAGAACCCATTTTACGATACTTATCAGCTTTTTACTGGCTTTATTTTTCATTTTTACCAAAAATACAAGATATATGTTCCTTCAAGCAATCGTATTTACCTTTATATTTATTACTTCCCTTATCGGACGCCTGATCTACAAGCAGCCTTAACTCTACTTTCGCAAGATGTTCTGAATTTTGCTCTGCCAGTCCGAAATACTCTGTCTGTACTGCTCCTGCAGGTTGTCCGGCAAATCGCTGTCGAGTTTGCGGATATCGTCATAGTCTTTCCGTGGCAGTAATTCCTTATTTTCATAGAACCACTGCCAACGCCAATTACGCAGCAAACTTTCTGCCATGCTCTCCGGCGAGGAAAATACCTCATCCACTATCATTGATGCGTTCTGCTCTTCTTTACTTAATAAGCCAATCAGGGACACATACCCTACCTGATAGATATACGCAATATGATAATCCTTTGATTTTTCAAGAATTTCCGAAAAAATACTTATCAATTCTCTATATTTATCCATTTCAAAGTCTCCTATCTCAATTCTGTATTGTATGCAAGCTGCATTATGCGTAAATAAAAAATCAAATTCCGATAGAACTCATACAGACAATTTGACCACTGCATAAGTCCATATGTCTCAAATTCCATTTATACATATTTATGATAACAAAAAAATTTTTCAATAACATTATCCTTGCAGAAAATGATTCTCTATTGCAGAAAACGGAAAAGTCAGCTAACCCATTCCCTTACTTTTTCAACGATCTCCTGCTTCCACTCAAAATGCAGATAATGCCCGCCATCTAGCCGCAGCACTTCACTCTTATCCGTTTCTGTAATGACTTCTCTATGCAACAGTTCCCATGATTCTAACAGCTCACAGTTATCGCCCGAAACAAACTGCAATACTGGAACACTTTCAGGAAATTTCATATCCCTCACAGACTCCAGATTATCTTCCATATGCCCTAATTCATTCATAATATCTTTGCTGTACGCAAAATCCATAGACAAAATGCGGAATACTTCTAACTCCCTATCCGAATATGGATAAGACGTGTCTGCATAAACTGCCTTTTCCGGATGTCCAACAGAACATAACCGGGTAATTCCAAATATGTTTGTAACTTTCTGGAAATATGCTGAAAGCCTGTTTAATGTTACCATGCTGATCGGGAGCGGTTCTTCATCGGACTGCTTGGGAACAGATGGATCAATCCCTATAAAGCCAGCCACTTCCTGCGGATAAGCATTTGCCCAGTATAGCGAATACAGTCCTGAGAGCGAATGTGCCATCAAATAATACTGGTCACAGCCTAACTTTTTGGTACACTCATGCAATTCCTCCACAACCACGCCGATTTCCCGCTCTGTTCCAACCCTGTCCGAAAGCCCGTAGCCAAACGGTTCTATGGTTATAACCCTGAAATCTTCTGACAATATTTCCGCTAATGGCAGAAATTCCATGATTGGCGAGGCAGAACCCCAACCGGGCAATAATATGATTGTTGTTTCGTTATCCTCCCCCTTTATATCTACCACCATGCTGTTTCCATTCACTTCAACAGCCTCTCCATAAGCATTTTCAATTTTCGACTGCTCTACTTTTTTGCAGATAAAGTTCCAGAGCAGCAATGCTGCAGCAACTATTATTATAATCCCCAATACCCATTTCATAACCTTTAATATCTTTTTTCTCATGTTGTTCTCCTTGTCTTTTACAGTCTCTACGCTATGAGCCGTTATAGGCTGCATGATTTTATACCTGCCTCTGCCTGTTTTCTTATGCTTTCTCCGCATATGTTTAATCTCTGAAAATACCATCCGCTTAATTCTGTCGTTATTGATGGTGTATTTGACCTCTATGTTTTCTTCGATCAGCTCAGAAGCATTATCAAGCATGTCACTTATCCTAATCTGCATTACTCCCATATCCTTCTTCAATCAGAAATTTTTTAAGCACCTCTCTTCCACGCCGCAGTCTTGTCTTTACTGTCTGAGGATTCATCTGAAGCTCCTGTGCGATTTCATACACTTTTTCGTACTGGTAGTAATAAGCCACAAAAATCTTCCAGTCCAACGGTTTTAACTGTTTTAAAATTTTTGCTATGATTCTCTGTTGTTCTCTCTGGACAATTATCTGTTCCACACTGTTATCAATTATCAGGATATCATCCAACAACTGTAAATTCTGCCCTTTGGCAGCTCTTAGCCAGTCCTTTGCTTTGTTCCTTGCAATGACTGCTATGTACGCTTTGATACTGCTGTACTCTTCATAATTGATTCTTTCAGCCGTAATCCATAATGCGATAAATGTATCCGCAACCACCTCCTCCACATCTTCCTTTGTTCCTCTTGAGCCTAATAGGTTTCTAACAACAGCAGTAATATAAGCACTATATAAATCAATTATTTCCTCAAACGCCTTTTCATCCCGGTTCCGTAATTTCTTTAGTATGCTCTTTTCGTCCATTCCTCCAAATCCTATCTGCTCAAATTTTTTATCAATACGACGCTTGTAAGAATCTGGTTTCACTTTCAGGAAAAAACAAAAAATCTTTTATTATAAGACCGCTTACAAAAAAAGGCGCATAGAATCCCTATACACCTTTTTCGACCACCTTACATCTGCTATAAGAGCCTGTCCAAACCAAATGACATTTCTTCAAGCATATGTACCAAATATTCCTGCTGCTTTGCATCTTTACTATTTAAGACATTTAGAATACGTTCTGTTATGGGGATTTCATTTAGACTTTCATACAAGAGATAAGATAGAGGAACAGCCAATGCATCCGCAATTCTCATAAAGTTTTCCAATGACATCGTTCTGCTCCCATGCTCGATCCGCTTTATAGAATCAACTGAAAGCTCCGCTTTCTCTGCTAGTTCAAATTGTGTTAGATTTTGCTTTTTCCGGTATAATCTCACATTATCGGCAATAATATATTTTATATCTTTCATTTTCTGATTCTCCATTCTTTTTATTTGTTTGTGAAATGAAGAATCAACGGGAGGTCCCCGGTTCGACGCTCGTATGTATTTCTCCCGATTAATCAGCAATTTTCGACAGTAGCAAAAAAAAGAGTACACCGCACCGACCTGCCATGTCGATTTGTGTACTCGTAAATTGCCGTATTTACTTTTTAGGAGTATATCGTACTGTATCAGACAGCGTATATATCCCTTAAAAACAAATCTATGTAAAATATATATCATCAAAATTTATGGCAAAAATATACACCTAACAACAGTTACTTGTTATCAGGTGTAGTTTATATTATCTTTTTCTTTTGTGTTATGTATATTTTTACGCAACAAACTATATCATAGCAGAAATGAATTGGGATAACAGTAGCCTTGCAGAAAATGGACTGTTTTTGCAGAAAACGGCATAAAAATCCTTTCAGATAAGCTATAAAAGGATTTTCTTAATCTTTCTGATATAATAAAAGATTGGCAGACAGAGAATAGAGCTATCCCTGTCTGCCAATTTTGTACCAATCTTGCTACCTACCCTATAAAAATCAATTCGCATATATCTCAATAAATTAGACTATTAGGCTAATTTCGTAATACCAGACATTATTTCTAAAACTTTTCGTTTCATCAATAATCATAGTAAACTGTCAACGAAACCGTTGCTGTAGAAGCAGGATATATATTTCCGTTATACGACACCCCTGAATTTACAATCCATACCTTCCATGTTCCTTTAGGAGTTTCACCATTAAAAACATCAGTGGTAAATGTCGCAGATGATGTCGGACCACTAAAAGATGCTATTGTTCCTTCTGGGCTCTGTATATAAAGCGTATACGGATCTGTTCCTCTTGCCACATTAACGAATACTTTCACAGAAGTAACAGATGCACCATCAGGTGTACTTCCAGATGTAACTGAACTTATATTGGATTTTCCACCGTTTAAGGCATTCAATTTTGTTGTAGTCTTGCTGAAATATGAACTAGATGTAGTTGCCGCCAAAACAGGCATCGCAAACATCATACACGCCATAAAACATGCCATAACAATTGTAAAGATTCTTCTTTTTGCTGACTTCATTGAAAAAACCTCCCTTTCATAAATGAATTACTGAGATATATGCGTAAAACAGCAATATAAATCAACATCTCACATCTACGCCCGCATTTACAAGTCTATTTCCTGATTTAGATAAATTAGCTTCTACCGTTTCTCTTGTAATGCCATCCAAAGCCCCTGATTTGATAGGTTTTCCTGCCTTCCAAGTAGGATCTGCTGCTTTTGCTGCTGCAATAAACGCCTGTGTATATGCCTTTTCATACTGCGATAATGTATATCCGGCTGCTAAACGGTCTTTTTTACCCATTTTCCGATACAAATCTGTATAAACATCTGACCTTCTTGTTGTATCTCCATTCCCCATGCCATTTCCCTGCAAAAACTCTTTTTTGGTAACTTCAAACATATCTTCGAGGCTACTTTCTGAAATTGAAATAAGTTTCTTTCTGCTAACAGCATTTTCCTCTGTCACAACTAATCCTGCCAATCCTGTGTTCGGATCAATATAATCGCCGTCTTTATCATATTGGCTCATAAGATTTTTTATTGCCTGCACATTTGTGAACATTCCACTACTTCCGGCATGTTTAGTCATTTCTTTAATAGCAGCTTTATACTGTGCGCTGTTCGTATCAATTCCTGCCGCTTTTAATTGTGCCTGCACAGAACCACTTGACAAACTGCTTACCCTAAGTGGATTCACCATTCCCGCATTACTTTTCATTCCAAACATTGATTGAAACAAAAAACTATAATCTGTTATTTTTGACATAGCACCATCCTCCTTGATAGAATAATTTCAAATCCTTTTCTTTCCTCTCATTGATAGACAAATTTCTCTACTATCATAATAGCAAAATTTGATTAATGTTCAATTACCTATGCAGAAAATGAACTGTTTCTGCAGAAAATGGCACAAAAAAAATCTTTCCAAACTCATCCCATTGTTTTGAAAAGATTTTTTCTATTCCATCCGTTTTGCAACATAATCTTCAATTCGTCTTTTTCACATATCCTGTTTCCTAAATAACCCACTTCATAACCAAAACCATTTCCCACCCCATATGTAACCGCACCCGCTGCCTAAGATACTGCATCTAACTTCTCCTGTACCGAAGCGACAATATTATCTAAAAAATCAAATCTCTTTTCCACTATGTCATTCTCAATGAATGTAATATGAAAAGATTCTTGAAGTGCAAAAAATATAACTAACAAGTCTCGTGGTTTCAATCCAATTCGTGGATCTAACAAACTGTATTGAAAATCCACGTTGTCTGTAAAATGAATATTTAACGCTTTTTCCATTACATCAATGATTCTTTCTTTCAGTGTACTTTCCATTTTATCCCTCCCTACTAAAACTGCTCGCATCTGCCAAATTGCTGCAACTTTTTCAAAACAAAATTATATATACTCTTTTGTTCTATATCAGCATTTGAAAAAACAGTGTATTTATTCGATGTATTTTGTATCTCATTTGCATATGCATAAGATAACTTCTCCCTATACATAGAAGCCGAGAGCGGAACATATCTTGACACAAAATAAGCACTTGCTTCAAAATTATATTTGAAACGACACAGCTTACCAAACTCATCATAAAATTCATCATTATAAGTTCCATTCATCAATGCTATTACTGACACGTCTGGAGTGAATGCACTATATAACTCCGAAGCATAAATACCATAATTAAATGGATGCCTTGAAGATAATGATAAGAGCGGATCATCTACACCTATAATTATTACATCCGGTTCTTCCTGCTTTTCGATTTCTTTTATAAAATCGTTAAAATAATGTATTCTATGTACTTCTGATAACTCCCGGCAAAACAATACATCGTCAACAGAATAAGAATCAATTAACTCATTCATGCAGCCTGTTCCAACTAAAGTCACTTTATATCCATCTTTTTTAAAATTATCAAACAAATCCAACTGAATCTGGTACTTTTGTGTTACCGGAACTACTCCTGCAACAGAAACAATAGGCGTCTCAATAGTTTGCTGTGCTAAAGAATATTTCATATTTCTATAATCTACTTTTTTATTGGCAAATGATATTTCATCACTTGTTTTACACATAACATTATAGGAAGTACATATTTCTTGTATTTTTCCTTTAACTGTTTGAACGCCCATGAGCAAAATACCAATACCCATTTTACAATATTTTTCTATAACGCCTACTGCTACATCCCATTCCAGTTTTTCAACATCTCTAGTCACCAAAAGCATATCTAAGCGACTGTCATTGTTCAAATCTTCCCAGTTAATTTGACTACATTCCCTTGCACATGTACTTATTTCCTTAATTTCATTTTCGCTTAGACTATCGCCGTTATGCTTTATTAATTGGCAAAATCGGTATTTGTCAAACAGCTCTTTATATCTCAATATAGGAATAAAAGATTCTTCAAACGGATATACGCCCAAATTTATTTTTTTCATTATTGCTCCTTTCACACTGTACGACTACCATATTTCTTTAGTGTTACATAATTTTTTATGTTTTCTTCTATCGAATACCTGCTTGTCTTGCAAAAAGAAAGTCGTTTTCCCTTATCCAGTTTTCCATTATTCTCTGCTTTACCGCAGCACAACTCGCACATCTTATAACACCAACATTTTTTACACTCATTCTCTGAGATCTTCGCAACATTGAGTAGATTCTTCGCATTTTCTATATCAAAGCCTTCCTGAATACTTCCAATACAAAGAATGTCAGATGATTCATTTACCCTTTCACATGGAAACATTTTACCATCAACATTTACAAATAGTCTTTGTATTCCCGGCAAACATTGACCACCCGGACAATCATAGCAGCTATCATGCTTATTATAAACATTTCTTTCCACCATCTGATTATGCAATGCAGATATATGAAAGTTATACAACGAAGAATCATAGCCTTTCAGCAGATTTGTACAACTATTCAGATAGACCTTAAATACCTCGTAATTGGAATTTGCATAAAATTCCGGCGGCACTTCATCCTGTTCTAATTCCTTCAAATTATTAACATCAACATAATTTCCTGAGACACCAATTTCTTTTACCAAATCATATGTCATAAAAAATTGGCTTGTACATGAAACATCCTGTTTTAAGTCAATAACGGCATTAAATGAAATATTTTTAATAAATTCAGGACAGATTTTCTTTACCAGCTCCAAACGTTCCATAACAGTTTCATAAGTACCTTTATTGCTTGCCGCAAATATCCTATTTTTATTTTGAATATTTGCAGGTCCGTCCAAACTAATTGTCAAATTAAAACCATGTTCTGCTAAAAATTTTATGCTATCCTCTGTGAGTAAAGTTGCATTGCTTGTCATATTAAATGACAGCTTCTTACCAGCAAAAATTTCTTCCGCATATTGAACACACTGTTTAATCAATTCATACTCTAACAAGGGTTCCCCACCATAAAAACCTATAGTTACTGAATCACTGTTTAACGAATGGTCATATAAAAATTTTACTGCTTCAATCGCAGTTTTTAAACTCATACGTTTATTCATGTGTGTTCTATTCACATAACTTCCCGAATAAACGCAATATTTACATCTTAAATTACAGTTTTGCGTTACTTGTAATGTCATCATATTCAAATTAGTCTTATAAAACTCTTCAAGCCGATCTGTTTCAGGATGCCGAAAAACAATATTTTCGTTCTTGTCACAAAGAAATCCTCGTTGCATCAATAAATCTATATCACTTTGACATTCCTCACTCAACGTATTATACTCACTGCTGATTTGTTCTTTGCTTATTGAAGTATTTGAAATCAACTTATTCAAGAAAACAAACATTTCATCAGAAATATGAACTATTCCGTTAGTGTTTACATCGTATAAATATTTCTCGTTATATATCTCTATCAAATGAATATATGGTATATGTTCAATCATATATTTTTCCTCCTAATTTTAAAAAGGCAGCCTGACTAATATCTCATCAGGCTGCCTATAGCTTCTGAACCTAACTCAAAAAGTTATAGGCTCAAATGCTGCCTGTAACTTCCTATGCCTAACTCAAAAGTGTCATAGGTCCAAACGACTTGTTGTACAGGTTATTGTAAGTTACATTTCCTGTAAGCTGGAGTCCCGTAGCATTTGGAATTGTATTACAATTGCTACATGATGTACACAGACATAAGTTACAATTACATGCACATGCAAAAGCCACCAATGTGCCTTCATCAAAGCCGCCCTTTTTTCCAAGCTTCTTGCTTCCCATAATTTCACCCCCTTTCAAAGATTTAACTATATAGATTCTTGCAAAACCACATATTATGCAATTCTATATTTCATAATTATCTACTTAACTATAGCTATTAAAATTACTTCCAACATTGATGGTTTGATTTGTATATGCCGAAGCCTCTGTAATTCTAATTTGTCCACTACTGGTATTTATGTTAGTATCTGTTTTCTCTGTCAATGCCTTTTTAGCTGCTAATCTCTCTTCCAGTTTTTTCTCTTCTGCTTTTTTAGCTGCTCTTCTTTCTTCTAATTTTTTCTCTTTTTCTTTACTTTCCTTTGCCTTCCTCTCAGCATTCTCTTTAGCAATTTTACCGTCAGGATCACTTGTGCCAGATATTGCCACAGAAATATTGCCATTTGCATCAACCTGATAGCTAAGGTTAGTTAATGTTCCCTGACACCCTGCAACTGCTTTCGCTGCACATTCTGGCAAGGCATTCAAATTTTCCTCTAAAAATTTTGCTTTCTCTGGATCATTTGCACATTTTTTAATAAATGCACTTGATACAGAAACTGTTGTTGGTACACCTTCCATTGATGTCGATTTGTTAAAATAACTAAATTTCTCCTGTAAATACTTAGTATATTCCGTTGCTGTCCTACTTTTTGATCCTGTAGCTGTCGTAGTACCTGTTTTTGCTGTATCTACGCTTTTACTACTTACTTCTCCTGTGCTTTCGCTCTTTGTTCTTGTATCATCCTTTGATTTTGATGCATAATAGTTTGCATAATTACTGCTTACCCCACCATTTACTCCTGTAATTGCCATTATCCTTACCTCCGTTCAATAGTTTTGATCCAATCGCCAGTTTTAATTTTTTATAGATTCCTGCTTTTTTAATAATAATAACAAAATTGAGATAAAGTTCAATTACCCCTGCAGAAAATGAACTGTTTTTGCAGAAAACGGCAAAAAAATCCTTTCAGACATTCGTTATTATTCTGAAAGGACTTCCTTGTACTAATCTAATTTTTCTAACATAATCTTTAATTCATCATTTTTACCTATCAGCTCACTATACCTTCCTATATCAGCAACCACACCTTCCTTCAGCACGATAATCTGATCGACTTTGCTTAATATCTCTTTCTTATGTGTTATAACTATCACTGTTTTTTCTTTCAGCTTAGTATTCAACAATCCGTTAATCTGCTGTTCTGAATAAGCATCCGTATTTGAAGTGGCTTCATCAAATATAACAATCGGCTTATCATGTATCAATGCCCTTGCAAGAGCTATCTTTTGTTTCTGTCCACCGGAAAGCATTGCTCCATTCTGTCCTACCACATAATCTAAAGAAACCTCTTTTATAAAATCTTCAAGTCCACTATCCTTATAAGCAGCTTCTATCATTGCATCATCCACCTGCTTGTACAAACAGATATTATTTCTTATCGTATCATTAAAAAGATATATCTGTTGGCTTACCACTGATACCATATTTCTGTATTCCGACAATGACAATTCTGAAAGATTTTCCGATCCTAATAATATCTTTCCACTTGTCGGCTCATACATTCTAGTAAGAAGATTGATGATTGTTGTCTTTCCTGAACCATTACGTCCGATTATCGCTGTCTTGCTACCCTTTGCAAATGAAATGTCAATATTCTTTAGAATATATTTATCCTTTTCATATGCAAAAGAAACCTGTTCCAATTTCAAATCATTCAGATGCGGCTCTACATTCTTCCGGTTATCCGTTTCTTCCTCCAAATCCATAAAAGCATAATATCGCTTAGTTGACGGGATAATTCCTGATAGAAGGTATCCTATGTTAAGGATTGCAGAAATTGGTCCTGTAACATAAGCACTATATGTAATAAAAGCAAACACACTACCCACCGAAAGCCGGAGATCAAACACCAAATTTGCTCCTAAAATATATAACAGCGTGGAAAGCAACTGTACCATAATGCTGTCTATGATCATATTCCACTGCCCTAACATATTCATTTGCTTTTGCTTCTCTATAATTTCGTTCTGATTGAGTGCAAATTCCTCATGTTTTTTATCAAAGACATTAAACAGCTTAACTTCCCGTACCCCACCAACAGTATCTCCAAACCATTTCGCATATTTTTGATTACTTGTTATGAACTCATCCATAATCTGTTTTTGTTTCTTAGCAAAATATTTCATCACGACACACTTGATCGGAATAAATAGAAGTACCAATATTGTCATTCTAAAATCTATAATAAGTAATCCAATAATACCACCGACCATGCTGAACGCCTGCGTAATTACAAAGAAAACGCTGCTATCAGCAATAGATGTCATCTGGTTAATATCTGTGTTAATATTATTCAAAGTCTCCGCATAATTTGTGTTATTAAAATAGCTTACTCGCAGCTTCATAAGATGGGAAAAAGACTGTTCTGAGAGAAAGTATTGTATCTTAGCTGAAATATCTACACGTTTCTTTTCTTTGATTATATCTATAAGGGAATTTATAGCGTAAATTACCATAGATGCCAAAACCAGCTCAATCAATAATTTCTTATCGCCACCAATAAAGCCATCATCCATGATCCGTCTGCTGATTAGTGGGACGCAAAGGTTCAACCCTGTAGAAATAAACAGGCAACAGACAATCACAGCTATTGTTCTTCTGTATCTGTTCAATAACAAAAGCAATCTCTTTATAGCCTCTTTATTATCCATCTTCATCCTCCGTCAGCTTCGTTTCTATAGTATGATATATTTCCTCAACATCTTTCCTGTCAATCAGTTGTGATATTTTTTTCTCAACCTTTCCCCCCTCAAAAGAAAACTTAGCCAATATATTCTCTCCCTCATTGCAAAGGCTAATCTCTACATCACAATCAGAATATACTTTCAAAAATTTATCCCTATCTTCCAATGGAACGCACCATATAACCAAATCACTTTGTTTATAAAAAACTTGACTTTCTATAAATTTCTTCCATGCTTCATGATCTGTAACAGGCTCCGGCATATACTCTAACCCATACAGTACACATTCCGGCTCCATTCCAATTGTATATGCGTTATAGCCACCATCGGCAAACGCCTTCTTTAATTCAGTAAGTATATAAAAACTATCTATTGCAGTTTCTATTGCCAATATCACTACTGGTACATCAAGACCGTTTCCCCGATAATGGTTATTTACAATCTGTTGTTGTCTGGTTTTCCTACTCCAAAAGAATCCCTGCACATTTATTTTATGAATATCCTCTTTACCGATATATATTAAATTCTTATTCCCTACTTGCAATTTTTCCAAATCGGACATTGAAAATGCTATAATAGTATCTATTTCTTCCTGCACTTCTTCAAATTTTCCCACAACTGTTTCAAAATAATACTTTGCTCTGCTTATTGTTCTTATACCCAATACATACGCTCTGTAAACCCAGTCCGGCTCAAATATTCCCTTAACTATACGCAGTTGGCTTTGCTCACTCGCATATGTCTTTAACTTCTTTATTTCAAACGTGCTATCTTCTTTTAACTTATTAGCAATCAATGCACTTATATATGGAGCTGCATAACTGTTACTCAATGATGTGTTCAATTCCGTATCACAAACTTTAATAGTATGTACAGATGGTACAACAGTATCTATACCCATCTGCATATAATCTTTACAATAGTCCAACGGACTATCTGTAGTTGCCACGCCAATTACATTCGTAAAACTTGCCGGGTATGACACAAAACCAGAATTGGCAGTTGCAGCTATTATAATCATGCCTTTTGTGACATATTTGTTAATCAGGCATCTTAACTTTTCACAATCTCTAAAATCTACTGTTCCTAAACTTAAATTAACCAAACGGACTTCATTTTTATAGCACCATTTTAATGCTGGATATATGCTTTTAATTGCACCCTTCCCATTCTCGTCCAAAATTCTTATGCTAATCAACTGACAATCTGAACAATATTTCTCCAGTATCATTGCACAATTTGTTCCATGTTGGAATTGCTGCTGATCTATATCTTTTGTATCGGCTATACAAATACCATTTTCATCAATAGCAATACTTTTTTCTATCCCTTTTTTTAAGAAAAGCTCATTAATTCCATTATCTATAATCGCAATCCTAATCCCTTTATCCATGACATACCTCAGATTATGCAATTCTTCTGCTTATCCATACATTTCCTTTTTCTACAATTTCATATTTTACCACTCATTTTTAATTCGTTACAAAATCAACCACACAAATATTTTTAATAATATAATTCTTCAAAACAAACGGACTGCGCACTAATTGCTTAGTGCCGCAGCCCACAAAATTCATTGCGCATATGCTGACTTATACACAACAATACATCCATTATTTAGTTTTCTTTGGTCTTTTCGGTTGATGATAAATCGCTGAACATTTAGGCGCTCCGCCAAGCACGTTCTTTTCCACTTCATTCCGAGCAACCTTCTCCACTGCCTTCAAGATCGTGTCTGTTAATTTTTCTGCATTTCTCATTTTACCTTTACCTCCTGTTTTAATATTTTTGCTAAGCACATCAAGGATGAACACAAAATAATAGCTATTGACATATAACTTACATATAATTGATTAATTCCTAAAGCAACCAACATTGCAATTATTGCCGCCTCCATCAATACAAGTAATCTGGCTGCTCTTTTAGTTTCCCTCAATTCTCCCTTATCAAGATCAATGTTTGGATGGTTTACCGTTCCTATAACCTCAATAATAAGCACTGCAAGAACCAATATCGCATACATAGCAACAGAGGACTTTTCAGAAAGTGCCACAGCTACTTTGATAACCCCGATATAAGTTATGATTGTCACAAGATAGCACTGCCAGAATTTATCTGCATGATAACCTCCCGTTCGTTTTCTTAAAGAAAGAAAAAAAACAAGAAAAATAATTGTCGGTATGAACTGCTCAAAAAGTATACCAATAGCCAGCATAGTTCCAACTGCTATTATACGTTCTGCTAATGATACCAAAGCATATTCATAATATTCACTGTTAGACTTTTCTATTATTTTTTTGTTTCCATTAGATTTACTACATTCAATACCATCTTTTCTATCATATTTTTGTGCCTCTCCTTTCTATTAAGTATAAAGAAAATCACAAATAAAACAATACATTTTGCAGAAAGTGGACACATTTAAGCAGAAAATGGTACAGCAAAACTTTATATTTTCCATCACCTATATTTTTTCTTTAACTAAATCTATTATTATTTTTGAAATATCATTATATGAATTAAATTTTCCTTCTGTTATTGTTTCATCAGGAATCTTTATACTAAACTCTTTCTCAACTCTTGTAAAAAAAACAAGCATTTGATATGGCATCACATCAAATTTTTTAGATAAAAGCGGATAATCTTTATCTTCCTCTGTCATATTGTCTATATTTACATTTAGTGTTGCCTTGATCATTTCTTTAATCTTTTCTTCCATTTTAGCCTCCATTCACAATGATTGAAAATCATCATATTCTCCTAATCTCTCAATCATGTTTTTGTATAGTTGCGAAATAGTGCTACAAGTATATATTGGTATTTCTGTATAATCTACATCCTTTACCCTTTTATCTACCACTAATTGCCCTAAATGTATATATTCAATTGGTGTCAGTTTATCCAATGAATACGCATCTTGTTCTGCATTGCCAACATAAAAACTATCCACTTCTACATTAAACTTATACTTCATCACATTACGCAGCTCATCTAAATAGTTTTTCCCTAAAGTATTACCATAGAGTGACATGATAAAGTAATCAGGATTTATTGCGTTTAAAACCTCATAGGAAGTTATCCCAAAATATCCCACTTGTTTTTTGCTATCCGGCATTATCCCTCCTGGAATACCAACTAATATTACATCCGGCTTTTCAGACTGTTCAATCCATTTTAAATAATGATTATACATTAAGATTTTTTTCTTTTCTGATACTCCCTCATCGTACATAAACTCTGGAAATCTCTGACCACTATACAAAACAGCTTCATTTCTACTGGATATCCATACAATTTTATACTTGTCTTTTTGTAACGAAATAGCCAAATCTATTTGCAGCTCCATTTTGTTAGTTTTTTCCCCCATACCGGCAACTGCTATAATAGGTGTACTAATATCATACAAGATTTCTTCTCCATCAAAAGTAACACTTTCCATCATACTTGAAAAAATTTTTACTTCAACTCTATTCTGTTTACAGATAGTATTTACTTTAACAATTAACTCATCGGACAATCTTTTAAAAATCCAAATTGTTTTATTCATTCGAGCTATTCTATCTATTATTTGAATTATGTAATTTTCATCTACATAATGCTCTGGTTCAGCTAGTAGAAAAATATCAAATTCCTCTACATCCATTTTCTCAGATATATCTTCCACAAGCATATTTCTTGATATCTCATCCGAAACATCAAATATCTTTTTTCCAACATACCCCCAACCACGAACGCTAAATACCTTACTTATTTCAAAACCAATCATATTTTCAGAATATTTTAAAAAAGGATAAAAATTCTCATCATATGGAAATACTGCAATTCTATTCAAAACTACACCCCATTTCTCTCAATGTACAATATTCAATCATTCTTAACTCACACCCTTTTTTGATATCTTTACATCGTGCCAATCGTTTTTCCGGACACAGTTTATCTCCATCATCTATGCCAGATGCACATGAATTACAGTACTCTATTGCCCAACAATTTTTACATTGTTCAGATGTTAATGCACCTATATTTAATAAACTTTTTATTTTTTCTATATCAAATCCGTCCTGCAAATTACCTATAACATATGCGCTACAAGTTTCACTTACTCTTTCGCAAGGATAAAAAACCCCTTCAACTGTCACAAACAACCTTACTGCTCCAGCTATGCATGGTCCTGATGGATGGCATGTTTTTCTCCGGCTATATGGAGCTTTTATTTTTTCATGTATTTCTTGTTTTAACGATCCCACTTGACTATCTACTATTTTGGAGGCAAACTTTTTATCTAATCTTCCAATATACTTTAAATAGCATTTAAACAATTCATACCGATAATTTATATCAAACATCTCACTATACTGAATTTCTTGTTTGTTACCATTTTCATTTAGTGTTGTTGCACCAACGACTGTATCTTTCATAAAATTATATGTAAAAAAATTACTACTGCATTTAAAATCATTCGATATATCTAGCACAGCATTAAAACTTATATTGGAAATAAAATCTGGATATCGATCTATCATTTTCTCCAAATTTTTTATAATACAATGAAAAGTACCTGTTTTACTGTCTGCAAATACTCTGCTTTGGTTATGTACTTCTTCAGGACCATCCAAACTAATTGTAAGATTAAAATTATGCTCATATAAAAAATCTGCTATTTCATCCGTTAATAAAGTAGCATTTGAAGTCATATTAAACCTCAATTCTTTCCCCTCATATAACTTTTCACTATAAGCAACAACTTTCTTGATAAGATCCATTTCCAACAAAGGTTCTCCGCCGTAAAAACTAATTACACCTGCATCTTTATTTATATTATGTGCAAAATAAAAATCCACTGCCTGCTTTGCGATTTCAAAGCTCATTCTCTTTTTTGTATGAGTTCGATTGACATATGAACCAGAATAAACACAATACTTACATCTCAAATTACAATTCTGTGTAACCTGCAAAATAAGCTGTCTTATATTACCATTCATATATTCGCTAACTGTATTTAATGCTGAATGTTCTACTATAATATTATCATTATTAGCTTTTAAATATCCACGTTTTTTTAGTCTCACAATATCTATATCCTGATTCAAAGTATCATTCCCTGCAATTAAACTCTCTATCTTATGAAATGCAGTCTCATTAATACGCACTATTGAATTGCTATTTACATCAAAAAAATAACAATTATCTAGTGTCTGAAACAATTTTACAAATGGAATTTTATCATTCATCTTAATCCAACTTTCCTTATAATATTAGGTGGACAATACATAGTACTGCCCACCCTCATATGCCGTGTTGCTCTTAACTTTAATATGCCCATGTTCCTGAGATTGCTTTTGTCAACAGCTTAGAATAATTCTGCAATCTTAAGGTATTGCTTGCTGTATCGCTTGTACTGCAGTCACATCCCAAAATGCTACACATTGAATCACAACTACAATTAGCAAAAGCCACCAGCGTACCATCCTGTACACTGTTTTTCTTTCCTAATGTTCTTTTCATGCTCATTCCTCCTTTCCTAATATATTTATATAATTTACCTAATTATGGTAATTACATATACATTACATTTTGACCGTTTTTTCCTCATACAATTTTGCAACTTCTTCTTTATGATGAAATATCTCTTTCAGACGCAAACTTTCCAAATACTCATCATCAATTTTTTCCTGCTGTTGACGTTTCTTTAATCTCTCTTTCTCCCAAAGTTCATTTAACTCATCCTTTTTACATTTTTTCGCATAAAAGCTATCCTTGTCCTTAGAGTGGGCATCAAATGCTCTCCCTGCCTCTTTTGCATGATCCTGCATATAAGAATAACCTTTATACCCATTTTCATCAATTTGTATTAGAGTCCCACCGCACATCATATTTGATCCACGGGCATCTTCTCTGATGATATTCATCATCTTGTTTTTAAACTCTTTATCCACCATCATCTTTTCAAATGCACTATCTGTTATTTGTACAGAAATATTTGATCCCCACGACATAGAATCTATTTCTTTCCAAATCTCTTTCTTAAAGATTTCCAATTTCTCAGTCTCTGATATCTGCTGTGCTTGATTAGTACCTGCTACTCCTGATGTAGACCTTTTAACGTTCTGTGTCTGAACAGAAAAATTACCTAATATAGAATCAACACCCATGCTACAACCTCCTTTGATATATATTTTAATTTTATACATAATAAAAAAGATTGCAATATGCTTTGCAGAAAGTGACCGCTTATTGCAGAAAATGACATGAAAAAAGCATCCCATACTGTCAATCTGACTTTATAAGATGCTTTTTATCAATCCGGAATGATAATTGAAAAGTAGAACTCTTGATTATCATCTTTTATAACATAGGAACCATCATACTTCTCAATAACTTCTATGATATTTTTAATTCCCACTCCGTGGTCCTCTGTCTGCAACATTTTTGTAGATTTTATTTCTCCATTCTCATAAAGAATAGGATTGTTAAATGTATTTCTAACCCCTATTTTTATCATGCCATCTTCATTAACAAATTTCAATTTTAATATTCTTCTGCTACTATCGCACTTTCTACATGCCTCAAGCGCATTATTCAGCAGATTAGATAATATTGTAACTATATCTTCGTCAGCAATCCTCAACTCCGACAAATCGTTTACCCGTAATACAAACACGATCCCGTTTTCATCTGCCTCCTGATACTTCGTATTTAAAATTGCATTGACTATTACATTATTAGTATCAATAGCATCCAATTCCTTATCCAGTTTACCGCATATTCCCTTTACATACTCCTCTAATTTTGAATACTGTTTTTTCTCCAACAAGGATTCTATACATTCAATCTGGTTCTTATATTCATGTGTTCTTTTTTTCTGCCTATCAAAGTTTTCCGATATTGATTGATACTTTTCTGCCTGATTTTTAGCTTGAAGCTGAAAAATCCTATTTTCATATAGCTGTGTTTCCCTCTCCACAATATCATTGATTAAATAAAACACTACTATATTCATACCAATCATGCCAAATGCGCCTATGAATAATAACATCGTCTGCTCCGATGTTTCCACATATTTAAAGAAAGAAAGCATAGATGTTATTATTATAATCGTAAATATCGGAAAAATCAGTAATTTCAGCCAATCTGTGTCAACAAGTATATCTGTAGATTTATCTCCTAACTGCTTTTTTATTATAAGAACACACAAAAATACAATTGCCTTTGCAAGCAGAATGACTAGCACATTCTCCAAATTATATTGTTTCCCTATTGTCTCACTGCCTAAACAAAGCTCATTGTTAATAGCGTATGCTAAATAATCTGTTGATAACAAGATTGCTTGATACAGCAATGCTAATGTAAATGATTTGCGTATGCTAATTTTAACATGCCAAAACATAAATAAAGCATAGATTGAAACTACAACAATCTGTTTTAATATAAAAATACCTGACAATGCCCTTACAGCTAAAAGTACGCTGCTTTCCAATAATATCAACTGAGCAATGTTGATCCATCCTTTTTTTCGTACCTTTCCAAATGTTTCATAGAATATTTTACTGCATAACACTTCAAAAAATAAAATTAATATTTCCGACAATAAATCAGACATCTAAACTTCTCCCTGATATGATACGAACTGTTCCTTAACATATGTATATCTTGCTTTTGGAATAACCAGTTCAACCCCATTTGTCAATACCACTTTATATCTGACAACATTCTTTATGTATTTAATATTCACAAGATAACTCTGATGTATTCTTACAAAATCATTTGCTGCCAGTCTATCTTCTAATGCATTCAGCGTTTCATACATGGTATAAATCTTCATATCATCCTCCATAATATGAAACTCAAGCTTATGCAGATTACTTTCTATATACAATAATCTTTCCAGTGATACTTCTTTTGTACCTTCTTTAAAATCAAACTCTCTTTTAGCGACCGAATAATTTAATTTCTCCATAATAGCATTCATGCACTCATTAACTGTACTCTGAAAATTGGCATTGCTTTTTAATAAATATCGAACAGCGTCTAACCGATATCCCTCCAGAGAATAATTCACATATGCAGTCACAAATACAATAAACACTTCCCTGCTTACTTCTCTGATCTTCTCAGCCGCCTTGATACCATCAATCTTCTCCATATTAATATCTAAAAACACAGCGGTATATCTTACTACCTCAATTCCCAATTTTACTAATGCCTCACCAGAGCTATATGTATCTATTTCAAAAACGAGTCCTTTTTCCATCATATAACCAGAGATTAGTTCTTTAAGTTCTTCTGCAAAAAAACTTTCATCATCACATATAGCAATCCTGAACATCTATTTTATTTCCCCCTTTCCTAATAATTTTATAGTAGTCTGTTCTCGATATTCTATGCTCCGCCCACCTTGTATTTCGACACATCTTACCAAAACCTTTAATTCTCTCTGCATTTGTAGTAAGAAAAAGCGATATGAAAATATTCATGACTATCCTATTATGCTGGTGATAAACCAAACTCCCCTTATATTTTATTTATCTTTAACACGTTAGTCAATTAAATTACATAAAACGACCATATTTTGCAGAATATGGCACAAACTGGCAGAACCTATTTCTAAATCAGCAATTTCCATATCCTCTAATTTCCGGTTTCTATTAAGAAATATCCATAAAATCTACGATTTGAACCCATTTTAGTCCATTTCACGTTTGTTTTTTTCAGAAAAAGTGTTATACTAGGGTTATTCCCATTCAACACCCAAAATATAAAGGAGCAATGATTATAGATATGAAGATTCAAGACCTAAACATTTCTGCAGCCTCAAAATCTGCCTTGAAAAGCATAGGCTTGACTATGGTTTCAGAACTTGCAGGACAGAACTATATTACTCTAATAAACAAATTCCCAAAGAATTGTAACATTGAACCCGTGATTAACGAACTGAACACTTTAGGCTATCTATTGCCGCCAAGCAACGAAATATCAATCTATGATGTTTCTATGTCAAAACGGCTACAAAATGCCCTTATACGAAATGGTGTAATGTATCTTTCGCAGCTTTCTTCCTATCCTAAAGAAGAAATTCTGCATTTCCGAAACTTAGGAGAAAAAACAGCAATAGAATTGGAACAAATCTGTCAGAAATATAATATTGAGATACGATCTATGCTATCCATCAAAGAATATTTTGATAAATACCAGTTCCCATCAAAAATTTACCCCATTTTGTTCCAAAACAATATATCCTGCTTAGATGATTTTAAGCATATAACAGCCAATGATTTGTACCATATATGTCAAGACGATTACTGCCTTACCATGCAGCTCTATTATATTTTAACGGATAATGGAATTTTATTTGACAACTGGCAGGATAAGTATATTTTTGAAATTCTGCCAGAAAAAAACGCTGCTTTGCTATGGAAAAAGCATAACATCAGTATGCTTTCACAAATGCCCTCCTGCAATGAATGTAAACTAAAACAAAGTCTTTCATCTTCAAATTCATTTTCAGTAGCAATAAAAGAATTGTTATCAATCGGATAAATAAAAAATATTTCAGTAAAATGACAGGTCACACCGATCTGTCGTTTTTTATTTCAGCAATTCATCATACGTTGTTTCAAGTACGTTTCTGATCGCCCTAAGCTGTGACGCTTGTATATGCTGTATTCCCCGTTCTATCTTTACCAACGCTTCTCTGGTCAAGGGTACATTCTGTAATTGCATCAATGTTACCATTTCTGTCTGCCGTATTCCTTTTTCTTTTCTAATACGCCTAATATTCTTCCCAATAAATATTTCATCCTGCTTTATTTTCTGCTCCATTTTATCACCATACCCCTGAACCCATTTCGGTTCTTTTTAGAGTATTGTATTCAATAAAGCTATTGAAAAGGGACTGATTTTAGTCCACTTTATGTATTTTTTATTACAGAAATCGGGCAAAATGCAATTTTACATTATATAAAATACTTCCGTATTGCTAAAACTATCTTTCTACTTATACATATGAGGTAACTATATTCAGTTCATTTTCTGTCTAAAACTGTCATTTTCTGCTTTCATTATTGCTATTTTATCTTTATCACGAGTAAAATGGAATAAATAAGGGAGTGAAAATTTATGGAATTATATATAGATGATTTAGAAATTTCTTATTACACTAAAAACATTCTTCACGAATTAGGCTTGACTATGGTTTCCGATCTGGCAGGTCATAATTATATTTCACTGATACAGAAGTTTCCCCTAAAGCGCCACTACGTCTCTGCTATTATTCAGGAACTTAATAGTATTGGGTATTTGCTGCCCCCGGAAAATGCAGTAACAATTTATGATGTACCAATGTCTCAGAGGCTTTTACACATTCTTGAGAGAAATTATATCCTCTACTTATCCCAATTATCGCTTTGTTCTAAAGAAGAACTTGCCCGTATGCGTAATCTCGGAGAACGAACAATGATTGAACTGGAAGAAGTATGTAAGGCTCATGGTATAGAATTACGCTCTGTACAAAGCATTAAAGATAAACTGGCTCCGTATCATTTGTCTTTTAATTCAATTCATTATGAGGGACTATATAAATATAAGATTGATACTTTTGATGAGCTGAATAAACTGACTACTTATGATTTACATATGATTTGCCAACAGGATTACAGGGAGACTATGAAAATATATTATATTCTAAAGGATAAGGGGATTATTTTTCAAGAGTGGGAAGATAAGTATCTGTTTGAAATTATGCCAAAGAAAGATGCTCATACATTAGACAGAAGATACCGTATATACACTGTTTCGCAGCTATGTTCCTGTGCTGAAATATTCATTGATAGTATGCCTTCATCTATTTTACCCAGTGTGAAAGCGGTGTTGGAAGAATATAATTAAAAATTTAGCAGGCAATAATAGGAATATTGTTGCCTGCTAAATAAACATAGAAATCATATAATTCAAAAATCCTTACATATTTCAATTTTTTTACTGATTTACTGCGTTCTCGTATTAAACCAGTTGTAACCTTTTTATTATATTTTTGCATCAAATCTCTTTTGCATCACTGACTCTTGAGGAAGATGTAGGATATCATTAGTAAGAGGTATTATTCGACCTCTACGAGCCAATGTATTCACCAGCATTTGCAAAGCACTCATATCCGGTTGAGTTAATGATGCCCCATTTTTCCCATAGGTATTACCTTTAATTTCCGAAAGGACTTCATTTGTATAATTCATCTGATTTCCAAGCCACTGCTCAAACGTTGAAGAAGTGGCTTTTTCTTTATGTAATGTCCTCTCCTGTTCTTTTCGATAATTTTCCCAGTATTGATTATGCCTCACTTTTTCATTTTGCAGCCAAGTTCTTTGCCCGGAACCATACCCATAATCAGTATCAATATCATAGAGCGAACCATCCTTATAACCAATGGTAAGCCCTCTTTCATCTTCGTTATCCCATCCTTCTTTTGCAAAGACCTTATAATCATTATACAATGATGACATAGGTAAATCATCTATTTCACCATTAGCACGCAATTCATTATACCGTTCAGTTACCACATCCCATAAATTTTGACCATCTGGCGTATAAATTATACCATCTTTATTTTCTAATTTTCTCATATCAAATCCTGTTAGATCATTTACAAAATGCCACATAACTGCTTTTCCCTGATAAGCTGTATCATATAAATACTGCTTTGGTTGCTCGTAACCATTATATGCGGGATTGCACCAACGTAAATGTTCATACAGATATTTCCCATTCTTACCCTGATTGAGAACTTGTTCAATCTGCCTTGCTAATGCATCATCTACACCGCTAACATGAATTTTATACTCATATGGATCAACTCTTAGCTGTAAATCTGTTCCCTCTGGAATAATAATTCCATTTTCTTCAAAAAGTTGGTTGACGGAATTGTTTATACCATTACGCACTTCATCATTCCATTCAGCATCGTTCATAATCCCACCGCCAAAAGTTTTTTGTATAACTGGATCATAACTATTGACTGCTGCAGGCAAACCATTCAATACCCTTTTTTCTGCTTCTGAACAAATTTGTCGTTCCCGTTGTGTCAATCCCTTTACATAATACGGGGATTTTGTATTATAATATTTATCCCATATATGTTGCGCTGGATTATTGAATTTTTTATTTTCTTCATTCACCTTTGCATAATGTTCATCAATTACTTTCGTATATTTTTCATACTTAGCAATAATAGAGGGAATGGGAAATGTTGTTCCATCACTTTGACGTGTTGTACTCTGATTTAAAGATGTCCGGTCTGTATAGATTGGAGCATTGGTATTTCTCTGATTTGATATTACTATCTCATCACTATTTTTAGAATATGTTACTGTTTCTCCAACCTTATCATTTTTTGACTGAGGTGCCGAAGGCGAAGGCTTATTATACTCAGAATAATTTTTTGCTGCATATTGATATGAAATATTAGTAATCATTAATTTTCACCTTTCTTGACAATATCATCTATGGCAAATCTTGATTGGAACGCCATAGATGATATTTCGCTATAAAATTACTTGAATAACTCGTAATTGGTATACTGTATATCATAGTCCCAATGGAAAGTCATTTTCACCCTGCTCATTGTTGTACTCTTAAATGCTGTTTGAGTGTATCTAAATCCCCATAATTGTCCTACCTCTACATTATTTTCTGTACCAATATTAAAGCTACCACTATCAGCCGATGTGTATGCCGATGTAAGCCAGCCTAAACCGCCCGGATTTAATTGGTGATGAACACCTCCTACACTATATGAAATAGAACTTGATGTTGAAATTCTATCTACAATTGCATGTGGCGGAACATTTGAATTATTAGCTAAATTCATTGTCAGTACAGTTGATGTGCTGTTTCCCGGATTACTTGCTGTACCTGAAAAAGTAAATGTACCATAACCTGATTTAATCCGAGTATTAATGGAAGGTGAACCACCGCTTGAAATATCCATTGGATCTACTTTAGTTACTCTTATATATGCAATATTATTTGTCTGAGTACCATCCACATTAACAACAAGGTTGTTAAAACTGCTGTTACTGCGTGATATCAAACCTCTAGGCGCAAGATTAGGCAGCAAATCACTTCCTGAAAATCCATAATCTAATGGTTCTCCATTATTATCAAGAAATTCTATAAGTGTACCCTTTTCAGATTGAGAAAGAAGTAAACTTGCATATACTTTATCTCCTGCATCTATAGAGAACTTATAATACGCCTGCTGCTGTCCTTTTGGTGTTACATCTGGAAGTTTTGTATACGCATGTTCCCAGTCACCAAAATCATATGCTGTTCGTATTGTTGAATATACTGATTTGTCCGCCAGTTGTAATGTATAATCACCAAATGCAAAATCCTCTCCCGTTGCATCTGAATATACTTTTATAAAATATGTTTGGCTATCTAACACATAATTGCTGCCCGCTTTATCTGCTCTTACCAAACGATTTCCCTCAGTTGCACGATAAACCTCTGCCTGATAATTTCCTGCTGTTACTTCATACACACCCTGATTGACATTTGCAACATACCAGTCCTGATCATTTTCCACATGCAAAGAACCATTCCCAGATAATCCCGAAATACTTGTTGCTTCAAATGCACTATCATTTGGTTCATTACTATCAAATGATCCCGCTGCATCAAGGCTAATGGTCAATGTGAAACTTTCTGATGAGCTGCTCCCATTTGATGACAATACACACATCGCAAAATTCCCTACCGTTGCCTGATTGTGAACATACGATATACCTTCATCAACAGTTTTTCCAGTATCGGGATCTATATATGTACCCAATGCACTCGCTTTAATTAATGATAAAGAACCGTCCTCCGTAACTGATGCCAGTACTAAATCATAATTTAGATTTTCATTATTAGGGCAGTTTAAAGTTGCATTAACTATATCTCCCTCACCCAGACTAAACTGAACAAGTTTTAAATCATCTTCAGCCGTGATGAAATCAGTAAACTTTTGTGTAATACTCGCTGCACTTCGCATTGAAGATTCTGATGCCAAATCCCCCATCGAAACACCTGATTCCACACTATAACCTGAAAGGTTTACATTGCTTTCCGTCAACGGCATATTGCCAGTGTCTTTACGCAAGATTTCATCAACATTCAATTCCGGCACTTCTTCATCTTTTTCTGCTACTGATGAAGTCTGCATAATCGAAGCTAAATCTTCAATTGATATTTCATCCTGTGATAAAAACTCTGCTTCCGCCTCTGGAACTACTATACCTTCATCCATTGAAGTTTCTGTTACAACTTCTGTTACTTCTGACGCATTTGCAACAAATACTGGTGTACTACTGCTTACAACCATAATTACAGCCGCACTCAGAAAACTAATAATTTTTTTGTGCTTCATAATTTTCCTCCTTTTACTTAAATATACACCAATTTACAACTTTTATAAATGATAGGCATTTTGCTGGACAAGGCATTTCAAGACTTTCATAAGAACCGATGATTTTATCATACTTTTGCTCTTTTTCACCAAAGTGGCAAAAAATAGTTCCTCCCTTATCCGCTCGCTGAGCACAAACCGGAAATCCTGCACGCTTCCATTCCGGTATTTTGTAAATCCTGCATCCTGATATGGCAGCAGTTTCATTGCACAGTAAGCTATATTGATCAAATTAACCAGCAGTTCAATCCCTTTTCGGCTGCGCACCATGTAACTGCATAATGACCAGAAAGTTTTCTGCTCATAATAGCTGACTTCAATGTTCCATCTGAATGCGTATAGAAACAAAGGGATGTAATCCATCCAGGAACTTCCCGTCTGGTTCAAGGGGGCTTTTTCCTGCCATGCACAAAAAATCTGCAGTTGTGTTGGGAATATGGTGCTGAAGAACAGGCGTCTGCAACCGCCTCTCTTCTCTGTGGCTGTCACATAGGCAAGCACTTCCCTTGTGCCGAAAATGTTCGTCAGTACACGGCGGGCGCCAATGTAATAACCGCCTATTTTTTCTTCTGAAAGTGTAAAAGCTTCCTCAATGGAAAGGCGGTCTCCATGTTTTGCAGGCCTGCCCCTCCTGCCGGTTGGCTGCGGGGCAAGGTCATAAAGGACAGAATCGTACCTTACATTCCCGATCAGGTCGAGGTTTTTGTATTCAGCCACAATAGAAACCAAAGTGCTTTTTGTGTACCAGCTGTCACATAGAAGAATGACATTTTTCTTTTCCATCAACTCAGGCATAACCTGCCGTATCATGGAAACGGCAAGTTCCAGTTTGGACTCTTTTTTCTGCCACATCCGGTAAGAAAGCGGTACAGACTGGTAAACGATCCTGTCCTTATCCCATACAGGGACGCAGAGCATGACACTTACAAAGCAGTGCCCGTTCAGGTAGCCACTGCCATTATGTGCGGCATGGTCGAACAATTTTGAGACATTCTCAAACTTTTTCCCGAATTTAGGGACAATAGTATCATCAATGCATAAAAAAACAGGCTGAGTCTCTAAAGGTTTTGGGATTAGTTTCAATGTCATAGATGCCGTGACATTCATAAACCTGGAATAATCCACTTTGGCATAGGAGCAGGCATAGTAAAAGGCATTCAGGGATTTATCTGTAAGCTTTGACAGAAAATGCCTGTAAAGGAAACGGATGGAATCGGCGGATTCCAGAGCCACTATAGAAAGCAAAAGCAGGATTAATGTCTGGGCAGTGGGGGTGGAACAGGTTTCAAAATAATTGTAAAAATAATGATAAAGTCTACCAATTAAAGTTTTTTCATTGTATAATAAGTTTGTCGTACAGGGTCACTATCCTTTGTAATGTTTTGGTCAAATTCATTATACAACAGAAAGCCTTGTGCGGCATTTTTTTATTAAAAAAGTTGTAAACTGGTGTTAAATATACAATTTACATTCTAAGCAATACACGACTTTCCTCCTTCCCTCACAAAAACACTAAATTTTGTCAGAATGTATATTGTAATGCTATATCTGTGCTCTTGAAATATAGCAAAAAAAGATTCGGAAATCCATACCTCTTGCAGAAAATGGTTCTCTTATGCAGAAAATGACCACCTAACTTTTATATTTTTTGCATGTGTATTCTTTATTTACAAACCTTTAAAAGCTATACCCATCTATATTTACGACAAAAAAAAGATTATCTTAATATTCTTTGCAGAAAGTATCCCGTTTTTGCAGAAAATGACCAAAAAGTTAAAAAAGTCCTCTTGAGCCTAACTTAGTTTTAGCTCAAGAGGACTTTTTTCTGATTTCTATTTTTATCCCAATACTTTCTACACTATCATGATATACAAACAACTAATCTATATAACTTCTTTACGCTTGTACATCAAAAGTGCTTTGCGAACTATCAACACTCACCGAATCGACATTCGTTAAGGGAATGCCCCTTTTTGCATTTCCCCATGCCTCATTATATATCGTACACATTTCTGTTTGACGAGCTGCTTCTGCATTTGTTGTATACATCGTCCAACCATTATTGGAATAAGTTGCTACCATTTCTCCATTTTTATCATAAAATTCAATATAATCAGTCTGACCAGACGGTAACTTTTGGTACTTTACTTTTCCCTCAAGAATTGTTGCAAGTAGATCAATTGGTTTTAATCCCTTCTTCTTATTTTGTGAAATTGCTTTTAAGCCGGTGCCAATGATTCCTTTTCTATCTGGTGACACCTCAGATGTATATTTTTTCATAAGTTTATTAAAACCATCTGATTTGTTTTGAAATTGCCCGTTTTTAAAATCTATATAAGCCTGTTCTGCTATTTGCTTTTTGTAATCTGCATCACTAACATTACTTTTTCGCTTAGAAAACACATAATCATCATCAAAATCCGGCAGGTGTATTCCACCTATGCTATTTGTTCCCGAAAAATATCGTTGCTGTAATGAAGTATTAGTCAAATTAACATTCATCATACCACCTCCCTACAAAAAGCAGAAAAATCAATCTTTTAAAACTCATCATCCCAATATATCGTTATGGACGGTTGATATGACTTTGTTCCTATGTCTAACGAACTCATATTTGTTGCATTAAATGAAATTGTATATGTACCATTAGCTGCCGAAGCAAGGAACTTACTTGTTGTCAATGTCTTGTTTGCCTGCCCAGTCCATCCAATTTGTTCTGTTCTTCCATTTGAACTTGAAATTGTCAAGTAGTTACATACAATTGCTCCTCCTGAATAAGTCATTGATCCTGTATTCACAGTTAGTTTTGTAATAATAGCATCTTCTGGTAAATCCGAAACTCTAATAGAAACTGTATTAGAATTTCCTCTTTGTTTCGGATTAAGAACTATTGTCATTTTTGACGTTGCTTTATATGGCTTACTTCCAGTTGCAGCAAATGTCGTTATTGGGGTTGTCAACATCAGCGCCATCACCATTACCATTGCAAAAATTCTTCTTACTACACTTTTGGTTTTCATAAATGCCTCCTTATTATTTCACTCTTCATCTAAAAATTTAATGCCTTCTTTAAACAATAAATCCAATTTTTTCAAACAGTAATTCACAATATTTATGTATATCATAATTTCCGTTTCTTAAAACAGAAGAAAACAAAGATTTTATGTCTATATCTCCTCCCATTTTTTCATATTGCTCCTGATAAAGCGAGCGGAACTCTAAATATGAATCTCTAATATAATCGCATACATGATTTATATCAAAGGTATCAAACGCTTCATCCAATTTTATATTCTGAAATTTTCGCTTGTTTTCTGCATTTTGCCTTTGACTTTTTGCAACCATTTGATCCCATTTTATCAGTTCCTCAAAACCTCTATTTAGCTTTTCCAGTTCTTCATCCATTGACAGCAAGCGTCTCTTTCCATCCTCTGTTTCATCACATACATATACTTCTCTTGTCCCGTTACTGTATCCATCTACAATTTTTTGATACATAGTTGAATAGGCATGTATGGCTCCTGTTATAATATCATCGAACCCATACCCATTTTTACTTTCACGAATACCTTTTAAATATTTAGTCTTTTCATCCCACAATGCTTGAAGGTAATCATTTGACCAAACAGTTTTAGGTACCGTTTCTCTGACATAGTTTGCGTAATCAACATCTAAGTCAAACCTATTATGTATATATGCGTTTTCAGGATTACTTCCAGTGACCTCGTCTGAATGCTCTATCTTCCGTTGCCTCAGTTCGCTACCTGTATGGATAGCCGCAACGCTATCTCCTACCCTTATCATCAATCATCTCCTCCGTCTGGTTCTTCTCCATTCCAATAAGGATAATAATATTTCATGGTGTAAGGTCTGGTAAAGGAAAGTCTATAATTTAAGTTCTCATAAAAATAATTATACCATTCAATATCTATCACTTTACCTGTATCTGGATCAATATATAAATTTGCCATATTCAGGTCTTTCCAAAACGTCATGTCACTGGAACTCCCTGTCCCTCTAACATGAATCCAATAACAAGGCGTACTCCAATCAAATACGGACAATGTTAAAACATACTTGTCCTTTATTCCAGAAAATGATGAGCTTAGAACATGTACTACATCAGGAATGGTCTGTTGATATTCCAATGGCAATGATGTTCCTTCTGTTTGTAAAAGGCAAACATTAAAATTTGATGTTCTCCTCAAAGAAATATCATAATTCACCGAGCTTGAACTTCTCTCATAGGAATATGAAAAATCTATCTCATTTCCATTTACATAAAAGTTTGTTCTAGCAGCATTAAATTGGAAAACTATATTTGCTCTATCACAAACGGCATAAAACCTTGCCGTTGCGTCTGTTGATATTGGTGCAATATTATGTATATATAAGGTATATCCTCTTGTTGCTGAATAACTGCCATCAGTGCTTAAAACAACAAAGTAATGAGTTCCTTCATTTAATGCGTATAAATTATCCTTGATTGCATACATTGCATCACCAGTATAATAATAGACAGCATACTTATCTGAAGTATATTTTAATTCAAACCTTACAGCACTCGCCTCTGTTAGAGTGAGTTTATAAAAATCAATATCATATGGACTATCAATAACACCACACGTTCCATTTAAATCAAATACGCCTGAGACTTCTGTCGCAGTCGAAAGAGAATCATTAAACTCATAGTCCACATCCCTAGTACTGGTATAAAAACCTAATGAAAAGTTGCCACTACCTTCATACCCACTTACCGCAATAAAATAAGTCCCTGCTTCAATCTTTCCAGCGATTGCCTCATCAGCTCCAGCTCCTTCATTCAAACTGTTTCCTATGATCGACAATTCCCCACTATCAGCATTCAAACTAAGCAAATATAAATCAGCATCAACTGTATCATCCATCTCCAAATATATTGTTAATTTGCTTAATTGTTCTATGGTAAAATGATACCAACGAAACTCGTCTGCTACTAACGAATTTGTTTTCTTTTCACCATTCAGTATTTCTACTGCATTGTTCGGATCAGTGTTATCCTCCCCATCATTCATATCCAATGTCTGAAGCCCTTCTAAGAAAAATGTTTGTTCACATTTTTCATTTCCTTCAGCATTATAAGTAATTTCTGGCACTTCAACCGTCGGTATTTCGATTTCTTCCTGTTCAAAATTTTCAAATGTAGTTACAGCCTCTACATTTGCATCATTTTCAGTTGCTTGAACAGTCATACTACTACCAATACTTGCTGTAAAAAGCACTGCTACTGCCATTAACATAGCTAAAAGTTTTCTTTTTACCATTTTGTTTCCACCTTTCCACTAAATTATTGATAAAGTAATTAAAACTTCCATTTCACAATAGCAAATTCAAATCGTATTTACAATATGTCGTGCAGAAAGTGTCTCATTTATGCAGAAAACGACCAATGGAACTCCTCGCAACAAAGCTATGGGAATTTTACCCTAAGGGATTAAAACAAAAAATCCCCTTGAATCGAACCTTAGTTCAATTCAAGAGGATTTTTTCTCTATCGGCTCTTTCCGCTCTTTACAGGCACATTCTTTGTTGCTTTATCCTTTGTCACTTCTTTTACTGCTTCTTGTTGGTGGGCTTCAAAAGCCTCTGCCCCATACTGGAACTCCGGCTCTGCCACACTTGCAAGCTCCACTGGGTTTACAGCCTCCACATTGCTAATATTCCCACGCTCCTGCCCTGCCTTATCCGTCTGATACTGTTTCACATTGGCGGCGAGCCGTTCTGTCTTTTCGATAGCGGCATCCGCACAATTCAATATCCCGGACAGCAGCTTTCTCTTTGCCTGAAACGGCTTCTTGATCAGTTCTGTCTTTGAGAACTTCTTCTCCCCATATTCTTTTTCCGGCTTATCTGCAAAAGTACGGAACGTGTTGGCAATCTTCTGTCCGGCTTCTCTCATGCCCTTACCGAAAGCATCTATCTTTCCAATGCTCTTATCCACATCTGCTATGGACTCCTGCACGTTCTGGCGGATATTTTCCAGTTTCTTTTTAATCCCAAGAAACTCCGACACTTTGTTTAAGGCAGCTTTCCCTTTCTGCTTTACCGCTGTTACAATCTCCCCCGCCTTTGCCTTGATCTCTGTCTTGACCTCAAACAGTTTTTCTTTCATAGCTTTGCAGTCCTGTTCCAGCTTGTTTACTGCCCTTTTAAGTGACTGTTTCAGCCCTTTCTCCGCCTCACGTTCTTCCATTTTATGAAGCTGGTCTTTTACTGTCACAAGTTCCTGTAAAACGGAATCCATCTTTTTCTCCATTACATCAACATACGCTGCCATTTCAAAGATACTGTTCGCAGCCTCTTTCATATTGTTCTTGCGGAGCAGCTCAACCAGTTTCATAATATTCTGTTCCTCTGTAAGCTGCATATTTTCTGTCATTTCCATTTTCTTTTCCCTTTCCACAGGGCGGTTTCCCGCCCTGTCCTTTCTGATTTTTGTTATTGCTTAACGGAATGGCAGCGGCTCACCACTGACCTTCATAAAGCCCCTGTCATCGGTGGTCTGCATCTGCTGTGAAGCTCGTTCCTGTCCCTCCTGCACCGCCTGCTCCTTTGCCTGATGGTACGTTTCCAGTACCGCATTGTTGACCTTCTCACGGAACTCCTTTGTGATTGGGAAACAAACGTCCTTGTACTTGTTGCCTGCCTTATAGGACGGCATTGCCACAAACATTCCGTTCTTGCCCTGCACCACGCTCACATTACCCACCGCAAAGCTGTCATTCAACACAATGTTGGCAAGACCGACCATGTTGCTGCCCTCACGCTCAAAAGGCGTTACTCTTACCGTGAAATCCGGCTCGTCCGGTTCGTCTGCATCCATCTTGACCTCTGCTTTTCCGGTCTGCTCCATTTCGTCATAGAGCCTCAAAATGTCCCCGTACAGTTCCTCACGGAACTCCTTTGTAATCGGATTGCACACATCTTTGTAGACCGGGTTGTTGTACTCGTCCCTCTCCTTTGTACGGAAACTGGGCATGGATACAAAATTACCCTTGCTGCCCTCAAGCACTGCTACATTCGTGACCTTGAAGCTGTCCCCGAACACGACAGTTGCAAATGCCCTCACGCTTTTTTCCGGTTTGTTTACTGCGTTTAACTGGATTGAATACTCCATAAGTTCCTCCTTTTCTGTCCTTCTGGACGATAAAATATTTTTTTCTTATCTGAACTGCCCTTCACTTTAAAAGTATCAGGCAGGTTCATTCTTCCGCTGTCAGGTTTCCATCCGGCAAACAGATAAAGCAGAATAATTGTCCCAACTGCTCTAAATCCGTTTTCCCATGCAGGTAATTCGCAAGGGTTATCAGAAAGCCATCCTGCTCATAGTAAATCCATTCCTCCTGTCCTTCCTCTTTCACGACGGTAATCGCAAAATCAGGCAGATAACCGCCTTCTTCCCCGTCATAATTGCAGAATACCCCTTCATGCAGGTTCAGCCCCAGTTCCGGGATATGCACCCACCATCCGCTGATGACGATCTGGTAATCAACATCGCTTTCCATGATGTCGTCAGGGACTTCCATAAGCTCCATCCCTGCAATGATCTCTTCCACTTCTCCCAGTCTGTATGCCTTTTCCATATCAGTCCGCCTCCTTATAGATACAATGGTAGATCAGGCGCATGGTTCCGCTGTTCTCACAGGTCAGCAGGGTAAGCTCTGTTTTTTCTCCCTGTGCTTTCACGGAATTGTCATACGGTCCCACGACTTCCCATGAAACGACCTCATACTGATGCACATTTCCCTCTTTATCCGTAATCTTTACCACATCACCCTCTGCAAGCCTGTTAAGGTACTTGAAATAAGTGCCGTATCGACTCCCCCTGTGTCCGGCAAGCACACAGTTCCCCTTGCTGCCGATTGCCGCAGTATCGGATATATGCCCGATCCCATAGGCAAGCTGTTTGCTGTCCGCACCTTCCACGACGGGATATTTCAGCTCTAAGGCTTCTATCTCAATCAGTCCGATCACGTCCCCGGACGATAGCATGGCTGCATCCTCTTCACTAATGGGGGCTTTGGTATCCGCCGCCTCCGTTTCATTTTCTCTTTCTTCCTCTTTTTCATCATCCTCCATATGCTCCTGTTCCACACTCTGCTCAAACTGTTCTATCAGTTCATTTGTCTTTTGGTTCCCGTAGAAATGATAGAAAAGGGGGACTGACATAGCCGCCAGTCCCGCCGTAATAAATACCGCTGCCAAGATTTTCCGTATCATCTTCCCTCTTTTCCGGGCGGAAAGCTATGATAACTGTCCGGCTCTGCCACCCTTGCATTGTCCTGTTCTTCGCACAGGTCTATATCCTCTGTCTTTCCGTTCTCAAGATCCAACTGTACATTCAGCTCATTTAAACGTGCCACTTTCTCATTCAGCTCCCCTTCCTGCGTGAATGGCTTGTCATATTCCTGCCTTGACTGTTCCATGTCACGCTGGTACTGCTCGATGCGCTTTTCCAGCTCTGGTATGCCGACAGGTATGCCCTGACATAAGTTTTCCAGTTTTATCATGTTCCCCACAGGGCTTGTGGATAGTTCCGCCTTGTAGTCGGTCTTTCCACGCAGCACCATATAATTTACTCCGATAAAATTCTTTTCCACCAGAAGCTCAAACCCCTTAAAATTGCCGATGTGGGTAGTTTCCCCGTTCTTGCACTGGCTGACCATCTGCAGCATGAACGTACCGCCCTCCGTGCGCTCCGTGAATTTTACGCCTTTTCCGGCAGCATCCACGGTAACCGCAAAATCCGGCTCTGCAATGAGCGCTGCCTCTGCGGTTTTTGCGTCCTCACGCACACAGGCTAGTTTTGTCTCAGACGCCTTGATGAGTTTCGGGTAACGGATCATGAAATTGTCCTGTAGGGAATACCTCTGGCTGTCATAACTGCTTTTCAACATTTTCAGCCGCTGTACGTCATTTTCAAGCTGCATTTTTTCCTTAATCAGCGGGTTGCCTGTCGCTACTGCTTTTATTTCCGCATAAGAAAGGGTT